>Ga0272441_10004903_pt1 | contig 23761 bp, 12 predicted proteins | sample SSMProp6N_FD_193582 | JGI IMG/M metagenome (GOLD analysis project Ga0272441, IMG submission 193582) | Marine sediment archaeal communities from Little Sippewissett salt marsh, Falmouth, MA, United States - SSM-Prop-6N | ecosystem: Environmental > Aquatic > Marine > Wetlands > Sediment ...
GTGGTACGAAGGGCCGGACTTCACGAGGCGGCATGCGGTGGGCGCGGTTGCCGCGCATGGCGAGTACTACGACGATTTCTCGACGATCCCGCTGGACGTGAACGGCGACGGCTACCTGGATTTCGTGACCGGCGGCTGGTGGGGCAACACGCTGCGTTGGCGCGAGAATCCGGGCGCGCGCGGCGGCGAGTGGCCGGAGCATGTGATTGCCGAATGCGGGCGAGTCGAATCGACGCGTGCCTGGGATGTCGATGGGGACGGCGTGCCGGAGCTCGTGCCCAACACGCCGGGCGGACCGCTCGTCGTCTACAAGCTGCGCACACGCGGCGGCGGGTTCGAGGCCCACACGATTTGCGAGGCGAAACAAGGCCACGGGCTGGGCTTCGGCGACATCAACGGGAACGGCCGCGGCGATTTCGTGCTGCGCGCGGGCTGGTTGGAGGCGCCGGCGGATCCGCTCTCAGGTACATGGCGTTGGCATCCGGACTTCGAGCTCGGTTCCGCCAGCGTCCCGATCCTGGTCGTCGACGTGAATCGGGACGGTCTGAACGATCTGATCGTGGGCCAGGCACACGGGTACGGGTTGGACTGGTGGGAGCAGTGCATGCGGGCCGGAAAGCGCACATGGCTGAAGCACAGCATAGACCCTTCCTGCTCACAATATCATGATATGCAATGGGTCGACATAGATGGTGACGGCGCCTGCGAGCTGGTCACCGGAAAACGCTACCGCGCGCACTGCGGCAAGGATCCCGGCGGCGACGACGATATCGGCATGTACATCTTCAAGTGGAACGGGAACTCGTTCGACAAGCAGGTGCTCAGCTATGGGCCGCCGGGCGAAGGCGTAGGCTGCGGCATCCATTTTGCCGTTGCCGACCTGAACGGCAACGGCCGGCTCGACATTGTGGCGCCGGGCAAGGACGGCCTGCACGTGCTGTGGCAATCCGTCCCGCGAGAATCGGCAGAATGATCAGCCTTGAGAGAATCGGCAGGACGATTTAGGGAAGAATGATCAGCTCTCTCGTCCCTGATCCGATCATCACGCTTCTCTTTCGGGCCATCTTCTTGGCAGATCATCCTGCCCAAAATGATTCTGCCAACACTCTCAAGGCAGATCATCCTGTCCAAAATCATTCTGCCAACGGCCCGTCCTATGCGAGCGGGTCGCGCACGTCAAGGAACGTGAATCTCAGGAAGTCCCGGTCGTGCGTGTACAGAGTGAGCACGCCATGCTGGCGCAACAGCGCCGCCAGATGCGCGTCGGGAACGAGATTGCCGCGGGTGGGCACGTCGCCCGTCACCTCACGGTAGACCTGCCAGAAGTCTTCCTCTTCCGAGAGGAACCTGGTGTGCGGCAGCGCCAACAGCGCCTCTACGTTTCGCATCGCGTCCTCCGGCGCGAGCGGACGGTCGAAGATGGATGGGTGCGTCGCAATGCGCAAGTAGGCCATGACCGTGAGCCAGCCCAGATACATGAGATCGTCGGAGGCCATGCACGATTCGAGAAACGCCTTGGCACGCTCGTGATGGACACTGCTCGAATCCGAAGCATACAGCAGGATGTTGACGTCCAGCGAGAAGCTCACGATTGCCCGTCTTTCGCGGCTGAGCCGCGCGCGCGGTCCATGGCCGCGTAGACGGCCTCCTTGTCCTCAAGATTCACGCGCGCGTGCATGTCCCGGCAAAGCCAACGTTGAGGAGCAGGCCGCTGACGTTGTGCGCGAAGATCGTGCAGACCCAGAGCCAACAGCTCCGAAACGACGTGGCCGAGAGAGGTCTTTCTCTGCTTTTGCAGCTTCTTGACCTGCTTCAGAATCGGATCGTCAATATTGACCGTGGTTCTCATGATGCAGTGATGCTACCATTTAACGCATCAGATGTCAAACCGCGAGCGGGGCATGTCCGTGTCCGTCCGTGAGAGTCCGTGTTCTGCGGGAAGGGGGACGAATATCCAAGAGCCAACAAGGAATATCCAATTTCCAAGTGAGAGGAGACGGCGGATATCTCCGTTGGACATTGGATATTCCTTGTTGGATATTGGGTGTTCGATCTGAGCCAAACCGGTCCGGCAGCGCCAGGCACGCAACGACGCCCGGCGCAGAACAAACGCCTGACGCATTCGTTCTGCGTTCTACGGCTCTCGCCAGTAGAAGCGTGGCCGGAGCAGGTGTGTCCCCGGGCTGTATTCGGGATTCTGGCACGCGTGGATCAGGTGTTTCAGACCTTCCCGCGCCGCCCGGCCATACGGCACTTCGACGATGCCGATCGGGTCGGTGACCTCCCGGGTGTATCCGTGGATCCCGTAGACCGCCAGACGGATGTCGTGGCCGACCCGGACGTTCTCCTCGGCGAACACGCCACAAACGAACTCGAGGATCCTCGGGTCCATGACCATGAGTCCGTCATACTCCTGGCGGCGCGCAGCGATCGCGCGGCATTGTTTCATGAGCGTGACGACCGCCTTCGTGTCCGCTTCCACTTCGAGGGCGGGATCGTGCGGGAGCCCGGCCGCGGTCAGCCCGACGCGGTAGCCGTCCAGTTTCGCCTGCTCGTGTGCGGACCGGACCGGTTCATGGGCAAACAGAATACGACGGGCGCCGGCGCCCGCGAGTGCGACGATCGCCTGCCGGACCCCGTCTGCGTCGTCGATCTCGATGCTGTGCTCGTATTTGCCGCGAAACGGGTGCACGACCACGTGCGGTATGCCTGCGGCACGAACCCGGGCGATGAGCCCGGTCTGCTGATCGTCTTGCAGGAAGAGAATACCCCGACCGTCCGCCTCCCCGAAATCGGCCAGCATCTCATCATCGTCGCGGCGCAGCCGCAGCAGCTTCAGCTTGAACGCGAACTGCTCGGCCGCGCGGGTCAGCCCGTGGTGAAACGCGCTCTGGATCGGGTCCTGTATGGCTTCCGGATCTCGCAGAAACACGCAGATCGTCACCGCAGGCATGTCGGGAGGGAGGGGTAGCGACTTGACGAAGAGGCCTTTGCGCGGACGCGACTCGAGCACGCCGCGCTCCTTGAGGGTTCGGATCACCCGGTCGATCGTCGGATAGCCCGCACGGAACCGCGCCATCAGCTCGCGCTGCGTGTGGAACAGCTGGCCGGGCCGGTACCGCGCCGCGATCTCGGCAAGCAGCGTGTCCAGCACCTGCTCGTGTCGTTTCTGCCTTGCCCGGCTCTTCGTTGCCATGACTGCCGCACATCCTCCACTAGATAGTGGCACGTGCAACTACTATAGTGTGATGTTGGGGCGAAAGCAAGCATTAAATGTTCAATAAGGTGGCAATATTGAGACCTTCTATTGACACCATCAGCATCGGGTTCTATGCTTTTGTGTGGTGGCAGGCGAGGTGGGGCCTGCGGCCGTGGTTAGGTCAGAGGAGAAGAGTGGCGGCAACAGCGCGAACGGGTTACCATGGGTGCGCTCAGCGCGCACCCTGGTCGTTGTCTGGTTCGGACGGTTGCTTTCGATCGTCAACTTGTCCTCCGCCTTGTCCGCCCGGAGGGCGACGGCGGAAGCCCGAAGGGCGCAGGAGGATCATCAATTTTCAAGGGGAGGCAAACCATGAGCAGGCTATTCCGGATTGTGCTGGTCTCGGTCATCGCTGTGTCCGCATTCGCAGACGGTCCTCGGATTCCGCCGGGTCAGGAGGAGTCGATTGTCAAGGAACACGTTCCGGCCCCGGCGCACTACGACATTTTCCACGGCAAGAAGGACCGGCTGTATCTGACCGGTGCGTGGAAGTTGAAATGGGAATGGAATTTCCTGAAGAAGTCGTGGATTGCGAAGAACATGGAGTCGGGCAGAATCGGCCGCGCGCAGGGCATTGTTCTGAAGAAGGGCGTGACGGCGCCGTACAGAGAGATCGCGCCGCGCCCGGAGCATCTGGCGCTGGACGCGGACGTTTCGGACTGGTGGGACGTGCTCGTTCCGCACAAGTGGAACGAGGTCATGCCGTACGAGCAGAACAACTCTCGGGCGATCTGCGACTACAAGATGTCTCGCAAGCACAACTACGCGTTCGGCGGTGTGGGCTTCTACCGCCGCACGTTTTTTGTGCCCGCGGAGCAGGCGGGCAAGCGTGCGTTCGTGCATTTCGACTGCGTGGAGACGCGTTGCACCGTATGGGTAAACGGCAAGCAGGTCGGCACGCACCGCAACTTCAGGGAACAAGGCACCGGTCGGACTACGGGAGTCTTCCTGGATTACTTCGATTTCGAGATCACGGGCGCGATCCGGCCCGGCCAACAGAATGTGATCACTGTCCGCGTCTACGACACGGGGCTGCCGTTCAAATGGCATTTTGGCGATCCGGGCGGGATCACGGGCCTGGTGTGGCTCGATTTCCAGCCGCAGCAGTTCTTTGCCGAGACCTTGGTCACCGCGCCGTTCGGCAAGGATCGGATCTGGGTCGAGTGTCTGCCCGCCAGCCCGCCGTCGGCGGGGTCGGGCAAGCCCGTTGCGGCGGGCCGTCGGTTTCCGGACGAGGTGCGTGTGGCGGTCCGCCCGTGGCAGTCGGCCGACTACACGTTTCCCGGCGCGAACAAGCAGGGCTACGAGGCGACGGTCCGTTTGTCTGCGCCCGACGAAGAGGGGCGCAGGCGTTTCGAGCTGGCGACCCCGGGCATCCTGGCATGGGATGTGGTGGAGCCGAACCTCTACGAGCTGCGCATCGCGGATGCGGCGGGCAACCTGATGGCGCTCGAACGGTTCGGCGTGCGCACGTTCAGGGTGAAGGGCCGCAACTTCGTTTTGAACGGCAAGCCCATCTACCTGTTCGGTCATTGTTCCGGCGCTTTCTGCATGTCCGAGAACGCGGCCGCGGGCAAGGACGCGTTGAACTGGAACAACGCGGCGCGCAACTGGCTGCGCATGCAGCGCGCGGCGAATTTCACTTCGCAGCGGATCCACACGGGCCCGGTCCATCGTAACGCGTACTATTTCTGCGACGAGATCGGACTGATGGTCCGCGACGAATGGACGCCGTCGGCCTTGAAAGCCATTCCGAAAGAAGAGCAATTCGTCGACTATCTGGGCGACCACGACGTCTCGGCCAGTTTCACGGCCGACCAGACGGCGTTTATCCCCGTACTTCAGGCGAAGCTGAAACAATGGATCCGTTGGCACTACAACTCGCCGAGCGTGGTCACGTGGAGCGGCGGCAACGAGATGGCGGCGGGCGATCCGAAAGTGCGTTTGTACGTCACGTTGCTCTACGAGTTCTTGCACAAGCATGACGGGCAGAAGCGGCCTGTCACGACGAATTCCGGGTTGTTCTGGTCCAAGGGCGATCCGGACCTTCGCAAGATCCCGTTGCCCGCCGACTATCTGGATTACCACAGTTACCAGGAGATCTTTCATCGGTGGCTCGGCGCGGCGCGCGACTACCGCGGGGAATACGACGACCTGATGCGGATCTACGGCGGGAAGCCTTACCCGGTCATGAACGGGGAATGGCTCGCGCACGGCGGCAAGACGCGCGGCCTGTGCATGATCACGCCGGACATTTTCGACGAACGCGGCGAGCCGTCGCTGGACGGGTACCTCCAGCTGCTTGCCGACATCAAGGCCAGGCGTAAGCCTTACAGCTACCCGCGCGGAGCCTGGGAGTATCTCGGCCGCATCGCGACGGGCGGCATCCGCATCGCGGCCTCCTATCGGGCCGACGCCGAAGCGCGTGCCCGCTATCATCATCAGTTACTCGAGGTGTTCCGGCGCGACTGCGACCGGCAAGTCGGCTATTCGGCGTTCGCGATGCCGCCGGACATGTGGCAGAAGGTCGATCCGAAAAGGAAGCGGATCCGATACGAATACGGCTCGCCCGAGTTCGAGGCGTTCCGCATGGCGCAGCAGCCGCTGATCGCGATCCCCGACTTCTGGGCGCGGCACGTACTGGCCGAGGACGGCCTTGCGTTCACGGCGCACGTCATCAACTGGTCGCGCCACGATTATCGAGACGGCCGGCTGCAACTGCGGATTGCGCGAGACGGCGGAGCGCCGATCGCGGAGCGGACCGTCGCGCTCGAGCCGCTCAAGATTGGGGAGCGGCGGGTCGTGCCGGTTTCGCTCGAGATCGCGAGCAGCGCGGAGCCGGGCGCCTACGAGATTACGTTGGACCTGCTCAAGAACGGCCAGCGCGCAAGCCGCAACGTGCATCCGGTGCTCGTCCGGCGGAGGGCCGAGTTCCCGCCGCTCCGCACGGCGAAACGTGTCGCACTCTACGAGGTGCCGACCGGACCGGACACGGCGGGCGGGCTCGCGGCCCGGTTTGTTTTGAAGCCGCGGCGGCTCCAGACGCTGCAGGCGCTGGACGGGATCGACGTGCTGATTCTCGGTCGGGACAGCATCGACGCCGAGGTCGCGCGTGCTGCGCGCGCGCTGCGCGCGTTCGTGGAGCGTGGCGGCACGCTGCTGGTGTTCGAGCAACGTGCGGCGGCGCAACTGCCGTGGGCGCCGGTCCTGCGCTACGAGCGCTGCGGCAGCGTGCCGAACGCCGACCCGATCGTCACGGGACACCCGATCTTCCGGGGGCTGGCCCCGCTCGATTTCGAGGATTGGGGGACGAAGCACGCGGTGTACGACACGTTGATCCACCCGATAGGCAAGAACCTGCTGGCCGGCGGCGCGAATCCCCACACGGGGTTCTGGCAGTTCTGTCCGGAGTCGGAGTTCGGAATGACCGTTGCCGAGTTTCGGCTCGGCAAGGGCAACTGCCTGCTATCCCAGCTGAAGGTCACCGCGCGCTATCGCGAGGACGCAGCGGCGCTCGCGTTCGGTCACAACCTGCTGAGCTACGCGCTGTCCGATGCCCTGCAGCCGGGCGGGGTCGCGTTGTTGGCAGGCGACGACGGGCGGGTTTCCGACCAGCCGATCCTGAGCCGCGAGGATTGCCACTACGTCTGGCTCGGCAAGCAGGCGAACAGGAAGATCAGCGATCCTGACGGGAACGGCTGGATGGGGCTGCGCGAGGGGCTCGACGACCTGCCGCGCGGATATCGGCTGTTCGGCGGCGTGTTCTTCCGGCTTCTCAAGCCGAGCAAGAAGCTGTCGCACACCGCGCTTGTCGTGGGCAGTTCCCCGAAGCACAAGCAAACGTTCCCCCTCGAAATCAGCGGGATCTGGGTTGGCGAGAAGCTCCCGAAACTGTTCTTCCTGCACACGGCGGCTTGGGTGGCCGCGAAAGAGGGTGACGAACTCTGCCGCTATACCGTGCACTACCAGGACGGGACCTCGGTTGATTTTCCGATCCGGAACGGCATGGAGATCGCCGATTGGTACCTCCCTAAAGACCGCGAGAACGCGCGTGTCCCGTGGCGTTCCGTCAAGGGCAAGGGTCTCTATCTCTGCACATGGGACAACCCGCATCCGGGCAAGAAGATCGCGAAGATCGACGTGAAAGGCTCGGACAAGGGGTTCGTCGGGATCGTGGGGGTCTCCGGGCTCAAAGCACGCTGAGCCGGGCGGGCGCCCGGCTCAGCGTGTTCTTTTCTTCTGGTACCGAAAGATCTTGCGTGCGGCGCCGCCGCACGCATACGATAATCGGACAGCTCGGACAGCTCGGACAGCTCGGACAGCTCGGACAAGGAGGCGCCTGTGGGAATGGGACATGACGCAATCAGTCGGCGGTCGTTTGTGAAGACGCTGGGCGCGGGCGCGGCATCGACGGTATTGATGCCGGAGTTGTTCGCGGCGCCGGGGCGGGGCGGCCAGCGGCCGGACGTGCTGTTCATTGCGATCGAGGACGTGAGCCCGCATCGGTTCGGGTGCTGGGGCAACGCGATCTGCAAGACCCCGCACATCGACCGGCTGGTTTCGCAAGGGCTGCGTTTTGACCAGGCGCACTGCAACGCGGCGGTCTGCAACCCGTCGCGGACCGCGCTGTTGACCTGCCTGCGGCCGGACACGACCAAGGTTTACGGGAACAGGGACAACTGGCAGAAACTCGCGCCGCAGGCGCAGAGCATGCCGGCGCATTTCCGGAAGCACGGCTACGAGACGGTCCGGATCGGGAAGGTGTTCCACGCGGCATTCGAGCACAAGGCGAGCTGGAGCCGGGTCATCAAGCCGAACGACGGGCTGCCGAAACCGAAGGGTAAGGGCGGCGCGCGCAAGGGGCCGGGCGTCGAATACGCGAAGCTTGTGAAAGCGGGCAAGGCAAAGAAGCGCGGGAGCCCGTTCATCTGGAGTGCCACGGACCAGGCGGATATCGATACCAAGGACGGCCGCTACGCAGAGCAGGCGATCCGGGTGTTGGCCGAGCAGCGCGACAAGCCGTTGTTCCTCGCGCTGGGTCAGCATGCCACGCATCTGGCGTGGGCGGCACCGAAGAAGTATTTCGACATGTACCCGCCGGCAGGAATTCCGTTGCCGAAACTCCCGGCCGACGAGCGGAAGGAAAAGATTCATCCCGATCACAAAGCTTTGACGCCGGAGACCTGGCGCGAGGCGATTGCCGCGCACTACGCATGCCTGACGTTCATCGACGCACAGGTCGGGCGTGTGCTGGACGCGCTGGAGAAGTCGGGTCGCGCGGACAACACGATCGTCGTGCTCTGGAGCGATCACGGCTACATGCTGGGCGAGCACTATCTGTGGCGCAAGCCGCACATGTACGACACGTGCACGCGGGTCGCGCTGACGATGAAGGCGCCCGGCGTCACGAAGCCCGGCAGCGTCTGCGAGCGGCCGGTCGAGACGTTCGACATTTTTCCGACCCTGTTCGACTTGTGCGGGATCCCGCAGCCCGAAAGCATGGAGGCGGTCAGCATGAGGCCGCTGCTCGCGGATCCGCAGAGGCAGTGGCGGCCGTGCGCGCGAACGGAGCAGGGAACCGCGAAGTCGGTGCGAACCGAACGCTGGCGCTACACGGAGCGGAAGTCTGGCCGGACGGAACTGTTCGATTATGCGACCGATCCCGAGGAGCTGCACAACCTGGCCGGCGCTCCGAAACATGCCGAGCGCGAGGCGGACCTGCGCAAGCTGCTCCACGCCTCCTGGCGCGAGCTGCTGCCAAGAGGGGCCTGAGCACCGAACGCTCAGGGCGGCTGAGCCGCAACCAAGAGAGGGTTAACAACGAAATGCACGAAAGGCACGAAAATGGGAGGCGCGAGGGTCTATCTCGTGTCTTTCGTGACTTTCGTTGTTGATACTCCCCCCTATTCAGCGCCAGCACGGAGCAAGCAGCTTGCCGAATGGGATTTTCAACTACGAAACACGCGACACACGCGAACTCGAGAGTCTCTTTCTTTCGCGTGTTTTGCGTATTTCGTAGTGGGAACTTCTCTGGCGAAATCCTCGCGGCGATCGAGGAAATGGATCGCTAGCAGTGCAAGAAGCGCAAGAGGAGAGAAGACTCTCGAATCTCGTACTTGCGCCTCTTGCGCTTCTTTGCGGCTACTCTTCCGGGTTTCCGTTTGTGTTGCGGAAATCCTTGCGGGAAGAGAAAATGGTGGCGAGCTATGACAGAAGACGCGTTTGAGGCGATCACGCGACGGACGTTTATGAAGGCCGTGGGTACGGGTACGGCCGCCCTGGCATTGACGGACAGTGCGGCGCGTGCGAAACCACGCCGGAGGAGAAGACGCAGGATGAGCAAACCGAAAGAGAACCAACCGAACATCATTGTGCTGATGGCCGAACAGCAGCGGGCGGACACGATCCACGGGCTCGGCTGCGATTGGATGATCACGCCGAACCTGGACAAGCTTGCGGCCGAGGGCGTTGCGTTCACGCAGGCGTTTTGTTCGGCGGCGACCTGCGTATCGAGCCGCGCGTCGTTTTATACGGGCCGCTATCCGCACAATTCGGGCATTTATGCGTTTCAGAACTACAACGGCGCGCTGAATTGGTCGCACCGGCTTGCGGAGGCCGGCTATTACTGCACGAGTATCGGCAAGATGCACTGCGGCGAGAAGGGTGGTGTGCACGGGTTCCACGAGAAGATCGCGGAGCAGGGCAACAAATGCAGTCCGTGGTTCAAGAATCATGAGGGCAAACGCGAGAAGAGCCTGTGGTGCAAGGAGCTCGAGGCCGCGGGGTTCGAGCCGCCGTTGAACCTGCACAACGAGATGCCCGACTTCTACGAGCGGCTGGGCGCCGTGGTCTGGTCACTGCCGGACGAATGGCATCCGGATACCTGGGTTGCCGGTAAGACCGTGGATTGGCTCGAGAGGGCCCAGCTCGAGAAGCCGTTGTTCCTGCATGTCGGGTTCCTGGGCCCGCACGATCTGTTCGACCCGCCCCGGAAATACATCGACATGTACGACGACAGAGACATTCCCGAACCGCGGCAGGTCGAAGGCGAGAAGGCGGGCATGCCGAAGGAGTTGTTCCTGAACCTGGACGCGATGAACAACCTTTCGGACAAGTACGACCGCAGCAAGCAGGGCAGTATTACGGCCGTTCAGACGAAGTACGCGACGCCCGAGCGGATCCGCACGATGCGCAAGCATTACTACGCGAATTGTACGATGATCGACGAGCAGATCGGCCGAGTCATGAAAAAGCTCGAAGAGAAGGGCCTGCTCGATAACGCGATCGTGCTGTTCACCTCCGATCACGGTGAGAGCATGTACGACCACGGCCTGATCTACAAGGGCCACATGTACGATACGGTCGTGAATATCCCGCTGATCATCCGGCGTTCGGGCGAGGACAAGCCGGGCCGGCGCTGTCCGGACCTGGTCTCGCAGCTTGACGCGATGCAGTATCTGCTGGACGCGGCAGGCGTTGAAGCCGAGGATTTGGACGGCATCTCGCTGAAGCCCGTCATGGAAGAGAACACGGGCCACACGCGCAAGTATGTGTTTTGCGAAGAAGGCAAGAGCACGCTGCGAATGGCGCCGGACCTGATCGCTATGATCCGGAGTGCGGAGTACAAACTCATCCACTACGCCGGCAATCATACGGGCCAGTTGTTCGACCTGAGCGCGGACCCCGGCGAGACCCGCAACCTGTGGGGCAAGCCGGAAGCGGTGGCAATACAGGCGGATCTGACCGCCGAGCTGCTCGACTGGCTCTACCGGAACCTCTACAAGCACCGGGACCTGTTCGCGCGCTACCGATAGCCGAGCGCGGAAGCGATTCAACTACGAAATACGCAAGACACGCGAAAGAAAGGGCCTCTCGATTTCGCGTCATTTCGCGTGTTTGGCGTGCGAATCTCTTCTCCTTCGAAGACTTCTTCCGACAGGAATGTCGACACAGGTCTTTTCAACAACGAAAATCGCGAAACACACGAAAGGGGGCGAAGCCCCGGACTGCTGGCGAAGGTGCAGGGGAGATCGCTCTTGAATTTCCTGACAGATAGGCAATCTTTGTTGAAGTCTGGGTTCGGCTGATCGTATTGCAGTGAGGGAGGAGATCTCATGGCGCCGTGTTCTGATGGTCCGCGTTCAGCGTTGTTCGAGCCGGTAACGATTCGCGGCAATACGTCGCCGGAGGGGCTGGCCAAGCTCGGTGTGAGCGAGACGATGGCGGGGGCGGCGCGGCTTGCGCCGAGCGGCAAGTGCGTGTGTATGGGGATCCCGTTCAAGGTCGGCAAGCTGCTGGCGGTCAAGGACAAGGCGGTCAGCCGTCGGATCGGCCCGCTCAAGACGAAGTGGCTGGTGTTCATGCACACGACCGACATGGCGCGGTCGGCCGTGAACAAGGACGGGTTCACCACGCCCGCGATGGGCACGGGTCGGCTGGCCGAGCATGTGGCCGACTACGTGGTGGTCTATGCGGACGGGACGGAAGCGCGCACCGAGATCCGGCGCCGGCACCAGGTCGGGATGCTGCAGCGGCCGTGGGGCGAGAATTGTTTCCAGGCGGTTGCGCACCGCAAGCCGCTCGCGATCAATGCCCAGCACGAACAGCCCGAGGCCCCGACCTCGCGTGCCTGGGGCCAGTCCCAGTATCGGACGCGCACCCGCGATTCGGGCAGCTGGGTCAACTGGCTGTGGGCGTGGCAGAACCCGCATCCGAACAAGCTGATTGCCGGGCTCCGGTTCGAGCCGCTCACGGGCACGACGGTGATTTCGGGCGTGACGACCGCCGACGTTCGCTCGGTGCCGCTGCGTTGGGAGTCGCGCAAGAAAGCGATCCTGCGTCTGCCCAAGGGCGTTGCGCTCGAACCGAGACGCGACAACAACGGGCTGCTCGAACAGATTCAGTTGGATCTCGGCCAAGTCATTTCGGCGACACCGCGCCGGGTCTATCCGAACGCGCATTGGGCGCGTGAGCCGGGGCTCGGCACGCGTTCGGAGCGGGAGTTGATTGTCGAGTACACGGCGCATCCGGACGCGCGTTTCCACTTGGCGGGCGGGGTGCGGGTGCCGGCTGCAAAGCTGCTGGCCGGCAAGAAGAGCCGGCAGCTACGTCCCGTCCGTCCGGCCAACCAACGCGTGGTGTTGCGGGTCGTGGATGCCGGAACACGACAGCCGGTCCCCGTCCGCCTGCACGTGCACGGCGAGGCCGGCGAGTATCTGGCGCCGATCGACCGGCATCGCATCCCGAACCCGTCCTGGTTCGAGGATTACAGCACGGATCTCGTCACGGCCAAGGACCACTACGCGACCTATATCGACGGCGAGACCGTTCTGAACCTGCCGCTCGGCAAGGTGTACGTCGAAGTGACGAAAGGCTTCGAGATCCGGCCGGTCCGGAAGGTGTTGAAAGTCACGCGGGCCACGCGCCGGCTCACGGTGCGCGTAGCCAAGGTACTGCCCTGGCGCGAGCGCGGCTGGGTCAGCGCGGACACGCACGTGCATTTTCTCTCGCCGCATACGGCCCGGCTCGAAGGTTCCGGCGAGGGTGTGAACGTGGTGAACCTGCTCGCGAGCCAGTGGGGCGAGCTGATGACGAACGTCGGCGATTTTGACGGGAAGCGTACATTGGGCTCGAAAGAGACGGGCGGCGACGGCGAGCATCTCGTTCGGGTCGGCACGGAGAACCGACAGCATGTCTTGGGGCACATCTCACTGCTCGGTTACGAGGGCCGCATGATTTCGCCGATGTGCAGCGGCGGCCCGAACGAATCGGCGCTCGGCGATGCAATCGACGTGCTGCTCACGGAATGGGCGCGGCAATGCCGCGATCAGAACGGGATCGTCGTGATCCCGCATTTCCCGAACCCACGCGCGGAGCACGCCGCCGCGATCGTCAACGGGCTGATCGACGGGATCGAGCTCGGAAAGGGGATGAATCCCTACTCGCTGTCCGACTGGTACCGGTACCTGAACTGCGGGTATTTTGTGCCTGCCGTCAGCGGCACGGACAAGATGTCCGCACAAGTATCGGTCGGCGCGTGCCGAACCTATGCGCGGCTGAAGCCCGACCGGGCCTTCACGTACGAGGCGTGGAAGGACGCGATCCGATCGGGCAACACGTTCGCTACGACCGGGCCGTTGCTCGAGTTTGCGGTCGACGGCAAGCCGGCGGGGAGCCGGATCGCCATGAAGCGTTCGGGCGGCACCGTCGACGTGACATGGGAAGTCGCGAGCGTTACCCGGCCCATGTCACGTGTCGACTTGATCGTGAACGGTGAAGTGCGTGAAAGCATGGCGGTCGATCCGGAAGCGACCGCCGGGTACTGGTCCGTCGACGTCGAGCGCAGCTCCTGGCTCGCGCTGCTCGTGCGGTGCCGGGCGGGCCGGCACGAGGCGATCGCCGCGCATTCCTCGCCGGTCATGGTCGAAGTCGAAGGCTCGGAGTTCTTCGCGGCAGCGGACGCGGTCACGATCCTGGACCAGATCGAGGGCGCGCTTGCCTATCTCGATACAATAGGAACGCGCGCGGGGACGAAGGCCTACAAGCGGATGCGGCTCGAGTTGACCAGCGCGCATCGCGCGCTGCACAACCGGCTGCATCAGCACGGCGACTATCACCGGCACACGCCGATCACCGATCACGCGGCACATCATCGCTAACCCGGAATGGCGGGCGCCACGTTGACAAGCGGCTCGGCAGGAGCCTCGCCCTCCATGTGAGCTTCTGGACAAAGCAGCATGGAGGGCGAGGCTCCTGCCGAGCCGTTCCAAAAGAAAGTGCCGCAGGCATTCCTGCCTGCGGCACTTTCGCTTTCTTGCCAGTCAATCAGCTCTTCCTGCGCCTGCGCAGACGGCCGAGCAGCATGGCGCCGCCGAGCCCGAACAGAGCGACCGTGCCCGGCTCGGGGATGGCCTCCATGCCGATTGTCCGGACCTCGTCGATCCGGCCCTGGAAGTCGGTGCCGTCGCCCTCTTCGCCGATGTCGAGCAGGAGCCGCACCGCCCCGATGTTCTGCCAGTCGCTGGTCGTCCAGCCCGAAAACGCGCTGAAGGGGATTTGATACGTCTCGTAGTTCGGGGAGCTGGTCCACGTGGTGGAGGCATAGCCGAACTTGCCGGTCCAGTCCCAGACCTCGATGCCCATGGTCACCGTGCCCGTCCACTGCTGCCAGGCATCGATCTCGAAACCGGAGAACGTGCTGCCTGGGCCGGATGTCAGGTCCCAAAAAATGCCGTCGTCATTGCTGCTGGGATCCTCGTGGTTCCAGTCCAGGATCTTGCTACTGACGGAGCCGACCGTCTGCGAAGCGCCCCAGATGGTTGAGTAGCCGGCGAAGGGCCATTCTCCGCCCCAATTGTCCCCGGAGTTCTCGGCGGCATCCCACCAGACCGTAGCAAAGGCACCCGACGAGAGCGGCCAGAAGCTGCCGGGATTGTTCTTGTGCAGGTCCTGGAACTCGAACACGCCACGCAGTTCCCCTATGTGGTTGGTCGCACGCGTGCCCATGACCGCGCCAAAACCGGGATCGTCGCTGACGTAGTCGTCAATCCAGCCGTAGCTGTGACGCGTATCGCCCATAACTGTGGCGCCACCCAGGTTACCGGATGGCCAACTCTGGTATAGCTCCCCGCCCTTCTTCAGGCCCCACGTCTCCATGCTGGAGCCGCCGGCGAGGTTTTCGTCGAAATCGTCGATGATCAGAGCCGACGCACCCGTCGCAAAGGTCAGAACCAGAGCAACCACGATCGGCAGGGATACGAATCTTCGGATCATTACGTCTTTCCTTCTGTGACAGATCCCGGGCCATGCCGCGCCGCATGCGCGAGCATGACGCTGTACATTAGTGATGGTAATCTTGGATTTTTCCAGGGCCGCCGCGCCTTGTCAAACAGAAAACTGCCCAAGCCAAGACGCGGCGGTTCGTTCCAAACAGACTTTTCGACGGACGCGAATCAGTACGTGACCGCGTTCTTGCCCATGTCCTTGATGTGGGGGTTGTCACCGGAGGCCTTGACACCGCCCGCGACGTCGTCGAGTTGCTCGTCCTTGAGTTCCTCGTCCTTCTGCTCTTGGTCTTTCTTTTCTTCTTCCGTCATGGGTCTCTCTCCTTGTTGTGGTACGGTGACGACATGGCCGCGAGATCGGCCCGAATGGAACAAGCTCGCCAGCCTTTTCCAGTTTCAGCCCTGCAACCCTACACGATGCAGGAACAGCCGTCAAGCAAAAGGCAGCAAAAGGCACAGGGCTGTCCCGTTTTTTTTTGTCGTTTTCGCGTTTCTGAGAAGCCACGGCGGCGGCCGCCGCGAGCGAGTCCGCGACGCAGATCCCGACCTGCCGACAGACGGCTGCGAAGGCGTGGAGCACGAGCCGGCGCTTCCGTCCGCGGCGACGGTGCCACAGGCCGTGCGGGCAAGTGATGCGGCCTGGTGGAAGGGGTGGGAAGCTGGCTTGCGAAGAGCTTGTGCCGGCCACAGCCTCGTCTTGACCGCAAGGCTGTATTACCCGTGATAGCTGTCGGCAATAGCAGGTTTATCCACCATAGCGGCGTTTTTCTCGTCTTGATGCGGGGGGATTGGGGTGGGATATTGAGAAGGGGGCCGCTCGTCGCGGGCGGCTTGTTTTTGGGAAAGGAGTGAGCGATGGAGGAACGCGAGATGGACGTACGGTTCCCGAGCAAGGTTCCCTTAGCAGCGGAGCCGGAGGTATTGGTGGTGGGCGGGGGTCCTGGCGGGATTGGCGCGGCGGTAGCGGCGGCGCGCGGCGGCCGGCGCGTGATGTTGGCGGAGCACTACGGGTTTTTGGGCGGCATGGCGACGGCAGGCGAGGTGAACCCGTTCATGCCGAACCACATCGACAATCGCTCCTTGGACGAGGGCATTTTCGAAGAGTGGCGCGAGCGGATGGCGGCATACGGCGGGCTGCGCGGGCGGGTGTTTGACCCGAGTGCGGCGCGGTTGGCGGCGGAGGACCTGTGTGTAGAGGCGGGTGTGACGCTCCGTTATCATCACCGGGTTGTGCACGTGGAAGCGGCGTCCCGCAAGATCACGGGCGTGGTTCTGCATTCGAAGAGCGGGCTCTGCGGCGTGCGTGCGCAGCTCTACATTGACGGCACGGGCGACGGGGATGTGTGCGCTTTGGCCGGCTGCGAATTCGAGTTTGGCGGCGAGCACGGCGCGTTTGTGCAGCCGATGACGACGTGCTTCAAGGTCCGTCTCGACCCGGGCGACTATCCGGAGCAGAGCTCGGCTCAGGACGGCGCCGGTCAGTCGGTGCGGCAGCGGTTTCCGGAGCAGTTCAAGCTGATCCAGCAGGTCTACAAGGAGGGGAAGGATGCGGGCCGGTTGCGGAACCAGCGTCAGAACGTGCTGATGTTCGCTGCGGTGGACAATGACGTCATCCATTTCAACTCGACGCGTGTGATCCAGAAGTCTCCGATCGACGGCGGGGAGTTATCGGAGGCGGAGATCGAGGGCCGGCGTCAGGTCGTGGAGCTCATGGATTTGTTGCGGGCTAACGTGCCGCTGTTTGCGCATGCCCGGATCTGTTCGATCGCGACGCAGATCGGCGTGCGCGAATCGCGCCGGGTGCTGGGCCGCCACTATCTGACGCGTCAGGACTTCACTGACGGGCGCACGTTTCCGGACGGCATTGTGCGGTGCCGGTATCCGATCGACATCCACAGCTCGTCGGGCCAGGGCACGGAGATCGTGCGGCTGCCGGAAGGCGCGTGGTACGAGGTGCCGTACGGGTGTCTTGTGCCGAAGGACATGGACAACCTGCTGATCGGCAGCCGCTGCATTTCGGCGGACAGCGCGGTGCACGGCAGCGTACGGGTCATGCCGCCGGTCTGTTCGCTGGGCCAGGCGTCGGGCACGGCGGCGGCCATGTCGTTGGCGCAGGGCATCCTGCCGTGCGAGCTGGACGGCGAGTCGCTCAAGGACCAGCTGATCAAGGACGGCCGGAATCTGGTCCCCTACGATCCCGCCCGTCCCTGCACGGCGCAGCCAGCGGAGCGGACCGAGCCAGCCGCCGCCGCTGCGCCCTAGCCGATGCTGTCGAGGGTGGCGCCACGCATTTCTCGAGAAAAAAAGGCGGCCATTTTACCCCGCCTGTCCCCTCGCTTCTCCCTTCGGTCGTCGCTCGGCGGGCTTCCCCGGGATCGCCGCGCACGAGAGTGCAGCGGCGACCCGGGCGCGCCCACATGCGGGGCAAACTGACCACCTTTTTTTCTCGTCCCCCTCGCGGACTTCCGCCGTCGCCCCTGCGGGGCTGTGGCGGGACAGGCGGGGGCACGAAATGCGTGGCGCGAGGCCGCAAAGTCCCCCGCACCAAGGTGCGGGGGACTTTGGTTTGGAGCCCGGGTGGAAAGCAGATCCTGGCGAGACCCGAAGATCATAAACTGTGGGCAGTGCACCGGGGCTACTCCGCGATGCGGGACATTCTTGCGGTACTTCACCAGACCGCGCTTGCTTGATCGGGCGCGCTTGAGTACCCTGCCGGGCAATCGACGGTGGGAACCGACGGATGGCTCGGATGGCAAAACGTCTCAACCTTCTTGTTCTTGGCTGCTTCTTTCTTTCCGGCTTCACGGGGCTTATCTACGAGATTCTCTGGCGGCGCATGATCGTGAAGATCGTGGGTGGCGCACCGTTTGCGGTCAGCATCGTTCTGACGGTATTCATGGGCGGGTTGGGGATCGGCAGCTACCTGGCAAGTCGTCGCATCGACCGGATCAAGAGTTCCGGGAAGCTGGTCCGGATCTACGGCGTTCTCGAATTGGTGGTTGCCGGCTATGCGCTGCTGCTGCCAGTTCTGCTGGCCGCCTTCAAGCCAGTCTATGCCGCGATCTACAACCGGCTCTTCAACTACTTTATGCTCTATTCGTTTCTCACGCTTGTGGGCTGCGCAGCGTTTCTGCTGCTCCCTGTGATCTGCATGGGCGCGACGCTTCCCATTCTGTGCCGCTACTACGTGACCCAGCTCGGGAGTCTGGGCGCAAGAACCGGGCGGCTGTATGGATTGAACACGATTGGCGCCGCACTCGGTGCGCTTGCCTGCGGGTTCTGGCTGATTGCCGTTCTGGGCGTGTGGGCTACGGTGGTCGTTGCCGTTGCGATCAACGTTGCGATTGGCGTGGTCTGTGTGTTAGCCGGCAGCTCGTCCGGAGACAGCGCCGGCAACGGGACGGCATTGGAAGCGGCCTCACGAAACCCCGCTTCGGGCGAGCGCCGCGACGTGCCGGACTGCCGTCAGAGCGATCCGTTCGCCATCGCCGCGCTGGTCCTTCTTGCGGTGTCCGGCTTCTGTTCGATGGCCTATGAGGTCATTTGGACGAAGCTGCTGGGCTTGATCGTCGGGCCCACGACGTATTCCTTCACGATTGTGCTGGTCACGTTCATCCTCGGGCTCGCCTTGGGAAGCATTGTCTTCGGATGGCTTGGGGACAGAACAGGCAAGCCGCTGGTCCTACTGCTTGCCACGCAGATCGTTGCCGCCGTCTCCGCGCTTGGTGTCAGCCATCTGTTGGGCAACAGCCAGTTTTTCTTCGCCAAGCTGCTTTTTCATTTCCAGTCCAGTTTCGTCGTGCGCAGCACGCTCAAGGCGGTGGCGCTTTTCCTTTTCATGTTTGGTCCAACAGTCTGTCTGGGCGCGTCTTTTCCTCTTGCCGGCAAGATCTACACGCGCGCCATTTCCCGGCTCGGCAGGTCCGTGGGGTTTGCCTACGCGATGAACACGGTCGGCGCCGTGCTGGGCTCGTTTTGCGCCGGCTTCCTTCTGGTTCCGCTTGTCGGCAAGGAAGTGAGCTTGCGTCTGGTCGCGGCCGTGCAACTTGTTGCGGCCCTCGTTGTTCTTGTGCGGATCATGAGCCTGCGAGGGCATCTCCGGTGGTGCCGGGCGCTGGCTCTTTGTTCGATCGCGGGCCTGGCTCTGACAATGCGTTTTCCGAAATGGAACCGGATCGCGCTCTCGTTCGGCAGATACCACCGGTTCGTGGGCGTGGCAGCCGACATACGGGCTGCCGGCTGGTTCGAGGCTCTGTTCGACGGCCCGGAGATCATCACGCGTCGAGAGTTCCGTGAGCTTGTCTACTACGGCGACGGCATGGGCGGGTTCACGACCGTGTTGAGTTCCTATGATCCGTTTGGGAATGAGGAACTCATCATGGCGAATTCGGGCAAGGCCGACGCGTCGAGCCGCGGCGACATGTCGACACAGACGCTATCGGCCCATTTCCCGCTGTTGTTTCACGAGAATCCCAAGAAGGTTATGGTTCTGGGGTTGGCCAGCGGGGTCACGGCCGGCGAAATTCTTCACTATCCGATCGAGCGACTGGACGTCATAGAGATCAGCAAACAGGTTGTCGAGGCCAGCGAGTTTTTCAGGCCATGGAACAACAACGTGCTGTCTGACCGGCGCACCAACCTGATCATACAGGATGGGCGTGCGCACCTTGCGCTGACAAGGACCAAGTATGACGTCATCATCAGCGAGCCCTCGAACCCCTGGATGGCGGGGCTCGCAACGCTGTTCACCCGCGAGTTTTTCGCCCTGGCGCGAGACAGACTCAATGATGAAGGCGTCTTTCTGCAGTTCTTTCATGCCTACCAGATGGACTGGGACACGTTTGCTCTGGTTGGCAGGACCTTTTCAAGCGTCTTCGGCAACGCGCTGATGCTCGTGACGTCCCCCTCGACGCTGGGCGTTGACTATCTGCTCGTTGGGTACAAGGGCAAGGAACGACTGAATCTGGGATATGCCGAAGAGAACCTGGCCCGGTCCTCGAAATCACCGAACATGTCGCTTTCCGATCCCAGGCTTCTGTACCGGCTGATTGTCTCGGAGCGTCTCGACTCGCTGTTTGGGCCGGGCCCTCTCAACACAGACAGCGATCCTGTTCTTGAGTACGCAGCGCCCAAACTCATCTATCGCGACGACAGGGAAATCATAGAGCGCATCAAATCGAGGAGATACCTGGCACCAGGGACCCAGGCGATTTTCGACGAGATAAGCAAAGACATCGATGCCCAGCTGGCATTCGCGGAATTTGCCTTTTCTGTTTATCTGCCGTTTCCGGGAATGGTCGATTTTGCCAGGGCGAACGTGGCGCAGAAGGAACGTTTCTTTGAAATGCTGCAGGGTTATGCAGAGAACAACAGGGTTGCGTCGCGTGCTCTCAAAGACGAAGCCCTGGAAGAGAGGTGTTGGCTGGCTCAGATCAAGAGCCTGGCGCAGCGGATCGACTCGGTGCCGGACAAGGCGCGTTCCTGGACGTATCTCGGGATCCTGTACCGCAGAGTGGCTCACTTTGACAAGAGCGAACGAGCCTTTCGCAAGGCGTTGGCGGCGGATCCCGCCTATGCCGACGCGCGCTACGGCATGGGCATGATGTTCGAACAGAAGCGTGACTGGGCGAAGGCCATCGATTCGTTCACGGCAGCGTTGCGCATTTGGCCGAATCACGTGGCTTCCTACAGGGGTCGCGGCGGGGCGCTGGCGAGGATGGGGCGTCTGCCGGAAGCTGTGGCGGACTACCGGACAGCGGTGCGATTAGAGCCGGACAACGCGGAGAACTACAGCAAACTGAGCCTGGCCCTCATGAAGAGCGGCGACGATGCGGCGGCGATCGACGGTTTTCGCAAAGCGCTTGAGCTGAAGCCGGACTTGCTGGCATCGGTGAACAACCTGGCGTGGCTGCTTGCCGCATGCCGGGCGCCCTCGCACAGAGATCCCGCCGAGTCAATTCGTCTTGCGAAACGAGCCAGCGAACTCACGGACTACAAGAAGCCGGCTGTGCTGGACACGCTGGCCGTCGCCCTGGCGTCGGCGGGGCATTTCGAAAAGGCGGCGGGCATTGCCCGGAAAGCGGCGGCTCTTGCGCGTGAGGCGGGCGATACCGAACAGGCGACGCAGCTTGACGCGCACGTGAAGCTGTTCGAGGCGGGCCGCGCGTATGTGGAGAAGTAATCAGCGGGCGGGCTAATCCGCACTGGCGACCACGGACAAGCCCCAGGGCAGGAACTGCTTTCGGTGTGCGTCCGAACCGGGCGTGAGTTCTTCGAGCGGCCGACCGCTGCCCGGCCGGGGCACTTCCCAGACACCCCGGATCCTGAGGCCCGCGGCGATGAGACCATTGAGGATATCGGACAATAGATGGTGAAACTCGCCAACGGCCCGCCCCTCGGAGAGGCTCATGGTGTTCCGGTCCGTCTCGAACATCTCGCCCCGCTTGTACGGCTCTGTCACGCGCAGCTCGTAGCCCGTCCCGTCCCACGGCCGATATTCCGCCAGAACCAGCAGCGGCGCAAGATATTGCGAGAAGTACGTACAACCCGGCCTCAGGATCCGTGCGACGCCCGGGTACAGCTCTGTCAAATCGGGGATGTACAAGGTCGACAACGGCTGATAGACCCGATCGAAATGTTTTTCCGGCAGCGCAGCAAGATCGCGCATATTGCCCTGGATCGTCTCGACCGTATAGCCGTAGTGCTCGGCCGCGCGCTGGTCGGCTTCAAGCTGTTCCTGCGACAGATCGAACACCGTGACCTGCGCGCCCAGCAGTGAATACACCGCCGATTGCTGGCCACCGCCGCCCGCAAGGCACAAGACGCGTTTGCCGGCCACGCCCGCCATCATCAGGTCCGTGATCGGGCCGTGCCCGTACGGGCCGGGGAATTTGGCGGTGCGTCCTTCCCGGTACGCGCGATAGGCTTCCACATCCAGATCCAGCCACGGCGTGTTTTCGTCGGCGGTACCCTCGCGCACTCGCCGCCGCAACTCAGCCAGATAGCGCCGCGCGTTTTCATTGTTGCCGTCTGCGCTCTGTCCGTTCGATGACATACCCCTTCTTCTACACTGGCCGCGATGGTGGCGCAAGTCTATCGTCAGCGATTCGCATTATGGGGTTTGACCCCCGCGGCCTTGCGCCGCGGGTGAAGGAGATTTCTGGAAAACGCGTGCGGTTTCCAGAAATCTCGCGTCCCTGCCGCACAAGGCGGCAGGGGACGCATGCCATACTGAGAACTGCTGGTCTCTCGTGCGCGAGGGCGCCGGTTCAGACGATAGCGGCTCGTTTTTTCCTTCCGCTTATTGCACTTCTGCGCACATTTATCTATAGAAAGCGAGTGCCGCGGGTTTGTCCCGCGTCGTCGCGTGTTTATTCGAAGCGCGCATTTTGGACAGCCGGGGCCCGGTCCATGCTGTGCGGCGGGCCAAGGAAAGGGTAGTCAGCTCATGAGTCTGGAAGATCGATTGTTGCCGTTACCGAAACGAATCACGCGCAAGTCGGGCACGTATGCCGTGCCGGAGCGCTTCGCCTTTCACTTGAACGTCGACTCTGCGAAGTTGGCGGGGTCCGTTGCGGACCTGGCGCGCGCGAGCCGATGCGCGGCGCAATGCGTTGCCGGTCGGCGCGCCGCGGTCTTGCGGCTGGTTTGCCGGGACCGGCTTGCTTCGCTCCAGTCGGTTCGCGCCGAGCTCGCGCATGAGGGCTATGTTCTGAAGGTCGACAGCGGCGGCATAGAGATCCAGGCGTTGTCGGAGCGGGGCTTGTTCTACGGGCTGCAGACCTTGCGGCAGCTGCTGGGCGGCGGGCGGCGGGCGCCGCGCGTTCGGATCGTGGACTGGCCGGACATGCCGTTTCGGGGCGTGCACCTGACGTTTGGCGGCGGCGGCTACACGTTCGAGATGCTCTCGCGCACGATCCGTCAGCTCGCGTCGTACAAAGTGAACACGATAATGTTCGAGTACGACGACAAGTTCCCGTGGCAGTCGCATCCGGTCCTGGTCCATCCGGAGACCTTGAGCCGGCAAGATCTGCGCAAGTTGATCGCGCTGGCCGCGGACAACTGCATGGAAGTGGTGCCGTTGCTCGACTCGCTCGGCCACGCGCGGTTCTACCTGATGCACAAGCCGTACAAGCACCTGGCGGAGTTGCCGGACAACATCCACGAGATGTGCCCGAACAACCCGGGCACGCTCAATCTCATCAAGGAGCTTTGGACCGAGATTCTGGACTTGCATCCGGAGACACACTACGCGCACATCACGGGCGACGAGGTGTTTCGGCTCGGGCGTTTCTGCCCGAAATGCCGGCGTTACGCGAACCGTGGCGAGCTGGGCAAGCTGTTCACGGAGTACTACACGGATCTGTCGCGCTGGATCATCAAGCAGGGCAAGATCCCGATGGTCTGGGGCGACATGCTGGTGAAGTACTGGCAGGACATCGACAATTTCCCGAGAGACATCATCATCAACGACTGGTGCTACCGCGGTTTTGACGCACCGTCCTGGCCGTCGACGATCGGGAACTACGGCAACTTCACCCATGCCTCGCTGAAGGTGCTGGACAAGGATGTGCTGCGCACGTTTGGCAAGTACTGGATCCAGAAATCGACGGCGCCGGAGTTCACGCCGTACCCGAACCTGAAGTTCTTTCAGGACAAAGGGTTTGAAGTGATCGGTTGCGCGGCGGCCAGCACGAGTCGTACTTCGATATTTCCGATC
>Ga0272441_10004904_pt1 | contig 23756 bp, 21 predicted proteins | sample SSMProp6N_FD_193582 | JGI IMG/M metagenome (GOLD analysis project Ga0272441, IMG submission 193582) | Marine sediment archaeal communities from Little Sippewissett salt marsh, Falmouth, MA, United States - SSM-Prop-6N | ecosystem: Environmental > Aquatic > Marine > Wetlands > Sediment ...
GGCCGTGGCAAATCCTCCCTTTGGACAGGTTTTTTCTTGGCGGGTGGGGAGATTCGAGTATCGTGGATGTGAAGAGGACAAAGCTGGCGAGGTGCGGGAGAGACGCGAGCGGGGCGGGGTCGCGCCCGGCCAAATGCAGCGGATCGGAGGCGAAAGCCATGTTGCGTGACATGGTGGCAACGGGCGCGGCGGGGCGGGGGCCTCTCGCTGTACGCTCGCCGACCACCTCCCGTTCCGCGGGCGGAGATGTGTGGGGAGGGCCTGTCAGCAAAGGCGCCAAACCACGAGGAGGAATAACGATGATGATCGGAAAGCAACTGCTGGCGGCACTCGCTTCGATGGCCTTCCTGACAGCCTCAGCCCCGGCAGATGCGCCGCTGGTGTTCTGTCTGGGAGATGGATGCGGCGCGGCCGGCCCGCGGGATTACACCTACTTCATCGATGCGGTCAGCTACCCGATGATGGAGTTCAGCGTGGGGACGATGGATCCCGACGGGGACGATTACCGCAACGTGCTGGTCCCGGCGGGATGGAACTTCGCCGTTGAGGAGGCGGGCATGAACCACGCCTGCGGCTTCCTCACGGAGCATGGCGACATCTCGCCCGGGCCGTGCTACAGCATGACCAGCGCCCGGGCGCGGTGGTGGACGGATGATCCGGACTTCGCGGTGGAGATGTTCGTCTTCGGTTTTGACCATCGCTGGACGCCGGAGGATGTGGGCTGGGAGTTGCAGTGCAGGCGCGAAGGTCAGCCGCCGGAGTGGTTCTCCTTCCAGGAGGCGTGGGATGCGCCAGTCGGGACCGGCTTCGGGCCGCTGCACGGACCGTGGACGCCGCCCGACGAGTTCAAGCTCGGTGCGGAAGAGATCATCTGTGATTCAAACGACGATCCCATCGCCGTGCCCGGCTATTCCATCCCTTCATTCGTTCGCTGGGACGGTGATGAACTGCCGGACCTGGTCATCGGCGAGGGCGGCTACGACGGGCAGGTGACGCACCCGGGCAAGGTGCGCATCTACCTCAATACCGGCTGGCCGAACTGGCCCACGTTCGACGGTTGGTTCTATGTGCAGAGCGATGGCGGCGACCTGGAGGTGCCCGCGGAGATGTGCCAGGGCGCCTACCCGCGCGTCGTCCACTGGGACGGCGACGAACGCAAGGACCTGCTCGTCGGCCTCGCCGATGGTCGCGTCAAGCTCTTCCTTAACATCAACACCGATGATGAGCCGATCTTCGATGGCGGTCGGTACCTGCTCGTCGGTCCCGGCGAGCCGCAGCAGGAGCTGGACGTCGGCCTGCGCGCTGCCCCGACCGTGGTGGACTTCAACCGTGATGACAAGAAGGATCTCGTCGTCGGCGCGCTCGATGGCAAGTTCCACGTCTTCATCAACGAGGGCCTCCACGAGGATCCCGTCTTCCACGAGGAGTCCATCATCCCGGCGCCTAATGGCGAGGACCTGGTCGTTCCCACCGAGCGCTCCAGCCCCGTCTTCGGCGATTTCAACCGCGACAACATGATCGACCTGCTCACCGGCAACACCGAGGGCCAGCTCCTCTTCTACCGCGGTTGGGAGTGGTCCTGCCACAAGTACCTCGAAGCCGACGGCGAGGAAATCAACCTGGAAGGTGAGCCGCGCTCACGGCCGTTCGTCTGCGATTGGACGAAGGACAACGTGTTCGACGTGCTGGTCGGCGCCGGCGATGGGCGGGTGCATCTCTTCCCCGGCGAGCCCGTGATCAAGATTCTCCACGGCCCGGACTGGCATCCGTTCGAGCCGATCGAGGACCCGATGGATGGCATCTGGTACGAGCTCTGGCCGCGGCACATGCCGTGGTGGATGTGCACGGAGTGGTACGACAACGGCAGTGGCGAGCTTGATGCCTGCGATTACATGTACCTGTTCGAGGTGGACAGGAACCAGTTCGGCCAGTGGTGGCACGTCGAGCGCAAGACGGTGACCGTCGCGCTCGAAGCCGATCCCTTCATGTACCTGGAGTGGATGGGCCCCTTCCAGTTCGACATGTTCAACCCGATCGGGCACTGGCACGAGGTGCATCCCGAGTTCTGCACGCCGTGGGATTGCATCGACTGGATCGACAACGGCAATGACATGCTCGATCCGGACGACTGGCTGGTGATTGTCCATCCGGATGAAGGCGACCCGGTTGAGATGCTCGTGGTCGAGGTCGCCCCGGGCCTGAAGGTCTTCGCCGAGGATCCGCCGTGCCCGGCCGACATCACCGGCCCGGACGATGAGCCGGATGGCATGGTCGATGTGCAGGATCTGCTGTTCCTGCTCGCCCACTGGGGGCACGGCATCGAGTGCCCGGCGAACATCAACGGCGACCTCGGCGTCGACACCGCCGACCTCCTCATGCTCCTCGGCGAGTGGGGCGAGTGTCCGTAAGCGCATCGGGCATGCGGCATCGTTCTGTCCGATACGTTACGAGCACCGTCTTTTTCAGACGGTGCTCGTTTCTTATGTTATGTCAGAGGATGATGAGCCTTCGATCGCCTGCCTACGGGCACGGGCCGAAGTGATTGAGCAGCTCCATGAGGTCCACACCATCGACGACGCCATCGCCGTTCAGATCCCAGGGGCACTCCTCCGGCGGATCGGGGCAATCGCCCCAGTGCGCCATGAGGATGTCCTGGTCGGCCTCATCGACCATGTCATCGCCGTTGAAATCCCACGGGCAGGGCGGCGAGGGGCAGTCGCCCCATGCCGCGAGCAGGGCGAGGAGGTCGGCGGTGTCCGTGTCGTCATCGCCGTCCACATCGCCGTCCGGCGTGCCCCACGCCGCCAGCAGGAACAGAAGGTCGGCGGTGTCCACATCGCCATCATCATCGAAGTCGGCCGGGCAGGCGTAGGGATCGATCACATCCACGCGGAACGCGCTGGCCGTCTCGTCGTCAACGGGCAGCCAGTCCTCGTTCTCACGGCGCAGCGTGTGCGGGCAGGTCAGAGACGGATCGAGGTTCATGCACCAGCCGCACCAGGTCGTCTCGTCACCGCTGGCCCACAGCCAGTAGAAGCGGCCCTCTTCGAGATAGGACGTGCCGTTGCCGAGCAGGTGGATCGGGGGATTCCACTGGTACCACGACTCGAATTCCGTGATGATCCATTCCTCCATGACATTGGCCGGGTCCGGCGGGAGACCGACCTCGCCGCTCACCAGGCGCAGCGTCACCACATCGGGCTGCGGGTCCGACGGCACGTACCACATGGCCACCCAGATATCCGAGACATTCCCGCCGGCGGTGGGGAAGAAACCCATCGCCTGCTCGACGCCAAAGTCGTTGTTGCTCTCAGGGCCGGCGATGGACCATCCCAGGCCCCAGTTGTAGTCCCAGCCGTCGTGGTTCGGCCCGGCGAAGTTGTTGTACACGGTGATCTGCGCGCTGGCCGCTGATGCCATCGTTAGCGCGAGCAGGGCGCCGCCCGCGCGGAAGAACATGCTTCTTCTGAACACGGCTCCATCTCCTTCACCTCAGTTTGTCTCGCGAGGCATCCGCCGACCGCGCCGGCGGGCCTCTCCATCATCAGTTTACCACAGGCCCCCGCGGCCGGTATGCGTAAGTTGGCGGCTGGGCCGGAGATAGGTCCCGAGGCCTGCTCCCATCGCCTCGTGGTGCCGGCCGTCGGGCACGTGAGGGCGGGGTTGCGTGTTCCGGCGGCTGCGACCCGGCCTGCGACCATCCCGGGGGCGGATCGCCAGGCCCGGGGCCGGAATCGGATCCAGATGTTGGGACCGGATCCATATATTCCGGTTGACTTGACTGCTTTGTCCTTTATTATCGAAGGGACGGGGCCTGCCCGTGCTGATTCTGCTGCGCCGGCGAGGCGGGCCGAGCGAAAAGGGGCCGAGCCGATGGTCGGGGCCGGCCGAAATCCATCCAAGGGAGGAGATGAGAAGCGGCGGCGATCGTGCGCGCCGGGGTTGCTCGCGCCGCGCGCCGGGGGCCGGCGGCGCGCCGGGGGTGCAGGTTGGCAGAAACGGTGGATGTGGAAACAGAGTCTGTGGGCGACACAACAAGGAGCGATGTGATGACCAAGCGAACAGAAAGCCGTGATGCGGTTCGTGTATGCATGCGAATGATGATCGGCCGGCTCGCGGCCTGCGCCGCGGCGGCGTGCGCGCTGATCCTCGCCGGCGGTGCGGCGGGCGGGAACCGCGCCGTCAACGAACTGGCCAAGCTCACGGATCCAAATGGCCACGAATGGGACCACTTTGGATCGGACGTGGCGGTGGATGGCGATGTGGTCGTGGTGGGGGACCCCAGTTGGCCCTGGGGCACCTATCCGGGGGGAACGGCCTTCGTCTATCGTTATGACGGCAAGTCGTGGGTGTTGGAGGCCCGGCTGGAGCCATCGGATCCCGCGTACGCTGAATGCTTCGGCTTTGCCGTCGCCATCGACGGGGACACGATCCTCGTCGGGGACTATTGTCACTTGGAGCTTGGGAACGCCGCCGGTGCGGCCTACATCTTCACCTTCGACGGTTCCGAGTGGGCTGAGGAAGCCAAGCTTCTTGCATCCGACGGCGCCGGGTACGACCGCTTCGGCTACGCGGTGGCGGTGGCCGGTGATGTCGCGGTGATCGGCTCGCCGCGTGATGATGATCTCGGCAGCAGCAGCGGTTCCGTCTACGTCTTCCGTGGCGCGCGCGATGTGTGGGAAGAAACGGCCAAGCTCCACGCCTCAAACGGTCAGGCCGATTACTGTTTCGGCTGCACCGTGGCGATCAGCGGGGATCGGTTCATCGCCGGCGGAACGCAGAAGTACGGCGACGGGACGGCCGGTTACGTCTTCCGATTCGACGGCGAGTCGTGGATCGAGGAGGCGATCCTCCTTCCCGAGGAGGTCATCCCCGACGACGGCTATGCCGTCAAGGTCGATATCGACCGGGATGTCGCGGTCGTGGGGGCACGCGAGGGTAACGGAGTCGTGGAGGATAGCGGCGCCGTCTATGTGTTCCGTCATGACGGCTCGTCCTGGCTCGAAGAGGCCAAGCTCTTCGCGGCCGACGGCGGCGAGGATGACTCCTTCGGCGCCGGCCTGAGCGTGGAAGGCGATACGGTTGTCGTCGGTGCTCGGAGGGACGACGACAACGGCGACCTGTCCGGATCAGCATACGTGTTCATCTACGACCGCGCGGAGTGGATGCCTCATTCCAAGCTCCTCCCTTCGGACGGCGCTCCTGATCAGAACTTCGGCTGCCGCCCCTCGATCAGTGGCGATGCCGTGATCGTCGGCGCGCCGGGCGATGCTGGTCACGGCGAAAACTCAGGCGCTGCCTACGTCTTCTCCGCATCCCAGTTCATGGACTGCAACAACAACGGCGTGCCGGATTACATCGACATCGCCGACGGCACGAGCGAGGACTGTAACGAGAACCGCGTGCCCGATGAGTGCGACATCGCCAACGGCACGAGCGAGGACTGCAATGAGAACGCCATCCCCGATGAATGCGACATCGCCGACCTGACAAGCTGGGACTGCAACCAGAACGGCATCCCCGATGAGTGCGACATCGCATCCGGCTACAGCGAGGATGTGAACGGCGACGGCATTGCCGATGAGTGCTGGTTCCCCGGCGAGGCGGGGGTCGTGCCGCTGCTTCAGGAACGCACCCTTTGGGTTGCGGCCATCTGCTGGACGCCGCCATGCGAGGACGAGGATTCCGACGCGGCGACGGACTTTTCACTCTACAACAGCGCGATCTCGGCGTCATGCCTGGATGCATACTCGATTGCATCGCAGCAGTCCGTGGTCGAGCGGCGCGACGTCTGGGCCGACGGTGGTCTGGATGCGCACGGAGTGGCGCAAGTGTATGAATGCGGTGGTTACGGCGAGAACCTGTACGGGTTCACGTTCGGCGTCCCGTATGCGCAGTCGATGTTGCTTCGCGGTCGTCTTTTTGCCTTCGCCGGTCTTTATGCGTCATCGCAGATCCGCCTCGTGGTGCTTGGACCCGATGGCGCGACGATGCTCGAGGAGGAGCTGTTTTGCTCCTATGAACAGTCGATGGAAACCACGCTGTGCGAGGTCATCCAGTGCCAGGAGATGATGGAGTACACGCTCAAACTGCAGGCGGGGGCCGACGCGGCCTACGGGGCGGGTGTCGAGTTCACAATCCAGCTCACCGCCTTGGGCGATGTCGATGGCGACTGGGACGTGGACACCGCCGACCTTCTGGGCCTGCTGGCCGCGTGGGGCCCCAACGAAGGCCATCCGGCGGACTTCAACGGCGATGGCACCGTCAACACGACCGACCTCCTGGCCCTCCTGGGCAACTGGGGGCCGTGATGGCCGGGCAACGGGATGCGAAACAACAGCTTGAGTAGATGAAACGGTTTGTGAAGGTTCGGACGACGGCACCGGAAGGAGCGAAGCGATGAGCAAGCGAACAGAAAGCCGTGATGCGGCTCGTGCTGGAATGGGAAGAACGATCGGCCGGTCCGCGGCCTTCGCCGCGGCGGCGTGCGCGCTGGCCCTGGCCGCCAGTGCGGCGGGCGGGGAGCGCGCCGTGAACGAACTGGCCAAGCTCACGGATCCGGATGGCTTCGAATGGGACCACTTTGGATCGCACGTTGCGGTGGATGGCGATGTGGCGGTGGTGGGGGCGCCCGGCGCCGGCTCCACCGGGCTGGCCTTCGTATTCCGGTTCGACGGCGCCGAGTGGGTGTTGGAGGCCCGCCTGGAGCCGAAGGACACCGAATTCGCCGACGACTTCGGATGCGGCGTGGCCATCGAAGGGGACACGATCCTCGTCGGCGACTGGCATCACTCGGAGCTTGGGAACGCCGCCGGGGCGGCCTACATCTTCACCTTCGATGGTTCCGAGTGGACCGAGGAAGCGAAACTCCAGGCATTGGACGCGGGCTGGTACGACTACTTCGGCTACGCAGTGGCGCTGGCCGGCGACGTGGTGATCATCGGGGCGCCGGAGGACGATGATCTCGGTGAAAGCAGTGGGTCAGTCTACGTTTTCCGTCCCGCGGGCGGTGCGTGGGAGCAGAAGGCCAAGCTCCACGCATCGGACGGTCAGACGAACTACTGCTTCGGTCGGGCCGTAGCGGTCAGCGGCGACCGGTTCATCGCCGGCGGAAGGCAGAAGTACGGCGACGGGACGGCCGGGTACGTCTTCCGTTTCGATGGCGAGTCGTGGCTCGAGGAGGCGATCCTCCTTCCCGAAGAGGTCGTGCCGGACGACATGTACGGCGCTTGTGTCGCCATCGACGGAAATGTGGCGCTCGTGAGCGCGTCTGGCGATCCTGACGGTGCGAAGATCGGCGCGGTGTACGTGTTCCGGCATGACGGCGCATCGTGGAATGAGGAGACCAAGCTGCTGTCCGGGGAGGGCGCCGAAGGCGACCGCTTCGGCTCCAGCGTGGCCGTACACAATGAGACGATCGTGATCGGCGCAAACAGCGACGACGAGTACGGCGAGGACTCCGGGTCGGCGTACGCATTCACTCACGACGGCGCGGAATGGCTGCACCATTCCAAGCTCCTGCCCTCCGACGGCGCTCCCGATGCCCGTTTCGGCGGCGACGTGGCCATCAGCGGCGACCTCGTGCTGGTTGGCGCCCCGGGCGACGACGATCACGGTGAGAACTCCGGTTCGGCGTACATCTTCTCCGCATCGCAGCCCGACGAGGACTGCAACGAGAACGGTGTGCCGGATTATCTCGACATCGCCAACGGCACAAGTCAGGACTGCAACGAGAACGCGATCCCCGACGAGTGCGACCTCGCGGATGGCACGAGCGAGGACTGCAACGGCAACGACATCCCCGATGAGTGCGACATCGCCGACCTCATGAGCTGGGACTGCAACCAGAACGGCATTCCCGATGAGTGCGACATCGCCTCCGGCTACAGCGAGGATGTCAACGGCGATGGCATTCCCGATGAGTGCCTTCCCCCTGGCGAGGGCGGTGTCATTCCCCTCCTCCAGACGCGCACGCTCCATGTCCGCGCCTCCGATCTCAACGCAGAATGCCAGAAAGAGGAATTCGACGAGGCGTTGGACTTCTCACCATACGAGAACTCCATTTCCGTAACTTGCGGGTGTGGTCATGGCAGCGCATCACAGGACTCGTATGTCAGGCGCGCAGACATCCACGCCGTCGGCAGCGCGCACGCGACCGGCGCGGGAGGAGGGGGCTCCGACTGTTCGGGCATGGGACAGAGTGTCTACCAGGTCGTCTTCGGCGCGCCGTACGCAGAATCAACTCTCCTTTCGGGTCAGATCAGCGTTCAGATGTCGCTCGGCGGCGACCCGTATCCAGTTGAGAGTCGCGTGGCGCTGCTTGACTTCGATGAACAGACGCTGTTCGAGGTGGAGCTGATCAGCGAGGAGGAGACGACGATCAAGTTTCACGAGAGTGTCGATCTGGAGGAGGGAATGACCTACAGCGTGCGCGCCGAGGCGTATGTCGTCGGCGCCACCTGGGGGTTCGCCGATGGCACGGCCGAGTTCGTGGTCGAGCTGAACGCCCTGGGCGATGTCGATGGCGACTGGGATGTGGACACCGCCGATCTGCTGGCCCTGCTGGCCGCGTGGGGCCCCAACGAAGGCCATCCGGCCGACTTCAACGGCGATGGCACCGTCAACACGCAAGATCTCCTGACCCTCCTCGGCAACTGGGGACCGTAAAAAGGACGGCCAATCCGTCCGGGACATCGTTGCAAACGCCGGTCCGTTCTGCAAAGCTATGGGCGCGGCCTGTACCATCAGGCGACCTGCGTGAGACAGCCTCTCGCGGAGTTCCTGCCACCGAGACGACGCCCGAGAAGGCCGCGGCGCTGCGGAATAAGAATGAGCCTGACCATGAAGCCAAACCCACATCGAGCGTTCACCATCATCGAGCTGCTGGTGGTCGTGTCCATCATCGCCCTGCTGATCGGCATCCTTCTGCCCGCCATCACCAAGGCCCGCGACCAGGCCAAGCTGACGATGTCGCAGACCAATCTGCGCAACCTCTCCACGGCCCACTCCACCTACGCGGCGGACTGGAACGACCGGCAGTTCACGCTCATCGATGACAACATGAGCAGATACGGTTCGAGCCAGGCCGATGCGTTTCCCGCCTGGCATGTGGCGCACGGAGCGGGGCCGGAAAACTGGGACCACCACCCCCCGGTCATTCTCGGCTGGGGCACGGTGACCGAGGGCCACATCTCCGAAGGCAATCTGTGGGCGTACTGGATGAGCTGGGAGGGCAACTGGGGTCTGCCCCAGCCCATCGTCTTCAGCGGCGCGTCGAACCAGGTCGGCTTCGGGTCCTTCCGCATCCCCAACGCGCGCCAATTCAACCAGTACGTCGGCGGGCGCTATTACGATCCGGTGTTCTACGCGCCGAAGGACACGGTCGTCTGGGACGCGGTGCAGCCGGCGTTCGAGTGCCCCGACGAGTTCTACGTGGGAGAGGACGACGGCCTGACGTGGTGGTCCAGCTATTGCCTGAGTCCCGCGGCGATGTTTGCCCCGCAGGTGATGGCCCATCCCGGCCCCAAGGAGACCGATGGCTGGCATGATCCGTGGCAGATGGCGGCCGGGTTCCGCTCGCCGTCCATGTCCCAGGCGCGCTATCCCGGCCTCAAGACCCACATGCTCGAGCATCACTGGATCCAGCAGCGCCGCGCCGAGTGCAACCCGTGCTGGGTCGGCGGCACCTACTACGACTGCGAGCCGTATTACTTCAATCACGGTTGGGAATCGGCGCCGGTGGCGATGTTCTATGACGGGCACGTGGAGACGATCGGCGTGCGGGAGGCGATCGCCGCCGACAGTCGCATGACGGCCCAGACCGGTTCGGATCTGTGGGGCCTGTGGAGCCGCGATACGCCGTTGGGCGCCGTGGAGGATCCGCTCGGCGGCGGGTACTTCATGGATTGCAGCTACGACACGCTCTCCTACACCAGTTTCCATGTTCTGACCACGGACGGCATCCGCGGGCGCGACAAGCTCGGCGACGGCTGACGGGCGATCGGCTACCTGCGAGTGACGGAACGAGAGGGCGGGCCATGGGCGCGACCCGACGCGCGGATCGCGTATCGAATACCGGAGGTGGGACTCGAACCCACACGGGTTTTACCCCACCGGATTTTGAATCCGCGGAGAGTTGTTGATTGACAAGGGGTTAGGATGGCGGCTTGCGCTGTGCTTGCGCGAATCGACCCGTCGCGCTGCTACAATCCCACCTGCGGCGCCATGGAGTGGCGAATGATCCGGAACACATCGGAGACACACAACGGCAACGGACAGCGACCGGCGGGCTTCGATGACGTCTGGGACTACGACGGCTCGACCGAGGCACGGAATCGGATTGTGGAGGAGAACCTGGGCCTGTGCTACTACGTTGCGGTCCGGCTGCGCCACCGTGCCCCGCCGGGCCTGGACGTTGACGATCTGGTTGCCGCTGGCGTGTTCGGCCTGATGCGAGCGGTCGAGCGGTTCGATCCCAGCCGCGGCGTGAAGTTCAGCACCTATGCGGTGAAGGCGATCAGCAGCCACATCCGGCGGGAGATCCTCCGGTGGCGGGAGTTGCCGGCAAAGCCGACCGGGGAGCCCGAGGAGTGGCCGAGTCGGATCGCCGTCGATCCCGCCGATTTCGACATGCACCGCCACGGGCGGGAACCAGACCCGGCCGATCAAGTCGAGGCCGCGGACCTGCACCACCACGCGATGAGACGGATGAGCCCACGGGAACGGACAATCGCCCAACTCCGCTACGCCGATGGGATGACGCTCCGAGCGACCGGGGATGAACTCGGCGTCACCCGTGAGCGGGTGCGGCAGATTGAACACAAGATGTTCAGATGGCTGCGGACGGGCATCGAGGCCAAGGCGGTCATTCACCCGCCCGGCTGTACGGCACGAACAACATCTCGGATGCCCGTTTCTTCGCGCGTTCCGGCCGGCGGTCATAGCGGGCCGTAGTCGTGACCTGGGCATGACCGGCCAACTTCTGGACGAGGGAAACATCGGCGCCGGCATCGAGCATGTCGCCCACGAACGTCCGGCGCAGATCATGGGGCGAGAAGCGTTCCACGCCCGCCTGTTTGGCCCGCTTCCGGAGCACGTTGTAGATCGCCTGCGCCGTCAGGCCCTCGGTGCCGATCCGACCATCCTTGCGAATCCGAAGGAACAGCAGCCCCGGTTCATCACTACGGACCGCAAGCCAATCGGCCATCGCCGCGGCCGCGCCGTTCGCCAGATACACCGACCGTTCTTTGTTCCCCTTGCCGCGGACCACGAGCGCGCCCGTTGTGGCGTCCATATCGCCCGTCTGGAGGCTTGCAATCTCAGACCGCCGCAGACCCGTCCCGTATGCGACGGCGAGCAGAGCAGCTTCCCTACGCCCCGCTGTCGTTGAATCTGAGGCTCATGCTTCAAACAGGGCGCGGATCTCACCACCGCCGAGCGCGCGACCCTTCGGCAACGTGGGACCCTTCACGGATTGCACATCGGCCGCGCGCTGGTACGTCTCACCATCCATCAACCCGAGGCGCACACTTCCATTTGCATAAGCAATCTAACATCGTCAATCTGCACATCAAGCGGAAAACATAAGTTTTCTTCCGCGCGTCGTCGTGGCCGTGCATCCTGCCCGATGCGTTCTACCCTTGTTTGACCCTGCCTTTCGGTCCCTTTGCGGCGGCATTGTTATGTCTGCGCAGCGCGTTGGCGCGTCCATAAGAACGCCCGCGCGCAAGGCTGTGCCCACGATCGGCCTCGACCCCCTGACGCCCCCGCGCGCTGTCGTAAGGAACGGTCCATCCCACATCGGACCCAAAATCGCTCAAATTTACGCTTGCGCACCGCCGCATATGTGATACACTGAGCATCGGCAAGGCGCACCGACAGGGACGCACTCGTTGACGTGCAGCGCATCGGTGTCGGACGCGCCGGGTCAGGGAGGTGACGACATGGCAGGCGACGCAGGCAGATCAGGATCATGAACCGGCGGCTGGCTGGGCGTGCCGGAGCTGGTCTGGGCGGGCCTGTTCACGATGGGCATCGCCTTCACGTTCGGCGGCCTGGGCGTGCTCGCGTTGGTGCTGATCTTCGCCGGCATCCTGGGGCTGCTGGTCTTCGTCGATCGGGTGGACGTTGCGGCGAAGCGGAAGGGCGTGAAGCGGGGCCGGCGTGTTCTGCTGCGGATCATCCTCGGCCTGGCGACGGCGGCGATCATCGTGCTGTGGATAGCAGGTTCATGCCGGCGGCCGACATAGATATGATCCGGCGTCGTACCGTAGAGTTGCACAGCGGCATCAACAACTTCATGTGGGTAGAAGTGTTCAGCCATCGTCTCCTCCCGCCGGGTCGGCGATCATGCGCTGGAACATCTCCCACTGCCCCGTGTGAAGAGCCTGAAAGTGCTCTTTCCACGCCTTCCACCAGGGCAGGCCGGGTTCGATCTCGTCCGCTGGGATCTTGCCCTTGCCGTAGTAATACTCGTCTGCCCCCCACCAAATGACGCCATCGCCGTGCAGGAGTCCCGGCTGAATCTGGTCGAGGTAGATTTCCTCTGGCGGGATAAGGCTGAGGTCCCAGTCCACATGCAAAGCGTTGTGACAGCGCGGTGATACCGACCAGAGGATGGGGGCCTGCGGCTTCATGGCCTTGCAGACCATCGCCTGAAATGGCAGCCAGTCGCGGACCATCGCATCCTCTTCGGGTGCTTGGGCCACCGGGTAATATTCGTAAGCGCATGGCGTGAACCAGTCGATGCGTTCGATGAGGGGCTTTGCCGCGAGCCATCGATCGATGACTCTCTGCCGCGTTTCCGGTCGGCATTCGAGCCACGGTCGTTTCGCACCGTCTTCGTTTCCCCAGCACCAGATGCTCAGCGGCACGCCCCAGTAAGAGATGAGCGCGCCCGGGCGTTCCTCTTTTACGATGTCGGCCGCCAGCGCCATCTGTTCGATAGTCCGGTTCCACTCGTCGCTGCCGACCTTGGCAGCAAGGCCGCGGGTGTACGGCCCCTCCATGTCCAGGCATACAAGCCCCCGAAAGTCCTCGGCCAGTCTGGCACGCGCAGACAGCCGCAGCCGGTCCACATCGACCGTGCCGGTCAGGCTAGGGTCAAAGTGAATGCCATACAGAATCAGCACTTCCTCCCCAGCCTCTCTAATCTCTCCGCGCAGCGGTTGGCTTGTCGTCCCCGAGAACACATAGAACGGGTCTACCTCCAGCGGTGGCGGCAGTTGGGCCTGACAGTCGGCAAGCTGCTGTCGCAGGTCAGCGATGATGGCCGTCTGGCTCTTGAGAGCCAGTATCAGTGCATCGTTCTGCTGCTGGAGTGTGGTGAGTTCGGCGGTGTACTCAGTCTGCGCCTGCCTGAGCAGCGCCATGCCCTGGTCGAATGTTTCAGCTGGGTCGGCGGCGAGCACCGGGCCCCCGGTGACGGCGAGGAGGAGAATCAGTGCGAGTCGGTTCATGTTGAGGTTCCTGTGTCAAAGGCTCTGCGAGCTGTTTCAAGCTCTGCACGGAGGCGGTCCGTTTCGAGGTTTGTAGGCATGTCGCGGACCGGGCGCAACACAACATCCTTTTGTGTCACCTTGCGGACGCGAAAGACTGTGCCCTTTAGTAAGATAATCTCACCCTCATGGAACTGTAACCAGTCCGGTCGCGGGTCGTCGGCGCTCGTCTCATCTGGCAAGCGTTCAAACGGGTTGGTTTCCGGGTTCATCAGCCATTCCTGATAAACAGCGGCGCATCGCCGCAGGTGGTTTCGTTGCGGTAGGTAGATGGTCGCGGGCCCTTGCCGATGCGGTCCTCGGCGAGCGTCGCCAACTGCTCCAGCACATGCGCCAGTGCGGCATGACCGGCTTCATGGATGGCGCACTGTCTCGGGGTACGAGCAGTCATACACACGCTCCTCCGTCATCGCCATCCATTCCCGCCCCAAGCAGACCGGACAATCCGGGTCGCTCCCGTCACAGTCCATGCGGGTGAACCGCGGCCCGTCGGGATCGGGCTGGCCGGCATGCTCCAGCCACGTCAGCAGCGGCGTCGGCACGCCCAGGATGGCCGTGACGATGGCACGCTCGACGGAATTCCACAACTCATCGCAGATCACAGAGCACTAGCCTTGTTCACCTCAACCGCGTCGACCTGACGACCCTTCGGCCGAGTACAGATGCCGTTGACGGGTCCTGGATACCTGTACCGGTCACCGCTTGCTTTCCGAGCCCGGATTGGGCCTCTCCAGATCCATGCTGCTGGTGAGAAGACACCGGCAGCGCATTGTTCCCACACAAACTCGTACACACGACCTGCGATCTCCTGCGTCTCTTCCTCCGTGAACGGGGGACGCGGAAGTGTCGTGTACAGATGATCGAGTATGAACCTCTCGACCTCTGCATGAGTCTGCGCGTTCTGTGTCCACTGCTCCATAGTGCGCAGCAGTTCCTGGAGCCGCTTCAGGAGATCGCGACTGGCTTGCTTCAGGCGCTCGCGATCAGCTTTCGTGATGTTCTCCCTGCCAAGGAGATCGAAGAGTGCGGGTTCATCCTCAGATAGGCCCTCCTCGACGGCCCTTCGCTGCTCAGCATCGAGTTCCTCCGCCAACTGGACTAGTCGCACGAGCGTCTCCTCGACGGTCACGCGGTCTTTTTCGCGGTTGTAGTCCGCTATGATCTCCTGGTGCTTCCTGTAATAGTCCATCCTCTGCGGATTGCTCTGCAGCATGGCCTGGAGTTTCTGCTCAACCACCTCGCGGACACTCGCACTCGCCAAACAGCTTTCAGAGCTTGCCGAATTCGTGCTCCTAGCGCTCGACCCGGAGATGTTCGCCGATTGACCGAGGGCCGCCGACGATCGTGATGCTTCCTTGCGGGTCGGCGACCGTTGATCTCCGTTCGGCTGTGATCGGCTTGCGCCATACTTGCGCAAGCGTGACCGGAATTGGCCGCGATTGGCCAACAGGCACCTAACAGCCCGAAGGCACATACCGCGTTTTTGAATACCGGAGGTGGGACTCGAACCCACACGGGTTTTACCCCACCGGATTTTGAATCCGGCGCGTCTGCCAATTCCGCCACTCCGGCCTCGGCCGAGGGCATCATCCCAGACGGCCGCAACCCGGTCAACGCCCGGTCAATCGGCCGGGGATCGGCGAAACGGTTCGCCTTGCGCGGGATCTGGCAGCAGCGTCCGGGTGGGAGCATCCGCCTCGCAGCGCCGTCCGAATCGAGCCGTCAGCGTTCGGATGGCGTCGCGGTCGGAATCGGCGACGGCTGGAGGCGCCGAACGCATCCAGAACTGACCGGGAGCGGAGGTTGGGCTATAGTCCTCCCCGCGGGGCCCCCGGTGCCCGTAAGGAGTCATTCATGAGTCTTTCTCGCAAGACATCCGCCCGACGTGGCGGAACCGCCGGTTCGTTCCTGGGCATGCTCGTGGGTGGGATTTTGCTGCTGGCGATCGGGTTTGTGCTGGGCTGGGGCGTAGCCGGCGAGCTGGGCCCCGGCGAGCTGGGCCCCGGCGAGGTCCTCCAGGCCGAGGGTCCTGAGGCCGGTGGAAACCCGCCGCCGCCGGCGGATGCACAGGCGCAGGCGGAGCTGATCGCAAGCGTGGTGGCGAAGAAGCTCAGCGCCGGAGAGACGGATCCGTGGACGGAGGCGGAAATGGTCGCCTCCCTGGTGGTGGACATGCTCCGCCAGCCGGCCCGGCGGCGGGACCTGCCTTCGGAGCCGGCCCCGGCAAAAGAGCCGCCTCCGGTGACGTTCGATCCGCCGGAGCTGAATTTCGGGGTCATTCCACCCGACACGGAGTTGCATGGCACCGTTCAGATCCGCAACACGGGCGATGCCCCGCTGACAATTCGCTCCATGAGGGCGGACTGCAAGTGCACGACGGTGGAGGATCTCACGGGCAGAGTCATCGAGCCGGGCGGGACGCTCGAGCTCACCGCGGTGGTGGATGCGCGCTCCTATCAGGGCACCAAGCGCAACGAGATCCGCTTTCTGTTCGAAGGCTACGAGAACTACGGACCCGTGGCGGTGAAGATCCTCTCCGAGGTGGCGGGTGCGATCCGGATGGAGCCGGCGTATTTCGACCTGTCCGAGCAGTTGACCGGCAGGCTCGCCCTGCACTCGATGGATGAGAGGCCGTTTCGCATTCTCGCCGCCAACGGCGCGCCGCCCGTTTATGCCGACGATTTCGATCCGGCCCGCGATGAGCCGCGGAACGCCTACCTCCTGTCATGGGACATGACGATGTATGACCCGATGACGTGCGAGGATGCGGCGGGCAACCGGATGCCGAAGTGGTGGGTCGTGGAGACGGATCATCCCGATGCGCCGCTGGTCGATATCTTCGTCCGTCACCTCCCGTGCACGCTGCCGGAGCCGCCGGGAGGCCGACGGTGGTACCTCTCCGAGCAGCGCATTCTGCTGGGGGAACTTGCCGTCGGCGAATCGGCCGAGTTCACCGTCTACCTGAAGTGGCGCGGCGATCAAGGGCCCGTCGACACAATCCGCGAGGTCCGCTCGGAATCCGAGCAGTTCGAGGCGACGCTGATGGAGCTGGACCGCCAGGGCGAGCGGATCACCTGCCGGGTCCAGGTCACGCCCCGGCCGGGCCATCGCGGGCTTCTCTACGGCAAGGTGCGCTTCATGGCCGCCAACGTGCCCGGGCATTCCCAGCCCTTGACGGTCATCGGCCGCGTCGTGGAGGGAGCGGGCGAGCAGGCGCGGGCCCGATGATCGCCGCGGGGGCGGGATGATCCGATCGCCGGCCCTACGGCGGCCGGGAGAGGGTGACGGCCGCGTCCCCGGCCCCGGGGAGGCGAGGAACTGGCGGCGGGGCCGCCACTTGCGGTCAAGTTATCGCTGACGGTGGACGATAACGAGGCGAGGGGTCCGATGGAGTGTCGGGTCCGGGGCGCCGAGTCGTCAGTGCGCGGAGGTTTCATCAGACCTCGCCGGGGCCGCAGGCGGCTTGCGGACCAGGGCCGGCGGTTGGTGCCGGCCGCGACGAGCGTGGGCGACTGGACTCTGGAGGCGCGCCGTGCGGATCCTGCTCGTAGACGATTCCAAGGCCATGCGCAACATTCAGAAGAATGTTCTCGCCGAGGCCGGGTACACCGAGGTCGAGGAGGCGTACGACGGACAGGACGCTCTGAGCAAGGCGGCGGTCTTCAAGCCTCAGCTCATCCTCGTGGATGGTGACATGCCCAACATGGATGGGATCACCTTCGTGAAGGCCTATCGCGGCCAGGGGCACAGGACGCCCATCATCATGGTCGCCTCCGATGCTGAGAAGTCGCGCGTTCTGGAAGCAATCGAGGCCGGGGTCAACAACTACATCATCAAGCCTTTCACCCCGGAAACTCTCAGTCAGCGTGTGTCCGACACATTGGCCCGATTCGAGGCGGCCTGAGCCTCTGCCGCACTCCTCCTGCGGTGAGGATCATGCGCCGACTCTCCTCCGGCCGACGGAATCGACGGCATGAGCTCCACACCTGATCCCAACCCGGACGGCGAGGCGGAGAGCAACGGCGATCGTCCTCCCGAGAACATGCCCGTCGTCGAGGTGAGAATCTCAAACGACCGCTCGCTGGCCACGCTCGTCATTCCTGAGGACTTCGACCCGTTCCAGATGGAGGTCGCGATCATTGTCCGGTGCGCGCGCGAACGCGGCGTGATCCTCGCCGACGACGTCATGGCTCAGCTCGAAGAGATCGCGCAGAGCTTTCGGGACCGCCCGCGGCCGATCGAGAAGGTCGTTGCCCGAGCGACGCCTCCGGTTGACGGGGAGGACGGCCGACTGGAGTGGCAGGAGGGCTTCAATCCGGAGGAGCACGCTCAGCCGGTGATGCCGGACGACGAGGACGGCCGGGTGGACTTCTACAACCAGGTTTCCTATGTCGGCGTCGAGGTCGGCGACCACATCGCCACCATCCTTCCCCCCACCGAGGGCGAGGAAGGCCGTGACGTGACCGGGGCGAGCATTCCCTCCAAACCCGGCAAGCCCGTGGACGTGAAGACCGATCCTTCTCTGGTCGTCGCGGACGACGGGCGCGTGCTCGCCCAGACCGCCGGCGTGCTGGAATTCAGCAACCGCACGCTGAGCATCGCCCGCCTGATGGAGGTGGCGGAGTCCGTGGACTTCTCGACCGGGAACATCAACTTCGACGGGTCGGTGCACGTGCGTGAGGGCGTGCGCGATCGCTTCGTCGTCAAGACCACCGAGAACCTCGCCGTGGACGGCCTCGTGGAGGCGGCCACGATCATCACGGGCAAAGACTTCCATTGCCGACGCGGCGTGGCCGCCAAGGATCGCGGACAGATCCTCGTCGGTGGCGATGCCCATGTCGGCTATCTCAACAATGTCCGCGGCCGCATTCGCGGCAGCCTCTTCGTCCGTCGTGAACTGATGGATTGCGAACTCATCGTGGGCAAGAACCTCGTCAGCAGCCAGGGGGCGATCATCGGCGGCCGTGTGATTGTCACGGGGGAGGTGCAGATCGGCTCCCTGGGGTCCGGCGGGGGCGCCGCGACGATGATCGTGCTCGGCGAGGTGCCGCTCCTCGCCGCCCAGATCCACCGCCTCGACACCATGATTCGAGAGTGCCGCTCCGAGCTGGAGCGGATGCGCGAGGCGTGCGAGACCTCCGGCTCGGCCGGCGACGTGCGGCTCCCCACGGCGCTTCAGGCCAAGGCCTCCCGCCTTCTGCATCGGATCGCCGCGTGCACCAGGAAGCGGGAAGAACTGCTCGAAGAGGTTCCGGCGAAGCGCACCCTCAGCCTCCAGGTCAGCAAGGTGATCCGGGCCAAGGTGCACCTGAGGGTCGCCGACCGCGAGTTCCTCTTTGAAGAGGATATGAGGGGACCGCTGCGCGTTGAGTGGGATGGTCGCCGCCAGATCGTCTGCCGCCGCGGCGATGGCCAGGCCGGCCCCATCTTTGACTTCGCCCGCGAGGTCAATATCGCCGCCTGAGACCGCCGGCCGGACAAAACGCCTGCCGCGTGCCGTCACGGGGCGCATTTAGCTGCGCCGGCGGTACCATTGGCGTCGTCTTGAGCCGATGGCAGAAGGAAGTGCGCCGATGAACGTGTGCGTGATCATCCCCGCGGCGGGCCGGAGCCGGCGCTTCGGCGAGTCCGACAAGCTGGCCCAGGATCTCGGCGGCCGGCCCCTCCTCATCCGGACCGTCGAGCTGTTCGCCAAGCGCGATGAGGTGCGATCGATCCTCGTGGCCGGTCCGCCCGAGCCGCCGGAGGACTTCAACGCCTTCCGCGAGCGCTACGGCGCCACGCTGGGCTTTCACGGCGCGACCGTGGTTCCCGGCGGCCGGACACATCGCTGGGAGACGGTCAAGGCCGCCCTGGAGAAGGTTCCGGAGGACGCCACGCACATCGCCGTTCATGATGCGGCCCGCCCCGGTGCAAGCAAGGCGCTGCTGGATCGCCTCTTCGAGGCCGCCGCCGCTCTGCCCGCCGTCATTCCCGCCATTCCCATCGGCGCGACCATCAAGCGCCTCAGCGCGGAGGTGGAGGAGATCACGGCCGAGGAGGACGATGGCATCGCCGACCTCATCCTCGGTGATGCGGGCAAGGCCGCCGTCAAGGCCCGGCTCGTCGCCGAAACGATCGACCGGGCGAACCTGGTCGAGGTGCAGACGCCTCAGATCTTCCAGGCCGAACTGCTCCGCCGCGCCTATGCCGCCGATGACCTGGCCGGCGCGACCGACGACGCCTCGCTCATCGAGCGGCTGGGGGAGACGGTGCACGCCGTGGAGGGCGATGTGCGCAACTTCAAGGTGACGAGCCCGGCGGACCTGAAGCTGATGCGCGCCGTCCTCGGCCTCAAGCCGCCCGCCGAGCGGCCAGTGCATAAGCGGTTCTGATGAAAGACCCGTCCTCTGAAATGCACGATCGCTGATTCCGAACCAGGGTTCGATCAGCCGTTCGCCTGTCGGTCCGTCGATCGTTCTCTGCGTTCGTCACGCCGGCTCAGGAGCGCGGGCCGACCATGCATGTCCTTGGCGCCATCTTCTTCAACCACCGCCAGCGCCGACTGCGGGCGCTGTGGCGTATCGGGTTTTTCATCAGCATCTGGCTGACCCTCACGATCGCGCTGCTCATCGCCGCGAAGCTCGCCGTCCTCGGAACGCTGGACGGATCGGGGGAGGACTATGCGTTCGAGGCGGTTTGCGGCTCCCTCAGCGCACTCATCTCCCTCTGGCTGGCCGGCCGGCTCTTCGATCGGCGCCGTCTTGTCGATTTCGGGCTCAGGCTCGATCGCCACTGGTGGCTGGATTTCCTTGTCGGCCTGCTTCTCGGCGGGCTGGCGATCACCGCCGCCGTGCTGGTGTCACTTGCCGTAGGCTGGGCGAGGATCACTGATTCGCTCGTTGTGTCGGAAACCGTGCTCGGGCGGGGTTTCGCGCTGAACTTCATCGCCTTCGCGCTGCTTGTTCTTTTGGCCGCCGCGGAGGAGGAACTGCTCTGCCGCGGCTACCTGCTGAGGAACATGGCCGAGGGGTTCCACTTCACGCGATCCGGACCGCGGTGGGCGGTCGTGGCCGCGGTGCTGCTCTCATCCAGCCTCTTCGGCATCGCGCACGCGGCCAACCCGAACGCGAACGTCATGGGCACGGCCAGCGCGTTCCTCGGCGGGCTCATCACCGCCGTGGGTTATGTGATGACCGGTCGCCTCGCCCTGCCCATCGGCCTGCACGCGACGTGGAACTTCTTCCAGTGCGGCGTGTTCGGCAGTACGGTGAGCGGGATGGACATCGGTTCGCCTTCGCTGTTTGTTATCGAGCGCACCGGACCGGAGCTTTGGGTCGGCGGCGCGTTCGGGCCCGAATCCGGACTGCTGTTCAACCTGGCCGCCTTCCTCACGATCCCGCTGATCGTGCTCTGGGCGAGAATCCGCACGGGGAGAGCACGCCTGCATGTGGAGATTGCCCGGCCTCCGGATGCGGATTGATCTACGTCGACCGACCTTCGATTGTGAGCTTGGCGCGCTTCTGCCGCTTCGAGGATGGCCGGGACGGCCGGATCACGGGCCGCAGGACCCACCACGCGCTGATCGCCGTCATTGCCGTCACGAGCCAGAATTGCCAGTCATGCCAGGGCATGTCAGCCCGCTCCTCCGAGGCTCTGATAGGTGATGAGAGCGGCGACGTACGCCACGCCGGTCATGTACGTCAGTTGCAGCAGCGCCCACTTCCAGCTTCCCGCCTCGCGCGCGGTCACGGGCAGCGTCGGCAGGCATTGCATGGCGAGCACGAAGAACACCAGCAGGCTCGCCGCCGTCGCCGGCGTCAGCAGAGGCGTGCCGTCATCGCGCCGGGCGCCGCTGATGCGTTCCAGCACCGTTGCGTCATCCACCTCGTCGGTGCCGGCGAGAAGCACGGCCAGCGTCGAGACGAACACTTCTCGGGCGGCAAAGCTCGTGATCACGCCGACCGTGAGCCGCCAGTCCAGGCCGATCGGGTCGAACGCCGGCGCCACGGCACGGCCGATGCGCCCCGCGAAGCTGCCCGCCAGGGCCTGTTCCGAGGTGAGAGTATCGGCCTGCCGAAGCAGGACCGAAGCCTGCTGCGGATCGGAATCAACCAGCGCCTGCGCCTGGGCGCGCAGGTCGGCGACGCCGGCCGACTCCTCCACTTGTGGATAGGCGCTGAGCCACCAGAGGACGATGCATATGCCCAGGATGACCGTTCCGGCCTTGCGGAGGAACAACCAGCCGCGATCGAGCATCGCCAGCAGGGCGGTGCGGATCGAGGGGAGCTTGTAAGTCGGCAGCTCGATGACCATCGGTCGCGACGGTCCCCGCAGGACCGAGCGCCGCGCCAGCAGGGCCGTCAGCAGCGCCGCGGCGCCCCCGAGGACGTAACAGCCGGTGAACGCCAGCCCGGCCGCCAGAGGTCGTTGACCGAACAGCACGCCCACGAGCAGCACGTAGACCGGCAGGCGGGCCGAGCAGCTCATGAACGGCGCCACCAGCACGGTAGCGATCCGGTCGCGCCGGTCGGGAATGAGCCGGGCGGACATGATGGCCGGTATCGCGCAGGCGTGGGCCGACAGGAGCGGCACGAATGCCTGCCCCGGCAGGCCGAAGCGGCGCATCACCCGGTCCAGCACGAACGCGGCGCGGGCCAGATAGCCGGTGTCCTCCAGGAGGCTGATGAGAAAGAACAGCAGGCAGATCTGGGGCAGGAAGACGAGGGTGCCGGCGATGCCCCCGATCACCCCGTTCACCAGCAAGTCCTGGATCGCTCCCGGCGGGAGGATCGATCCCAGCGCGCCCCCGAGCCGACCGAAGAGCAGTTCGATCAGCTTCATGGGCACCCCGGCCAGCGAGAAGATGGTGTAGAAGAGGCCGGTCATGATGGCGGCGAAGGCGAGAAGCCCGAGCACGGGATGCGTCAGGAGACTGTCCAGGCGATCCGTCACCTTCTCGCTGGCCGCCGACCGGATCGTGTCGCGGCGTACGCAATCCTCGTAGACCTCCTCGGCCCAGGTCCATGTGCCCAGCGAGTCGCGCGGATCGGCGCACGCTTCGGTGCTCCGCTCGGGTCGGCGCATCGCCGCCAGCAGCTTGTCCATGCCCTGACCCGAGCGGGCGCTGACGGGAATGACCGGGCAGCCGAGGCGACGGGAAAGCGCGTCCACGTCGATGGTCAATCCGCGGCGGGCGGCCAGATCCATCATGTTCAGGGCGACCACCGCCGGCAGGCCCTGCTGCAGCGCCTGGTTGATGAAGATCAGGTTGCGCTGGAGGTTGGCGGCGTCGGCGACGATCACCAAAACCTCCGGCGGCGGGCCCATCGCGATCTCGCCGGAAAGGTAATTGCGGCAGACTTCCGACTCGGGGCGCTCCAGGTGCAGCCCGTAGATGCCCGGCAGGTCGACGAGCCGGCCCGTGTGATGGTCGACGCTGATGCTGCCGATGCGGGCCTCGACGGTGCTGCCGGGAAAGTTGGCCGTCTTGGCCCGGATGCCGCAGAGACGATTGAACAGCGTCGTCTTGCCCGTGTTGGGATTGCCCAGCAGCGCGAAACAGGTCGGCGACGCTTCCTTCGGAAGGGCGGCAGGCGGTTCCACAGACACGGTGGCTTCGTTCGGCGGGGCAGTCATCAAGTGATGGGCCCGGTGGCGGCGCGCTATCGGTTCGCCGTGTTCCGTGAAACGAGTATTTGACGGGCGATCGCGCTGGAGATGCCCAGCCGGGTCGAGTTCACTTGGACGATGCAGCGCTTGCCGCAACGGCAGACGCGCAGGGTGCACTTTTCGGCCATGCCCATCGCGCGCAGCAGTTCACACTCCTCGCAACTGCAGCACTGGCGGCCGCAACGTTTGCCCTGACGGCAGTTTCGGCAGTGGTGCAGGGCGTGCACCGTTCCGCTGTCGCCTTCGCGGAGATCGCAGAGCAGGACGGCGTCCGGGTCGTGCTCGGTCAGGGTGACCTGGGTCTGGGGGGCCACGGCGTCGCTCCTCGTCTCCTGACCCTCGGTGGACGTACGGGTCCTGAGATCACGTCTCAATTGCAGACAGAGAATCCTAGCACAGGCCGGGCGTTTGTACATTCAGGAATTGGATTATCTTGTCCAATACCTGCCCGCTCGCCCCGGCCGGCTCGGATTTCCGGTCCTGATCAACCGATCGGAGCGGTCCGGCGGTTAGCCGGCCCGGACGGCAAGGGGGATGTGAGCCAAGCCCGCCAGTCGCCGGTCGCCGGCCAATCGGGGCGGGTGAGCAGGCGGCGCCGTATCCTGTGCA
>Ga0272441_10004905_pt1 | contig 23754 bp, 17 predicted proteins | sample SSMProp6N_FD_193582 | JGI IMG/M metagenome (GOLD analysis project Ga0272441, IMG submission 193582) | Marine sediment archaeal communities from Little Sippewissett salt marsh, Falmouth, MA, United States - SSM-Prop-6N | ecosystem: Environmental > Aquatic > Marine > Wetlands > Sediment ...
CGGGTTCGATCTCTTTCCATCCTTTTTCCGTCACTGGCTTATCCTCCAACCCCCTGAACGCTGTCAAAGGCCTCTTGTAACGCCGCTACATTTCCCTCAACGATTTTCTCTTTCATGGTCGCCCCAAGTATCTTGCGGATCGTGGTGACCAGGTGCTCCTTACCCACGACGCCGGAGGCCTGAATCAAGGCGCCCAGCATGGGGGTGTTGGGCAAGTTCCGGCCCAGATTCTCCATGGCGATCTCTGTTGCATCTACCGTATAGGTCTTGCCCTTGAAGCCGACTTTGGAGGCCACGTCTTTGGGCGCCTCCTTGGTATTGACAACAAGTATGCCGTCGTCTTTTAGTCCCTCGGTGACGTCGACGATCCCGAGGAGCGTGGAATCGAGCACGACGACAACATCGGGTTCCGTCACCTGACAGTACGGCCGGATCGGCTGGCTGCTGATGCGCGTGAAGGCCTTGACCGGGGCCCCCATGCGTTCGGCGCCGTAGTCGGGCATGCCCTGGAAGTGTTTACCCTCTTCCAGAGCGGCCTCGGCCAGTAGTTTTGACGCGGTGACGGCGCCTTGGCCGCCGCGGCCGTGCCACCTGATTTCGACTGTCTCCTTTTCCACCGCTGAGACTCCCTAGTTGTAATTGGTTTCTAAACAAGCATCGTGCACGCTAACCGCTATGCTTGGCGAGAAAGTCGTCCACCGTCAGGTCCTGCAGGCAAACGCCGTCGGTTTCACGGGGGAGTTTGGCTGTCGGACACAGGCTGAAACATTCCTTGCAGGTTGCGCAAGTGCCGAGGGCGATCTCGGGCACAAACGCGATCTGGCGTGTCGTGCCGCGGCCGACGAAGCCAATGGCGTTCGCCCTCTTGACCTCGGCGCAGTAGCGCATGCACAGGCCGCACAGGATGCACAGGTTGGGCTCGGCCTTGAAGCGTGTGCCCTCAACGCCGTACTCGGCGGCGAGATCCTGCAGGACTTTGGCGCCCGGCGCGTAGGCCAGCATGAGCTCGATGAGCATCTTGCGGATCTTGATCACCCGGGGCGAATTGGTCGTGACCACGAGGCCGTCCTGGGCGGGATAGCAGCACGAGGCCACGATGCGCGTCCGTTTGCCTCGCGTGATTTCCACACTGCAGATTCTGCACGCGCCGTAGGTGGACAGGTCTTCGCTGTAACACAGCGTGGGGATGTGAATCCCGGCTTCCCGGGCGGCCTCGAGAAGGGTGACCCCTTCTTCGGTCTTGATCTCTTTGCCGTCGATCTGTAGCGTAATTTCACTCATGCTTTCACCTTCTTGCGTACCACCTTGATCGGCTCTTCCGGCGTCGGCGGAACGGGTTCGCCCGAGAGCCGGACCACGGCGCTGAAGCGGGCCGGGCACACCTCAAAGCAAACCCCACACTTCGTGCATTCCTCTTGGGCGATCCAGTGGACGATGCCCTTGTCCCCTTTGACCGCCCCGGTGGGGCAGTTCTTGAAGCACAAACGGCAGGCCGTGCATTTTTCCGGGTCGATGTAGTAGGAGGTGAGCGCCTTGCACACCTTGGCCGGGCACCGCTTCTCCTTGATATGGGCCTCGTACTCCTCGCGGAAGTACTTGATGGTGCTCAGGACCGGATTCGGGGCCGTGCTGCCCAAGGCACAGAGGGAGGCGTCTACGATGACTTCCGAAAGCTCTTCGAGCAGTTCGATGTCGCCGTCCTGCCCCTCGCCCTGCGTGATCCGCTCAAGGATCTTCAGCATCTGCCGCAACCCCTCGCGGCAGGGCACACACTTGCCGCAGGACTCTTCCGTAAGGAAACTTATGAAGTACTTGGCCACGTCCACCATGCACGTGTCTTCGTCCATGACGATCAGGCCGCCGGAGCCCATCATCGAGCCCAACTTATCCAGTTCGTCAAAGTCGATCTGTGTGTCCAGGAATTTCTCGGGAATGCACCCCCCGGAAGGCCCGCCGGTCTGCACGGCTTTGAACTTCTTCCCGTTGGGGATCCCGCCGCCGATGTCAAAAATGATCTGGCGGATCGTGGCGCCCATGGGCACTTCGACCAGGCCGGTGTTGTTGACCTTGCCGACGAGGGAGAAGATCTTGGTGCCCTTGCTGCCCTCGGTGCCAATCGAGCGGTACCACTCGGCCCCCTTCTCGATAACCAAGGGGATGTTGGCCCACGTCTCGACGTTGTTCAGGTTCGAGGGGCGGCCCCAGATGCCGCTGACCGCGGTGCGGATGTACTTCGGCCTGGGTTCGCCGACTCTGCCTTCGATGGCGGACATCAACGCGCTGGATTCGCCGGACACGAAGGCGCCTGCGCCGCGATGGACCTTCACGGTGAAGTTGAACCCGGACCCGAGAATAGTCTCGCCGAGGAGGCCGTGGTTCTCGGCCTGCTCGATGGCGTACAGGATGTTGTCCAAGGCCAACGGGTACTCTTGGCGGACGTACACGAAGCCTTCGGTGGCGCCAATGGCGTATCCGCCGATGATCAGGCCCTCAAGCACGCAGTGCGGGTTGCCTTCCATAAGGCTGCGGTCCATGAACGCACCCGGGTCGCCCTCGTCGCAGTTAACGATAACGTATTTTTGGCCGGCCGGGGCGTTTCGGGTCGTCTCCCATTTGATGCCCGCGGGGAACCCACCGCCGCCGCGCCCGCGCACGTCGGCCTTCTTCACCTCATCGAGCACCTGCTCGGGCTTCATTTGCGTCAACGCCTTGGCCAAGGCGCCGTAGCCGCCCCGGGCAACGTAGTCCTCGATGCTCTTGGGATCGATGAAGCGATTGTTCCCGAACACGAGCCGCGACTGGTGCTTGTAGAACGGGATTTCCGACTCCTGGGCAACGTGTTGCCCGGCCTCGGTGTCTTCGAAGGTGAGCCGCTCGACAATCTCCTTGTCGACAAGTGTCTTCGTGACGATCTCGGGGACGTCTTCCGGCTTCACCCGCAGGTAGCAGATCTCGTCCGGCAGGATGATGACGACCACACCGCGCTCGCAGAACCCGTGGCACCCGGTACTCTTGGTCTTGACCTTGGCGCTCAAGCCCTGTTTCTCGATCTCGTCGATAAAGGCCTGGGTCACCTTGGCGCTTCCGTAGGCCTGGCATCCTGTTCCGCAGCACACGGTGACAATAGGCATGTCCGGATCCCGCTCGTTCAGGATCTCTTGCCGGAATTGGGCCAAATCATCGGGTGAGGCAAGCGTTATGCCCATGAATTACCTCCACTTCACTCACACGCGTCAAACACGCGCTTAAGGTCTTCGGTTGAAGGCTTGCTGTGATAGTCTCCATCGACAACCAGCACCGGACCCAAGGCGCAACACCCGAGGCAATTGACGGTGCTCAACGTAAACTTCAGGTCGCTCGAGGTGGAATTTGGGGGGAGCTTGAGGAGTTCGGACACGCGATCCAGAAGCCTTGGCGCGCCGCGCACGTGGCAGGCCGTGCCCATGCAGACCTGGACTTCGTGGCGCCCCCGGGGGACCAAGCTGAACGCCTTGTAGAAAGTACCAATCTGATAGATCCGGTCGAGCGGTACGTCGAGCCGCTCGCTCACCCGGGCCAGCGCTTCTTTCGGAAGCCACCGGTATTCGCGCTGAACGTCCAAGAGAATCTGGATCAACGCACTGCTGTCTTCGCCGTACTTATCCAGAATCTCCTCAACTCTGCTAGCATCAATAGCCACAGCCATTTTCACAAACTCCTGTTGATGAGCAACACGCCTGGAGTGACTCGATTTCCCACCCGGAACGCTAGAGGCTCGCGATGGAACCTCTGGAATACGCTGGCAGGTTCAGACCTCGGCATCCCGGTGATTGTCCAACCACGGGGACATCGAGATTGTAGCCCTTCGATTGCCCGTTGTCAAGTTTGTGCCGCGACCTTTCTCGCCTTCTCGCCGCGGATAGGTCCTTTCTCTGCGTCGAGCCACACGATGGCGCCTGTGGGACAGCGCTGAATCGCGTCCGGCGTTGCCAGTTCGTTTTTGTCATAGTCAACTACCGGCAGGCTGTCGCGCATTTCAATCAGGCCCTCGGGCGCATCCTTCGCACACAGTCCGCAGCCGATGCAGGCCGCATCACACTGGGTCCTGGCCCCTTTGCCCGCGAGCCGGCTCTTGCACGCCACCCACAGGCGGTGTTCGACGGGATGCAGCGTGAACAGGTCCTTGGGGCAGATGCTGACGCAGATGCCGCACGCGGTGCACCGGTCCTCGTCCACGACGGGCAGGTCCTGCTCGTTCATCGAGATCGCGTCGAACGGACAGGCAGCGGCACAGTCGCCATAGCCCAGGCATCCCCAGGGGCAGGCCTTGCCACCGCCCGCGATCAGCGCGGCCGCCCGGCAGGACGCGATGCCTTCGTAAACGGCGTGCCTGCGGGCCACGTCGCGTCCGCCCGCGCACGCCAACCGGGCCACGCGCCTTTCCTGGACGCCGGCCTCGACGCCCAAGTACGCGGCGATCGTAGCGGCAGGAGTCGCGGGGCACCGGCCCGGCGTGGCTTCGCCGGACACCACCGCCTCGGCGAACGCCCTGCAGCCCGGATAGCCGCACGCGCCGCAATTGGCCTGCGGCAGCATCGCCTCCACCGCGTCGATCCGGGGATCTTCGGCAACATAGAGCGCCCGATTCGCCAACGCCAGCATCACGGCCAAGCCCGTGCCGAGCGCCGCCATACCGCCGCCGGCCAACAAGAACGCACCAAGATCCACCATCAGTTTCCCTCGATAGGTTGTAGCGGTTCACATCACTGCGACCGCCGAAGAATGCATAACTTTACGCGTTTTGCGGGCGGGAATGCAAGGTGGGATCACGCCGAGGCTCTTGCGAAATGGGCGCTTTCTCAACACGGTGGGGCAAGCGTCCTCGCGAGCCGCAGGGCGATAACAAGAGCCGGCACGAGGATGGGCTACGGTTCCGGAACCGCAAGGATTATGAGTTCATATCCCAGCATTGTCGGCGTGCCCAGGGTACCGGCATCGAACTCGATAATGATATACCCCTCGTAGTCGTCCGGATCGAGGGATTCAAGCAACTCGGCGGTGACGGTGATGACTTCCGTCGTGGATGCCAACGTTCCGCCCTCTGGGATGATGTCGCCAATGAAGAAGGGTTTCGAGAGGACTTCATATTCGAGTTGCACGCCGGTGGGCACATGGCTGCCGCCGATGTTCCGAATCTCGAAGTCGATGCCGGTGCCGGCGGGATTGAGCACGCCGTCGCTGAGATAGAACGTTGGGAACGCGGGCGCAAGGAAAGGATCTGCGCCCACTGTTATCGTGTCCGGAAAGCAGAAGTACTTGCCCAAATCGTCCGCCGCATCGTAGACGGGCGTGGTGACCTCCAGCGTGACCACGAAGGTATCCTCGCCCGGAGCCAGGGCCACGGCGTCGAAATCCAGGAACAACAGGTCCCCGAATGTACCGTAGCGCAAGGGCTCGCCTAGGCCCGGAGAACTCAGCACGAAATCCGCCGCGAGGGTTGGTACGCCCGGCTCCGTAGAGTCCCAATCCTCGATAAGGCCGCCTTCGTCCCAGGGCACATGGGACACCCGGAACTGCTGGGCGCTCGATATCCGCAACCCCAATTCGCTGATATTGCGGGGGATGTATTCCGCACGCACGATGACGCGCGCCGAATTGCCTTCGATCCCATCGGTGCGGAGGGAGATTTGGCCGAGCCGTACATCCCCGGATATTGACAGTAAATCGTGCTGCTTCTGGGTGAATGAGCCGGAAATCGTTCCCTGGTCGGGCAGACACAGGCCTTCGTCATCGTTTGGATCGTCGAACGTGGCCTCGACTCTTATCTTGACTGGCGCATCTTCCCTCAGTGTCACGTAACTCAGCACCACTTGGGACGCGAGGTCTTTGGCGACGGATTGGTCGCACGGGAATGCGACAGGGTCGTCGGTGGTGCACCAATCGGCAAGCTCCGCCGCTACGGGGATCCGTATCGGATTGCCTTGGGCGTCAAACTCGCCGGTGTTTGCCATCGCGGTGGGGTACCCGTGGCCCCCGCTGCCGCTGCCAATGCGCATGAGGGGTTCATAGCGCACCCCTTGCCCCCAGCCAATGGCGAAGAGGCGAACGCGGCGTGCGAACAGATAATCGAGCGCGTCTTTGATCTTGCCGGGCGGTGAAGTCAAACGCCCGTCGCTGATGCAGACAAGCGCCCGGACGTCCGGGTCGTCGAAGGGAAGCCTGATGTAGTTCGGGGTCAACTCCGGCGCCAAAACGTCCGCGGCGTCAGCCAGTGCCGGCAGGAGCTCCGTGGCGCCGTGGTCGGCTTCCGGTATGGCGATGTTTTCGAGCCGCTGGCGCAGGGCTGCCTTGTTCTTGGTGAAGGCGCTGCCTCCGTCGGGCATGGTCACCAAGCGGGTGGGTTGGCTTCGGTCGTGGAATTCCATGAGGGCGATATTGTAGTGGTCTGGAAGCTCGGCGATCAGTTGGGCCACGCCCTGGTTGTAGAGGGCCTGAAGCGGGTCGGGGGCCTGGGCAATCGCCGGGTCGGCTACGGACTGCGCCGCGTCATACATACTGGCCGAGTAATCCAGGAGAATGACGAGGTCCGTCCTCAGCCGGGACTCGATGGCCAGGAACTGGGAGGCCTCGATGGCCTCGACGGCCTCGTCCTGCTCGAAGATGACGAAGCCGTCTTCAAAGTCCGAGATCGTGTCTTGCGGCAACGGAAGCGCGCGGTACCCGATGTCGCGCATCAACATGACGAAACGCACGAGGGACGGAATCCGCGTGCGCGCATAGGCGGCCTCGAAAGACAAGGGGGCCGCCTCGACCGAGACGGTGACCGTCTTGGGCTCGACGTCCGTGCGCGTGGTGCGTTGCCCAAACTCGTCGAGCTCGAAGGCGGTGATGGTGAGCACGGCCGTCGCGCCTGTGCCGTCCAGTTGGGAGCGGTCGATCGAGATCCCGACCTCCTGCCAGTCCAGAAGGACCCCCAAGGGCACGCCTTCGCTCTGGCCGGTCTCCGGATAGAAGTATAGCCACGGCTTGTTGCTGCTGACTTGGAAATTGAGAAAGGAGCCGTCGTCGCCACCGTTGGCGACCTCGATCTCGCTCGAGATCCCGCTTACGCCCAGGGCAATCTCGCCGGGCCGCGTGTTGATGAGAACGCGCTTGGGCACCTGCATTTCGAGGCGCACCGGCAACTCGGGTTGGGCCGGGTCATTGGACTCGATAGTGAGGGTGGTGCTTTGGTCGCCGTACGAGAGGCCTTCGCGGGAAACGGTAACGGTCACCGTGACACGATCGAGCGGCTCCAGCGACGCTTGGGCCGGGACGAGTGAGGTCACCCAACGGGGCAGTGCCGCCGCGTTGACGGTCCAGTTTAGCGTTCCTGTTCCCTGGTTGCTGACGATGAAGGTGGCGGTTTCTTCAGTCGTGCCCAAAGGCACAAACGCGATGCCGTCTTCGTCGACGTTGGGCACGCCGCCCGCACCCACGCCGGTATCGACATTGATCGCCGGAACGCGGGCAACGTTCATGCGCACCCCGATTGAAACCCCGGCCACGGCATTCCCGCCGCCGTCCGTCGCGCTAATCTGAAACGTCCACTCGTAATCCGTGTCCGCAGGCGCGAGGCCGGTCCGGTCTATGGTCACGGTTACGGCGTCGGTCTGTTCGCCGGTGACCGACCCACTCGCGACGCCCGCCGGGTCCACGGGCGAGACCGAGACCCACTCGGGTGCGCCGGCCGTGTCGATCTGCCAGTTCATGGTGCCCAGGCCGCCGTTCCAGATCGCCAGCCTCTTTCGGGTGGCCGAAGTACTGAAGTTGAGATCCAGCGGCGTGGCCCGCAACGTCGGGGAAATGGCCCGCTGCCGAACCGAGACGATGACCTCATCGCCGTCCTCGGAGTAGACCCGGAGGTAGGCTTGCTGGTATTCGCTTTCGGGATCCGGCACAAGCTGGTCCACATCAATGGTCAAGGTCACCGTCACCGAGTCGCCGGCCGGCGTCTCCCCGGCGCTAACGTCCAACGCAAGCCAGGGGACGTCTTCGGGCGTCCCGCCGTCCGCCTCAGTGCCTTCTTCAATCGCCCAAACCATCGTGCCGGTGCCCGCATTTTCGATGGTCACGGAGCCGGCGCCCGCGCCAATATCCAGGGTCAGCTCCGTCGGCGTGACCTGCAGTACAGGGTCCTCTCCTTTGATTCTCAGGGCGACCGTCTCATCGCCGCCGCCGGACGTGACAGGGACTTGCCCCCATACGACTTCCGGCCCAAGCCCCGTTCGGTCGACGGTGACCATGATCGTCTGTTCGGCCCCGCCTGCCAAAGTGCCCGCAAGGCTTCCGGGAGGGATGGCAGCCCAGTCGGGGAGTACGGTCTCGTCAATGGTCCAATCGAACGAGTCCTCGCCCTCGTTTCTGATGGTAAACGACAAGGTATCCGCGCGATCCCCAAAATCGAGGGTGCTGGGCGAAACGGATAACGATTGAACGCGGGCGCGCACCGTCACTTCCTGGGAACCGCCGTTCGAGGCTATCGAGATGGTCCCGCTGTGCGAACCCAGCCCCAACTGTGACCGGTCCAACGTCACGGTGATGATCTCGCTGGCGTCCGTGTTGAGCGTGCCGGACAGGCTGCTCAACGCAAAACCCGTGGGGAGGGGTTGCTCAATGCTCCAACTGAGTGCGCCCATGCCGGCATTCTGAATCGTAAGCGTCTGCAGGAGTTCCGAAGCGCCAAAGTCAAGCGGTTCCGTCGGCGAGACCTCGAGTAGGGGTCCGAGGCTCACAAGGGCCGTGACCGCGACGGCACGATTGCCCGCGTTCGACGCGATGACAATCTGCCCGCTATGCGTTCCCTGTGCCAGGCCACTGAGGTCGGCACCGACGGCGATCTGTTGCGTCTGCAGTCCAATTTCGCCCCGCTCGGGTGAAATCGACAGCCATGCGGGCGTGCTGTCAATGCGCCATTCGAGCGTGCCTGAGCCCTCGTTGGCGACCGCCACCCGGGCATTGAGCCGGCCATTGTCGAAGCTCAGGGCTGTTGGGGAAACAGACAGCGTAGGGACGCCAAACGGGCACCCAACCGTGCAAACGAGCCCCAGGAGCAGGCCCGCGTGAGTGAGGTACGTCATCCTGCGCAGCATTGGTCACTCCTCAAATAGGGTGCAAGCGTCGAAGTTCCATAGTCCCAGCGCCACCGTCTGCCGCCGCCGATCAATCCACCACCGGGTCATCGAGATCCGGGATTCCATCGCCATCCCTGTCCCCGACGTCCTCGTCATCCGGGTCCGCATCATCGAAGTCGGGCCACGTGTCTTCGTCGCGGTCCCATGCATGGGGCTCCTCCGGATCGAACGCAATCAGGAAATCCAGGACATCGGTAGCAGGGCCGACCAGGTCGGATCCGGCGCTGACGTTCAGCCGCGCGCGCGGATTCAAGTATCCTCCCGGGTACCAGAAATACTTGGTCAACGAGGGCGTGGTGTTTGTAGCCGGGCTGTAATACAGGCTGTTATCGACCCGGAATCCGATCTCAAAGGCCTCGTTGGGCCCCACGTCCGTGAAGGTCAGCTTCATCAGGTCGCCGAAGGCGCCAAACACCAGGTAGTCGCCAATGTCCGGCACGATTGTGAAGACCCCGTTTCCTTCTGGGATCAGCCGCCATCGGGCGATCAGTCCTTCGGGCGCCAGGGCTACAGCGCCGGCGTCCATTGCGGCCTTGAGGTCCTCAAGCAACGCGGCGCGTTCCTCACTCGATAGGTCGGGGGTCAGGGCCTCGGGTACGTCCAGAATGAAGCGGAACCGGAACTGCTCGATGTTCCTGGGTACGTAGTCCGTGCGCACAAACACCTCAGCGGTTCCGTCAACGATGCCCGTTGTGGATAAGGCGATCTGGCCTGCACGCACGTCGCCCCCCCAGAATATGGCGTCCTCCTCGAACGCAGCCGACCGCATGGCGCCCTCGCTGTCGGGGAAGCGGGCGGTCACGCTGTAGGAGTGCGAACCTTCCTGGAACAGGGAGGTATAGGTCAGCACCACTTGTCCCCGCAACTCGCCCCATATCTTGCCGGGGTCATCGGTCTGCGGCACGACCGCAAGCTGCGTCAGGGAGCCCCCGTTGAATCGTTCGGTAACGGAGACGGTGGCATCCCCGGCGCTGGACGTGATCAGGATTGTGCCCTCGCGATTGCCGGGACTCGCGCTAATCGTCACTTCGCGAACGCCCGTCTCGTCAATAACGCCGTCCGGCGTCCTGTGGGCCGGCGGCACCGTCCCCGAGGGTGGCGTGACTGTCAGCCAGTCGAGATTCTCTTCTGCGTGCCACGCAAACGGCGCCGTGCCGTTGTTCCGGATGGGCAGGACAGCGACGCCAGACGCAAGGCTGACCGTCGGCTTGTTGAATGCGAGCCCCAGCGTGGTGTCGAGCAGCTCTGTGAGTTCGGGCAGTTCCGAAGCGAGATAGGGGTGGCCCCCGGTTTCAGCCGCCAATTGAATCAGCGCCTCGTCGTTGGCCGGGTTCGAGAGGCGACCGCCAAACCCGATGGGGTAAAGGCGTACGCGGTTCTCTCGCGCATGGTCTATCACCTCGGTGATCTTTGCGACGGACGACGTGTCCCACCCGTCGGAAACATACACGACCGACCGAACGTCCGCTTCATCAAAGGGAAGCGTCTGCAGCGCGTCCTCATTCGCCAACACGTCGCAGGCATCCACCAGGGCATCGAGGACCTCCGAAGCGCCGTGCTCGCCTTCCGGCAATGAGAAGCTGTCCAGGGCTGCGGCAAGCGCGGCCTTGTTCGTGTCGAATCCCCGGATCAGGCGATCTTGCTGGTAGCGCTCGTGGTACTCCATGAGGGCAACGCTGTACGAAGGCGGAAGCCCGAGAATGAACTGCTTGGCGGCCTGGACCATCTGGTCGATGGCTTCGCCGGGACGCAACGGATTGACCGGGTCGTCCACGCCGGCATTGTACATGCTGCCCGTGTAGTCCAGCAGCACGACCAAATTGCACTTGAGATTGTCCGGCGCGGACACGAACATGCTGCTCTCATCCGGATCCAAGGGGAAGTCGTCTTCCTGGACGTCGAACGTGATCTGATCCAGGACCGCCGCGTCCGCGGCATCGACCGCGACCCCCCGCTTGTCACGGAGCAAGAAGACGAAGCGCATGATGGAGGGCGGCCGCGAACGGTTGATGGCGCCCTCGACATAGGCCGCGGCCTCGACGCGCAAATTGACCTGGGCCGGCGTGACACCCGCATTGATGACGGGATTGCCTTGGGCATCCACGCCCGCGACCGCGCCAACAAAAAGCCGGCGCACTTCCAGGTCGTCCACGATGCCGTCCCGCGCGATGGTCACGGAGACCGGCCGGGCCAGCATGAACGGATAGGCCGGGTCCGGACTCGGCGGGATATTCTCGGTGCCTTCCGCCGTGCCTATGCCGGCAACCAGCGTGTCGGCCCGGAAATCGAACGGAAGGTAGACGTCGTCATCGTCATTGTCAATGTCCCCTTCGTCCAGTGTGAACAGGGCAAAACCCAGCCGGGACGCCTCGGGGCCGACGTTCGCCACGAGGAACTCCAACCGGTAATCCTCTTCCCCGAAATCGAGCACGGACGTGTCCGTGGCAATCACCGGCGGCACCATCAGATCAACCGTCACGTAGACTTCCTCAATGAGCGCACCGCTGGTCTGGTCTCTTATGGCGAGAAGGTAATTGAGCGTTCCCGTGTCAAACGTGTCGGGATCGGGAATGCTTACGATGACCGTGGTGCTATCCTCCGGCAAAGTCACGCCGACGCCGGGGTCGGCCTCGATCTGGATGGGGGCATCCGCAGCGGCGTCCGACGAGTTGATCGTTATCTCGATGGTCCACCGTGCGGCCGCTGCGCCCTCGTTGGTGATTGTGAACACACCTGTGTCTTCCAGACCCTGTAGAGATACTGCAGTCGGCGCCACGACGAGGTCGCTTTCGTAAGGCTCTTCTGGGTCCACGGGTGTTCCGGAAACGGTCAAGGCCACCGGAATGATCGCGGAACCGCCGTTGGATTCGACCCGAACGCCGACACCCGAATAGAGCCCCGGCTGCATTCCCTGGCGGTTGGCGTTGAGATGAACGCGGTCGGTTTGCGTGGTCGTTGTCCCGCTTGTTTCATCAACGTCTATCCTGAGCCAGGAGACGTTCTGCTCGAGCCATCGCTGCTCGGACGCCCGCCAGACGACTTCATGAACCGACCACTCGAGTGCACCGGTGCCGCCATTCACTATCGTGAAGCTCGTGCGCTCGCTGGCCAGCCCGAAATCCAGCGCAGTGGGCCGCACAAGAAGCACCGCCTTACCGGGACACCCCAACAGGGGCAGGCAAAGCAGCAACGGCAGGAGTACCCGCACGCGGAACGCCGGCCGGGTCACCCCGCGCCTAACCCGAAACCACCCTCCGGCCCGACGGCTCGGGCGTGTCATGCAAGCCATGGAAAACACCTCGGCTGTTAGCGGCCCCTGCAAGCGCCTCGGCACTCCCAGCAGGCCACGCGGCCTTGATTCGTATCCGTCTAACCGGTATCGCCGTCCGTCTCCGTCTCCGGGTCTCCCGAGGGCGTCACCAGGACAACCCTCACGCCATACGATTGCAGCAACGGCACATCCACATTCAACGCGTCCTCATTCAGGGTGGCCGAATCCAGGACCACCCAATCCCCTTCCCCGAGGCCCCCGTTCTGCGCATTCGTAACCAGCGGACCGATGTCCGCCACTTGGTTGTCAAACAACGAGACCCCTGCCAGGTTCAGCAGTCCGGCCAGCGGCGTGAGGTCGGAAATCTGATTGCTGTCGAGATTCGCGTAAACCAGGGGGCTGTCAAAGGGGCTTTCCGGACGGCCCAATTGCTCGATCGGGCCTATGTCGGAGATATTATTGGTGTCCAGATCCAGCCAGGAAAGATTCGTGCAGTACTCGAGGCCCGACAGGTCGCGGATGTTGAGTGAGCGCGCATCGAGCGCGCGCACTTCGAGGAGATCCATTTCCGTCAGGACTCCGAACGGTTTGCCCAGTTCGGCCCGGATCGCGCTCTCGAGCGCATCATCCGGAATGGTGACGGGCATCGGGCATCCGATCAACGTCCCGGCGGTTACGAGGGCAATGCCTACAAGTAGCATCGGCTTCATGTTCATAGTTCACACCCTTCTCTCGCTGGCCTCGCCATGTTTGAGGACCCGCGGCGGACGCCGAGACTCCTCTTCGCCAATCCCTTGGCGCGGCAACCACCTGGCGCCACGGAGACTTTCCAGTGTTTCGCAACTCCTATATATTATGAGCTATAGGCCCGGTTTTGTCAACAATTTTCCCGGCCTGCCTTTTTCGCCCCTGCCCGCCATGCCGCAGATGTAGCCTCAGGAGCGGCTTCGACATCCCACAGGCAAGAAGAGACATCGAGATACGGATCAGCGACTACTAGGGATTGGGTTGAGGCAAGTCACACTTGTCGTCGACGAAATCAACCAACGGCAGCGTTCCTTCGGGCAGAAACGAGGCAAGGAAGTTGGCAATGATGCAGACGATGTCCTGCCATTCATCGGCCTTGGACGGCACGCCCCTGGAAATACTGTTGATGTGCTTCATTCTCGGCCTTCTCCTTGAATTGAGGCGGCACGCTTGCCGTGACCGCACACTTTGCCACTGGGACCTCGGCATGGCTTGTGCCGGGCATCGCATGATTAACCGGACACGCAATCTCCTGCCCTTGACGCACGCCGGACACTGCCTACGCCCAAGCGCCGCCAATGTCCTTTCTTGGCAGACATCCAGCGCTGGTCGTCCGGTCCGAGGCCTTACAACAGGTTCGCATATCGGATTTCTTGTAAAGAGTTTACCTAATCCATTACCTTATGTCAAGACTTTCGTTACGCTTGATTCCCAATCATGACGATTTCGCCTGGACCTCTTGAAAATACGAAAACCGAAATTTATAGGATAAGGCGCATCCGATCAAGGAGGAACGAAGCTGACACCGCGCTGTAGAATGTGATAACGTACTGCATCAACAGCGTCATTGGCACGCCGAAGGGTTGGTCAGGCTTCTTGCAGTCGGCACCATCACCGATCAATGATTGCAGCGGTGTCTATGCTCGATGCGTTCTCGACAAAGCTAAGCGGACACGGGCAAGCGCGCAGGCAGCGTACGCGCACGGAGCGGAGGAGGGAGTTTTGACACGGGTCGATTTCGGACTGGAGGGCAAAGTTGCCATCGTGACGGGTGCAAGCCGCGGCATCGGCGAGGCGATCGCGTGCGGCTTGGCGGGGCAGGGCGCCACGGTCGTGCTGGCTTCGCGCCGCCAAGAGGCATTGGACGCGGTGGCCCGGTCGATCGAAGCCGAGGGCGGGAAAGCAGTGGGCATTGCGTGCCACACCGGCAAGCCCGACGCTATCGAAGCACTCTACGCACGGGTGGCGTCAGAATTGGGCCGGGTGGACGTATTGGTCAACAATGCCGCGACCAATCCATACTTCGGCCCGGTGCTCAACGCGCCCGAATCGGTCTTCGACAAGACCTTCGAGGTGAACGTGAAGGGCTATTTCCTGATGGCCCAGCGCGCGGCCAAGATCATGGTCGAGCAAGGCGAGGGATCCATTATCAACATCGCGTCGATGGTGGGTATCTCGCCCGCGCCGATGCAGGGCGTGTACGCGATGACCAAGGCGGCCGTTATCGCAATGACCAAGGCCTTTGCCAAGGAACTGGGCGGGGCCGGCGTCCGGTGCAACGCGATTTGCCCGGGGCTGACCGAGACCAAGTTCGCGAAGGTGCTCATAGAGACCAAGGCGATCTACGAGACGTTCGTCAAGGGCGTGCCGCTGGGCCGGCACGCGCAACCGTCCGAAATGGTCGGCGCGGCCCTGTACCTCGCCTCAAAGGCGTCGAGCTATACCACGGGTGCGGTGCTCGTCTGTGACGGGGGGTACCTGGCATGACCGCGGTCAGACCGAGGGGCGGACCGTGCGTCTGTTGTTGAAAGGCATGAGGTAGATGATGCGCGTGAAGAACTGCGTCTCTTGGGTGATCGTGCTTCTGGGTTTGGCGGCGGTTCATGCCGAGACCTTTGCTGTCGGCACGGATGCCGCGAGCGCGGCTCACGCGGACGGCGTTTTCGTGCCGCCCATACCGAAGGCAGGGGCCGGATACGGGGACCCCGAGACGATGAATGCAGATATACATAAATATATAAATAATGTTAGCGCCTATCATTCGTTCTGCGTATATGAAGGGCAAACCGACCTCCTGAAGTCGCGCTACCTGCCCTCGGCGATGGGACCGAAGGACGGGGCCCTGCGCGGCGGCGAGCCGGTCCCGGTCGATATGGGCGCCGACGAGCTCTTCGGGCCGCCTTCAGCGGTGGGACCGGCGGTGGGACCGGCGGTGGGACCGGCGGTGGGACCGATTGACGAAGACGGCACGCAGGTGTATGCCGCCAGTATCGTCAGCCTCGACGCCGAAGCGATCCGTTTGCGCGTAGACATGGCCGCGCTGGCCCCTGAAACCGAGGTCTGGGTGGTTGACCCGCAAACGCCGCGGGCGTTCGGTCCCTATACGGCCCAAGACCACGCGCCGGGCGGCCGGTGGCTCGCCACCGTGCAAGGCGATGAAGCGGTGCTGGTTGTGCGCACGGGCGGACAGGAACTCCCGGCGATCCAATTGACGGAGTACGCGCATATCTTCCTCAGCTTCCGCGAGATCTACAAGGAATTGGCCTGCCATCTGGATGTCTCCTGCGAGACGGCCCCGAGTGTCCTTGACGTGGCGTCCGGCACAGGGTTGCTGATCATCGGCGGGGCGCTGTTCTGTTCGGGGGCGCTCATCAACAATCCGCACACGGAAGACCTCGAACCGTTCTTTGTTACGGCGAATCACTGCGCATGCAGCCGGGAGGATGCGCGCGCCGCGGAAGTGGTCTGGGACTTTCGCTCGACCGGTTGCGACCTGGACGACGCCCCGGACCTGGCCACGCTCCCCAGGAGCAACGGCGAGGCCTTGCTGGCCACGGACTACTTGGTGGACGCGACACTCCTCCGGCTGGACAGCGTGCCGACCGGCGAGTATGGCCGCGCATATGCCGGATGGGATGCGCGAACGCCGGACGTCGCCGAGAAGATCTCGACCATCCATCACCCGCAAGCCACCTCCATGCGCGTGTCCAAGGGATCCGTGTTGGCCGTTGACCAAGAGGAAGGCCTGCACGATCGCCAGATCAAGGTGCTATGGGAAAAAGGGGTGACCGAGAAGGGATCATCCGGCGCGTGTCTGATCTTCGCGGACAGCTATCGTGTCATCGGGATGCTCAGCCAAGGCCCGACGCACACCTGCGGCCCGGACCGGTCGGGGAATGTCGACTGGTTCGCCTCGTTCCAGTATTTTTATCCAAAAGCGAAGGACTACGTCGATACGCCGACGCCTTCCACCGAGGAAGGGGAGGACGACTGCGACCCGGCTAGCGGGAACCTGTGTCCATTCTTGATCGGTTTCTGGAGTTGTCCCGACATCATCGCCGACTTCCGTGCGTTCCGCGATAACCTGCTGCTGAAGAATGACGCCGGACGAATGCTGGTGACCGCGTACCAGGCCGGCGCCCCCAGTATCGCCAAGGCCATGCTGGAATGTCCGCCTGCGCGCAAGGCGTTCGTCGTTCTTAGCGCCCCTTTTGCCGGAATCGGGGCCGCCGTGGAGAGGGCATTCTGAGAGCTTGTGAAAGTATCGCCCGGAACGTGTGGCACAGCCGTGTGGCACAGCCGTGTGGCACAGCCGCCCCCGGCTGTGCAAGTCTGGGGATCAACACGTGGTGCATTGAGAAACACAGCCGGGGGCGGCTGTGCCACATTCTCTCACAGACTCTGAGACGGGCCACGGCCCGCGCGGTTCCTGGAAGCGTCGTCGTGCGACCCGGCTGAAAGCCCCTTACCCCTTCCGGTGAATCTCGATGTTGGGGATGATACGCTCGACCTCGGTACGGGTGAAATGGCCGATGTCCCAACTCATGGCGTTGGCCGTTCCGGCAGCCACCGCAAGCCGCGCCATCCCTTCGAGGTCCATGCCCTCCATCAGGCCGATGGCGAAGCCCGCGAGAAGTGCGTCGCCGCTGCCTACGGGATTCACCTCGCGGATGGCCGGAGGAACCACCTGAAGCCGTGCCACCCCGTCCGAGACGAACGCGCCGTCCTTGCCCAACGAAAGCACAACCAGCCGGACCCCCACATTGTGAAGCGTATCGATTGCGCGCCACTTCGCCTCGTCGGAATCAAGCGAGAACCCCACCCACTCCTCGGCCTCGGCCACGTTGGGCTTCGCCATGTACGGGATCGCCTCGAGCCCGGCGGCGAATTCCGGACCGTGGCTGTCGAGAATGGTGACGGCGCCCGCCGCCTTGGCAACCGGCACGAGGTCGCGGTACAGGCCTTCAATGTTGCGGTCCGGCACCGTGCCGTTGAACGTCACGACCTTCGCGTCGCGCACAGCCGCCGCGAATGCGGCCTTCAACGCAGCGGCCTCCGTGTCCGTTACGCGCGACCCTGGCTCGAAAAAGGCCGTCTGCCGGCCCAGGGGTTGTTCGAGGACGGTCGTGATCGTGCGGGTCTGCGACGCGACCCGGATCGGGATGCACGCGACGGCATCCTGCCGTTCGATCATCTCGGCCACGTGGGCGCCGGGGTGGCCGCCCACGATCACCATGGCCTTGGTGGGCCTGCCGAGGGCCTTTACCGCCCGCGATACGTTCGTGCCCTTGCCCCCGGGAATGCACGTGCACTTCCGGGACCGCATGAAGGTCCCCACCTCGAGGCGGTCGATGAACACGGTCTTGTCGACGCACGGGTTCGGGGTGAGCGTAAGGATCATGGCAACCTACTGGTCTTTCCGGGTGACGTCGAACAGCGCCTCGATGCCTTGGGGTGAACTGAATATGCCGCGGCTGCTGTGGGCGACGCCGGGCACGGTGCGCAGAAAATGGCGCTGCGTAATGCCGGCGCCGAAGTAGTGGCGCAGGTAGTTGTAGTAGACGATGCCGCGCTCGAGCCGATGCCGTCCCTCGAGCAGGGCCTGGCAACTCGTGTCCAGGCTGGCGTGCTCAGGGTTGTTGTCGTCCTCTCCGAGCAGGTAGTAGACCGTCCGCTCCTGGTACTGCGCTCGAATCCGCGCCACGCCCACCCCGGCCATGTAGTCGTTCAGGGCGTCGAGCCCGTAACGGTACCGGTTGTAATACGGACACTTCGCAACGGTGCTCGCTGGCGGTACGGCGAACTGGTCTTGGGTGCCCTCGACCCGCCGCTCCTCGTTGAAGTACACGTACGACGAGGGGTTGGCGACCACGAACCGCAGGGCGTACCGCACAGGGCCCAAGGTTGCCGCTTTCCGGCTGCCGGCCGCGTACCGGTTGACGAATTGCCCGCCGGCCGAGTGGCCCGCGACGACAAGGTGCGTCAGGTTTGGAAAACGCTGTTGCTCGGTGAGTATAGCGAGCAATTGGTCAACGACCGTGAACGAACTGACGGTGACCGGGCGCGGCTTCCCCTTGGTATCCTTGGAATCGTATCCGGTCTTCCAGCCGCCGCTGCTCCAATAGAGCATATCGTCTCCCAGGGCGTGGGCGTCCAAGTCTTCGGCCGTGAGGAACTGGAGCGCAACGATCAGGCACGTGTCGATCACGCCCGCCTTTGTGGCGGCCTCGACGAGACGCAGGTAGCCCATGGCCGCGGTCCGGTTCATCCCGTGAATCCCAATGACGGCGCGCTCGATTCGCGGGCTGGGCTTCTCCAATGAGACGTTGGCGCAGTACGGCACGCAGACGGTGTGGCCCTCGATGTTGAGGGAGAGCCGCTCCGGGCAGACCGTCTTGACGGGATCGCAGCGACCGGTGGCGGCGCACACGAGGGCGAGGGCAAGAGCGAAGAATGCCGCGCCGCGCCCGCCGCGATGGTTCCCTCCGCCGAACATACGCTACGCGCCCCCTTCAAGACGGGCGAGCGCGCATCCGGCAGAACCGATTACGCCGGAGTCCTCGCCCAGGCCGGCCGGGAGGATCTGCGCACGGTTGCCGGGTACTTCGAAGCTGTTGGCCTTGGCCGTTTCTCGAATCGGGGCGAACAGCACATCGCCGGCCGCGATCATGCCGCCGCAGAGTACCACCTTCTCGGGGTTGAGCAGGTTGATGAGGCTGGCAATGCCCAAGCCAAGCCAGACCCCCGTTTCGTGCATGACCCACTGGCAGAAGGCGTCCCCTTGCTTGATGCCGTCACTGACCATCTTGCCGGTGATCGTGTCGAGATCGCCGCCGCACATCTCGGTGAGCACGGTCTCACGTCCCGCCTCGATCCCCTCGATGGCCGTACGCACCATGCCCGTGACCGAGCCGTAGGCCTCGAGGCAGCCGCGGGCGCCGCAGCCGCAGCGCCGCCCGTCCCGCATCACCTTGAGATGCCCGATCTCGGCCGCGGTACCGTCAATCCCGCGCAGGAGTTGGCCGAAGACCACGATGCCCCCCCCCACGCCGGTTCCGAGCGTGAGCGTGCACATGCTGTCGACCCCTTGGCCCGCGCCGAGCCAGTATTCACCGTAGCAGGCGACATTGGCGTCATTGTCCACGAAGCACGGGACCCCGAGGCGCTTTTGCATAGCGTCGCCCAGCGGCACGTTCTTCCAGCCGGGCAGGTTCGGCGGACTATAGACCACGCCCGTCTGCCAGTTCATCGGACCCGGCGCGCCAAACCCCACGGCCAATACGTCCGATCGGCTGAGGCCTGCGCCGGCCAGCACGGCGTCGACGCTCTCGACCATCACGTCCATGACCATTTCAGGGCCGTGTTCGGCCTTGGTAGAACGTGCGTCCTTTCCGAGGATCTCCTTCTGTCTCGAAACGGCTGCGGTCTTGACGTTGGTCCCGCCCAAATCCACACCAATGATGACTTCACTCACGACGCTCTCCCCATTTCATCATCATACAAGCCAACGGCAATTCTTATCGGCAGTGCACGACCGGCACCTCAAGGTGCTCGTCCGCTTCACCCGCCTCTGCAATGGCGGTGTCGATCCTCTGCGACGCGCGTTCATCGAGATACACCTCGCCGCACTGTTCACATTGCTCGACGGGCAGGTCTTTGACGAGGACATAGCGGTCCCGCTTTCTGGCCATGTAGTCGATATTCCGGGACCTCACTTGGCCTTTGCACAGGTAACATGTTCTCATTTCCGTCGCCTCCAGAGCAGGCGAGAGAATGTGGCATCCGCCAAATGGTCACGAATTCCCAGCCAGGTTCTGGACGTATTCTACGCCGCTCCTCATTCTGCAGATGCACTCGTCTCTTCCCAGCAACTCCGCGAGCTCGAAGAGGCCCGGGCCCACGCTCTTGCCGGTGAGGGCCAGGCGCGTCGGATGAATGAGTTTTCCGAGCCCAACGCCCTTCTGCCCGGCCAGATCGTGATACGCATCCTTCAGCGCGTCGTGGGTCCATTCGCCCAGGTCTTCCATAAGCGCGAGGATCGCCGTCATGCGCTCGAGCGCGTCCGGCTTGGTCCACTGCTTTTTCGCGCCCTTCTCGTCATATTCGGTGGGCGCGGCAAAGAAGAAATCGGTGAAGGCGATGATGTCGTTCAGGGTCGCGATCTTCTCCTGGCAGATGGCGGCCATCTGCGTGAGCCACGGTGCGGGCTTTGCCGTCACGTCGACGCCGGCCTTCTCGAGGATGGGCACGACGTAGTCGCGCAGTTGCTCTGGCGACAGCATCCGAATGTGCTGGCCATTGAGCCACTGGAGCTTCTTGAGGTCGAACCGCGCCGCGGACAAGCTGAGGCGTTCAACGGTAAAGGCTTCGATGAGATCCTTGCGCGCAAAAACCTCCCGATCGTCGCCCGGCGCCCAGCCCTGGAGGGCCAGGTAGTTGATCAGGGCGTCGGGCAGGTATCCGTCCTGGCGCCAGTCGAGCACGTTGGCGCCGTGCCGCCGCTTGCTGTACTTCTGGCCTTGCTCGTCGTGGACCAGCGGATGATGCACGAACTTGGGGAGGGCGTAGCCGAGCGCATTGAATAGCATGATGTGCCTTGCGGCGTTCGTGAGATGGTCGTCCCCGCGGATGACGTGCGTGACCTTCATGAGCCCGTCGTCCACGACGACCGACAGGTGGAAGACCGGGTCGCCATTGGGGCGCAGGATGATGAAATCGTCGAACTGTGCATTGTCCACACGGACAACGCCCTGGATGATATCGTCAATCTCCGTCACGCCTTGCGCGACCTTGAACCGGACGGCGTAGGGCGCGTCGCCCTTGGCCGCAATCTCGTCCGGGGTCAGGCCGCGGCACTTGCCGCTGTAATGCGGCTGGCCGCCTGCCGCGAGGGTGCGTTCGCGTTCCGCCTCGAGGTCTTCTTTCGAACAGAAACACTTGTACGCCTTGCCTTCATCCAGAAGCCGCTGGGCCTCTTGCCGGTAAAGGTCTTTGCGCTGCGACTGCCGGTACGGGCCGTAGTCGCCTTTGTCCGGCTCGCCGTTGAACCCCGGGCCTTCATCCCAATCGAGCCCGAGCCACGTGAGGGCCTGCGCGACCACGTTGCCGTACTCCTCCTTGCTCCGCTCGACGTCGGTGTCTTCAAGCCGGAGTATGAAGGCGCCGCCGGTCTTGCGCGCCAGCAACCAGTTGTACAACGCGGTCTTTGCATTCCCGATATGGAAAAAGCCCGTCGGCGACGGCGCGATGCGTGTTCGAACCGTATTCATCTTCGGTTCCTCTTTCTAGCGATCCATTCCGGACCCAGTCCCGAAGCATACACATTTCGGAACGCACGTTGCCAGTGCCCGGGTCCTTTGCTTCGTCCCGCGCGGGTTGCTATTATCCATATATGCTTAACGCGCTTGCTTCAGGGCTGCGGGAGGCGTATCCGACGGCGTGGATTTGGGCCTTCGGTTCCCGGACCCGGAGCGACGCGGCCGGAGATTCGGACATGGGCATCTGCTGGGATATGATATCCAAAGGATTGAACTCGAAGGGACGCTGTTAAGTGAGGAAACGGGTCTATATTAAGACGACCATTCTAAGTTTCTTCGTCGAAACGCGCAGCGAGCCGGATATGATTGCCCGTCGGGACTAGACGCGCGAGTAGTGGGAGGAACAAGGACGGCGTTATGAACTGGTCACCAGCGTGGCGGTGCTGGAGGAATTGGAGCAGGGAGACCATCCCAGCAAGGCTGCGGCGTTGGGATTGATTGCCGATCTTCCATTGATTCCTGCCGTCGAGGCTATAGACGGGATTGGCGACGCTTACATTGAGGCATATGTTATGCCAAGTGACCCGCGGGGCGATGCGTTACACTTGGCCTTGGCTTCGTACCACCATTGCCACTTCCTCTTGACTTGGAATTGCCGTCACCTGGCCAACGCCAACAAGTTCGAGCATATCCGGCACGTAAACGCTGAACTGGGTCTTTTCTCGCCGATCCTTACTACGCCGTTTGAATTGCTCGAATACGAAGGAGGGTGAAGCCGATGAAGAAGGATGTGACGATAGAAGAAATTCGAGCGGTCCGGCATAGGATCTCGGCGCAGTGCGGACACAACACCAAGGTGCTGTTGGACCACTACCGGGAACTGGAAAAGAAGTGTAAGGACCGGATGCTTCCTGCGTCTGCGCAATCCGCGGTTCGTGCAGAGTGAAGCTTAAGCCCTTCGTCGCGAATGCGGCTATTTCTTCTGCTGGGCCTTCTGGATTCTGGCCCAGGTATCTTTCAGGGTCACGGTCCGGTTGAACACGAGCTTCTCAGGGGTCGAATCGAGATCGACGCAGACGTATCCTTTCCGCTCGAACTGGTATCGCTCTTCGGGCTTGGCGCCGGCCAGGCCCGGTTCCACGCGGCAGGACGGCAGGACCTGGAGGGAATCGGGGTTGAGGCCGTCTTTCCAGTCCACGCCCTCCTCGACGTCGGCCGGGTGGCGTTCGGCAAACAGGTGGTCGTAGAGGCGGACTTCGGCTTCGATTGCGTGCGGGGCCGACACCCAGTGCAGCGTGGCTTTGACCTTGCGTCCGTCCGGCGGGTTATCGCCGCCGCGGGTTTGCGGGTCATAGGTACACCGCAGTTCGACGACCTCGCCGTTGGCATCTTTGATCACGTCCACGCACTTGACGAAATACGCATACCGCAGCCGCACCTCGCGCCCGGGGGCCAGGCGGTAGAACTTCCTCGGCGGGTCTTCCATGAAGTCCTCTTTCTCGATATAGAGTTCGCGCGAGAAGGGGACTTTCCGGGTACCGGCCGCGGGGTCCTCGGGGTTGTTGACGGCGTCCATTTCCTCGACTTGGCCTTCGGGGTAGTTCTCGATGACCACGCGGAGCGGGTCCAACACCGCCATGACGCGCGGCGCCCGCTTATTCAGGTCTTCGCGGAGGCAGTGGTCCAGTAGTTCGACTTCGCTCGTGCCGTCGGCCTTGGCCACGCCGACGCGCTTACAGAAATCGCGGATGGACTCGGGGGTGTATCCGCGCCGGCGCAGCCCGCAGATGGTGGGCATGCGGGGATCGTCCCAGCCGTTGACGTAACCCCCCTCGACGAGTTCGATGAGCCTGCGCTTGCTGAGCGCGGTATGGGTAAGGTTGAGGCGGGCGAACTCGATCTGCTGGGGGTGGTAGATATCGAGGGCCTCGCAGTACCAGTCGTACAAGGGCCGGTGGACTTCGAACTCGAGGGTGCAGATCGAGTGGGTGATTTTCTCGACCGAGTCCGACTGGCCGTGGGTGAAGTCGTACATGGGATAGATGCA
>Ga0272441_10004906_pt1 | contig 23753 bp, 25 predicted proteins | sample SSMProp6N_FD_193582 | JGI IMG/M metagenome (GOLD analysis project Ga0272441, IMG submission 193582) | Marine sediment archaeal communities from Little Sippewissett salt marsh, Falmouth, MA, United States - SSM-Prop-6N | ecosystem: Environmental > Aquatic > Marine > Wetlands > Sediment ...
ATCCGGGCGGTGTCGGCATGTTGAGCAATGCAGTTCCCGTTGTTGTCTTTCCACATCCCGATTCCCCAACCAGACCCAGTGTTTCTCCTTTCCTCAGAAAGAAACTTATGTCATCCACAGCCCTCACATTTCCCATGGATGTGCTGTAATATAATTTAAGATTTTTAACTTCAAGTACGTTGTCTTTTTTCATCTCTATTCTCTTCATACTATCTACCTCGTCCTCAGCTTGGGATGCAGTATCTTATCCATGGCAAACCCTATGAACGCGAATGCCATTCCCATAACTGCTATACTAAGTCCGGGTGGTACTACCCACCACCATATTCCATTTAAAACAGCTCCGGAATTAAGTGCATCACTCAGTATCTGTCCCCATGTCACTATGTTCGCATCTCCCAGCCCCAGTAAACTGACAGTTGCTTCGTATACTATAGCTCCGGGTATGTATATGGCCATTGACGCAAATGAATAAGGTATGAGCAGAGGTATCATATGCTTGAAAATAATTCTCACGTGAGAAGCACCCAATGCACGTGAAGCTTCTATGTACGTCTCTTCCCTTATCTGTAAAGCCATACTCCTGACAGTCCTGACAGGGCCAACCCAGAAGAAAATACACATCATGAATATGAGTGTCCATATACTGGGTTTGAAAACTGCACTCATAACTATTAATACCGGAAGCAGCGGTACACTGACGAATATCTCGAATATCCTCATCATGATGGTATCCCAGATACCTCCGAGATATGCGCTGATAACTCCATATACAACACCCAGAGAAACGGATATAATCGCAGTCAGTATCCCTATCAGAAGAGCCCATTTTATTCCCGCAACTACTCCAGTCCATAGATCTCTCTTATAGCTATCCGTACCCAGTACTCCAAATACTCTTCCTGTTACTATTAATTTTCCATTTTTAATTACATCGCTCTCATTCTGCATAATTATAGTTGCCTTAAGAACGTATTCGCCTTTAAGTGGATTCTGATTATTGATCATCCCGACTTCTGCTTTTGAAAATAAAATTTCATTTGGGTTTACCAGCGAAGGATCCAGTCCATCTACGATACTGTATTCTTCAAATCCGGATGCAAAATCAATTGCTTCGAGTTTTGAATCTTTCTCAGTCGAAATTCTCACACGTCCATTTTCTCCAAGTGAATAATTTTTCTGAATGAGATCTATACTTTCACCATCAGGCCTTGTAAGATTCAGAAGCACCATAGGTTCACCTGAACCTTCAGCCATAAATATCATGTCCTGAGGTGGAAGGTCGTAATCATAATTGTATTTAAAAATATATTCTCTCATCCTAAGAGCACCCATGTTGTTGTCTTTTTCCTCAGGAGTATCCAAAACATCTGATACACTCGATTTTTTAGAACTGAAGAAGTTTGTCCATTCAGGTGGCGCACTTTTGGGATTGTTTTCCCAGTAACTTATATCCCTCCATCTGTTGTTCGCTTCAGGAAACTGCAGCAGAGAAGGTTCGAATATAACAAGGATTAAAAACAATGCGAATAAAAACAATCCAAAAATACCGGATTTAACCTTATAAAACTCTTTCCAGAAATCTGAAAGACTGTTCTTTAGATCGCTTAATTTCATGCTTTACCACCAACCTTTATCCTCGGATCTAAGAATCCGTATATTAAATCGAGAATTATCAATCCAGATATGAATAATCCGGTTGTAAAAGAAAGATTGCCAAGTAGAACCGGAACATCGTTCTGCTGAACCGAAACCCAGTAAAGATTTCCCATCCCCGTCCAGCTGAATATAGTTTCGAACACTATGTTCCCGCTTACGGATGTGAGTAATGCGAGTAATGCCATTGTCACTATTGGAGGCGCAGCTGTTCTCATTCCATGTCCGTACAGTACCTTTCTCTCGGGAATTCCCCTCGCCCTGGCTGACATTATGAAATCCTCCTGCAGCACTCCGAGCACTATATTCCTGGTCAGGAATGACCTTCCCCAGAATCCCAGGATTACCAGTGTGAGTACCGGAAGTATCAGATGGTATATACTGTCAATAAAGTAGGCAAATCCTTCTGGGGCGGGTGTCGAATGAAGACCACCGGACGGAAATATCTTCACTATGTATGCGAAGAACATTATCATTAACATACCGAGCCACCAGGATGGCATTCCGAAAACTATCATTGTCACCACCGATGTGGATTTATCCAATGTCTTACCGGGTTTCTGTGCCTTTTTTATACCCAGCCAAAGGCCAATTATGATATCTATAATCATTGCCGTTGAGAAAAGTATCAGCGTTTTAGGCACTGCTTCCAAAACTATATCCATAACTCTGTTACTTCCAGAAGAAGACTTAATTATCGTAGAGTTCCCATATTGAAAGGTAAGTGTATTCAAAGCTCTGAAAAGAATTCGTTCTCCAACCGGTTTATCCAACTTATATTGAACATACAATTCAGCTTTTCTTCTTTCACCGTATTTGGTTATTTCTGCCGGAGTAATTGTCGAATTACTCATCGACATAACCTCCGCACGGACTACCTCTTCAATCTGTGCTCTGACAGTAGCTTCCATAGTTACATTGAACAGTATGGAATATATGAAGATAAGTATTATATATATTGCAATTCCATTTAAAACTCTCTTTAAGACATATTTACCGTACATATTTATTCCCCCTATTCTGGCAAAAGGCTTACTGAATCACTAAAAGGCCGCCGTTAAAGACGGCCTTTCTTTACTGAAAAAAACTAACTACCAGACTACTATTGATTTGGACATGGAAGCGGGGACTCCTCCTTCCATGCTTGCAATTATAAGTACATTGTATGTACCCGGTTCAAGATTTGCCGTTTCAGAACCAGGTATTACAACTTTGAATTCTCCGGTATTCGTAACCTGTGCTTTTGCAGAGATTTCTTCTTCAGCGAGTATCTTTACTTCAACTTCTCCATTATCTGCTGGTAATGTAGTTGTTTCTGGGAAAATTATCTGTGAAGCTTTTACTGTAACTTCGAAATCTTTACCTCTTGGCAGAAGTGCCGACATGTTTACTTTTCTTATTGCCAGTCTTGGAACTGCGAAAGTTTCCATCCAATGATCGGCTGTAAATGGGTAAGATTCGTCTCTGAAGGCTGCAAGTTCAATATAGGAATCTTCAGGTACGTATTTGTTTATGTAGAAAGGACCATTCGAAATGAATGCATGTCCATGTTCGTCTATGAATTTAATTGTAGCTTCATATGCTGCTTTTGCCTGTTCCACTGTCATGTATTCCTTAATTGATTCAGGCACATGTCCTCTTTCTTTCATCTCTACCAGTTTCGCCCTTATATCTGCAACAATTTCAGGTACGAGTACATCCACTTCATTTTCAGATGCGGCAGAGAAACTGTAAGGAGTACCGGATGCGTTATCTTCAAGAACTATGAGTTTCAAAGCTTCGTCTATTTCCCAGATTACACCAACATTCTTCGAAGAACCTATTACCGTAAATCCTGGTGCCCCTCTTGCCGCTACTCTTGGAAGGTCAGGAGGGAAATTGTAGTTAAAGTAAACAGTGATGGTTTCCGCATCCATATCCACTTCCCAGCCTTTGATTGTTTCGAGAGTATCCAGCCAGAAAGCCGAGTAGCCTGCATCGAATTCAGGATCGGTTTCTCCGTCATTTCTTGCCCATTCTTCTATGAAAGCCTGGAAATAAAGCAGATCGACTATTCCCTGTCTCATACCATGATGTGCATTTGAGAAATTAAATGTAAACGTACATTTTGATGTACATGTAAGTCCGTCTCCAACTTCTACCCATTTATCCTGAACAGTATCGTATCTGAGTGCATTGGAAGGTACCGGAATATCTCCTACTATTTCTTCTCCTACTCTTCTTGCTTTTATTACAATATCCTCATTGTCCCAATTTGCCTTATAAGGAATCGTATCTGCTGATACAGGACTTTCAAACGATGCTGCATCGTAACAAGGTGCGGCAAGGACTATTGAATATGTATCGTTGAATCCCTGTGTTCCTACAGGATTCCAGCTTGACATAAATAGTGCTCCCCTCGCGGAATACTCTGTAATTTTGAGTTCTTTGTCCGGTGTATTCGCTGTTATGAGTGACCATCTGTTGAGTCCGTCTCCAAGTCCATATGCAAATCTTTTGTTGAATCTTTCTTTATTAGCAGCGAAGAACTGATCCTGCGAACATGTGTAAATTCTTACGGCTTCCTGAAGTCCCATTCTTGAAGCTGGAAGAACGAGATCCCAGTATTCCTGTGTAGAAAGGAACTGACCATTCCATGCTGCCAATGTAAGATCATCAATAGCATCATTTGTGTAATTCCAGAAATTCGGATCCTGATAACCAGGCATATTTGAGAAGAAAGGTGCATACATCTGCGCAACTGATACTGTCCACCATTTTCTGGTTGCTCCTGCTCCCCATCCTTCTGTGTACATATGCCATGCATAATCAGCAGGATCACCGAAATAAACAACATCGCTACAACGTGCTCTGTCCCAGAGAAGTCTTTCGACCATGAATCCTGCTTTTTCCAACTGATCAGAAACATAATGACCCTGTCTGAGACGGCCATTAGGATCGTCAACCCTTATACAGAATTTGATAGTTACAGGTTCACCATCGAATTCCCAGTATTTATCACCTTTTTTAAGTCTGCCTGCGTTTTCAGGTAGTTTTGCTGCTGCATTCATTGCATCTTCGATATCTTTCAAGGCTTTGGTTTCATTTCCTTCAGGAGTGAAACCGAATTCATTTCCAAGAAGGTTATACTTGTAAACTCCTGGCTGACCAGGTGTGAAAGCGTCGAACATGGGGCTTCCTGCACCATTTAAGATTTCATCAACCATATATTTCCTGTTGATAAGAAAATTAATTGCAAATCTAACATCCTTGATTGCAAAAGGATTGAAGTAAGTTACTCCTTCTCTTTCCCACTGATACGGTGCTGCATTCGGGATTGGATTTAAAAGGAGTGACCATGAACCGGAAGGAATGTTGTACACTTCAAGTTTACTTACCGTATCGTTATCCAAACCAAAAAATGTTGAACCATCAACACCCCAGAAGAATATATCTGTTAAACCTTCTGCGGCATCTTTCAAACCGATTTCTTCCTGTGTCCTTATATTGACAAACACCTTGTCTACATACGGACCCTTGACAACTTCTTCGCCGATAACAAAAGACGTCATTAACATAATTAAAACCAGTACAATTGATAAAACCTTATGACGCATTGAAACTCCCCCTTTCTGATATCGGTATATCTCAATATATACCGTTTGCTTTCAGTACGATGGGATTATAGAGAGTTTAAAATTATATTAAAAGTGTTATATGTCACTGCGAGTAACCACTATTTATTACCAGTTATATTTGTATAAAACATTTACATAAATTAACATATGACGTTCATCATATTATTCAAAAATAAAATATATTTTCAATATCCAATTATTCAACAAGAAATACGCTATATCGTATCCCTTATCTACAGGGTGTTTATATATATTAAAAAAACATATATACCATTCAGAATTATTAATAAACCAGAAGAATTGCCCGGAAAGAAGCCAGGAAGCATCACATACTTATCACACATATACAATCGTATATTCTTTATAATGATTGTTATTAATCATATTCTTTTAATATAATATACAAATGAAAAAATGGCAAAAAAAAGCCTCCCGGGTGGGAGGTTCAAATATTATATTTGAAAGAGTCGCGTTGTTGATTGAATTATATACAGTTTTTAACAAAGATAATAGTAACAAAAGTAACTACTATAATTTGTGACTGCGATAATTAATAAAAAATGGTAAAATCATAATGAGATGATTATACGGGAATCCGGATATGAAAATCGAAACGAAAGGCCGGGGATAATTATGAGTAAAACCAGAATACTTATTGCAGATGATCAAACACTTATGAGAGACGGGCTGAAAACAATTTTAGAACTTGAAAAAGATTTTGAAATTGTTGGTTGCGCGACAGACGGACTGGATGCTTTTGAAAAAGTCGGTACTTTAAAACCAGACGTCATTCTTATGGATATCCGAATGCCCAAAGTCGATGGTGTGCTGAGCACCAAAATGATAAAGGAGAGGTACAAAAGGGTTAAAGTAATAATACTAACCACTTTTGATGATGATGAATACATAATTGATGCACTGAATTTCGGGGCAAGCGGTTACCTGCTTAAAGACCTTCCAGCTGATAAATTGATACAGTCCGTAAGGGATGCAGCGAATGACAACATGATAATACCTGCAAGTATTGCAAGCAAACTAGTAGCCAGAATTTCAAGGGATAGAAACAGACTGGCTGCTGAAAAAGAAAAAATCAGACAAACCGAAGAGGAAAATTATCTCACAGATGAACTGAGCGAAAGAGAAAGAGAAATAGCCGAACTTCTCGTAAAGGGACTGACCAATAAAGAAATCGCATCTAACCTTTTCCTGTCCGAAGGTACTGTTAAAAATTATGTCAGTAATATTTACAGCAAGATTGGAACACATACAAGGGCACAGGCAGCAGTTTATCTTAAAGATGTCATCGATCCAAGAAAAGTATTCTGAATTCCGTCTATATATATGTGGTACTCCTATTTTAATTCATTGTTTATTGATATATATCGTTAAATAATACGGCTTTAATAAGTCATGGTATATAAATGTTTTCGGACGTGGGTTCGTAGTACCCCCGCTACACTATAAAATACCGTACGGAGTTACGTATAATATGGAATATTTCATAATAAATTTGAAATATAGTTAAAAAAGTGGTATGATATAAAACCTATTCCTATCGGGGACGTTTTGGCTTCGACGGGGATGGATGAATATTAGGAAGCGTGTCGGTGTCTCCGCATGCACCGTTAACAAGGCGGAAAAGACGATAAACGTCGAACCAGAATTTGCATTAGCAGCTTAATTAACGAGTTGCCGTTCTCGGATCTGTTTAGCTCGAGACAGAACTGAAGAACGTCAGAAATTCGGGCTTACTCTGACCAGGGTTACTTTGGAAAAGAGGACAATTTAAGGTAACTAGGAATGGATGAGCTAGTTCGCGTGCTCCACCCATTCGACATTGAACGTGAACTACACACGTAGATGCCTGGTAGGCACCATTTTCGGACGCGGGTTCGATTCCCGCCGTCTCCACCATACGAAAAGTCACTGTACGGAATTAAAATCTCGAAGAAATTCGAGATTTTTGTTTTTTCAGAAAAAAATTATTGAAAGATATGGAAAAAACATCAAACTGTTTTCTCCCTATAAAAGAAAATTGACAACATAAAAGGCATATGTTATTCTTACTTCATAAATAAAAACAGATAAATTGAATTTATTACTCCAATAATCGCTGCCAGATTACTTTCAGTATATGATGATTGTATTCGACAATAATAATGAGCTTGTTCATCTTATTTTCAAATTTTAAAACTGTATTTTCTCGTTATAAAAAAGTCTTTTTTTCAAAATTAAGTATATATCTTATTTATCTAAAAATTAATTTTTTGGAGGTATTTTATGATTGAGAAATTGAAAAATGATTTCCTTAACAACATTTATGCAGGAATAAAAAAATTCGGCGGAGCAACAAAAGAGGTACTAAAAGAAATAGTAAAAAAATGGATCTTATCACCAGAAGAACAAAATATATTAGAGAAAGCAATAAACGAAATACCATATAAGGCAATGGCAAGTGAAACAGAGTTTGAAAAGTATTTATTGGAAAATGATGAAATAAAGAAAATAATTAATACTTTAAAAGTTAATTCAAATAATATTGAACAGTTATCTCAGACAAATAATAAAATATACAAAGATTCTCAGAATATTGAAAATCAGAAAGCTAATGAAATAAAGAATATAGTCACAAATGAATATAATGAAATTACATATGGAGTAAAGGAAGATGATAAACCAAAAAAAGATTAACCTCTCTACCTCCATATCCATCAAATTTCATAGGTAGAGAGGAAGAATACAAAGCAATAGAAGAATTGATAAGGAATAATAAAAATGTTATATTGGTGAACGGAATCGGGGGAGTCGGCAAGACTGAACTCAGCAGATATTTCTTTCACAAACAAATCGAAGAGAATACTGAGTATAAACATTTTCTATGGATAAATTACACCAATGGGATAAAAGAATCCCTTATTAATGATGTGTTACTCACTAATCCATATTATTTAAGTATAGAAAAAATGGAAGATAAATGGGCATATTTGCTAAATTTCCTTAATAATTTAAGTGAACCGGTTTTAATGGTCGTGGATAATATTGATAACCAAAAGGATGCAGAGCTAAAATTGCTTTCTTCCCTTAAGTTTAAAGTACTTGCGAATTCTAGGATGAACTTTGATAGATTTGAACCGTATTACCTTGGATTTCTAAACGTTGAAGAATGTAAGGAACTTTTTTACTCGAAATACACCAGAGAAAAAGATGATGAAATCCTGGGAAAAATTATCGAACTTGCCGGGCAACATACTTTTACCATTGAGTTATTGGCTAATACAGCGAAAAGTGCAAGGCTGTCGATAAAAGATATCCATCAGAAATTGGTAGATATGGGCTTCGACCTTTCTGACATTAAAGAAAAAATAAGATCTCCAAAGGATACTGATATTGAAAAAGATTGTTTTTTCAACCATCTGATAAAGCTTTTTGACTTTGGAGATAATCTTGAGAAAGAAGAGAAAAAAATCCTTACGAATTTATCTGTACTTCCCTCAATATCAAACATAGAAATTATCAAAGAATTGTTGGAACTCGATTCTAACGAAGAATTAAACAGCCTTGAGGAAAAAGGATGGATAAAGTTATACGACAATGACGATCTTTTTATCCATAACATCATCCAGGAAGTCATTAGAAAGAAATCCGATGATCTTTATAAGGATATCGAGAATTTGGTCAATATAATGAATACCAAACTCGATAAAGATGATAAAAATCCTTTCAGAGAAAAGAAGTATTTAGAGTATGGTACTGAGTTATATAAATATATAAAAAATAAAAGAAATGATGAAGTAGCGATTTTGACCAATAATTTGGGAACAATATTTTTTAATATAGGCGATAATGAAAAATCGCTTGAATATTTCTATAAATCGCTTGAAATAATGAAAGAGATAAACGGAGAAAAACATCCGGATACGGCTACCAGTTACAACAACATAGGCAGTGTATATAAAGGGCAGGGAAAAAACGAAGAAGCGCTTGAATACCATTTCAAAGCCCTGGAAATAAGGAAAGGGATATACGGAGAAAGACATCCGTATACTGCTACCAGTTACAACAACATAGGCAGTGTATATAAAGGGCAGGGAAAAAACGAAGAAGCGCTTGAATATCTTTTCAAAGCCCTGGAAATAAGGAAAGGGATATACGGAGAAAGACATCCGTATACTGCTACCAGTTACAACAACATAGGCAGTGTATATAATGATCAGGGAAGAAACGAAGAAGCACTTGAATACTATTTCAAAGCCCTGGAAATAAGGAAAGGGATATACGGAGAAAGACATCCGGATACGGCTTCCAGTTACAACAACATAGGCAGTGTATATAATGATCAGGGAAAAAACGAAGAAGCACTTGAATACTATTTCAAAGCCCTGGAAATAAGGAAAGGGATATACGGAGAAAGACATCCGTATACGGCTACCAGTTACAACAACATAGGTGGGGTATATGATGATCAGGGAAAAAACGAAGAAGCGCTTGAATATCTTTTCAAAGCCCTGGAAATAAGGAAAGGGATATACGGGGAAAAACATCCGTATACGGCTACCAGTTACAACAACATAGGTGGGGTATATGATGATCAGGGAAAAAACGAAGAAGCACTTGAATACTATTTCAAAGCCCTGGAAATAAGGAAAGGGATATACGGAGAAAGACATCCGGATACGGCTTCCAGTTACAACAACATAGGCAGTGTATATAAAGGGCAGGGAAAAAACGAAGAAGCATTTGAATACTATTTCAAAGCCCTGGAAATAAGGAAAGGGATATACGGAGAAAGACATCCGTATACGGCTACCAGTTACAACAACATAGGCAGTGTATATCATGGACAGGGGAAAAGCGAAGAAGCGCTTGAATATCTTTTCAAAGCCCTGAAAATATCGAAAGAGATATACGGAGAAAAACATCCGTATACGGCTACCAGTTACAACAACATAGGCAGTGTATATCATGGACAGGGGAAAAACGGAGAGGCTCTTGAATACCATTTCAAAGCCCTGGAAATAAGGAAAGAGATATACGGAGAAAAACATCCGGATGTAGGATATTTATGTTTTATAATTGCTTCAATATTAAAAAAAGAGAAGAGATTCGATGAATCTCTTGAATATGTCACTAAAGCAGATGTGATATACGAGGCAATATATAGAAATGGTCATAAAATGATTACTAATCTTCGTATTTTTATCGTAGTTTTATTATTATATTTAAAAAGAGAAAAAGATGCTGAAGAATTTGCTTATAAGTCAGGATTTGATTTCTCACGTATAAAAAAAGCTTGGGAGGATGGAAAGTTTGATGAATGGAGATAACATGAAAAAATTTTTAGTATTAACATTTATCTTAATAATCTCAATAACATCATTCTCAAAAACCTACACTAGAAATGATACGTATTTTGAATAAAAGCAAGATTCTTATATCTCTGAATGATGCGATAGCAAGTGGTTATACTCCTTGTAGTGTTTGTAAACCGTGATTTTAAATAATATTTGTTGGGGGATGAAATATGTCTGAAGCGATTATCAAATTCGAAATTCCAGAATTTATAGGTGAGACTGGAAAAATAAAGAAAACATCTGAAAATGGTGAAATAAAAATTGAAGTTTATGAAGATTTAGCTAACTTAATAAATAAAAGTATTTATGAAAAAGAAAATGACAATGATGAAGACGTCACGGTTGGGTTTAGGGTAGAAGACAGAGTACCGGATGAGTGGAGGTATATTATAAAATGTGAGAAAGAAAATGATGAAACACACTTAAAAATCACAAAAAAAGAAAGTCTTATTGATAAGGTTAATTTGGATGAAAGTTTAAGTATTTTCAATACAGAAGAAAATCGTGATAAGAATATAGTCATTATAATCGAATCACCTCATAGCGGAGAATACTTATATCATTATAAAAAAATGGTAAATGGGTATTTTCCATATGATTTAGAACCTATACGTCCACTAAATTCTAATGGTTATAATGGATTAAAGTTAAAAACTATACCACAGTTTTTCTTTGAATCAAATTTAGGAGAAGGAATTTATAATATTATTATTTGTAATCCAATTCAATATCAGACTTCATTACATTTTTATACCCTAAAAGGTATAGATGAAAACATAAGAAATGCTGTTTGGAATGGAATATGGGAAAAAGAAAAAATAAAAAACTATTTTAAAAAAAGAATAGGGTTGTATAATCCTAAAATAGTAATCAATGCTTGTACATACGGTCATAAAAAAAACATAATTCATGATTTTATAAAAGAAATAAATGATGTAAGAGACGAAAATAAGAAATATAATATTTATAAATGTTACCATCCATCTGACACAAAGAATGACATTGATCCAATTACTGATGAGATAAATTGGAGATGATATGCCTCCAAAAGTGAAACAGATAAAAAAGGATAGTTTAGAATAAAGATTGTCTCAATACCATGAATTGTGAAAATTCATGGAAAAAATCAGTAAGTGGATAAGTGAAAAAGAACAGGAGCAACGTAATTTAAGCTTGAATGAGGTCTTTTAAAATTATACTCCCTAATCCAGTTGAAAACAATATTTTTTTATGGTTTTGACAGGCAGTAGGTTTAAGTTGTATTTATCCAGGCATTCATCTTTGAATCTGGCATTGAGGGATTCGCTTAATCTATTCTGGTATGGTTTGCCTTTGTCTATGAATTCTTGTTTTATACGTGAGTTTTTAAGGAATAGGTTTAGGTGTTTTTCTCTGAATTCGGGACCGTTATCCGTTCTGAATATTCTAGATCTTGAATAGGTGTATATTGGTTTTCAATGACCTTTTGAACAATTGAAGCAGTTATTGAAAAAGATACACACAAACCGTGGAGAATTCTCGTGAAATCGTCGATCAGGAATAATATTCTCAGCTTTCTTTTTCTGACGAATACATCCACAAAATCGGCTGACCATACATGAGCCGGAAAAATAGGAAGAGTCAATCTTGAATTTGATTTTATCTTGAGTTTTTTAGAAATCTTTGTGATTCTCTGCAAATCCAATTGAGTATAGATACGGTAAACCTTTTTATGATTCACATTGATTCCGTTGTTTCTGAGAATTGAATGAATTCGTCTGTAGCCGTATTCAGGATGTTCATATGCGATCTGCTTTATTTCCTTTTTACAGTGGTTACTGAGAAGTCTGTACAGCTTTGCTCTAGAAATATTGTAACTGTTACAAATTATCCTTTCAAGATTTTTGTTTTTTATGACATCCTCAAAATCAGTTCGCAACATTTTTCTTTAAAATTAGAAATACTTATTATAATTATATAGTATAATATACAGTAAACACATTAACTGTGTTTCAATTCTTTAAACCATATTCCAAATTCCAAACGTAGCTTTCATTTCCAATAATATCAGTATAAAAAACACACATTTTGTTCAGAGGGGTAATCATATGAAAAAGATTATTTTTTGTTTAGTCGTACTAATTTCTGTTCTTTTTTCTTCCTGTACAGTAACAAATTTCGTGGAAACATATGATTTAAGTGGGTATTGGAAGGATATGCTGTTTTATCCCATACCCAATGAAGTCCAAAACTCATTGATAAACACTCCATCACTTTTTCTGGCAAAAAATGATTCTAAAAGTTATAATACTATGCAAAGAAAATCTACGCAAAATACAAAATCTACAATAAATCTTATAGGTAATGATTCATTTTTATTTAAGACTATTGTTAGCAATGAAAAAAAACCCTCCATCATAGATGGAAAATACGAGTCCTATGGAAAGATACTATCGAATGATATTATTCATTTTACTTTTGCTACATCTACAGTATATGAAAATGGAATTCCAAATGTGATTTTTTCTAACACTACTGATAATTGGATGAAAAAAACATCTAAAGCAGTAAATACTGTGCAAAACACTTTTAAAACAGCAACTTTAACTATTACCAATAATCATGAAATGTTTTTAGCAGGTGAAAAATACCAAATATTAATAGAGGCTATTCCGGATGAATTATTTCCGGATTATTCAACAAATGCCACATTGACTTTGTCTTCCAAGAATAAAATATTCAAATTTCCTTTGGAAGAAATTAATGTCAGAAATTCAATAACTGGTTGTAGCGAAGAAAATGAAAAAGATATAGAATTTCATGTTTCTTTACTAATTAAAGCATCAAGTTCTATAGAAGGCTTAAGCATACAGTTCGGAAAAAGTGTTATTACACCGAAAAGTGACAATTTCTCTGTGAAATCAACTAATATATTTGAATACAAAGGATTAGACAATTTCAGTACTATAGAGTGTGCTTTGAACTATTAACAAATTAAAATTGATAAGAAAAGAACTTTTAAGAATTTATAAGTAAACACTTCGTATAAGAGACATTTTTTAATAAAGTTATGATTGTTCAACATTATGATGATATAATAGTTTCCGGTATCTTTATTCAGAACTCTATATAAAACTCATATGCTGTAAAAAAAGAACTCCTTTAATTTATTTCAAAAATTTTTATTTAAAAAGGAGATATATATGAAAAAAATCTTTTTCCTGTTTTTAGTAATGTGTGTAATTTTATTTTCTTCCTGTGCCAATTTAAAATTATCCTGGGTAAAACCTATTGATTTATCGGGTTATTGGAGTTTCACTTCATCAACCAACAATTATATTCTTCCGTATGAAATTGAATATCCTTCAATCTATCTGAAAAACACCAATGGAATTCATACGGTTAACTCGGCAGGTAATTATACAGGTGATAATTTAAGTTTTGAGTTTAAGGTAATTGGTGAAGATGAAATTGAGCTTTGCGTGAGAGGGGAAGGCTCCACATATGAACCTGGATTAAAAGAAAGAATTTCAGAAACCAAAGGAAGAATAATATCTAAAGAACTCATACATTTTTATTATTTTACAGAAACAATGATTTATAACGATAGAACTGAAAAGAGAAGCGGGGACACAAATATGTGGCTTAGAAAAACATATCAAAAAATAAATAGTGTTGAAGATATTTTTAAAACAGGTACTATGACAATAAACAGTAATTATAAGGAATTTAATGCTGGAGAAAAATATACTATTGAATTAGAAGTTATTCCAGATGCAATTTTCCCGAATTATTCGAATAATGCTACTTTAACTTTAGTTTCTAAAGAAAAAAAACATGTATTTCCTCTGTCAAATATAAATATCCATAACGAAATCCATAACTACCCTGAAGGAATTTCAGGAGTTTTCTTAAATATAACTGGAGAAAACGACTCCGATTTATCTTTCCAACTTACCAGACATAGGTTTGGTAAAGAAGATGAATGCTCTCCAAAAAGTTATTTTAATTATGAGATTCAAATTGGTTTGGCAACTATAGAATGGCAAGAGAATTATTTTTATTGAGTATAATTGGCAACAAAAATGGTTAATATGGTTCAGCAGAAAATTGAAAAAAATCAGTAAAATAAGAAGCTTGAACAAAATGGGAATTTTTACAATTTTTCCCATTTTTTTATAAAGCTGCTCATTAATAATCAATCATTACAGTTCCAGTTATTCATAATGAACCCAGTTGATAATATATTGATTTCACAATATTATTCCCATACATTATACTAAAAACTCTTGTTCACGTATAATAAAAACAGCAAAACAAATTTCAATGAATGTACAATTGTTCAACAAAACAATGATATAATTACCTTCGGTATTTTCATTTTTCATTAAAATAAACAGCATTTATTTCTCACAAATAATGAACTCCTTTGGTATGCTTCAATATTACTTTATTTGAAAAGGAGATATGTATGAAAAAAATCTTTTTCCTGTTTTTAGTAATGTGTGTTATTCTTTTTTCTTCCTGCGCCAATTTGAAATTAACCATGACAAAATCTATGGACTTATCTGGTTACTGGAGTTTTAGCGAATTAGATAGAACTTATTTTACATTATATGAAATAGAGTATCCGAATTTTTATTTTGGAAAGAATAAAAATGATTATACAATAAAATATTTTGATAATTTTTTATATGAACAAAAATCAGAGTATGAATTAAAATTAATCGGATATGATGAGATATTGATTACAAGAAAAGAAAAAGGCCCTTTTTATGATCCCGCTGTCAAAGAAGCCAGACAAGAAATTAAAGGAAGAATTGTATCAAAAGACCTGATATATTTTTATTATCTCGATGAAATAATAGTTTATGAAAATAATACCGAAAAAACAGGGAAAGATTACACAGGGTGGCTTAGAAAAATCTATACTACGATAAAAACTGTTGATAATATATTTAAAACAGGAACTCTGACGATAAACAGCAATTATGAAGATTTTAAGATTGGAGAAAAATATTCTATTAATCTGGAAACAATCGCTGATGAATTCTTTCCAAATTATTCAGAAAATGCCACTCTAACTCTTAGCTCAGGAGAAAAGAATTTTAAAATTCCTTTAGATTTTGCATATGCTAAAAATGAAGTTCATAGATACCCTATTGGAGGTGGTGAAATAAATCTAATATTAAACGCTAAAAATGAAAAACAGGAAATTTATCTTAGATGTAGTAGGCGATTATATAGCGAGGATTTTTCTACTCCCGATACAAGTTCTTTCAGATATAAAGGAAATAACGATTTCGCAACACTTGAATGGTAAGAATATAAATAGGGCTTGCTGAATAACTCTGTAACCGGCATTAACAAAGGTTTGAATAGAATATTTTCTTATTAAAGTGCAAGGTTTTTTGGGGAATCCTTAGAAAAACCTTGCACTTTAATTCATTTATTGGCTAGGATAAAGAAAAAAAGTGATTAAAATCAAAAAATAGATTAATTTCTCAACCCTTGTTAAATAAAGGAATCTAAACCCGGGATTCTTCGTGTCGAGAGGATAAAATGCAATCCTCTCTCACTCTGAATGACAAAATTTGAGTTTTTCAGCAGCCCCTAAATATAAGCTGTTTTCAAAAAATCTCGAAAAAATTCGGGATTTTTTTATATGCAGAATATAGAAATTAACCCTTTTTATTATCTTCAGTAACTTCAATTCCGACAATTCTTTTTATCCATTTATTATCTCCACCATAATAGCAGGAGTCAGACATAAGATTCGAAAGGTTTTCTAATCCGACATTCAAACTTAATTCTAACCTGATACCGATCTTATTCTATAACGGATAAAATCTTTATACTGTCCTGGATTTCATATTTCTAATTTTCTTAATAGATTTATAAATTCTTTTTGTAATAATATTTTTAACAAAAACCATATTATATTTCTTCACTTTATCTTCAAAGATAATTATACAATACTTTTCACACGATTATGTTTGATTCGCAGTAATATCAATCTTTTAGTTAACAAAATATGAACATATTACAATAAAATTCAATATTAATGATAAAATTAAATCAATTGCATAGCATATAATAATGTATTTTATTAAAAAATAAATGAATTATTGCTTATAAAATTAAAATCAAAATGTATATCATAATTAAATATATAAGTATTGAACAGTTTTTGGAAAATTATTTAAAATCAGCTGGAGGTTTTTTATGAAGAAAAAATATTTTTTATTTATCTTATTATGTTTTATTTTCAGCATTTGTTCTCTTTCCTCTTCAGGAAACATAAGTTTTTCCGGAAAAAATATCGCTAAAGACAAAATAGACATGATACTTGGAATGATAGAAAAAAATCAATATGAAAGTGCTTTGAATGCCCTTGACTCAATATACAGGACTGTAGAGGAATACAGAACATCCGCAGCATCTACCGTAAAAATTAATTCAGAAAATTATAAAAGTAATTTGATGTTCAAAGGTGATGGTAAAACATCAAAAATACTTACAGACACTTTTACAATACCAAAAGGAAAATATAGAGTTCATCTAAAAACTGAGGGATTCTGTTCAGTAGAATTGATTAATGCCGATTCACATGATAGATATAACTTTCTATTTATTATAATGGAAGGAGACGCTTCAAATGAAGCTACAGTATTTTACAATACTGAATCGGATGCAAATATGATGCTGCAGTTTTCCAATCTGACAAGACCATATAAATTGTTTTTTGAAAAACTAAATTAAAAATATCATATTGTATTTTCTATAAACTACTAAATTGGAGGTAATAAAATGAAGAAAGTATTTTTTTGTATCTTAATAGTCCTTATTAGTTTTGTAGGTTTATCAAAATCGCTAAACTTGTCTTTCGACGATATAACGGACTATATTTACGAATTTTATGATTTTAATTATTCCAACGGAGTATATTCGGGAGAGGGAATTGGAAAAGGTGGAAATACGAATCTTATACTAAAAGGTACAAGTTCTGATATAACAAGTATTGAATTGCAATTTTATATATCTAAATCCAGTACGATGAACGAGAATTCTACTAATATAATGTTTTTACTCTTATGCAATATATTCTATAATGAACTGGATTCAATAGAACTGCTTGTAAACAACATATTGGAATGCTTAAATACGAATGTGGCAAAAAGCACTTTCTATAAAGGAAATAAGAGAGTAACTGTTATATGTGAATATTCAAATTATTTCGAAGTACATATAAGAAGAAAGTGATTTGTTTAAAAATGAATTAATCTGATTAACATAGGAGGATATATGAGAAAAGTGCTAACAACCTTCATGCTTATTTCTTTTTTATCCCTGATTACATTGGCAAAAGATTTTCGTTACATAAATTGGGGAATGGATAAAAGTGAAGTCTCTATGAATGAAATGTCCACTCTATATGAGAGGGGAAATAATTATCTCGTATATGAAATGAAATTATATGGAATAGAATCATATCTGATCTACAAATTTGATAATAACAGCTGTTATGAGGCAATGTATTATTTTTTAGAAAACCATTGGGATGAAGACGACTATTTTAAAGATTATGAAAAAGTAAAAAAAGGCCTTATATCGCAATACGGAAAACCAAGGTCATTCGAAGAAAAATATACAGATAATTATTACGAAAATAAACCTGATAAAAAAGGATATGCGCTTAACCAGGGGATTCTCACCGTTGAAAGCATATGGCAGTATCCTGAAACAACTGTTATTCTTACACTTGCAAAACCCGAAGGCGAAGATTATATATTAATGACCCTGGCTTATAGAAACCTTTTCAATGATTTTTACACGTACATTCTCGATTTTAAAGAGAACATAGAAAGGGATTTTGATTTTTAGTTAACAGACTTTATTACTATTATGATTATTTATGAAACAATTAATTTTTAAATCATTTTCTCATTCAAAAAATCTCGAAGAAATTCGAGATTTTTTGTTTTATAAGCAGAATATTGAAATTAACACTTATTATCTTCTATAACTTCTGCTTCCACGCCTCTTTTTATCCTTCTTTTTATCTTTTCCAGAGTAGCGGGAGTAAGCCTCATGACACGTAGGATTACCTCATCCGATAATCCAAGCTCCATTAATCCCGCGACAGTTTTTATCTTGTACTCATATGATTTTTCATCATTATCAGTCATATTATCAGCTCCTGAAATACAGTTTATTTAATTTATTTTGATTTTACAAAATTCATATAACGGGTATATTCCATGCCATTTCATAATTCATAAACCTTTCATTGGCAAATAGATTTCTCTTGAAATCAAATTCATCATAACTGCTGTAATAAACTCTATGTGAAGGTATCAAAAGAGGTATGGGATTATTGTAAACTGCAAGAACCACTTCGGAAACTCTCTCAGGTTTACGTATTGATAAAGCTATATCTTCAAACGTCCTGAACTGTCCGTATGGTATTTTGCACACCTCATTCCATACATCAAGCTGAATTTCATTTCCTGAAGGATTAATATTCACATCGAACTTATATCTCACTCCATCAAAATATTCATTAACCTGCTTTTTCACATCTTTGAAAAATTCTTCATCATAAACCCAGTTGGAATGAATGCGAAATTTATGATTCCACTTACAATTACAGAAATACAGTTCTGAAATTCCATTTTCGTCACCTACAAGATAAGCCTCTCCAAAAATACCTTTAAATTTTGTATAAAAAATAATTATCACCTTCCTTCTAAATCCGTATAAATATCATCTCTTTACTTTCAGACCAGTACTCTTATTTAAATGTACCTCTACAAAATAAAGTCACGTGTTCATTCATAATTCCAGGGCCTATATTTAAAACCTTTATTATCACTTCCTCAGATATACCCAAATTCATCAGATCAGAAATAAGTTTCCCATGTTCACCGCTTGAAATGAATCCATTTGTCTTTCTTTCAGCATCCATTCGCCTGAAAAATATTATTTCTTTCCAGAGCTTATTTAGTATTTTTTCTCTGTTATAAATAAAATTGTGGATAAATTCATCTTTAAAAATACAATCAGGAAAACTCACAAACGTTTTTTCATCCATATTCCCTCCTTAATTGCTTAAAGAGAAACGAATAAAAACATAAGCAATAATATTCAGTTTTTTTCTGTGGAATTTAAAAAGAATTGTTTTTCAGATTTTGCAGGATATGGCCTTTTAAAGTAATGAATAATTATTTCTTTATTGGAAAAAGATTGTTTTCAGTAACGTTTAAAGCCTTTGCAATTCTGGAAGCTATAAATATAGATGGAATTCTCTTTCCATTTTCAATCAAACTAATTGCCGAAATAGAAACTCCGGTTAGTTCCGATAACTCCTTCAAAGTCAAATCACATTTTTTTCTGTAATACTTAACTTTATTTTTTACATACATAAATAAATCACCTCATTTATTTTTTCATATGCAATATTATTATAACAACTCTTTTATCAATTGTCAAATATTATGAACAATTATTTTTTCTCATGCAAAATTTGACAATTGTAAAATTGAAATATATAATTTCGATAATGACTGACATATTTATTGAACGTTTAAGAGAACTGATAGGAAATGAATCAATCACTAAAATAGGAAAAGAGTCAGGGATTTCCATTTCAACTATTTCCCTGTACTTATCAGGTAAAAGAAAACCAATAATCGATAACATAATAAAATTATCGAAGTATTTTCATGTTTCGTCCGACTATCTTTTAGGGCTCGTTGATAAACCCAACGCAAAAGGCGAAGTACCTATGGATTACCATGAATTAAAAGAAAAAGCCCAATTGCTTGAAACATTGCAGGAAGAAATAGAAATACTATATAATATAAATAAGGGTGAAAATACCAAATGAAATTGCAGATTTAATTGATTTAGAATTTTTGTAGAACAGATAAAAACTAGCCAAATAACGAAGTCTTCCTATCCCCCAGTATATGCATTTAAATTCAGAGTTTTTATATTTATAAATAAAATATTAAGGGGGAGTTATTATGAATTATCCAGATTTTTTAAATTTAATAGAAAATATTGGAAAATCTTTCATTGAGTTTGCACAAGAAGAACGTGTAAAAAATCAAAATGAAGAAAATACCCAACATATAATTAAGCAATTCACTCCATTCTTCGAGGTATTTGACGGTATTAAGATGGAGAGTTTTGTTATACAAAATAAAAAATTATATGAAGAACTTCAAGAATTAAAAAAAGGATTTGATACCCTTTCTTCAACTAATGAGTTGGTTGATAAAAGGATAGATGAAATCTTTAAAAGTTCTGGATTTAGAGAATCTAAGGAATGATAATATGTCTAAAGTTCTTATAATTAGTGATCTCCATATTGGAGATAAAAAAAATCAAGACGACTTTTTTAGTTCAAATGGATTCTATGATTTCACTTCTTTTATAGCTAAATACATAATGGTTAATAGAAAAGAAATTTCTAAGATTATCTTAAATGGAGATTTTTTTGAATTATGGCAATCAGAATTAGCAAATGCATTCCAAGAATATAACAGACTTTTTCAGATGTTTTCAATTATTTCTCTTGAAGGAATTGAAATAATATATATACCTGGAAACCATGATTCAGTTCCTTTTGCAAAAATGTCTTATGATTCTGCAAAATACAATATACCTATGAATTTTTATGGTATAAATCTAGTCGACACATATGATAAATGTGAAGAAACTGGGTTATTATTCCCTTACTATTCAGATGGATTTATATGGGTTGAACATGGTCATAGATTTGATGAATATAATAGAGATACGTCCATTTCAAGCACAGGTGAAAAAGTCGCTGGATTAATCGGAGATCTTGAAAATATTGGCCTCAAAGATATTGATAAGGAACTCGAAGATAAATATCTTAAAAATTATTATATTGCTCGTGAAGAAGCGAAAAACAATAATACGAGTCTTGTATTGGAATTGCTCAAAGCATTTACATCTCCGAGGAAAAACACAGATGCGTATAAAAAATTCAGAGAAGAATCTTTTAAATTTGCTGAAAATAAGCTATCTAAAGATAAGAAGATAATAGTTATTGGCCACACTCATCATCCTGAACTAGAAATACAAGACAACATAACATATGTAAATGATGGTTGTTGGGTTTCTTCACCTCAGAGTTTTTGCCTTTATGACGAAGAAGATCATAGTGTTGAACTTTATAAGTGGGAAAACGAAAAAGCAATATTGATTAGTAAGAATTGATCAATATATCTATAGTATATTTTGATACCATCTTGAGAAGTTGTTATTAAACCATTTAGAAATTCTTTTATTTTTAAACAATATTTATTTTGATTTTTTAAAAAAGACATTTTCACTTGTATCCATTATCATTTTTCCTCTTATATAGAATTACATAAAGATTATTAGCCTGTCCTATAAATAACAGATCTAAATCAGTGTAGTAGAAACTCACTGATATCATTCAGAATCGAATGCAGTACAATGAAGAATCTGGTTTGTAAGTGTTGCAAGTAATATAAGTACAAGATTCTTCCAACATACCAAAACTTGGGCATGTTGGAAGAATGATAATCTGTAACTTCAATAATATGCTTTTGTTGGATGGTATATATAGATTATATATACAAATAATTACAAGATTCAAATATATATTTTATTACAAAAACCGACTATATATTTACTTTATTATAAAACAACTAAAAATAAAAAATATTCATCTTCTATAGATACAATGATTTATAAGCATTTAGGAGGGTAAATGAGTAAAAAAACATGTAGAATTATGGTTTATAAGGTTTGTTATAAAGATATTTCTAATAAAAATACTGTTTCAGTCAGGGATATTCTTAATGAAGTATATAATGAATTGTATGCTAAGAACCTTACTGTAAATGGAAATGTTTCTATTATAGCGGAAATATTTAAAAGTAACGAATATTTTATTCAGAGCATTCCTTATTCCAAAGAAGTATGGTCTTTTATCTTTGGTACATTATCGAATACATCTAAACCAGTAATAGCAGATCCAGAAAATGATTCATTGGAAGTAATTGAACTTAATGGGAAAAAATCGAATTTAATGTTTACTCCAGCCATATTTCATAATGATTATTTAATAATGAAAGTAACAAGGTCTATCAAAGTAGAAAAAATAATGACCATACTAAAGGAATATTATAATAAAATATTTGGTAAATCTATTATAGATTTTTCTGAAGAAAATTATCAACTAATTCCTACTACAGATTCTTTTAAAATATTTTTAAATGAAATAAATTCTGGAGAAAAGCATAAATATCAATTCCGAACATTAAATTGCAAAATTAATGAATCAGATGAAGGAGATTTTATTTCTAAACAGCTTAAAAAAGTTTTTAATGGGAAACTTAATTTGGAAAATATTAATTTAAAAATTGATGTGAAAGTAAGTTCTTTAAAAAAAGAAAGAAAGAAGAAGAAGAAGAAACATACGATAAAAAATTGTCAGAACTCTTTAGAATTGCTTTTTGAAGACGTGATACAAAACTTAGCAGATATTGAAGTTGATTTTGAAAATGATGCTAGGGAGCACAAAATATTTAATATTAAAGAAGATAAATTTGTAACTGACAAGATTACTTTTGACGAACCAAGCATAGGAGAATTTGTTAGCATGGATTTTTTTCAGCAAGCTTCTAAAAGACTTTTAGAGGTGATTAAAGAAAATGAACAATGTGAAACATAAAAAAGTGAAATCACTTAAATATTATCTTAAACGATATAAAATTCATTTTTTATTTATATCAATATTTATAATATCTTTTTGTACTCTTATTGGCATTCAAAACAAATGTGATTTGCATCTATATTCGCTTGAATTGAATAATACACTTTCTACATATTCCATTTGTATGGCTGGATTTGTTCTTACAGCAAAAACTATACTTATGACGATGTCTAATAAGAAAGCTATAAAAAAAATAAAAAAAGATAAATCTTGCTTAATAGATAAATTAATATGTTTTTTTAAAATAGGGGCCGCTGAATAACCCCAAGAGCCTCATAAAAAGGGATATAAGAAGGTACAGATGGTATAATAGATGCATAAAAAAGTGACAAAAAGAGGCAAAAGCCATGCATCTGAGGTGAAAAATGT
>Ga0272441_10004907_pt1 | contig 23743 bp, 18 predicted proteins | sample SSMProp6N_FD_193582 | JGI IMG/M metagenome (GOLD analysis project Ga0272441, IMG submission 193582) | Marine sediment archaeal communities from Little Sippewissett salt marsh, Falmouth, MA, United States - SSM-Prop-6N | ecosystem: Environmental > Aquatic > Marine > Wetlands > Sediment ...
GACGAGGTCAAGGTCAAGTTCGCGAACATGCTCGCACAGGTGATCCCGGAGCTTGCAGCGCTCGGCAGCAATTCGTCTGTGTACAACCGCAACAAGTCGCAATACGCGTCGAAACGCCTCAGCGTGTCCCCGCTTGTCGGCGCGAAAGCCGTCACGGTCTACACATACGATCGGGACAACCCCATCCAGCTCGACGACCCTAGGGCGCCGAGTTGGCGCTACCGATTTGTTACGATGTTCTCGAAAGGGAAGAAGACCGTTGAGTTGCGGGGGTTCGACACGCCGATGAGCATCGACTGGGTCATGGCGATCGCCGCGGTGATTCAGTCGCTCGCGGTCAAGGCGACGCGGCTCTTCATCGTGGCGGCCAGGAACACGGTGGTGAGCAATACGAAGACGTTGCGCGGCAAGAACTACGATGCAGCGGTGCGGAGCGGGTTGGGCGCGCGTTTTGTCTCGGACAGAACGACCCATATGAAGGTCCACGGGAAATCGCAGTCCATGTCTTTCCTGTACCACAACCGGTCCGTCGACCAGGACAAGAAGGTATCCGCAGCTCTTGCGGTCAAGCGGCTGCTCTACTATGTCGAGCAGGAGGCGTACGAGCTGGGGCTGATCGGCTATCTCGACCCGATCTATGCGGCGGTCAAGGCAGGCAAGAGCCAGGCGCAACGCCAGCATGACTGGTTTGATGCCCGCGGGTTCAACGGTTTCTTGACCAGGCTCCAGCAAGCGTCCGGCCAGCGGCCGCAGAACGCGAAGCGCAGTGGCGGCACGCGGCGGAAGTACTTCACCGTGCGTCAGCGCGTGAAGACGGCGAAGAAGGAGGGCGTGTATCTGACGGACGGCGGCATGCGGAAAGCCGGCGTGAAAGAGGGCGATACCGTGACGGTGTCCGGCCCGCTGGACGCGATCCAGATGGTGGTTCGGCAGGACAGGACGCGATCGGACACGATCCCGCTGGGCGACGACGAGCTGCGGATGGGGCGCCGGTTCCGAAACCAGTTCGGCGTGTCGATGTATGACCCGGTCATCATCGGCGCCGACCGGATCCAGCCGATCGTGATGGAGAAGACGGACGAGAAATGGGCGTTCACACCGTCCGGCACGGCAGCGCACGACACGCGCGCCGGGTTCGTCGTGCAGAAGGGCATCACCCGTTTCTCGCCGCACATCGTGCTGAACCCGAAGGACGCAGAGGCACTCGACGTGGAAGACGGCGGCACGCTTACGGCGGTCGCGCCCGACGGCAAGAAGGGCGACGTTGCCGTGTCGACCCTCAGGGAGTTGCGGCGCGGTGTGGTGGCCATGATGCAGAAGACGCGCAAGGAACTCGGCGTGGATATCGGCGCGTCGGTCACCTTGCAGAAGCCGTCCGACGCACGCGATGCCGACTCCATGCGGCTTACCGTCAGGCACGGCGACAAGGACGACATCGGCGCGGACATGCCGGTCGTGCGCGTGCACAGCGCGACGTTGCAGGGGCTCGGACTCTCGGACGGCGACACGGCGCTTGCCCGGGTCGCGACGGACGCGGGCAAGATTAGCAAGAGGGTCGTCGTGAAGAAGGACAGCAAGGGCCTGCGTCGACAGGAAGCGGGCCTCGTGAAGGCGGCTCGGGAAGCGTTGGGCGTGGAGCTTGCCGGCACGCTGGCCCTGCGGGCCGGCTCTGGCTAGATGGGGGACACGGCATGACGGAGACAGCAACGGAATCGGTGGATCTGAAGGTGATGCGCGCGCTGGGGCCGGACACCGACAAGAAGCGGATACGGCTCGCGCGCAAAGCGCGCGACAAGCTTGGCGTAGGCCCGGGCGACACGGTCGTCGCGCGTCACGATGACCGCCGCCGTTCGCTCACCGTTTTCAAGAGCGACAAGGCACTTGTGGGCAAGGGGGCTTGTCGGCTGGACGGAGACACCAGGAAATACCTGGGCGTCAAGGTCGGGGATCGCGTGACGATCGTTTCCTCGACCGGCGAGACGGTATCGATCAAGGCCACGATTGATCCGCGCAAGTACGATCTCGTCGTGACCGAACGTGCCGCGGACAACCCGTTCCAGATCTCCGAGAAACTCGCCAAGATCGCCGCGCGCCAGACCACAAACCGGCAGAGCGCCTTGGCCAAGGCCAAGGCGTTGTTCGCCTGGGTCCACAGCAACGTGCAGTACGGCGGGCACCGACCGCGCGGGATCGGCTACCGCGACTCGATCGAGACCAAGGTCGCGGGCGAGGGGGTCTGCGGCGAGATGGCCTTCCTGTATGTCGCCATGGCGCGAGTGGTCGGGTTGGTGGCCAGTTTTGTGATCGTAGATCGCGATTTTCGAGGCAAGCGCGTGAACCATGCCTGCGCAGGCGTCAGGATCGCCGGGAAACAGATCCTGGTCGATCCTGCCTATCATTCCTTTGACATCGCACACAAGGAGATCCGCGTGATGTCGGACCTGCAGGCGCATGCCGCATTCCGCAGTATGCGCACGAGGCGGCCCGTGCTGTTTCCGCGCGCGACACCGTGACGACGCAGTGGAAGAGGAGGAGAACATGGCCTACAGATTCACCGTACGACCGTTACCGTCCGAGGATGACCCGTCGTGGGTCCGGATCCCGCGTGTCGGCCGCGTCAAGCTGGGCAAGCGCCAGGGCTCGAAGCTGGATGTCGGCACGGCCAAACTCGCCGTGAGCCTGGAAGTCCACCAGGGGCTCAAGGGCGACGCGAACAAGATGCTCATCCGGATCGCGCCGTCGGTCATGCAGAAGCTGGGGCTGCGCGAGGGCGACGTGATCCCGATCGAGAGCGGCCGGAAACGGGCAGCCGAGATTTGCGTTCTGGCCATCGACTGCTCGATCAGCATGGGCGACAACGGCAAGATCGACAAGGTCAAGGCTGCGCTGGACGCGTTTCTCGACGAGAAGGTCAAGATCAAGGATGACGGGGACATGGTGGGGTTCGTCGGGTTCGCCGACGATGCCTGGATCGTGTCGCGACCGTCCAAGGCGTACCGTTCGAAGAAAGGCGCGTTCGACGCGTCTAACCTGAAGTGGGGAACAAATCTGGTGGCGCCGCTCGACCTGATCCGGAAGATGATGGGCGCGGGCAAGAAGAAGGGCGAGAAGACCGTCGACAAGAAGGGTCTGAGGAAGCACGCCATCGTGATCGGCGACGGCAACAGCGAAGAGGACCCGCGTGAAGCCGCCCAGCGCTGCAAGCGCAGCGGCATCATTGTGGACACCGTCGGCCTTGTCGACGCCTACAACAAGGCGCATCAGCTCACAAATCTAAAGGCCATCGCCGATGAGACAGGCGGCATCTACGTGCCAATTGCCCAGGCGGACCTGGCCAAACTGGTGACCCGCCTGACCAAGGCGGCGAAAGACAAGACCATGGGGGGCTAGTCCATCGTGCTGTCGTGAAACACCGGGAGCTCGAGAACATTCGCAACATGAGGGAGGAGTGACAAGATGAGTGAGCCACGACTGATCGACTTCTGTTCAGACCTGCAGAGGAAGTTCCTGGTCCCGACGGCCCACGAGGTGAAGTCGGGGAAAGGAGGTCCATGGATGCCGTTCGTGGCCGGTGACGGCCGGGTTTTTCTGGCATGGTGTGAGAGCGGAATCATTCTTGACTTGTCTTTGGCGGAGGAGGACAAGATCGATCGGGTCTTCCAGGCGGATGGCCTGATCCGGGAGATCTGCCACAGCGAGGCGTTGGATCGCCTCTTCGTTCTGTCGGAGTCCGGCATGACAGCCATGGACCTGGTAGACGGTCGTCAGCATCTCGTGCCTTTACCGTTTGGCGGCAATGTGATGGCCTTGCATCCGAAGCGTCCGACGCTCTGCGTCACGGATCACGTCACCAACACGCTGACGGTGCTGAACGCTGAGACTCTGGAAGTCAATGGCGTATGCCGTGTGGGCAGACGGCCCAGCGCGCTGGCAGTTTCGCCAACGGCAGATGACAGGCTCTACGTCGGCCATCAGAGCTGCACGTATGTGTGCGTTGTTGATCTGAACACAGTGACGAGTAGCGACGTTCTCCATACGGGTTGGTATCCGCGTGAGCTCTGGACTTTCGCGGACGGCGGCGAAGACCGTCTGCTGTGCATTCGCTGCCGCAGAGGAGATGTCGGTTCAACCAGCCCCTGCATTCTTGATCCTGCGAGTGGGCAGGTGCTTCTGGAACTGGACGATTGCGCATCGGACGGCATCCAGGCTTTCGACGAGGCCAACGGCCGGCTTGTTTACCTGGACCGCGCAAGAAAGGATTACTTCTGGCGCTCCCTGACTTCGCGGGGTACCGATCCTTCGACACTTCGGGTCCCCCAAGGCCGGTGGCGCATCAGTGCTGTGGATTTCGCTCGGGAAAGACTGATCTCTGTGGCTCCGCTGCAGGGCGTTCTCTCTGTCACGCATGATGTCTTCGGCAGTGAGCGGGCCAAGGAGGCACGGCGTCTTCATATCGTGCCGCGCATGAACGCTATGGTCTACTCCTCACTCGAGGGCGTGGCCTGTCTGGCGCATGAGGACTCTCCCGAGCTGTTGCTGTTCGGTGTTGACACCGAAAATAACAGCGCACCGGAGAGACTGGCTACTCCGCACGGAGGCGGGCTCTGTCGGATGGCGATGGATCCGGGAAGCGGCATGCTGTACGCGCTGCAGACATACCAGGACAGCGAGGAGACCCTGAGAGTTCACCGTTTCGGAGTGCGCGACCGCCAATGGCTTTCCCCTCTGGAGATTCGCAACGAGGATGAGTCGCCGATCGACCGGAGCGAAGTGACGGGGCTTCAGGTCTCGTCAGGCATCTTGTCTCTCAAGACGTCCGATGAGGCGATGACCGTCGATGCTGAGAGCGGCGTGGTGCGCTCACGTGCCGAGAGGAGCAGGGAATTGCGGCGTCTGACCTTCGAAGGGGAGGGTGGCCGGATTGTGCAGCTCACGGCGTATTCGCTGCGGTGCTACGATGCTCATGGCAACAGGCTGCATTCCTTGCCCATCGTGGATCATGAAGCCCTGCATACGGAAGCCGAGCGGGTCAACTGGACGCCGGTGCGAAACGAGGGCTTCGCGCTTGGGCAAGACGGTTCGGTGTTGGTGCTGGTTTCGCGAGAGCGGGACAAGAAGACAGAGGGCGAGCAGCGGAGTCGCGTTGAGCATAGCCAGACGATCATGCGGTTTAAGATCAAGGAGGCGGACGGCCGGATTCTCGAGACTGGCGATGAGCGGGAGGTGCCCTACGCTTTGCATCCCCGCCGCATGCTTGTCGATAACGGCCGCGTGTTCTACACAGACTCCGATCGCCTGCTCATCTTGGATTCTCAATCTCTGGAGCGTGTTTCTGAGTACGCCGCGGAGGCACGCATTCTGGACGTGGCCGTCGATGCGGCCAGGGCCAAGATCGTAATGTTGCTGGAGAACGCCAAACTGTGTGTGTTGGATCTGCCGTGATGCGCTTGTCTCACGGGATAGAGCAGGAGTGGCAGGTTGTGCATCCGCGGCGTTTGGACCTGCTGCCGGGCGCGCGAGACATCCTGCAGTGGCTTGGCGCCTTGGCGGGCCCGAACGGAACGCGCTTCTCGCGCGAAGCGTATCCATCGCAAATTGAGAGTCGCGTGGGCGTGTGTCGATCCCTCGGGGAGCTGGCGGAGGAGCTGGAATCCTCTCATGTCGCGCTTGCCAACGCGGCGCACGAGAGTGGTTATCTGCTGCTCGGCTGCGGCGTGAACCCGGTTGGTGACCCCACGCGGATATGTTTTGGCGAGCACCATCACGTTGGGATCGACTCCGACGCAGAGGCGGTTGCGGTGCACAACATGATTCGACGGTTCTGCCCAGAGTTGATCGCGATGAGCGGGAACTCGCCGTTGCGGCAAGGCCGCATCGCGCGCTGCAAGTCGCTGCGGCTCAGGGACGGCCCGTTCGCGCGGCCGGCCGCGCCGGTGCGTGTGCACGATCTGTCGCGGGTTCGTGACCGCGCCGACGGACGCCGGCTGTTTGGCGATGCGAACGTGCGGTACTGGGACGTGAGTCCGTTCAGCTATCTCAAGGGGCACAAACGGACGGTGGAGATTCGGTTGTTTGATATGCAGCCTGACCGGGAGCGTAGTGTTGCGTATGCGGCTTTGCTGCAGGCGCTGGCCTTGAAGGCCCGACGGGAGTCCGGGCCGGCTGATGGTTGGGCGCGCGCCGGGTCGGATCCTCACTACGAGGCCAATCGGAGAAATGCGATCGTGCGCGGATTGGATGCGCTGTTTGAAATGGCGGACGCCGGCTCGTGTGCTGTCTGCGACGGCCAAGACGGGCCGGCGGGGACGCGCCGGATCAGCGCGCGCGACCGGTGCTGCGCAATGATGGAGTACGTAGAAAGGGAAATAGACGAGATGGGGGCCGAAGCAGCAGTAGCGTCGATCCGGCGACTGCTGGAGACGGGGAAGAGCCCTGCCGATGAAGTGATGGCGGTGTTCCGGCCGGGGGATCTGCGGTCATTGACGCGGCAGCTGGGGATAGCGTCCGCACTGTCGGTGGGCGTGGAGGATTGACTGATTCGGAAACGCGGGTCATCCCGTTTAGTGGAGGGGGGAGCCGATGAACTGTACGGTCTTCAAGGCGCGGCATGGCACGCCACGCTCGACGGTTGTCATGTGCGCGGGTACGCGGGACGCGATTCAGGCGGCGTACGGCCGGCCGCCGACGCCCGGCTATGCCGTGCAGGTACAGGGCAGCGCGCAGTGTTGTCCGCGCAACCTGATTGTGCTGCGGATGAAGCGGGACGATTCTCTGCTTGGCCGTACGGACGCCGTTCGGATTGGGCCTTCGGCCAGGAAGCGGCTGGGCGTCAGTTCGGGCGACACGGTGGACATCGTGCCTTTCAAATGGGCGCGATGTTTCCACGGCACGGAGGCGGAGGATCCCATGGTGATCGTCAACGACGGTTGGATAGTGGGGGAAGGGAACGTGTTCGGGTCCGGCGTCTATCTCGCTCGCACCAAGTCGGAGGCGGCCGCGTACACGTCGACGGGGCTCATCACCACGGAGGTCGCCTGGGGAAGAAGTCTGGACTGGCCGCCCGCCGAAGGGAGCGAGCTGCACGCGCAACTCGCGTTGTGGGCACGGGAAAAGAGCAAGGATTTTGACGACCTGCTCGAGCTCGAGGATCTGGACGACGAGGACGATCCCCGCACGGCCGATATCCTGCGTTGGGCACGGCTGTACGGGCACTACCGCCGGGCTGGGGACGGGGTCCGCGTGTTCCCCGGGCCTGTCGGATCCGGCTACAAGCCGAACAGGTTGCGTGTCGTGAAGGTCGAGGACCCGGAGGGCGAAGTCTTGTGGCAGCGGGCCCGGCTCCCGAGGTGAGGCTGGGACCGACGGCAGGTCGTATTCACGGAGGCAGGAGGTAGCCGCCGGCGCCAGCCGGTGGTTGGGCGCGGCGGCCTGAGTCACGATCTTCCGCCTTCGTCGGGAGGCTTCCTCCGTCGCGGAAGCTATGGAGGACGAGACGGCGGGACAGGGGCGCAACGCGGCTACGGGATGCGGGTCGTGTCGGAGGCGAACTGACATGAGAGTGCAAGTATGCGGCGCCTACGGAAGCGCGCCGCGATCGACGATATCGTTGTCCAAATCCGTGCGGAACCGGATCACGGCCGCGCACGGCGCGCCGGTCCGGCCCGGTTACGCCGTGCAGGTGACCGGCGACTCCCGGCACTGTCCGAGGAACCCGATCGTCCAGGTCATGCGAAAAGAAGACAAGCTTCTGCGCAAGAAGGCGGTCGCGCGGTTCGATCCGCGTACACGCAAGCGCCTGGGCCTGGAGATCGGGGACGTGGCCGACATCCGCCCGCTGAAATACGAGACCTGGTACCACGGCACGGGCGCGCCCGACCCGAAGCAGAACATCGTGAGAGGCCGGTGGCTGGTCGGCGGCAGCGGCCGCGGCGTGTGGATGAGCGACCAGCTCACAATGGCCCAGGGCTACGCGAGAACGGGGTTGCTGACCCTGGAGGTCGCGTGGGGCGACGAGCTTGCATGGCCGTTGCCGGCTCACATGCAGGAGCAGTTCGAGCTCTGGTGCGCCGAACACCGCGTCGATGCCTCGTCGGTCGGGCCCGCGAACTGGCAGGCATCCGAACACGTATTGCGGTGGGCAAGGCTGTTCGGCCACTATTTCGTTCCGTTTGCGAACGCCCGTATCTTCCCCGGCGTGACCGGTCAGAGCTTCAAGGGCAACCGCGTCCGAATCGTCAAGTTGGTCGATCGAGAAGGGAACGAGCTCTATGTGAGACGTTCGCGGTTCGGATAGCCGGAGGGGGGAGGGAATGAGCGACAAACAACACAACGTGATCCCTGACGACTTGCTCCGTGCCTTCACGGACGAGGAAACCGAGGTCTGGATACCGGCTGCCATTGAGATCGGACGACGGGGCGCTCAAGCGGAAGCGTTCCTGCGCGACAAGCTCACCCGCACGGATGAGCTCTACGCCTGGCGTCATGCGTTTTGTGCACTCGCTGCGTACCTCGATGAGTGCCGGCCCGGCAGTGACGTGAGGCTCAAGCTGGGCCTGACCGACGAACGTGGGACAGAGCCGCTGAAGGCAACGGTCCAACGCTGGCTTGTGGATATCCTTCTGATCGGCTTGAAGCCGCGGGACCCGAGCCTGGCGGAGCTGCGCAGCGAGTTGCCCGCAGCAGCCCTGTGGATCGAGGAGAACACGGAACAGTTGCGTTTGCGCAGAACGCGGCTTGACCAGAACGAGAAGACGCCGGCCGAATACAAGCAGCGTGAGCTCGACGTCCTGGACAGGGGCCTGAAGCTCTGGGAGGCGGACGAGACGCGTCTGTCGCAGATCGAACAGTACAAGGCCGAAACGGTCAAGAAGGGCCAGCAGAAGGTTCGGGACGCGAGGGGCGAACTGGCCCTCGCGCTGCGGCCTGACGAATGGGTGTTCGCCTCGTTCGTTGCCGGCGCGACGCCGGCGTTGCTGGACTATCTGGAGATCCCGCTCGCCTTGTTCGTCAGCACCGTGGCGTGGCTCGCGCGCACGCACGATCGGATCGGACTGGTCAAGAGCCTGCCGCGTCTGCTCCGCGCGTCGTGCGAGCAGGCGGGCGCCGATGCGGCTGTGTTGGACGCACTCATCCGGGAACTTGTCAAGCTGTTGCCTTCGGCCGACAGTGAGCCGGTGCATTGGGTTGAGTACACGGACGCGCTGCAGGCGCTGATCGTGCGTCGGGGGTTGGATGCGGAGTTGGCGCTGCCCATGCGGCTGAAGGACTGCCTGGAACCGACCGAATTGCGGGATGCCTATGCGGCTTGGGCCGAAGGGCAGACCGAGCGTAGCGCGATCACGTTGGCCCGGACCGCGGCAGCGCAGTTCTGCAAGGAGACCCTTTGGCGAGAGAAACGCGAGCAGGAACGGCTTGCTCTCGCCGTCTTCGCCATGGTCCTGCGGAAGCCGGGCAACGGTTGCTCTGAATGGGCGACGTTCACGCTGGCGCACAGAATCCAGGTCGTCCGCGAACAGATTAAGGAGTGGGAGAAACACCAGAAGATCCTGCGCTGCCTCACGCGCCTGCTGCAGATCCTGATCCGCCAGGAATTCGAAGCTGCCCCGCCGGGCTCGGATGTGTCGGGTCTGTGCCGGCGCCAAATCTACGTGATCCAACCGCTCGTTGCCGCTTGGAACCTGCGCGGCGACATCTACAAACGTCTTGCCGCTATCGCAGCACGCCCCCTGTGCCGCGTGTACGAACTGTGCGCATCGAAAGGGAAGGGCAAGGAGAAGGAGCTGGACGCATACCGGCGTCTGCTCTACGCGGTTCTGTACGCGCTGCCCGAAAAGACTCTGCTCAAGGCGATAAGCCGGTATGCCGCCGGCACGCCGGTCGCCGCGCATCTCAGGGCCGTGCACGACTTCGTGAAGGCCGGCGAGCACGAGGCCCTGAAGACGGCGTTCACCGAATACGTTCGGCAAATCTGGACCGGTCACGGCGCGGAACCGGACCGCCATCCGGCATGGCAGCTTGTTGCGCGGCTGTGCAGGTGGGACTCGAACCGAGGCCTGTCGTTGCTGAACGAGGACGGCAGCAGCGCGCTGAAGGAGCAGTTGCGCTGGATGATCGATGTGTTCCAGGATTGGCGTGTGGAGGCAGAGGCCGGGCATCCGGAGGGGAAAAGCTCCTCCTTCAAGCATGAATTGTCGAGCGAATCCGCGGCCCGCACGAACCGGGTCGTGCAGCAGTTCGAGTCGCTGCTTGGCAGGATTGCCGCGCACGAGCGCGCGATCCGTGACGTGAACGACGATCCGGACAGCATCGTCGCGGCCCTGCGCCGGAACCTTGACGATATCCGGGAACTGCAGGCATTGTGCCGCGAGCGGCTGCCGTTCGTCGAGCGCGAGCTTGTCGGTGCGGAGCTCGACCGGTACCACGCGGAGCTTGTGAGGCGGCTTGCGCATATCACGGGGATCGTCGACGGCGAGGACGAGAAGGAGGCCGCCCGCACCGTGCACGAGGAGAGGCCGGCTGTGCCGGAGAGTGATCGCCGACTGATCGTGAACTGGATGCTGGGCCGGCACATGCTCCGCGAGCTCGCGCCGCCGGAGAACAGGATTCTCCGTAGACTGCTCAGCCCGCGCTGGGTCGCGTGTTGGATTGCGCTACCGTTCCTGCTGACGGGCCTGATCAGGGTCGTCTGCGCCGTCGTCTGCCATATGCGCGGGTGTCCGGACTGGCCTGCGATCGTGTGGGGTTGGCCGTTCATCGTGGTCGTGTTCGCGAATCTGCTGCTGCTGCTTCGCTATCATCGCAGGCCCGGCAGGCTGCCCGGCGGTCTGTCCCGTGCATCGTTGCTGCTTCCGCAGATGGTCGGGACGCTCTTTCTCGGAATCATGCAGTCGTTCAGCGCGGACGAGACCTGGACGGCCGGGTTTCTTGGCCACCCGCTTATCCGGTGGGCGAACATCGGGATCTTCCTGGGCGGCGCCTATTTCTTCGTTCGCTATGTCATGATGAAAGGACAGAATCCGAGGGTGCCCGCGGACACACCGGAGGAACAGAAGCGAGCGCGTGACAAGATCCTGGGACGGCGCGCGAAATCAGTGCTGGCTTTGGGGCTGTGGCAGTCGTTTGCCATTATCACTCTGTTCGCCTTGCTCAAGGGCCCGGTCATGAGCAGCGCGCACAGGGCGAACCTGATCGGGCAGGAGGGCGCCGTAGAGGAACTGGATCCGCTTTCGAGGGATGTGCAGGAATGGCTTGTGCCGAATGTGATCGAGCTGGGCCCGAAAGACACGCATTCTGTGCGGCTCGTGATCTTCCCCTGGGCGATGCTGACCTGGACGGTGCAGCTCTTCTTCTTTGGCGCGATCTTCGAGCGGATTATGAGCAAGGACGACGGGTGAGGGGGCCGAATGACGAAATCCTCGCCTATTTCAGGACTTGTTGTGGGCTGCGTTGCGGGCCAGGACCAGCGATCCAATGATCTACAAAGACGCGATCTGGATAAACATCGTACCGACGGATCCTGAAGAGCGTGAGCGGCGCTGCGCGCCGGTGAGGGGTAAGTGGTTGTGCTTCGGGCCTACCGCGGAGCTTCACCTCTTTCCGCCTTTGCTCGAAAAGCTGGTGCAGAGAGGGATCCTACGCAGTGTGAAGATCGCGCGGAAGGATCCGGCCACGGACCCGTTTCCTTACAAAGAGTGCGTCATGTGTGTCTATACGAGTGACGACAAGGACGAAGTCGCTCGTGTTAAGAAGGAACTGCGCCAGATCGGCCTGCAGCCTTCTGTGTGGAAGAGCGAACTGGAGACCATCAAGGATTGGGGGCTGGACGGCGTGCTTCTGCTTGAGAAGGAGATCGCAGACCGTCGGCGGGAAGTGTCGGGCGCGGTCTCGCCCTTCCCGGGCTCTGGAGCGGCCAAGCCGAGGAACAAGCATCCGCAGTCTTCCGTATCGTCGGGTCACGCGGAGGTCGGTGCGCGTTCCGCCACGCGGCGGGCCGTGCGAGAATCGGGTGGCGCAAGTTCGACCGGCCAGTACGACGTGTTCATCAGCTACCGAAGGGAAGATGGTGCTTCGACTGCACGTTTGATCCAGAGCGAATTGCGACAGCGGAATATTCGCGCCTTCCTTGACATTGACGACCTGCGTCCCGGGCACTTTGATGACGCGCTGTTGGGGCAGATTGACAACGCGTCGGGTTTTCTTCTCGTCCTCTCTCCGGGATGTCTCGAGCGGTGCTCGGATCCGGGCGACTGGCTCAAGAGAGAGATCTCCCACGCGATAAGGCGCGACAAGAAGATCATTCCGATCATGATGCCGGGTTTCGTCTTTCCTGAGGCCCGGCAATTACCTGCAGAGATCAGGGCCATACGAATTCACCAAGCCGTCAGCTATTCCCATGAGTTTTTCAACGCGATGATAGAGAAGATCATCCGGTATCTTGCCTTCGACTCGGCATAAGCCGGTCGAACGAGGCCCAATCCGTTTGAAAGACCTGCTTCCCGAGTCCGTCGGCCGGTGCTAGACTCTGGGGGGCCATCACAGAAGGAGAAGCGGATGTGTTCAGGAAGAGCAACGGCAGTCCTATCCGTTGTTCTCTTCTCGGTCATGTCGGCGGCTGCGGCGGAGACGCACGTGTTTCTCGGTAACCGTGGCGGCGACGTTTTGGGGCAGTGGCGCCGGACCTCGAGGTCCGACATCAAGTGCGAGGACGGCTATTTCGTTGCGGGCGAGCATGTGCGTGGGACCACGGTCTCGTGGGGCGGCAACGAAGTCGATGTCGAGCAGGGCAACGGCATATTCCTGAGCAAAGGCAAAGGGTTCCAGCTCGGCGGCGGCACTGGTACGCTCAGGGTCAGATACCCGTCGCCGGTCAGCCTGATCGAGGTCGTCTACATAGACACCAGTGCGATCCCGCCGTCGAACGGGTGTGATCTGTCTGCCAGCGCCCGCTCGTCGCGGGCGAGTATCCAGACGTTGAATGTGCAGTTGGGCGGCGATTTCGGCAGTCGCGGCCGGCTCGTGCATCAGTACTTTGTGCCGGCGGTGGGCGGCGCCCCGATCGGGATGGAGACGACGGTGCGGGTCAACGCCTTCGGCTACGATGAGTTCCAGATCTTTCGCATCTCGCTCTATTCGGGGCCGAAGCCGAGCATCAACACCACGTTTGTTGACGGCGCGAACGGACGGCAGAGCCGGGTCCTGCCCCGTGATTCCGGAGAGGAACACGCGCTGTTCGTGGAGCTGGTCGCTTCGCCTCTGAAGGCGGACTATGAGCGGGGCCGATCGGCCGGGCATGTGCCGTCGGGTCGAACGAGCTCGACTGCGCCGGCCTCGGGCGAATCACCGACCCGGCTGATCGACAGGCTGAACCGCGCGATGGGCAGGCAGCCGCCGGCCGAGCTCGGGCTGATCCGGCGCGAGGTCGAACAGGCGATGTTGAAGCGGGGCAGGACGCCGCTCCAGTTCTACGGCGTGTTCTGGCGCGAGAAGCCGCTCGCCGGTAAGCCCGGGGTCAAGCTGGCCTACAAGTACAGGACCAAGTCCGGCAGGGAACGGGTCGGCATGTACTCTGCGTTTCTCAAAGATGGCCAATGGAGCGCCGGCGCTTTGACAGGCTACAGCAGCGAGGACTCGTTGCGCCGTACGTTGCTCAGGCGAATCGAGAAGGCGCAGACCCGTTAGAGCCGAGATCGGCTAGGGAATCGCCGCGAAAGAACGCAAAGGAACGCAAAGAGGTGACAGCCAGACTCTGGTCTTTTGCGCTTCTTGCACTGCCAACAGTCCATCTCTTCGTTTTTCCCGAGGATCTGCCTCAGTTACAGCCCCCTCGCTTGTGGCTGCGTTTACGCCGGGTTGTGCGTCTTTGCCGCTGTTTCTTCCGTATTCGCCATTCAGCGCCTGATGCGGTAGACTGTCTGCGACGCAGCACAAGATCGCAGCCATGCGGGGAGGGACAACAGCATGAGATGTCCATGCGACGCGGGTGAGCTGGAGAAGCGCCTCTACGAAGGGGACGTCGAGGTCGATCGGTGTCCGGTCTGCGAGGGGATGTGGTTGGATAAGGGCGAACTGGAACGGATTCAGGAGAGCCGGGCGCATGACCACACCTCGGAGTTGAGCCGGATGCCGGACCTGGTCGGGCGGGAATACGAGCTGGCGCGGCAGAAAAGGCAAAGACCGAGGAACTGCCCGTGCTGCGGTGAGGAGATGACGGCCCGTGAATACGGCTATTGCTCGCAGGTGCTGATCGACGTCTGCCCCGCGTGCGGCGGATTGTGGCTGGACAAAGGCGAGACGGAAGCATTGGAGATTTTCTTCGAGCGCTGTCGGATCGAAGCGACCGCCATGCGGCGCACTTTTTTCGGGAGCCTTTTGGCCCTGTTCGAGCCGCACGGCTGAGTTCGGCATGGACGCCATCTTCAAACTGAGCGGCCTGGTAACGGACGCGCGGGGCAGGGCGATCCACAATCTGCGCGTGGCGGTTGTGGAGCAGGACGCGCTGATCGACGACCTGCTCGGCGTGGGCATGACCGACGAGCGCGGCGCGTTCCGGATCTCGTTCACGACCAAGGAATTCAACCAGGAACCCTTCGAGCACGAGACGAGCCCCGACATCTATCTCGTGCTTTCGGCCTATCGCGACGGCAAGTTCGTGGCGGTGGACAGGCAGGAGTTTCCCGGACTCGCGTTTGCGGACGGGGTGGCAGACCTGGGCCTGATCAAGATTCAGAGTTGGGACGAGGAGCCGACAATCCTGTCGCATCAGAACCCGACCCCGGGCCTGAAACTGAATGTGGTCCGGCTCAACATCGACCACGACCTGGTGCGACATTGCCTGGAGGAGGTCGGGCCGCTGGTCGAGAGCCTGACAGGATGGCCGGGCCTGCTGGAATCGACGTCCGTCGAGATCGAAGAGGACGCCGTCGCGTTCTGGGCCAAGACGATGGGGTCGTTCGACCTGGGTTTGCCGGACCTGGCGAAAAGGGTGCTCAGTCACGTCGTGTTCAAGAAGGCGCTGGCCGCCTACGCGCCGCACGCGAAACGGATCGTCGTGAATGGGAAAGAGGCAGTCTTCAGCAACCTGGACGGGCTCAAGGTCATTCTCGGTCATGAGCTCGTGCATCGGGGTCAGTTCCTGTACGAACCGGGTCTGCTGGCGCGGTATGATGCCGCGGTCCGAGAGTTGCGCCCGAAACTGCTGGACGCCGATCTCTCGATCCGGGGCTTCCTGGCCTGGTTCTTGGCCTCCCCGCTGCAGCAGCTCATGAAGCACATGGAAGGCTACGCGGCGCACGTGCAGACCGATTTCCTGCAGACGTACTACAACTGCGCGATGCCGCTTGTGCATGTGGGGCTGTTGGAGCGCATGCTTGCCCCGGTGCTGCCGCATTTGTTCAAGGAGATGGCGGAGGTAAAGGTGAAGCAGTACACGGAAGGAAGGGCCTGGTACCGAGAACGGCAGGAGGGGAATCTGCCTGCGCGGTTTTCGCCGGAGTAGGTCGGTTTTTGATGAATGCCCGCTCGGAGAAGACGAGCCATTCATGAACCGGCTGAAACCAAGAGGCGTTTCAGTCATCGCACTCTCCTATCGATCCGGATCGGGAACGATGGATGAGTACGATAGGGGATGAAGACGGAACGTCTTTCCCAAAAACGACGGTTTTGACAACGAGTAATGCGGTGCGGGAGAGCGCGTGATTCAATGATCTGCGGGGAGGAGGCCGTATGGCACGCAATCGATGCGAGTTCTGCGGGTACGAGCTGGACAGGCGTGCGCGCGACACGGAACGCTTCCAGATCCAATCCCGTTTGGCACCCTAGCGGAGGCAGTGCATGAGTGAGATCAAGTGTTTCGTCATAATGCCGTTCACGACCGATTTTGACTCCGTCTTCGCAGCAGTACGAGACGCTGTGCAGAGCGCGGCACCTGGCAAAAACATAGAATGCCACTGGCTCAAAGACGTCCACGCTGCAGGACGCATCAGCGACGACATCCTTGACTCGTTGGATGAGGCCGCGCTGACCGTCGCAGATGTCACGGGATCGACGCCAAATGTAATGTGGGAGACAGGCTTCGCAATGGCTCTCGGTAAACCAACGATCCTTATAGGTCAGAGCATTGAAAACTTGCCCTTTGACCTCAAGATGCATCGGGTGATTGGTTACCGCATGGAAGAACTTGCCGAACTCATGCAACGCTTGTCAGAGGCGGTTCGCCAGACTCTGACGCGATACGACTTAGGCGTCGCCCGAGTTGCCCCTCTTGCCAATCAAGGCCCCCTTCGCATAGCTGTGACCGGGTCGTTCATGGTCGATCCCAAACGGATACAGAAGAGATTGAAAGACATGTTGACGCCCTATACCCGATCAGGGGTCGCATGGCACTGCGGCGGCGCAGGTGACGCGGATGAGGCTGTTCTGAAATTCCTCACAGGACTCGGTGAAGATGTTACTGTCGTCGTCAACAGTCCTCTCGACTTCACCGATGGTGCGCGCGAATTGACCGAGAGCAAGAATCTGAGAGTCATCGATGCGTCCATTGAAGCCATTCCAAAGGGGTTCTCAGGTCCTTCAGAGCGCGACATTTTGATGTGTCTCCATGCCGATTTGATTGTGCTGTTCTGGGATGGGCAGAGCCCCATAATCTATAGATTGGTCGAGTACTTCCAGTCAAAGGAGAGGAGTGTTCTCGTGGCGTTCGTTTGACTTGGGGAACCGGGAAACAAGATGCCAATCGTTCAGGAGGCGGAAGACTGGAAGTATCTCCACATTCAGTATTTGATGTGCCAAGTGTATGAGCCGAAAGAGACAGCGAGGCGCTGCCATTCCGGGCGACGAGAAGATGCGCAGGGGCCGGAAGGATGCGGAGAAGCGGCTTGGCGCGCGTGAGATTGTGCGCCGCGTTTCATGGTTGGATGATCCGCTCGTGTATTGGTCCGGCATTGAGCCGGACTGGCCGGACCTGGATCCGTTGGTATTCCTGCCTGTCACTCGAATTATCGGACATCGTCTCAAGGCGCAGGCCGCAGGGTTGTTCGCTGTAAGGCTCGGCCAATCCACAAACGTTCCGAAGTCCGACGCTTCTTTGGAGGAACTCGGCCGTTTCGTCAATCCTACGGTCACGACTGTCAAACGGATAACCGGCAAGACCATCGCCAACACGGCCTATGCACTCAAGGTCGCAGACCGCTACCCGAAAGCGTTGCCGCGGCTTGTGAACGATGTGAAGCGCTGGCGTTCCGCGGCCGAACATAGGCTGCGCCGCGTCGGTGAGGCGCTGAGCGGAAGCCGGGCGATGGCAGAGACAGCGGTTCCCCCTCAGGCGTTGGTGATAGAGGAGGTCGCCGTTTGGCTCGGGCCGGATGACGCGCGACCCAGCGAACGACTCCGGCCTGCGACCGTCAGCCGTTGGCTCAGGGCGCAGGCCGACGCGACGGCGCTCGGCGCGCGTTGTGCATCCGTGCTGCTTGGCCGCGTGCGTTGGAAAGCTGCAGGGTGGCCGATCTGCAGCGCTTCCTATGAGCTGGGCCACCTGTTGTCCCGGTGGCCGGTCGACGTGCTGTGTCAATCGGCGTGCGCCGGCCTCTCGGCTCGCGCGCTTCGCCCTGTCCTGTCACGATTCCGGAAGATCAACGGGCGCGCGGCCGCGTCAGCCGCACAGGAGCTCGTTTGTGCGGGAGAGACCGGGCGGGATCTGAGCGGTTTCCTGCACGATCTGCCGACGCTATTCCGCGCCATCGGCACGCCGTACGATGATCCGGCCGGCATCGCTCGATCCTGGGGTTGCGCCGTTGTCGGGTTGGCCGGCCGCCTGTTGGCGTGTACCGGCGATGCCTGCCGAGTCGGGCATCTGGCGGCTTGGTTGGACACATGCCGGGCGAACTGTTCGAGCGGCGCAGACGGTTGCGATGCGTTGCGTCTGTGGCTCGTGTCGCTCTCGGCGGCGGTCGGTGTATCGGGCCATTCGTCCTCGAATCTTGCGCGGTGCGTCGAGGTGCTGGGCACGTTCGGTGGCACGGTGTTGCGAGTGCTTGCGGGCGAGGACAAGGCAACGCCGCCGGGCCTGAGCTATTGGCGGCAGAGACTGTTGAAGGGTGCCGGGTTCTGGGGGGCGGAATCGCAGGGCTGTCTGTGGGTACTGGGCCGACTGGGTGCGCTCTCTCTGGAACAGTGCGGGGCGTTGGTGCCGGATTTTGCGCGGCTCAGCGCGGCTGACGATATCCTCGCGCGCCGGCCCGGCGCTCTGGCCGACTTCGCGACATGGCTCTTGCGGCATCCGGTGGCTCGCGAGGATGTGGATGGGTGGTGCGCCCTGTTCTCGTGCTCGTACCCGGACTTGACGAAGCGGGTAACGCGGTGGGCTGATTCCCTTGTTGCCCGGGGCAACTTCAAGTGGGGCGAGATCACGTCGTTTGTGGACGACATCTCCAGTTTTTGTCTGGACGACTGGCCCTCCGCGCAGGCGGAGTCCCGGGTCCGGTTCCTAATGCGAAGCATCTGGCTGTGCGACGCGCTGGCCGATGCTGTGCTGAACTACAAGCGGGAAATCCTGGGGTCGGCTGTGGCGCGGCGTGGAAACTGGGACGATGTCGAGGGCGCCTTCTTTGAGCGATCGGATCTTTTGCGTGTAGCGTTCTTTTGGGATCTCGAGGGCTTTGACGGCCTCTCCAAGGTCGTTGAGTCGCTGCTCAGAGACTGCGCGGACAGGGACCGGGCGGAGCTTGACAAGGAACGCCGGGACGCCGGGGACTACTTTCAGTGCGGGGCCGGTCTCTATTTTCTGGCCGCAGCATTCTCCGGCGGCGAGCTCCGACGGTTACTCGGGTTCCTGCACACTCGTTTGGAGAGCCGTCTGCAACAGCCCGATCCTTCGTTGAACGGCTGGCATCGGCTCGGAGCCCATCCGGGGGTCCGGGCATTTCTGGCGGAGTGTGCCGCCCGCACGGAGTGGATCGAACCGGTCCTGAAATTGCTGCGGCGCCTCGCCTTGGCTGGCAGGCTTGAACAGGGCTCCGCATGGCTGCGGGCGCTTGCTGCCTGGGAGAAGCCCGTCGTGCGTACGCCGCCGGCGTTGCCTGAAACGCCGTCACGGTTGAGGCAGAGACTGCGTGAGCTGCAGGTCTACCGCACCCTTGCCGGGCACGGTGAGGCCATACCTGAGCCGATCCTCAACGCGCTGGACTGGCGGGGGCGGGCGGAACGCGAGGTTGCACACTTGACGGACTCGGCGCGAAAGGGCGCGCTCGCTGCGTCCCGGCAGGCACGGCTGCGCAGGCTCAGCTCGGCGCTTTCGGATCCGGCGGCTGCCGCCGCCGAGATCGAGAAGGCATTCGACAAAGTCTACCCCAAGCAGCTCCAGTTGGCCAAGCTCGCGGCGCTTGAAGCCGCCGTCAGGTCCGTGATTCGCGGGCACTGGCGCCGGGTCATGCCGGATGTCGCCGTGGACTTCGACGATCCCGATTGGGACAACGCGTTGCTGCTCTACAGCACAATCAAGAAGAACCGGCGAATCCTGAAAGGTTTGCTCCGCCATGACCCCGCGGGTACCGTCGGCTGGGTCCGGGCGCATCCAACAAACCGTGCGTTCCTCGACGCGTTGCGTGCGAAGGGTGTGGATGCGGAACTGTGGACCGGGCCGTTCGCGCAAGCGTTTGAGACGCAGGGCAACACCTGGACCGTGCATGCGGAGACGAACCCGCTGAAGGTTCTGCAGATGGGCAACCTGTTCGGCACGTGCTTGAGTGCCGAGGACGCGAATGCGTTCGCGACGGTTGCGAACGCGGTCGAGATCAACAAGCGGGTACTCTATTTGCGTGATCATCACGATCGGATTCTGGGCCGCAAGCTGATCGTGCTGCATGAGGATGCGACGTTGTTCGGATTCCGTTCCTACGGATCAGGCGCGAGCTGGGCAACCGACGCGCACCAGCCCTGGGTCAAGATATTCTTCGATCTGTTCTGCCTCGAAATCGTCCGGCAGTGCCGGGCTCGACTGGCGGAACGGCGGGACCAGGAGAATCTGCGGCAGAAGGCGGAAAAGAGCCTGGCGCTTTTTGCCAAGTGGTATTTCGATGGATTTGAGTCATTTGACTGGTGGGTACTGGCCCTGGCAGACGACGCCAAACTCTCTGAGCGAGAGATCGCCAAGCGCTGCGCCGCGTTGCTGAAGGTACAGGCGCGGAAGAACGATGAGGATTCCGTATCCGTCCGCAAACAGCTGCTGCGCAGCATTCTGTGGTTGGGCGAGTTCGCCGCGCCCGTGCTGGGAGAGGCGAACGGTCTGGCATGCGCGGAAGACTTGCGGGATCCGCTTGAGGAATGGCAGAGGAAAGGAATCGTCAAGTACGCGAATAGTCAACGCGTGAGGGCGTTGGCTCGTGCCGGGCTGCCGGCGAAGGAGACGTGATGTCTCTGCGTCGGCTCAAGGAAGAACGTCGTCTTAATCGTCTCGAACGCGATTTTGAACGAGCCCACCGGCCGCATCTCGTTCTGAAGTCTGATCGGCAACATAATCTGGAACGTACGGATTACGTTTGGAGAGCGGTCTCTCAGTTTGCGGGGCCGTGGCCGTCGATGTTGTTTTGGGGTTGCACCCTGCAGGACTCGTGCGCGATGATGTTCGCGACGATGTGATCTGGAAAGAAGCCGGAGTGATACGGGGTAGAATGCGCATGGACAGATGGCGGGTTGCCTGGTTGACCTGTGTGGTGCTGTTCGCGCTGTGCGCGCTGTGTGCGGCACGCGAGCCGCTGAAGTTGGCGACCGGCAGCACGCAAGGGACCTACTACGCGTTCGGATTGGCCATCAAGCGCGCGGTCGAACGCGAGGCTCCTGACCTGCGGGTCGAGGTCATGCCGACCCGCGGCTCGGCGGTGAACGCCGAGCTGATTCGCGAAGGCCACGCGGATTTTGCCCTGATGCAGAGCGATGTTGCGGATGAATGTGCGCGCGAACATCGCAAGATCCGGGGTGTTGCGTCGTTGTACGATGAGGCGGTCCATATCGTCGCGTTGCGGCGGGAGGGCGTGCGGGAAGCGGACGATCTGCGCGGGCACAAGATCGGGGTCGGGCCCAAAGGCAGCGGGACGGCCGTGAACGCGCAACGGATCCTGAACGCGCTGCAAATCTATCGGACCGTTTCCCCGCGCGTGCCCAGCGCGGTCGCGGCCATTCCGGGCCTGCTCGAGAGCGGCGCGCTCCAGGCCGCCTTCTTCACGACCGGCGTGCCGAGCCCCGCAATCGCGCGGCTCGGCAAAGATGCGATGCTGGTCGGGCTTCGTCCGCGGATCATCGAGTCGCTGCTTACGGATTGCCCCTATTTTGTGCCCGTCACGATCCCGGCCGGCAGCTATCCTGGCCAATACGAAGCAGTGCGCACCCTCGGCGTGCGTGCGCTGCTCGTCGCGCGCCGTGCTTTGGATCCGGACCTCGTCGAACGGGTGCTCCAAATCATTTTGGCCGACGACGATGTTCGAAAACTTGCGGTCCGGCAGGGCGGTTCGCTGGCGCTTGCCGAGGCGGCGGCAAAGGGCATGTCCGTGCCGCTGCACGACGGGGCGCGCGACTACTACGAGAGCCGCCGGCTCTGGTTCGCGATCGTCGTGGGCTGGGTCCCCTATATCGTGCTGATTATCCTGATCTTTGCATGCTGCGCGTTCTTGTTCAAGAGCAGGCTGCGCCTGTGTCGCATCGTCCGACGCAGCATCTACTGCAAGCTCGCGGTCGGGTTCGTTCTGTTCTACGTGACGGCCACCGTCTTTATGCATTTCTTCGAACGCGCCCGAAATCCCGATTTCGAGTCGCTGGCCAAATCGTTCTGGTCGACCGCCGTCTACGTGCTGAGCGGGATCGAGGAGAAAGAGCCGCATACGGTCGGCGGCCGCTGGTGCTCGGTCGTACTCATGTTTGTGGTCGGGCTGGGATTACTCGGCACGGTGGCCGGTAATGTCGCATCGATCTTCATGAAACGGGAGGACGTAACCATGCCTGCGGATGCAGAGAGCCACATTGTCATCTGTAACTGGAACCGACGCGGCGACGCACTGCTCTCGGAGCTGCACAGCGAAGAGGCGCAGGCGGCGCGTCGTCACACGCACACCGCGGTGATCACGAACGTGGATATCGATGTCGATGCGCTGCGCAAGCGAAAGAAGAAGATCTATCAGAACGTATGCTTTATCCGAAGCGATGCGAGCTTTCCGGACGTGCTCAAGTCGGCACGCGTGCCGCAGGCATGGAGTGTGATCATACTCGCGGACGAGACGGCGCCGGACCCCGACGCAAAGACTGCGCTGATCGCGCTGGCAATCAAGCAGTTGTGCCCGGACCTCGACAAGCACAAGCCGCACGTCGTCTGCGAGACGCTCAAACACGAGACGGTCGAGCATATGCGCTTCGCGGGCGCGCACGAGGTGATTTGTGCGGCGGACTACGGGCTCGGCGTGCTCGCGCAATCCGCGTTGCAGTGGGGCTTGTCGGAGGCGTATGAGAACTTGCTGAAGTACTCCGACAATACGAACGAAGTCTATATCATCCAGGCACCTGAGATTCCGGAGGCGATCCGGCATAAAGCGACATTCGCGGAGGTCGCCGCCGTGTTGAACAGCAACCGGCGGCGCGATCCCGTGATCCTGCTCGGATTCCGCAGGAACGGGAAGGTTCTGCTCAACCCGCACGGGACCGCCGAGCAGATCGGTGCCGAACACCGGCCCGACGACGATCTGGTCGTGATGGCATTCCATAAGCCGAACCTGCAGAAACTCGCGGAGGAAGCGGAAGGGTAGGAGAGAAGTCGGAAGTCGGAAGTCGGAAATCGGAAGTTGGGACTCGATGGGGGAGACACACCATGGACCTGCCGCAAGACATGCTGAACATGCTGATCGGGCTCGGCATTCTGCTGGGCGCACTCCAGTGTTTTTCGGGGTACCGCATCTTCAAGGCAATCCTCGGGTTCATGGGGTTCCTGCTGGGCGGCGCGGTGGCGGGTGCGATCGGGTTCGCGATCTCCGAGGAGCCGCTCGTCGCGCTGATCGCGGGGATCATCGGTGGCGTGATTGGGGCGGCGTTGCTGGTCGCGCTCTATTTCGTGGGGGTCTTCTGTGTCGGTGCGTTTCTGGGCGTCGTACTGGCGACGGTTGTGTCTGCGGCGGGGCAGAGTGAGCCGCAGCCGGTCGTGCTGGCAATCGCGGGGCTGGTCGGCGGGGTCATCGCGCTCGCTCTTCAGAAAGTCATGATTGTGCTTGCCACCGCGTTCGGCGGCGCGTGGAACGTCGCGTTCGGGATCGCCTATTTCGCGACCGATGCGATCGACCCGAAAAATATCGAACAATTCTTCCGGTCCGGCGGCACGCTGCTGTATATGGTCCTGCTCGGCTGGCTTCTGCTCGGAATCGTCGGGGTTGTTGTCCAGTATCGCACGCTGCCCGAGGAGAAAGCGCCCGCGAAGGGCGACGATGACGAGGATGAGTGAAGGAGGTAGAGCATGGCCATTCAGGTGCTGACGAGATTCTTCATGTGGTGCACGATCATCAACGGTGTGCTGTTGCTCTTTTCGTCCACGATGTGCACGTTTGCCGGCGACTACGTGTACAAGAAGCACAGCCGATGGTTTGCTATGTCGCGGGAAAGCTTCAACGTTGTGATCTACTCGTTCGTCGGGTTGTTCAAGATCCTGTTTCTGATGTTCAATCTTGTGCCCTATGTCGCGCTTGTGATTGTGGGGTAGCACGGGGTCCGCCGCCACCTCATC
>Ga0272441_10004908_pt1 | contig 23742 bp, 23 predicted proteins | sample SSMProp6N_FD_193582 | JGI IMG/M metagenome (GOLD analysis project Ga0272441, IMG submission 193582) | Marine sediment archaeal communities from Little Sippewissett salt marsh, Falmouth, MA, United States - SSM-Prop-6N | ecosystem: Environmental > Aquatic > Marine > Wetlands > Sediment ...
GCCAATCCCAAGAGTGATAAGTATATTTATTCCGGCAAAGGGCATCGATGAATTCGTCCTTCATTTAAAAGCAGCACCCGATATTATAAAAATCGAGTTAATGCCTTCAGCGGAATTATATGATGAACCTCCTCCTTAGTGTACAAATGTTTGCCGGCTTTGGCACAAGTATTATACTGAATAGTAAAGGGGCAGGAAACCAAATTGGATATAACAAAACAAAAGAAACACTGGCCTTTTACCTTCGGCATCATTGCCATCGTTGTCATTGTCTCTGCAGTAATAATTTATCTCTATCACGATGCCCCTGGCAGGTTGCCTGTGAGTGCCGTCAGTGACGAAACCGACGGCATCATCGTCAGCTGGCAAGATGGCAGTGGTATAAACGCCCAGCGCATCGATTCTGCAGGGCAAATAAAATGGCAAAAGGGTGGAATGCGTATCGCCGATTGCCCACCTGGCAATGGCTTCGACCTGCAATCAGATGGTCTGGGTGGTGCCATCGTTACCTGGAATGACTTAAGCGATATACCGGATGAACACGACGACCCTGCCTACTTTGATCCCGTTCCCATCCATTCTCAGAGGATAAGCGCCAAGGGCGAGCTTTTATGGAGCACCACCCTGGTATCTGCCGGCAGGAAATGGCAGGTGGTCCCGGACGGCACCGGTGGCGCCATCATTGCCTGGGACCGCTACAGGACCTATTCTAAAGCACTTCGCGACAACTATCTCTGCGTCCAGAGGATCGCTCCCGATGGCAGGCGTTTATGGGGAGATGAAGCCTTGCTTATCGTTGCTTCCTCTCCGTTCCAGCCGGTGACACCGGAAGAAACAGCCAGTGGAGTCCGGGGCACTAGCACCCGTTCCCGCCCAACCTACGAAGGCGAACACTATATCGTTACCGACGGCACCGGTGGGATTATAGTCCTGTGGGAGGAGGACACAGGAGAAGAAGACAACCAGGTTTATGCCTCGCGGTTGGATAACGATGGCAATTATGTCTGGCCGGACAGAGTCACCACAACAGCAACACAGCTAATCTCTGCAGAGAGTGATGGTAATGGCGGAGTCAAAATCGGCACACCTCAAATCACTAGCTCATCAGTGGGAACAGTAAAGGTCTACGCACATATCAACGGTGATGGCGAGCTTCAGCCGTTATCGGCATGGCAACCAGATATTACCAGAGCCGTCAGCGACGGTGTGGGCGGCAGCTTCCATATTCGTGTGGATGAGCGCATTACTTCCTCGCCACGTACATTACACTATACCTACTATATACAGAAACTCGATGAATCGGGCCAGATTGTATGGCCGGAAAAGCTGTTATTCACCGAAGGGATAAACATTGATGCGGTCGAATACATCGCCGACGGCACCGGCGGCCTTAATATAATCTATCAATCACAGAGAGACTCCTTTCCCTGTAGCATAAACGCCCTGAGGCTCGATGCTGATGGGACTATAAACCGGAGCGAAAAAGAAACGCCTGTTTTCAACCTGCCCGATATCAAGTACCAGGCAATCGTTGATGCGTTCAGCGATGACTCCGGAGGAGCCTACATTGTAGCAGTAATAGGTAAAAGTGCCTTAAGCGGCGATATGGTCTATGCACAGCATCTGGGTATAAACGGCAGCTGCCTCTGGGGAGACGGCGTCAGGGTTGACTGATAAAGGAGCAGAAATGGAAGATAGTAAGAAATCAACCATCCTTTACGATGCAGGCGGTGTAATAATCACCGTACTTTTCTTTGGCATACCCTTCGGCACGATCTTCGATTACTTCTGGAACCTGCTGATACTCTCAGTAACTATACCACGCCTGCCGGGAGATACGAAGATAGAAATCAGTAGGGGCAAAAAGCTGACCTATTGCTTCTTTATTACCGTGCTCGGTATCATCATCGATTGGGCCTATTTTGAACTAACCTGGGATACGTACTTCGGTAAATCCGCGGTGTGGGCACCGGCCATGTCTCAGGGGCTCCAATTCGTCTGGCTGCTTTTGCCGATGTCAATGATATGGCTGGTTAATACCACCCTCTCTTATTCGTATCTGAAGATGGAGCGGAGGCAGGCTCTTATCTTCGGTGCAGTCATGGGTATCTTCACCGCTCCCTGGCTCTTGCCCACAATTCCTTATATCTTCGGATGGGTGATATAGCATTGAATATTATAGACCGTCCTGCACTGGCTTCGCTGGCGGTACGCATCGGTAAAACACGGCTGATAAATAACACACTGCTTAAATAACTGTAGGGATCGCAGACCACACCTTGAACCAGCACAGCTTTTTGACTCTCACTGGTGGTTAGGATAGACTTCCATGGTTTACATAGTATAAAGCTCAGGAGAAATACTTTTATTTATGAAAAGACTGATATCACTGCTATTGATCATACTAATGCTGGCTACAGCATGTTCTACTGCTGTTCCGGCGCCTACACTACCTACCCCAACTCCTATACCGACACCTTCGCCAGTACCTCCGGAAGTAGAAGTCCCCGAAGCCGGTTCCATGGAACAGCGTCTGGAACTGCTGGTGAACAAACTGGAAGAGCAACGTCAAACGGTGCATGTCCCCGGCATGGCACTGGCGGTGGTCAAGGACGATGAGGTCATACTGACACATGGTTTTGGAGTCTCAAATGTCGAGGAAGGGACTCCTGTTACAGATAAAACTATCTTTCCTATCGGCTCATCTACCAAGGCATTCACCTCATCTACCATAGGCATGCTTGTCGATGAAGGGAAAATGGGCTGGGACGATCCGGTGACCGACTACCTGCCCTACTTCACTATGGCTATAGATAGTGAAGATGCAAATGACCAGATCACTATCCGTGACATGCTCTGCCACCGTACCGGATTCCCCAGAATGGGTTTACTCTTTGCCAGCGGTGCGGTGCCGCAAGATGAGATATTACAGGCTGCAACCGCAGCGGAGCCCTGGGCAGCTTTCAGAGATAAATTCTACTATAACAATGTAATGTACATGGCTGCAGGAACTGCGGCAGCCAGTGCTGCCGGCTCAAGCTGGGATGAAATGATAACCGGGCGTATCTTCGAGCCGCTCGGCATGGAAAGCTCGAGTACTTCGTTTACCCAGGTGCAGGACAACAGTCTGCTCTCGCTCGGCTATTTATGGGAAGAAACACTGAATGATTACCGTTATAAACCAATGCGCAATCTGGATAACATCGGACCGGCAGGTTCTATAAACTCCAATGTTCTTGACATGGCACAATGGCTACGATTTCAGCTCAGTGACGGCGAATACGAGGGAACACGCCTCATCACTGAGGAACAGTTGCAGGAAACGAGGTCTCCTCAAATTCAGATAAGCGCCGATATCAACTACGGGCTCGGCTGGATGCTCCGTGAATGGGAAGGGCAGCCGGTAATAGAACACGGCGGCAACACCGACGGCTTCTCAGCAGAGGTAGCCATGCTGCCGGACTCGAACCTCGGCTTTGTGCTGCTGACCAATGCATCGGCCTCCCCGCTGCAGCAAACGTCGCTCAATATAGTCTGGGAGACACTGCTGGGAGAGTGGGAAGATGCAGGCACTCCCGGTGAAGCCACAGCCTATGAAACATATACCGGTGAGTACATAGCTAACTTTGCTGCTTTTGAAAATACTGCCTTCACGGTTCTGGTGCAGAACAATCGCCTCGCTGTCGACGTGCCGGGTCAGATGGTATATGAGTTAAAAGACCCCGATGAAGAGGGGAAATGGTACTTCACTCTGACCGACGAAATTGCAGTATCCTTCGATGAAGACAGTGAAGGTACTATCACCGGAATGAAGATGTATCAGGCTGGCATGACCTTTGAGCTGCCACGAAAGGGCATCGAGCAGGAGGCCGAAATCCCTCTGGCCGAACTGGAAAAATATATAGGGGATTACCGCTCTGAGGAGCTGGGAGTAACCGTCGGCGTGTTGATTCAGAATAACCGACTGGCCATCGACTGGCCGGGGGAGATGATCTATGAGCTGTATCCTCCGGACGAGAACGGTATTCGGGTATTCAGGATTTCAGAAAGGTTTTCCCTCATCTTCAATGAAGACCAGGATGGTAAAGTTGAATCCCTGACCTATTACCAGGATGATAGAGAGTATGAGATGCTCCGCGTGGAGAGCGAAACTCTGCCATCGCTAGAGGAGATACTAGCGCTGAGAGAGATGGACAAGCGCAGAGCTGCCCTCGATAAAATGGAGGTTTACAGTTTATCCGGCACCATTCATAGCCTGCAGTCTGGAGTTGAAGGCACTCTTATCACATATATCGGAGGAGTTGATAAATACCGTATAGAATCGGACTATGGCAAGTTCGGTAAAGGAAAAAGTATATTAAATGGTGACCAGACATTTGAAGAGTTCAGCGGCATGCCTTCCAGTGAGCTATATGGTGAATTGCTCGAACAGGCAAAGACGGGACATCCCGAATCAGTCTACGGAGACTGGTATGACTTCTACGATTCAGCCCGGCTCATTCGCAGCGATGAACTGAATGGAAATAACGTATATGTGCTGCAACTCAGGCGCGGCGAACTGCCACCTGTGACCATATATGTGGATGCCGGTAACGGTGATGTATTAAAAGCAGAAATGGTGGTACTGACCGAAGGAGGTATCGGCATACCTGTCGAAGTACTATACGAGGACTACCGGAAGGTAGGAGGTGTACGTATCCCCTTCAGGACAGTCTCCAGCAATGAGGCAAGCGGACGAACGGTTATGCAAATCGAGGAAATCGAGACCAGGCTGAAACCTGACGATGATTTTTTCAGCACCGACACCTCTCTGAGAAATTAAGAAATTCAATACACATTGCTAATAACGCAGCAGTAATTCTGATACTATTACTTCATTGAAATGCTGAACACCATCATCGGCTTAATAGCCGCTTATCTGCTGGGCTCCATTCCATCAGCCTATATTGCGGGCAGGCTAAAAAAGGGAATAGATATTCGCAGCGTCGGCAGCAGGAACATGGGAACATTGAATGTTTACCATGAGATTGGACTGGCAGCAGCGATTCCGGTACTCATAGCCGATATGGCCAAAGGCATAGCAGCAATTCTCCTCTCCCGCTGGCTGGGGCTGCCCCTGATATGGCAGCTTATGGCCGGCCTTATCAGCGTAGCAGGTCACTGCTTCCCGGTTTTCCTTCAATTTCGCGGCGGGAAAGGCGGGGCTCCTGCACTGGCTATCCTGCTGTTTCTCATGCCGTCGACAACTCCCTTCTTTGTTGCCATTGCCGTTATAGCCCTTATTATTACCCGTAACTACGCCTTCTGCTACAGCTTTGCACTTATCACCTTTCCTTTTGCTGCCTGGCTGATTTACAGTTCGCCTACACTAATCTTATTCTCTATAGCGCTGCTGCTCTTCCTGCTTATACTATATGCTTCCAGGCTGAGGGAAATGTACGCAAAAACCGGAGGCAGCTGGCTCAAGGTCATCAAGCACAGCAGCCTCAATGAAAGGCTCTAATAGATTTTCCCTATTGCTGATCCACTTGTAATCCCACTATCTACCATCAGCCACATATTTTCTGCTACTATAGCAATAGCCTGATATAAAATAAACAATACTACTGCGAGGTTCAACACCATGAAGATATTACTGGTTTTTTATTCAAGAACAGGCAACACCAGGAAGATTGCACAGGAAATAGCGAAATCGATTAATGCCGATATTGAAGAACTCATCGATATGGAAAACAGGAAAGGACCTCTGGGTTTGCTAAAATCCGGACGGGACGCAATAAAGAAGAGAAAGACCAGATTACAGCGAACTATAAAAGACCCATCATCATACGACCTGGTAATACTAGGTACTCCCGTATGGGGAAGTAACCTATCCAGCCCCGTTAGAACCTATATCAATGATAACAGGAAGCTGTTGAAGCAAACCGCCCTTTTCTGTACGGCAGGCGGGGGTCCAGATCGTTATGCCGGCAACTGCCTCAGCGACCTGGAAGAACTAACAGGACAGAAAGCTGTTGCCTTCATGGGACTGGAGAAGAAAGATATCAAGAAAGGCTTTGCTGCAAAGATAGCAAGCTTTATCTCGGTTATTCAGAATCCCCAGAAAAGGAACTAAGCAGCTACTATCTCTATTTGTTTGGGGTGATTTAGTTGTTAGAAGCACTTTTTTTTATCATTGGGCTTTTAAATAGCATACTGCTGATTTTCATCTTTCTTATTCGGCAGAGAAGATTAAACCTTCTTCGTCGATTCGGTTGGACCTATTTACTGCTGGCAATTCCGGCAACATATGGTATTTTCCTGGTCTTCCATGAACATAAAGCAGTACAATATAGTCTATTTCTGGGGATTTTCCTGGCATTTCTGGCTTTAGAAGGTCTTTATGATTTTATTTTAAAAATCCCCTTCCGTGAGGAAAAGAAATGGAAACTACTGGTACCCTACCTGTGTCTCTATTACGCGATGAATTATGGATTTATTGTAATGGTCTGGAAAAACTCACTGACTGGCGGCTCCATTATGCTCGTTCTCTTCATTATCCAGATATTTGTAAATCTACGTACGCACCCATAAAAGAAACCCGGGGAATTTTCCCTGGCTGGTTACATTTACAATAGTCTTACGTTTGACATCGTTATCATACATATCTATAATAGTTAATAATCTTAACTATTTATATTTTTAATTAATTTATAATGAATAATTCGAAGGGAAGAAGAGCTGAACTTGATGGTATTATCGATAACCTCAACTACATCATGCCACTCTTTCACCGGGCAATAAAGAAAAAGTTATTTCAGAACAAGACAGAACTGACACAACACGGTTTACTACCACCCCACTACGAAATCATGAGAATGCTGCACGAAAGTGGGCAGGTACATATCAGCAGTATTGCTGACAGGCTGTTTATCCCAAGACCACAAATGACCTATCTTATAGACAGGCTGGTAGACATGGGAATGGTCGAGCGAAGTACCGACCCGTCGGACAGAAGGATGCTCGATATCCAGCTCAGCAGCAAAGGTAAACTGATAATCGAAGAGCACAAAGACCATGTAAGGAACGCTCTGAAAGAGAGTATGGCCGACATTCCCGATGACGAACTTAATGAGGTCTCAGCGTCATTGCAGAAGATACGAGATGTATTCTCAAAATTATAAAGACTTAGTCCGCGCAACCGGGGAGATACGGGTGAAAAATACGACAGGTACAGAGGAATTACTACAATATGCGTGACGCAAGACAGAATATGTTAGCCAATGAGGGAATTGGCAGATTATTACTGAGGCTTTCTCTCCCTGCCGCAGTAGGCATGATTGTGATGGCCCTCTACAACGTGGTCGATACCATTTTTATCGGTCATGCAGTTGGCCCTCTGGGAATTGCAGGACTCACCATCGTATTCCCGATTCAGATGCTGCTGATGGGGGTGGGTATGCTGCTGGGAATAGGAGGAGCATCGCTTATTTCAAGGTCACTGGGAGCCGGCGATATACATAAAGCTGAACGAACCTTAGGCAATGCCATATCTCTATCAGTACTATTAGGTTTACTGTTCACTGGAATAGGATTGGCTAACAGTGGTTATTGGGTCAGATTATTCGGCGCATCGGAATCTATTTACCCGTATGCGAAAGGTTATTTAGATATTATACTGCTGGGCACTATTTTCCGAATCTTTGCCATGTCAACCAATAACCTGATCAGGGCTGAAGGAAATGCCCGGGTTCCCATGACATCCATGATTATCGGAGCAGGGTTGAACATTGTACTCGATGCAATCTTTATTCTGAAACTGAATATGGGAGTACAGGGTGCGGCACTAGCAACCATACTATCGATAATGGTTTCCTCGCTGTTTCTGTCATCCTATTATAAATTCCGTAATAGTACCCTAAAAATTCATCTGACTAACCTTATTCCTTACTATGGAGTGATAAAAGAAATCATTTCAATCGGTATGGCTTCATTTTTCAGGTCAAGCGCTACCAGCTTAATTATGATAGTGATGAACCGATCATTAATCTTTTATGGTGGTGATATGGCCGTTGCTACCGCAGGCATTGTAGGTCGAGTACTGATGTTTGTTCTCATGCCACTTATGAGTATAGGGCAGGGACTACAACCAATCCTCGGTTTCAGCTATGGAGCAAAGAATGGAAAACGGGCAATAAGAGCTATTAAGCTCTCTGTCATAGTATCGACAATAGTGTCTCTGGTGGCATTCATACCACTGGTTACCAATGCAGAACCCATCATACAGATCTTTACAAATGATGTATTTCTCATCACTGAAGCTACCCATGCTGCCAGGTTAATGTCCCTCTGTATGTTTTTAATTGGCTTCCAGGTAGTGGGCTCGGTACTGTTTCAATCAATCGGAAAAGCCACTCCTGCATTCCTGACTGCCATAGCACGGCAAATCCTGTTCTTTCTACCATCGATTTTGATACTGCCGAGGTTCTGGGAGTTAGACGGAATATGGCTATCGTACCCTGTTGCAGATGTACTGGCGTTCCTGTTTGTATTGCTGCTCTTTCTCCCGGAGGTCAGGAATTTACGACGGATGAAGAGCACTGAAGCTATAAGAATACCCTCCAAATAATCCTCTCTCTATAAGTAACAAGGAAATTTGACAAAAATATAAATAAGTATTACAGTAATTATTGTTAGATTACCCTAACTATATAGCAGCGGAGATAGAAATAAGAATGAAAGATTTTCCTGGTCAGCAAACGGAGAGCATGGAAGATTATCTTGAGACGATAGCTTTGCTTAAAGAGGAAGGCAGGACTGTCAGCGTCACTGCAATCAGTAAAGTTATGGGGGTTAAAAAACCCAGTGTTGATTGGGCTTTAAGGAAATTATCTGAAGCCGGACTTGTGCTGCATGAGAAATACGGTGATGTAAAACTCACTGATGAAGGAGCAATGCTAGCGGAGGATGTCTACAAGCGCCACAGAATGCTACGGCAATTTCTAGTTGATATCCTGGCTATCGATGATGAGACGGCTAATGCTGATGCCTGTCGTATGGAGCATGTATTAAGCAGAACCAGCCTTTCAAGGTTGGAGATGTTTATCGATTTTGTATTGAAAAATCCACACGGAACTCCTGAATGGTTAAAGGGCTTCAATTACTATATTGAATATGGAAAGCGAGACAATGATCTATTTGCAAGATGCAAGAGATAAAATGAAAGTTAAGTAACTTTTTTTTAGTATAAATTGTTAGTCTGGTCTAACTTACTCTAAGTTATGTAGAAAATTTTATAAACAAAAGGAGGGAAATATATGTCAGTTAGAAATCTTAGCGAACTGAAGAAAGGTACTAAGGGGAAGATTGTCAAGATTAGCGGCAGAGGAAGCGCACATCGTCGTCTCATTGATATGGGGTTGGTAACCGGGAGCGAAGTAGAGGTGCAAAGGGTCGCTCCACTGGGAGATCCTATCGAAGTCAAGGTGAAAGGTTACAACCTTTCGTTACGCAAAGAAGAAGCGGATAGTATTCAGGTTGAGGAGGCTTAGATGGTACAGGAAACAATACCTCTCACAATGGCTAGCCCCGGCAAGTTATTTAGCGTGACGGCAATAATCGCCGGTTGGAGACTACAAAGACGACTGGCTGATATGGGATTAACCACCGGTATCCAGGTAAGTGTTATGAATGGTCAGCATGCCGGCCCGATACTGCTTGATGTGAGAGGCTCAAGGCTGGGACTGGGTTACGGTATGGCACAAAAAATATTAGTAAAGGAGGTTAATGATGGCTAAAAAAGAGATAGTCGTAGCCCTGGCTGGCAATCCCAATTCAGGGAAGACCACGGTGTTTAATAACCTGACCGGAGCGCGGCAGCATGTCGGGAACTGGCCCGGCGTTACTGTGGAAAAAAAGGAAGGAATTTGCAGTTTTCAGGAATACAACTTAAGGGTGGTTGACCTGCCCGGTGTCTATAGCTTGACCGCTTACTCTCCTGATGAGGTTGTCGCCAGGAATTTTATTATCGACGAGAAACCTGATGTAGTCGTTGATATTGTCGATGCATCAAACCTGGAGAGGAACCTATATCTTGCCGTCCAGATTATGGAAATGGAAGTACCCTTGATAATAGCCCTTAACATGATGGATGAAGTGGAATCAAGGAAGTATAAAATCAACGCCAAAACCTTATCTCAAGAGATAGGGACGTCGGTGGTTCAAATGGTAGCAAATCGTAATCAGGGGACTGATGCTCTCCTTGATGAAATTGTCAGGGTAGCTAAGAAAAAAATAGAGGCGGGAGGCGTCAGGATAGAGTATGGCCGCGAGGTAGAAAATGAAATTTCCAAACTGGAAGAGGCTATCTCTAAAAGCCCTCTTGCTTCAAGATACTCTCCCAAATGGCTGGCAGTAAAGTTGCTGGAGGGAGATGAAGAAGTAATTAAAAAATTCCAGGAGGTTATCAATGTCTAGCGCAGATGCCTTAAAAGTTAGAGAGGAAAGTCTGGCTCGCTTAAAGAGCATCTATAGGGATGAGGCTGAAACGGTAATTGCCGATGCCAGATACGGTTTTATCAGTGGACTTCTCAAGGACGTATTGAAAAAGCCCTCTCTTGAGCGGGTCAGTCTTTCCGATAAGATTGATAACGTTGTAATAAATCGCTGGCTTGGCATCCCTCTGTTTCTAGCCTTGATGTACGGCGTATTCCAGTTTGTCTTTACCTTGTCGGCGCCTTTTATGGACTGGATCGACCAGTTCTTCGGGTGGATCGGTGGCTATGCCGCCGGGGTTTCACCCGAATGGTTTGGCTCGTTGCTTACTGACGGTATCGTTGGAGGACTCGGATCGGTGCTTATCTTTATCCCTCCTATATTCCTGCTCTTTATTGCCATTGCCATCCTCGAGGACTGTGGTTATATGGCCAGGGCGGCCTTTGTCATGGATCGCCTGATGCATAAAATCGGCCTCCACGGTCGTTCATTTATTCCAATGATTCTAGGATTTGGCTGCAACATACCGGCAATCATGGCCTGCAGAACAATAGAAAACCCGAGGGACCGGTTAACCACCATTCTTGTCAATCCATTCATGTCCTGCGGTGCAAGACTCCCTATTTTCGTACTTCTGGCAGGTGCATTTTTTACAGCGAACCAGGGACTAGTGGTATTTTCAATGTATGTTATCGGTATTATCGCTGCCATAATTATGGCACTGATATTCCGCAAGAGCATACTCAAAGGTCCCAGTGGTCATTTTGTGATGGAGCTGCCGCCTTATCGTATGCCTACCGTTATGGGTGTGCTAGTTCACATGTGGGAACGGGGACAGCTCTTCCTGAAAAAAGCGGGAACCCTTATCTTTACCGCAGTGATCGTTATCTGGTTCTTGAGCAGTATGCCCTGGGGAACAGATTATGCTAGCGCCGGCAGCTGGATAGGTCAGATCGGGAGAGTTATCGCCCCTGTCTTTTCTCCGGCCGGTTTTGGCCAGTGGCAGGCGGGAGTAAGTATTATCTTTGGTTTTCTGGCAAAAGAGGTAGTCGTTGGTACTATGGGTACTATCTTTGCGGTGGAGGAAGGACTGCTGGGTGGAGTAATCTCATCTCAGCTTGGCTGGACACCGTTAGTTGCCTTCTCCTTCATGGTTTTCTGCCTCCTCTACATGCCCTGTGTAGCTGCTCTCGGCGCTATCAGGGGTGAGACTAAATCCTGGAAATGGACCGGATTTGCAGCGGTATATACCACGGTAATAGCCTGGATCGTCGCTACGCTTATTTTCCAGATAGGAAGTTTGTTTATATAACTGTGGATTCAGGAGGAATGGTCATCTCCATTCCTCCTGAGAAAGGCTTCTCACTGCCTTTTTATTCAGCTCTCAGAGCTTCAATTGGCTTGAGACGCGAGGCGTTCCAGGCAGGGTAGAAGCCAAAGAATAAGCCAATCCCGACGGATACCGAAACAGCAAGAATAACGATATCAGGGGAAACGACAGTATTTATCTCACTGACAAACTTATTTACGAGGGCTGAAGCTGTCCATCCCAGGGCAATACCTATCATACCACCTCCGAAGGAGAGAAAGGAGGCCTCTATCAGGAACTGGCTCCATATATCCCGCTCCCTGGCGCCGAGCGCCTTGCGTATCCCTATCTCTCTCGTTCTTTCCAGAACCGATACCAGCATGATATTCATTACACCGATGCCACCCACCAGGAGGGAAATCGCCGCCACTGCTCCCAGGAAAAGGGTCATTACCCCCATCACTTCTGAGACAGCTCCAATGATTTCCTCAAGTGAGGTTATACGAAAATCATCATCGGCATCCAGGCTGAGCTGATGTCTGATGCGCAACAGGGTGGTTATTTCATCAACAACACTCTCTCCACTCCCGTTCTCTGCTACCGTCAGCGATATAGACGAAACCACCCATTCCCCTCTGCTTGTCCTCGGCTGAGAAAACATCTGCTGCAAGGCTGTCATTGGAATCAGTACAGAATCATCACTCGCCCCCATCCCCATCATGGAGCCTCCCTCGCTTTCCATAACTCCCATTACAATGACCACATTATTTCCCATTCTAATTTCCTGACCTATCGGTGAAGTATCGGGAAATAACGTATCGGCAACATTCGAGCCTATAACAGCCACTTTTGAGCCGCGCTTATAGTCATACTCGGAGAAGAAGACCCCACTGGAAGTTTCTATATTATATGCCTCAGCATATGCAGGGGTAACTCCATTTACCTGGGAATTCAGATTCTCTTTGCCGACAACCAATTGTGAGTATGACGAGTATGAAGGGGAAACTGCTTCAGCAGAATTAACCTGTTCTGCAATAGCCTCGGCATCTTCCACAGTGAGTGTTTGTACGCTGCCCCCACTCCTGATACCGCCAAATGCCGTAGGAGAGCCGGGGCTGATGATAATAAGGTCCGAGCCAAGGCTCTCTATCTGATCTAAAATCTGAGCCTCGGTACCTTTTCCGATTGACATCAACGCAATAACAGCTCCGACACCAATAATAATACCAAGCATGGTTAGAAAGCTGCGTAATTTATGGGTAATGACACCGAGCCAGGCTGATTTCACCGGTTCCAGCCATTTCTTCATACCATCTCCCTCGAAACAACCAGACCATCCTTGATATGGATAATCCGCTGGCAGTAGTGGGCGATCTCAGCATCATGAGTGATCATTACCATGGTCACGCCCTTCTCTCTGTGCAGAGTCGTCAGAATGGAGATAATTTCTTTTCCCGAACGGCTGTCGAGGTTTCCAGTCGGTTCATCAGCAAGGATAAGAGGAGGATTTTTTACCAGTGCCCGGGCTATTGCCACCCTTTGCTGTTCTCCACCCGAAAGCTCCGTAGGACGGTGTTTCGCCCGCTCGGTGAGGCCAACCTTCTCCAGTGCCTCCATTGCGCGGGCACGGTCGCTCCCTCCTGCATACCTCATGCCAAGCTCAACATTTGCCAGTGCCGATATACGGGGTAACAGATTGAACTGCTGAAAAACGAAGCCGATTTTCATGGCCCTGATATGCGCCAGTTCTCCTTTATTCAGCTTGTTTACCTCCCTACCTTCAAGGTAGTATGTACCTGAACTCGGTGTATCGAGGCATCCAAGCAGATTCAACATCGTCGACTTACCCGAGCCGGATGGCCCCATTATCGCCACTATTTCCCCTTTCTCAATGGCGATAGACACTCCTCTAAGCACCGTCAGCTCTCGAGAACCCATAGGGTAGCTCTTGGTTACATCCTGTAAGCGAATCATCATCGAGGTCCACCCATCATCATTCCGGGCATCCGTACATTGTTGTTAGAGCTTGTCATCAAGGTAACAGTCACCTCTTCCCCTTCGGATAGGCCATCGATGACTTCTGTATACTGTGTGCTGCTGATTCCGGTGGTCACCAGCCGTTCTTCCGTAGTACCATCTGCAAGGACTACCTGCACATAAGACTGCCCCCCACGGCTGCTTATTGCAGTGTTGGGAACTATCAGTACATCCTCTACTCCGGCAACGGTAATAGTGACCTGTACGGTTAATCCTTCTTTGAGCTGAAAGTTCTCCGGCATATCAGGGAGTAGTGACATCTGCCCCATCCCCTGGTTCTGCTGCCTCTGTGTCTGCATCTGTTCGGCTTCTTCCTGCGTCATACTGCCTTCATCTATTGCCTGCTGTATATATTCAGGAAGTTCTCCGGTTGATTCGCGTTGTGCCATCATCTCTTCCCGCTGAGATTCAATCCTTTGCAGATAAGAGTCGAGTGGCTCAACTTCTACGGTTACAATATAATTTACCACGCTCTGTGAAATTGTCGCTGTTGGCGAGATGCTGACAATCGTAGCTGGAAGAGCCAACCCTTCCACTGCATCCACCTCCACCCAGGCTTCGCCGCCGACCTCTACCTGGAAGATATCCATTTCGCTGACTGCAAGCTGTGCCTCGAACATGGTTGGATCTGCCAGCACTACAGCTATCGTCCCCTTCAATACCTCATCACCACCCTCAACATTGACTTCCGTAATAAAACCATCGAACGGAGCTTCGACAACAGGACTTTCAGCAAGGGCTTCATCAAGAGCTTCCTGAGCATCTTCGACCGCTTTCAGAGCATCTTCGAGACGTGCCTGCGCCAGTTCCAGTTGCATCTCTTTAATATCGATATCCCAGGAGTCAGTCTCTTTACTAACAATATCTCCAGTTACCGTAGTTTCGGTATCTTCTTCAGCCTTATCAAGCGCATACTCAGCATTTTCCAGGCTTATTCTCGTAGACAAAAGATTACGTTCAGAAGATGTCAGCTGGTCTTCAAGGTCACTTATCCTGTCCTCCCAGTCTGAAGTATCAAGGGTCGCCAGTTGCTGCCCTTCTTCAACGTAGTCCCCTACCTCCACCATTACTTCTTCCACCGTACCTGCAATCTCAAAATCAAGGTCTTCCTTATGAGAAAGCTCGAGGTTACCAACAGATGTTACCTCTATCAGTATATCTCCCCGCTCTACAGTCATAGTCATGGTATTGGAATCCCCTTCTGAGTCTGACTCTGAAGAACAACCCAACGGTACAACGAAGAGAATACCTATCAGTAAGACTACTATTAACCTTTTCACTAATCTCATTATTCTATCCTTTTTATTACTTTCCGGAATTACTGCAAAAGATGAACTATTTCAACATGCAGTATGGCAGAGAATTATTAAGAAGTTATTAAGTCACATGCTCTATAGTATAATAAAACAAACTTAACAGGAAATTAACAATTCATCCGTATAATTGCTTTCCAATGAGATTGAAAATTATGTATGCACTGCTGGCAGCATTATTATTTAGTGCTGCCCTATTTCCATCCATGACCGAAGCAAAGCAGCCTGCACTGGAATGGGATTCTATTACTACGCCGGGGCAGGATGACAATATCATTGTTACTCCTTCGGAAGTCAGTGATATCGCTGCGGGCAGCAGTGGTATAGTCTATGCTATAGACAGTGACTTTTCCGGTGTTTACCGCTCAGACAATGCAGGAATAAGCTGGGAAGAAATAGATGATGCACTGGTCGAAGCCGGTGCCGTCCTGCCCGCCAGTAAAATCGCCCTCGCTCCGGACGATTCAAACATGATAGCGGTGGTTACCGATACAGCAACAAAAGTCTATATATCCATGGATGGAGGTGATGAATGGGAAGATACCTTTGTGCCTCTGCTTGAAGGTACTATACAGACAATAGCCGTGTCCTCACAATATTCGCGGGATGGTGACAGCTTCAGGGAAATTGCTATAGGTACAGCCGCCTGGGGCGATGATAACAGTACAGGACAGCTATGGACATTGCAACTGGGCAGCGCGTGGTCGACATGGCAGAACGAGGAATTGTCAGTCGATCCTGCTCATACAGGTGCCGAGGTATCTTCAATAGCATATTCTCCCGCTTATTCCAAAGATGGTACGCTTTTGGTGGTCGCTTCTACAGGGAATGACGTAGCTGCTGCCTACCAGCAAAGCACATTCGTATGTGCCGGTAAATGGGATATCGGTACAGAAATGATGTTATGGGACAGTTTCACTGATTATCCATTGAAAATTGACCCTGCCGGTGATGCACCGGGAGTTAGCTATATTCATTCATCCCAGGCGCTGCCGTCGGACTATTACAGTGAAGAGGAAGAATCACGACAGCTGCTGGTAAGCTATGACCGTGAGCCTGACGACGGTGATGATGTGTATCGGATTGACGATACTATTGTTCACCGGCTGGATGCCGATGAAGGCAATGCAATCGATATCTGCAACCTCGCATACTACGGAACGATAAAGTCGGGGCTTCTATTGGCCGGCGACACAAATGCCGTCACTGGTACTCTCACCGTACAGGTACGAAGAGCTGAGAATCCTTTTTATGGAACTCCGACCTGGGAACTGGCCTCCGTACCGCCGACTGGTCCTGGCAACGCAAGGGTAGCCTGGAGCAAAGATGGCAAGATAGCCTACTGCGGAACAGGACAGAATCCAGGTTCCGGTACCGACCTCGATGAGAGTGCCCTTTCGGCAAGTACAGATGATGGAGACAGATGGCGGCAGATGGGGTTGATGGATACGGTCATCGAGATTGCCGATCTGGCGGTTACTCCCAGTGGTAATTCTCTGTTTGTCAGCACGAGCAGTACATCAGGGCCCGAAGGAATCTGGGGCAGTGCCGGTGATCCACTCAATGGCCATTGGTACCGTCTGCTGACAATGGACACCACCAGCAATACTATTATTTTGAGATTGAGCCCCGACTATGAAAAAGACGAAACCCTTTATGCCGCAGAGGTCGGCGGAACGAAGATGGCACTGTCACACAGCCGCGGCAATACGTGGGAATGGCATTTTGCGCCCGGTCCGGTAATCGATCTTGCCGTAGAGGATGAAGAAACGCTCTACGCTGCCCTGCCTGACGGCGAGGTTAGTAAGAGCACAAACTGGGCTCGTACCTGGCTGGCAGAGCCGGTAGAGACAGAACTACCCGGCATTACCATGCTGACACTCGCCACTGACGGAACTCTTTTTGCCGGCGGAACCAACGGGGAGATAGCCTACTCTACAGATAGGGGTAAGAGTTTCGATATACTGGACGAACCGGTCGGCGGCAATAACGGAAACGTCCAGCTAATCTGCGATATACATTACAATGAAAACGGTATCATTTATGCAGCTACCGATATACCTGACAGTGGAATATGGCGCTGGGTCATTGACAAATCCTCTGAGTGGGAGCAAATCGACAAAGTCATCACCGGGTTGGCTGACGGTCAGGAAATCGGTGGTTTTGCTATGGGCATTGAAGGAACACTGTATGCATTGAGGTTGGAGCCAGCCTCTTCAGATACGGGAGGAGTAACACGAGCCTTGAATCCCACGGCAGCAGAGTACTGTGATAATGTTGTAGAATTCGAGCTGGTAAACGAGTCCCTGCCAGCAGGCGCCAGCTTCAAATTACATGATGACCTCATCAGTTCTTCCCATTACCCGATAGTATCGGGAGACGATACACAAAATGACCTCTGGGCACTGGACAGCGGAAACCAGCTAATCTATCACTTTGAAGATATCTTATGTAAATCAGGCCCTGAACTCGACGAACCGGAGGACGAGAGCATGCTGCCGGTTGGCCCCTGCTCCTGTGAACAGGTGGCACGTCTTTTCCTTGGCTGGGATGAGTTGGAAGGGGCGGAGATATATGAAGCGGTTATCTATCGCGACCCCGAATGCATAGAGAATATCTGGATGGGAAGCAGCAGCTATGCTTGTGATGATATCAGGGCTGGCGATGGAGCAAACGCAGCAGTACTGATGAGCAACACGAGCTACTACTGGCGGATGAGGTCTATTGAGCCATTGATAAGTCCCTGGTCAGAAATCAGGTCATTTACTATTGCCCTTGCCGATAAACCCTTCAATGTCTTTCCTGCATCAGGATCCAGTAATATAATGATACAACCTGCTTTCAGCTGGGATTCTATAGCCGATGCAACAGGCTACGAGTTTTTTCTCGCCAGTGACAGCGAATTCAACGATGTTCTCGTTGAACTGATCGGCCGTACATCACTGAGCACGACGGCATGGAAATGTTCTATCGACCTGGACTATTCAAGTAGCTATTTCTGGAAAGTTCGAGGAGTTAGCGATATCAGCTATGGAGACTGGGTTGTGAGCAGCTTCAGCACCATGGAAGCACCGGCAACAACAATAACCTCATCAACATCACAAACCGCGCTAACCATACCTCAGGCGCCGGCATCTATGGCAACGGTATTGGTTCCATTCTATATCTACGTAATAATAGGACTTGCCTTTGCGCTGGTCATCGTCCTACTTATCCTGATACGAAGAACTTCCAGATAAAACCGCTAACGACTTTACGCTGTCGGGGCAATATCTTCAGCAATAGGAATGGTAAAGATAAAGCGACTGCCTTTTCCCTCTTCACTATATGCTTGTATGCTGCCGCCGTGGGCTTCGACGAGTCTCTTAACAATGGTCAGCCCTAATCCGCTGCCGCCGGTAGCTCTGGTGCGGGATTTATCCACCCTGTAGAAACGTTCGAAGATTTCCGGTAGCTCTTTTTCAGGAATGCCTTCACCGGTATCAGCCACCGTTATCTCCACCCAGTCATCCTGCTGGCTGGCAGAAACGATGATACTACCCTCTACCGTATGAGCCACTGAATTATCCAATAAATTACGCAGCACCTGGCTGATGCGTTGTGCGTCTATATTCACTGCCGGCAGATCAGCAGGCAGGTCGATTGACAGCGCCAGCCCCTTTGCTATTGCTTTAGGTTGCTCTGCCATAACTGAACGTTTTATTACTTTGGAGATGTCTTCCATCCGCCGTTCGAGTTTCAGCACTCCTGTCTCAGCAAGACTCAACTCCTGGAGGTCGTCAACGAGACGTGAAAGCAATGCAGCCTCCTCATCGAGGGAACGAATGGTATCTGCATCCGGCTTGATAACCTTATCTCTGATTGCCTCCAGATACCCCCTGATATTGGACAGTGGAGTCCGCAGCTCATGGGCGATATCAGCCACCATAGTGCGTTGTACTTTCTCTGCCCTCTCCAGGTCATCTGCCATTGAATTAAAGGTCTGGGCAAACTCGCCTATTTCACCTTCATCTTCTACCATCACTCGCTGCGAGAAATCGCCCTGTCCCAGCCGTCTGGCGGCATAAGAGAGTGCCTTTACCGGCGCCAGAATCCTCCGTGACAGGAAAAAGGTAACCAGCAGGGCAATACCCACTGCCAGCAGGCCACCCCACAGGAAATAGCGACCGATTACCTGTACAAGAATTTGTAGCGAGGCAAAGCCCAGTTCTGCTGATGATTTGGGAGTGATATAAAGTGTGCCTATAGGACCTGTATGCCATGGAGTTAAGAGAAGGGTGCCCTGCAAGTCGGAATCATAAACTTCTCCCAACCGACTACCCTCAGAACTGGCGACTACTATTCCATTGGCATCGGTAAGCGTGATGTGCTGTCCAGAAATACTACACCATTGTTCCACAAGGGGTTGAATTCCCTCCCAGCCATCCTGATACCAGTAGTAACGGCATAGTTCAATTCCCATCCTTTCCATGCGCATCTGGTCGGTATGTTCTCCAAAGCGGCGTATTTCGCTTTGAGTGGTATGGTTAATAAGGAAGAATACTGTACCGATGGTAACCAGAATCACCGCAGCAAAAGAAACAATCAGCCGAAAGCGCAGGCTACGAACCATTACTGTGCTCCAGGAACTTGTAACCGGCCCCGTATACCGTTTTTATATAGCCGGGACGGTCAGGTTCAATCTCAAGTTTCCGGCGCAGATTGAAGATATGGACATCGATAGTACGGTCGAAGCCTTCAAAATCATAACCAAGGGCCTCTTCAATAAGCTGTGCCCGGCTGAAAACCTTACCGGCTTCCCTGGCAAGAACACCAAGCAGTTTAAATTCCAGTGTGGTGAGATTCAAGGTTCTATCTGCGATAGTTACTTCCTGTTTGTTAAAGTCCAGAGTGAGGTCACCCCGCTGTATCTTTTCCGGGCCTCGCTCTCCGGGAAGACGACGGAGTACTGCACGCACCCTGGCTGCAAGTTCCCTGGGACTGAAGGGCTTTATCACGTAGTCATCAGCGCACAGTTCCAGACCGGTTAACTTGTCCTGATCGGTAACCCTCGCCGTCAGCATGATAATCGGCACATCTGATTCATCTCTCAGCGTGCGGCATACCTCCAATCCATCCATGCCAGGCAGCATGATGTCGAGCACAATGAGGTTGGGATGTGCTTCCCTGGCAAGCCGCAGGGCTTCAACGCCATCATACGCAGTCAGCACTTTATAACCGTCACGCTTCAGATAAAGCTTGACCAGCTCTACAGTCTTAACATCATCGTCAACCACTAGTATTCGTTTTCCTGCCATCTCAATTTCCTCTTTACTTTATATATGCCCAGAACTATTATGTCAACTTTATAGCCGCCATAATAAGTTTTCTGTAGACTTCTCCCTATACTATCTAATGGTAAAGAATAAATGTTAAGGCAATATTAACATGGGAAGTCGCCCTGTACGCTTTTAGGCCTTATTTAAAAAGCAGAAATCTAACACTTAGAGATTTTCAGCATCTGATCATGAGGAATGCAGAATAAAAAAAGACAGCTTATATAGAGTTAACATCAATAGCGCCAGCAGCCTATATAGCACAGAAAACAATACACCTATCTGCGGTAACATCACACCGCACTTGCATGTCCGGGCTAGTCGAGTTCAGCAAACATGTTGACAGGAGAAGCATCCATCCCTTTTACCAATAAAGGCATAGCAAATACTCGCTTTATTTTCTTCCCGAGTATTGGACGCAGGTTGGCATCTTCAATAAGTACAACACCACGGCTACTGACATCTTTTCGTCCTTCAAATATATAGTGAACCGGAGCATTCCATACAGCAAGATCCCCAGGGGAATCAACGGCCAAAAAATCCATGGCAACTCCTCTCACTCTGGTTTCTTCGATTATGAATTTTGCCGAATCCGTTGTAAAAGAAGGCCATCGTTTTGAATATTCGTCTGGATTACTTTCTCTTGTCAGGGAAGCTCCACTGAACACCATTAAGAAGTCAGCATCGTCATCCTTTAAAAAAAACGGTTCGATATCCGGGCGATCAATCAGAAAATTCGGCCTTTTTGTTACATCGATAAGCTTGGCTCTATCGAATATCATATCTTCGAAGCCTAACTTATCTATAGTTTTACCTTCAGGGTTCCAGTGCCACGGAGCATCCATATGAGTTCCGTTGTGTGTAAATAAATGAAGCATACTAACATTTGTATTATCGCCATTGGCAATCCTCAATACCGGCTCAAATTTGACCTTCGGATTGGTCGAAAACACAGGCATATCCTCGCTCAGTACATAACTTAGATTGATAAACATATTCATACCTCCTGAACTTTATAACAGGTAAAATCTTTCAGCTTTTCGCTTTCTTGATAATTTCAATTTCTCCCTTCTCCCCATCCACGCTGACGATATCTCCTGTCCGGATATTCTCAACGATATTTTCCTTGAAGCCGTAAATCATCGGAGTATTGGTGAGTATTGCTCCCGATACGGTAGTGCGCTGCGCCTTATTGCATACCATAGCCAGAGGTGCACAGTTGCTTCTATACAGGTAATAGTAGCCGAATGTTTCTCCGGCTCCCCCTTTCCCTGCAGGGAAAACCAGTATTTTCCCTTTCATGTTCTGCCCTCTGGCCTCGTGTCCTACTTCCACTATCTCACCGGTCTCCCAATCTGTTCCAGCCCAAAAAGCGATCAGATCATTTGTTACCAGCGCCTCTCCTTCTACCTTTTTTTGTTTAGAAATACTATGTCCTTTAAACATCATCGCCTTTATTTCCTCCTTTCCCATTTGCCGGTAAGAGCAGCCCTCGCGCAGTCTTTAGTACTGCCAAACCAGACTGACCGCTTTGCCTTGCTGGAAAAGCCGGAATAAAAGAAGGCAGCTTTAATTGAGTTAGTGGCAATGACACCGGTAGCCTGTGTGCCTGAGAAAGCAATACACATATCGGCGGTCAACATCACCCCTGCTTCTCTGATTGCCTGTGCATATCCCATATCCTCTGCAACTTTAAGCAGAGAATGAGTGGTGACCGCAATGAATTTAAGCCCTTCCTTAATCTTCTTCCCCTGCAGCACTTCTGCAAGTTCTTTTAATTCAACCATGGTGAGATGTGGACATCCCATCATTATGTAATCGATATGCTCATCAGTGGCGGTACTGGTAATTTCATATGCTGCCTCTATGTCCTGCCTGTCGATAAGTACTTCATCCACCGGCTTCTTACCCCCCAGCGCAGCGTCGAGTGTTGGCGCTTCTGGGGTAACCCCGACGATATGCATTATCGCCAGGCCGGACTCTACAGCGATCGGAGCAATCAAGTGCTTAAGCTGAGTATAGCCCATTGAAGTCGGCAGCCCCGTAAATACAGGTGTCTTTTCCCTTGTTTTTCTGCTTGCTGCAAAACTCAAGGCATCATAATCTCCATCGGTAAATTCAGTTATATCAAGGTCGTCTTTAAGCCTGACTACTACCTCGGCAAACCTGTTCTCAGCAAGATGGACGCCTGCTTCGGGAGCACAGCCGGTGATAGCAGAGGCTAAAGAGGTAATGCCATCATCACGCTCGCATCGGGAGCCATATATGGTATTAGCCCACAGGATAGCGTTAGACTCAGCGATACTGATATGCTGGCCGAACCTGGTCGGATATACATAGAAAGGAAGTGCCGAGTAATTAGGAATGACTCCGAGCTTTTCGTAGTGTGCAGTCGCAGCCCCCATAATTTGCCGCATTTCCTCGATAGTTGAATCGGAAAATTCCATCTGGCTGGCGATATTCAAATCCACAAACATGGGTTCAATGGTTGTCGGTACCTTGAAGCGATCAACTTCCTGGAGCAATTCCCAGGTCATATCGTGAGCCCACTGTCCCTGTCTGCCATAGGGAAAGAACATCACATCCGGAGGCATAAGATGAGCATAGGTAATTTTGACCATTCTCTCCGCCCCAACCCCATCCCCTATCGCGCAGAGGATTTCCATTGCTTTTTTTCTGCCTGCACCTTCTTTGCCGGACAGCATCCGCTCTTCTACAACATCCAGATACATAGTGACTGCCTCCTTTCATTTTTGCCATAACTATGCCACACCATGGCTTATTTCAGTAAAGGACAGTTAAATAAAAACACATCTATAATAGATGCATACGAAATTCGTAAACTATCATCTTATAGTACAAGACAATCCATTAAAAACAACTTGGATTGCAAAAAGAAATAAGCTAGCTCTCTGAATACTCCTCGATTTTCTTTCTGATCCGATTCCAATCTGGCTGGCCATGACCAAAGAATGATTTAAAGTTATCCTTAAGCCATTCGTAAAGATCATCTTCAGCATACCTGCAGAAAGTTTCAGTAAGTGAATCTATATCAAGTTTATCAGGCATATCTATTTTTAAATAGGTGAATTCCTCATTTATATATTCCTTTACAACTTCACGATCAAGCATTTTATTAGTCCTAACGCGTATTATTAATCATTTACTTCTTGCAAAATCAAGTCGTTATTTTGATTATCAACTCTATATTTTAGCAATCGTACTTTTTTATCTTCTATTACCCCTATTCTTCTCCAATAATCTAGTAGTCTATTATCGTAGTCATATACTACTA
>Ga0272441_10004909_pt1 | contig 23740 bp, 16 predicted proteins | sample SSMProp6N_FD_193582 | JGI IMG/M metagenome (GOLD analysis project Ga0272441, IMG submission 193582) | Marine sediment archaeal communities from Little Sippewissett salt marsh, Falmouth, MA, United States - SSM-Prop-6N | ecosystem: Environmental > Aquatic > Marine > Wetlands > Sediment ...
CTATTTTAAGGGAATCATACCGATATAGCGGCTGTCTATGCTGTTATCACGATTATCACCCAGCACAAAACAGCTCCCATCCGGGATCAAAATCGGACCGTAATGATCACGGTTTCCTGCACCTTTTGGTTTGATTTCTTTTTCAAGATAATCCTCCTGCTTCATGGTCGGTGTAAATTCCAGCGCATAGGGTTCCTCCGCCTTCTCATTGTTGATATACAGGACCTTACTCCGAATTTCAACGGTATCACCTTCGACGGCAACACATCGCTGAATATATGCAAGCGCTGTATCCAGGGGAAACGGAAAAATGATGATCTGTCCGCGTTCAACAGGGTGGGTTTCAAAATAATCCAGATCTGCATATAACCGGTCCCCTTCCATTAGCGCGGGCTTCAGACCGCCGCTGGTTATCTTGAAAGGGCGGATCACATGCGTTCTTAAATAGTTGTTTGCACAGGAATAAATCCAGATACCAAGAACAAGCACAAAAGCATATACAAGCCATTGTCTCGGCGACCGTTTAATCTTTTCGATTTTGTTTGCCGCCACACCGATCGCGTCTATCACAGAAACGACCGTAAAAAGCACCCTGGCTCCAATGATGACCAGAAAGCCCTCAAAATATTTCATCGCAGGTGAAAACAGGGTTGCGGCAAGAACGACCAGAAGGATAAGAAAATATACAATGGCCTTTCTTACCTCATTGTTATACAGCTGACCCAAACCGGGTACAATCGCAGAAAGAACAAATGCAATAACGGGATCATGTCTTTTCATTGAATGCCTCCAGATTAATATTTGGCCCCTGCCATATTTTCAGGCCGAAAATACATGAAAATTAATTTAAAAAAGGATAATAAAAGCATGCTGTATTTATATCTTCAACTCCCATGATAAACTGATAATCCTCTTGTTATAATGAAAATAAACATCGTTCAATTCATTGTCAAGCGACATATAGGAAATTGCAGGAAATGTGCTATTAAATACAGAAGATATTTTAAATCCTTTTCAAAAAGAAATCCAGTAACTTGTCCGTTTGTCCTGTCTGATATTATCTGAATCGGGTAATGTCATCAGATACTGTTTATCCCGGTAATCGATACCGGTTTTTAATAAGATCTTCCACACATATCGGCCATGAAAAACGGCCCGGTATTTTTCCGGGCCGTTAAAAACCAGGTTTTCAGCAATTGAACACTGGTTAATTATTGTGTGAGCGCATTAAAATGAAATGTGACGCCTATATGTCCGGTCACAATGTCGGTTTCCGATTCAAATGTCTCAAAAACGATTTCATTGTTCACCACTTCAACCGTGTTCTCTTTTACATAAACCGCATTACCGCCCTTTAAATACCGGACGCCCAGATCAATACACACAGCCATAATCCCGTCATTCGAATTTTTGGAACCGTTATAGACCCGGATAGCGAGACCACCGCCGAAACCGTAATTGAGAGCAGTATCCCGGGAATGTGTTTCACTGGCAATTTCACTATCGTCATCATTATCCCAATCTTCAATGGTTGTTTCAGTGGAAAAAACACTGAAACCGAATAAGCCGTTCAGATAAGGTCTGATAACACCTTTCGGAGGTTGAATCTGAAGCATAAGATGGCCATAAAAAATATCATTTGTGGTTGTGACATCCACATATACAGGCAGATTTGCAAATAATTCTTCCCTTGTATCCCTTCCGTAAACAATGTAGGAAAATGATGCGCCTACGGAAAACATGGGAGCCGGCAACTGGTATAAAAAGAAACCGGTTCCGCCAAAACTGGTTTTGTCCAGATTATCCTTGAATTCGCCTTGAGGATATCCCAGGGTAAAATTGAGGCCTGCTTGAAAAACAGGCGGACCGGCCCATACAGCAGATGAAGCCAGAATTAAAGTCACCAAGATAGTACCGAGCCTTAATTGTTTCATTTCAACCTCCATTGAAAATTGGGTCAATGTGTCGAACCATAAGAATAATCATTTTTGCGGATTGAATTTCTTCGAAACTATCCTTTATGTAGGACATTTAAAAATAATAAAATATTTACATGAAAGCAACCGGCATTCCTGAAGTTCCTTGCAAAATCCGACTATTGTCAGCCATTGGATACAAAATATTGAATTGCATAATTGTATGAATATCATAATAATATTCAATTATTCGATAAATTTTCCCTAAAATATTGACTTTTTAATAATTTTATTGCATTTTCAAATTATTTGTTCTATATTGCCTAGTATTCATTTTTCAGTCCAACCCCTGTAGTTTATTTACAATAAAACAAACGAAGAGGACGAACGTATGTCAAACTATGTCAAAGATCTGATGGCCGAAGTCAAGGCGAACAATCCCAGTGAACCCGAATTTCATCAGGCTGTTCAGGAAGTTGCCGAGTCTGTAGCTCTTGTTTATGACCGCTTTCCTGAATACAGAACAGCTAAAATTTTTGAAAGAATGCTTGAGCCTGAACGGATGATTGTATTCCGTGTCCCCTGGCAGAATGACCAGGGTGAAGTTCAAATTAACCGCGGATTCCGCATTGAGATGAACAGTGCAATTGGACCCTATAAGGGCGGATTGAGATTTCATCCTTCCGTTTACTCGGGAATATTAAAATTTCTGGCTTTCGAGCAGGTTTTCAAAAACAGCCTGACCTCACTTCCCATCGGCGGCGCAAAAGGCGGATCCAATTTTGATCCAAAAGGTAAAAGCGATAATGAAGTGATGCGTTTCTGCCAGAGTTTTATGAGTGAACTGTTTCGCCACATTGGTCCTGATACCGATGTTCCGGCGGGAGATATTGGTGTTGGCGGCAGAGAAATAGGATTTCTATTTGGCCAGTACAAACGCCTGAAAAACGAATATACGGGTGTCCTGACCGGTAAAGGCCTGAACTGGGGGGGATCTCTGATTCGCCCCGAAGCCACAGGATACGGCGCGGTTTATCTTGCAGATGAAATGTTAAACACGCGCAATGAGAATATGGAAGGCAAAATTTGTCTGGTCTCGGGATCCGGCAATGTGGCTCAATATACCGTTGAAAAACTTCTCCAGCTTGGCGGTAAAGCGGTAACCCTGTCCGATTCAAGCGGTTATATTTATGATGAGGAAGGGATTGACCATAAAAAACTGGAGTTTGTTATGGACCTGAAAAATAACCGGCGCGGCCGCATAAAGGAATATGCGGATAAGTTCAAATCCGCTGTATACACACCGGCTGATAGTAGCAGTGATCACAATCCACTCTGGGATCATAAAGCTGATTGTGCATTTCCAAGCGCCACACAAAACGAAATTAACGTGAAAGACGCACAAAACCTTCTGAATAAAGGGGTTTATGTGATCAGTGAAGGCGCGAATATGCCAACAACACCTGATGGGGTAAAATTGTTCCTGGATGCCGGCATCCTTTACGGACCGGGAAAAGCAGCCAATGCCGGTGGTGTCGCGGTTTCCGGGCTTGAAATGTCCCAAAACAGTATGAGACTGCCCTGGACAAGGGAGGAAGTCGATAACCGTCTCCACCTGATTATGAAAAATATCCATAAAACCTGTAAAGAAACAGCCGAACAGTTCGGAGCGCCCGGCAATTATGTCGTCGGGGCCAACATTGGCGGTTTTATGAAAGTAGCCAACGCCATGATGGATCAGGGACTGGTCTGAGACCGATACTTATTCACTATTATAAGCCTCGGGTTGATATCAGCCTGAGGCTTTTATTTTGATATTGATAAAATGGATTTGATTGCGTATTATACAGCAAAACCAAAGCCAAAAGGTTTACATGAAATATAATTTCAACAACGCATTGCCCCACGCCGATCCCCTATGGGTAGAACACGGATATGGAACCCGTTTTCAGGGTTTCCAGAATTTAATGCGGATCCGGATCAGAGATATTTTGCTTGTTTCGAGCCTCTATGACCTGTATGTGCTTGAGGAAGACGGAAGACTATATGAGCTGCTTCGAGAGCAATATCAGGGTTTAAATCTGACCCATGCACCGGAACTTACCCGCGTCTCCAACGGAAGAGAAGCCATTGCCCTTGCCAAAGAGGAAAGGCGTTTTGACCTGATCATTACAACATTGCATATCGAGGACATGCGTCCGGCTTCTTTTGCCAAAAAGCTGCGCGAAGAAGGCGTGGATATACCTATGGTTCTGCTGGCATTCGACAACCGCGAACTTTCCGATCTCCTCAGGGCAAAGGAGAAATCTGTCTTCGATCAGATTTTTATCTGGGAAGGCGATTTTCGCCTGCTTATTGCCATTATCAAGGGCCTTGAAGACAAACTGAACATAGAACATGACACACAGCTGGTCGGCGTTCATTCCATATTGCTTATTGAAAACAATATCGGATACTACTCCTATTTTCTGCCCCTGGTCTATCTTGAAGTTCTGCATCATTCCCAACGCCTGATCTCCGAGGGAATCAACCTCTCTCACAAACAACTCAGACAGAGAGCCCGTCCTAAAATTATACTTTGCACCGATTATGAAGAAGCCTGGGAATATATCGATAAATATCAGGATAATTTGCTGGGTATTATATCCGATGTGGATTTTCCGAGGAAGGGAAAACCGGATCCCAAAGCCGGCTTCCGTCTCGCACAGAAGGTCAAATCCCTTCATCCGGATATTCCTGTTCTCCTCCACTCTGCTGTGCCTGACAACAGAGAAAAAGCCTATGCACTCGGAACCTCTTTCCTGCAGAAAAATTCTCCGACGCTGCTTGTTGAACTCAGACGCTTTATGACAGAAAACCTTAATTTCGGTAATTTTGTATTCCGGCTCCCGGATGGAACGGAAGTGGCACAGGCCAGTGATTTAACGTCATTGGAAAACAAACTTGAGGTTATTCCGGATGAAAGCATGCGCTTTCATGCTGCCAGGAATCATTTTTCCAACTGGCTGAAAGCCAGAACCGAATTCTGGCTCGCCCACCAGCTTCGGCCACGCAAGGAAGCCGATTTTCCTTCCATTTCAGCCATGCGACAGGATTTAATCAAATCGCTGCGGGAATACCGTAAACTTCGTCAAAAGGGCATCATTACCCGGTTCAGCAAAGAATCATTTGATCCGTACAGCAGCTGCTCTCGCATTGGCGGCGGTTCATTGGGAGGAAAAGCACGCGGGCTCAGTTTTGTGAATATTCTTATTAATAATTACAATGTTCAGAACCGTCTGGAGGGTGTCAGAATTTATATTCCGCCGGCTGTGGTTATCGGTACGGATATATTTGACCAGTTTCTGGATCAGAACCGACTAAGGGAATTTGCTCTGAATACGCTCGATGATAATAAAATTATTGATCGGTTCCTGAACGCTAAAAAATTTCCAAAAGAAATTCTTGGGGAATTAACTGCATTTCTCGAACTCGTAAGTACTCCGCTGGCGGTTCGTTCAAGCAGCCTGCTCGAAGATTCACACAACCACCCGTTCGCGGGCGTTTATAAAACATACATGCTGCCCAATTCCAATAAAGATTTAAAAACAAGACTGTCTGAACTGGTCAGGGCAGTTAAAAAAGTATATGCGTCCACATTTTTTCATAAAGCCAAGGATTATATCAAGGCCACATCCTATAAAATAGAAGATGAAAAGATGGCAGTCATCGTCCAGAAAATGATTGGGGCCGTACATCAGGAAAGATTTTACCCGACATTTTCCGGTGTGGCCAGATCCTATAATTTCTATCCTGTTGAACCGCAAAAACCGTCTGACGGCATCGCGGCCATCGCACTTGGGCTGGGTAAGACGGTCATGGAAGGCGGACAGGCAATTCGATTCAGCCCCAAATATCCCGGCCATATTGATCAGTTCTCATCCATGAAAAATATTTTGAAGAATAATCAGACTCAGTTCTATGCCGTCAATCTAAACAGCCCGCGAAAAAAAGATACAGCTTCAGGTGATAAATTTATCAACCGGTATGTGCTACAGGTTGCGGAATCCGACGGGACACTGAATTATATAGCATCAACTTATTCTCCGGAAAATGACACACTTCACGACGGCATCTCCCGACCGGGCGCACGCGTCATTACTTTTGCCCCGATTCTGAAAAACAAAGCATTTCCTCTGCCTGAAATTCTGGACCTGGTTTTGGATATGGGCGGATGGAGCATGGGCACACCGGTAGAAATTGAATTTGCTGTCAATTTATCGGTTCCGCATGATATGCCCAAGGAATTCGGTCTTCTGCAAATGCGCCCTATGGTTTTGGATCGTGAGCTCGAAATTCTCAATATCGACGATTTTGATCCGGCCAAATTGCTATGCCAGAGCAATCAGGTCATGGGCAACGGTGTGATCGAAGATCTTTTCGATATTGTTTTCGTGGACAGACAGAAATTTGACCGTTCCCAAAGTCAGCATGTGGCTGATGAAATCGCCTATTTCAACACGAAACTGCTGTCTCAAAAACGACAGTATCTTCTCATCGGTGTCGGCCGCTGGGGAACGCTGGATCCCTGGCTGGGTATTCCTGTTACATGGGATCAGATTGCCGGTGCACGGGCTATTGTAGAGACCGGATTTAAGGATTTTGATGTCACACCGTCTCAGGGCTCACATTTTTTTCAGAATTTAAATTCATTCATGGTCGGTTATTATACCATCGGGTCTGAAAACAAAAAAAGCTTCCTGGATTGGGACTGGCTCCTCAATCAAAAAGCAGTAGAAGAAAAAACTTACACAAAACATTTGCATTTTCAATTGCCGGTAGTGATTAAAATGAGCGGCCATATTAATAAAGGAATTATTTTAAAACCGGAGTGATGTTTTGAGCAAACAATCAAAAGTGCCGGAAACCTGCCCCCATTGCGGCAGAAACCTGAGCCCGTGGGAGCAGGTACTGCTGAATGTGGACAGGGCTTTGATGTGTAAAGGCTGCTGGTATCGAATTGTACTGGATGCTTTTGACAATCCAACAATCGGACCGGAAACCAATCAATCCCAGGATAAGGATGACGAAACATGAAATCTTACAACTCATTTGAAGTGGCCCAGAAACAGATCCTTGAAGCAACCAGGCACCTGAATCTTGATGACGCAACCCGCGATCTGATTATGTGGCCCCAGCGTGAGTACCGTTTTACTGTACCGGTTAAAATGGACACAGGCTGTGTTCAAATATTTCATGCCAGCCGTATACAATACAATTATGCGCGGGGTCCCGCCAAAGGCGGTATACGTTTCTATCCGAGTGAAAATATCAACAGTATCCGGGCACTTTCATGCTGGATGGCCTGCAAAACAGCTGTCATGGATCTTCCACTCGGCGGCGGCAAAGGCGGCATTATCTGTGAGCCCAAGAATATGTCGGAAAGAGAACTTGAGAATCTGTCCCGCGCCTATATACGCGCAGCCGCTCCCTTTCTGGGTATTGACAAGGATGTACCCGCTCCGGACATGTATACCAATCCTCAAATCATGGCATGGATGATGGATGAATATGAAACCATTTCCCAGCGCCATCATCCGGGTGTTTTCACAGACAAACCGCTTCAGATGGGTGGTTCAGAAGGACGACGGGATGCCACGGCACGCGGCGGTGTTTTTGCGGTTCGTGAAGCCTGCAAAAAACTGGGGATTGATCCAACCGGCAACTTTGCGGTGCAGGGATTTGGTAATGCAGGACAGCGTGCCGCTCTTCTCCATCAGGAACTGCTTGGAGGAGGAAAATTAATTGCTGCATGTGATTCGAGAGGCGGTTTGTATAACAAAGACGGTCTGAATGTGAAAGAACTGATTGTTCATAAACTGAAGACCGGTTCTGTTACGGGATTTCCCGGCGCCAAACCCATTGACAGAGATGCGGTTCTTGAATCCAATGTCGAGGTTCTTTATCCTGCCGCAATGGAAAATGCAATTACGAATAAAAATGTGAGTAAAATTAAAGCAAAAATTATATGCGAACTTGCCAACGGCCCAACCGCTCCAGAAGCGGATATTCAATTGAATAAAACCGGTATTCATATCATTCCGGATATATTGGCCAGCGCCGGTGGTGTAACCGTATCCTATTTTGAGATGGTACAGGACAGTTCATCCTATTTCTGGGAGGAAAATACGGTCCATCAGCGTCTGGATCAAAAAATTACAAAGGCCTACCATACAGTTCAGGAAGCGGTAAGAGAAAAAAAAGTGCATCCGCGCCTTGCTGCAACCATTGTAGGCGTAGCCAGAATTGCAGAAGCCTGTAAGTTGAGAGGTTGGGTTTAAAGAATAAAAACCAACAGGGCAAGCATGGAAAACCGAATCCGATTAATCACCATATTGGGACACAGCCTCTGTCATATCTACATGCTGATCTTTGCTGCAGCACTTTTACCCATACAGCAAAGTTTAACAATTTCTCTTACAGAATTAACCGCCATCGGCACCTTAAGCTATTTTATTTTCGGTCTGGGCGCGCTTCCATCGGGATATCTGGCAACCCGAACCAATGCCAAACTGACATTAAAGATGTTTTTTTTGCTCAGCGGACTCTCTTCTCTCTCTATTGGACTAACCCGTCATATTGTCCCTTTTACAGCCGGTTTGATTCTTCTGGGTCTTTCCGGCAGCCTGTATCATGTAAGCGGGCTGACACTCATTTCTCAGGGCATCCGTAAAAAAGGCAAATCCATGGGTATTCACGGCGTAGCCGGAAGCCTGGGAATTGCCTTAACCCCGCTGATTGCCGGATTCATTCTATCCGTATCTACCTGGCGAACCATTTATCTCGTCATGGCTGTTCCCGGTATTCTGGGATACCTTTTCCTGATGCTGGATAAAAAGATACCTGAAGCCCATATAATCAACCCGACAAAGGACACTCAGCAGGTCAACCAACGATTCGCAACCGTTCTTTTCATTATGGCACTTGCCGCCATGGGTATCAACGGATTTATTTACCGCGGCTTTTTAACTGTCATACCCGCCTATATAGCCAAAACATTCTCAACAGAGAGCGATACAGCCTACCTGACAGGCGGTTTGCTGACCACTGTCATTCTTTCTGTAGGTATGATCGGCCAATACATCGGCGGCCATTTATCGGACCGTATCCGCTTAATAAGACTGTACCTCTTTTTTCTCATCCTCAGTATGCCCTTTATGTTTTTAATTGGTCTGACAAACCATATCCTCATTTTCATTTCAGCTGTTCTGTTTTCTTTGTTTCATTTCCCCGGACAACCCATTGAAAATCATCTGGTATCCGTCCTGATTCCTTCGAAATGGATCAGCTCCGCCTACGGATTCAAATTTATATTTACATTCGGTGTGGGTTCTTTTGCAACCGCTTTTGTCGGGTATATAATCGACCGATCCGCTATAAATAGCGTATTTATCCTTTTGGGTTCGATACTGATCCTTTCAGTATCTATTGTCTCCGCTATGGCCCTGATTGATCTTAAAAATAAGTAAGAACCATCCCTTGAAAACAGGCATCTCCTTTCATTAAACCGCAGGTCCTGATTTGGCTATTTCATTTAAAAAAATTTTCAGTCATTTGGCAAGGGTTTTGCGATATTCTTAGTGTACAGAGGGACAGAATAAGATATAATAATTATAGATTATTAATTAATATCATCTTAGGCTATAAAACGATTCTATCAGTCAACAAGTAAAGCCATTATGAAAACAACAGACCATTTCATAATACAGTGACCTTTTTGCCGTATAGTAATTCATAGACTTTGAGCAAAAAAATGTTAAATAATTTGACACATACATTTCATAACAACCGAATTATAGTGTATTTTATTCTGGTATTCTTCCTATACTGTTTCCTGATTGTTTCTTCTTTTCTTTTTATCAATAAAATTCATTTTTATATACCGGATTTGTCCAGCTCATTCAGAACGCCGATTCTCTTGTTGGTATTTGGTTATGGTATGATTATGTTTTTACTGCTGGGACTCTCTATACGGACCGGTCTGGTACCTGTCCGTAAACTCCTGAAAAACAGCAAATCTCTCATATCAGGAGATATGGCATCATTTTCAAACGCGATTGTAGAATTGTCACAGGGAAATTTATCCAAAAAATTATCAACTGATATAAAGCCTTTGGAATCTACTGACAGGAAAGGTCTGAATGAGCTGACCGGAATCCTGAACGAAATGATCAGAAGCCTCAACGATATGGCTGGGGCTTATAATTCAATCACAAATGTCCCCTGCAGGAGGCTCTTCTATGTCGGAGCCGATTCTTTTCTGGAAGGCCGGAGATGCGGCGAATTAATGGGAGAATACCTTAATGGCAGAGGAAAGGTTATAATTACAGCAGAAACCTTTAAAGCTGCCAACCTGGACTTGCGGCGACGGGGATTTCTGAATGCGGTAAAGAGTGATTATCCAGATATAGAGATTATTGCAGAGGTAGAAGCCCGCGCCGGCCAGAATCATGCGTATACAGTATTTAAAGATGTGCTGAAAAAATACAGGGATATATCCGGCATCTATATTGCCTGTGGTTCTCCTCCCCCTCAAGTCGCCAGAGCAGTGGTCGAAGCCAAAAGGGAAGAAAAGATCAAAATTATCTGCCATGATCTGATGGATGATACCATGCGGTGGATTAAGGACTGTGTTATTACAGCCACGCTCAGTCAGAACACGTATGCACAGGGTTTCGATCCGGTTGTGCACATGTATAATCACCTGGTAGCGGGCTGGGCCCCGCCTGTGCCCTATCTGCTTACGGAGCTGGAAGTGGTTAACTATAAAAATTACAACTCCTTCTGGCAGGAGGGCAAGGGCGTCCTTGTGTCAGATAATGCGAGGAAAAAGCTGGCACGGCCTATGCCCAAAGCATCGCCTGAACCGGTCCGAATCGCGGTTCTGGGTAGGGATGATACTGCGTTCTGGCAGGCCGTTGCAGTGGGACAAAACGATTCGATTGCATTGTTGAAATCCCAAGATGTCATCATTGATCTGATTATTCCTGAAAAAGTGCGGATTATTAATGACATTACAACTGATATATATGGTCCGGTTATCGATGAAATTATTGAAAAGAAGTACAATGGTCTGGTGACCATGGCCCCGAATGCAGATTTTGTACCCTATATTCATAAAGCAGTGGATGCGGGCATACCGGTTGGTTTGTTTAACAGTGATCCGACAAGTCTCCGCGGTTTGATATATACCATTACCGATCAGGCGTACTATTTGCTGGCATTAAGTGAAAATCTGGCTGACAATACAGATCATACCAGCCAGGCAACAGTTCAGATAAAAAACACCATGAATGATATAGCCCAAGGGGCCAAATCCCAGAATGACCAGGTCACAGTAACGCGTGACGCCATACGAAGTCTGCTGAATAACATTGACAATGTCAGTAAGGATGCGACACGCAGTGCTGAAGCAACGGAAGATACAACCAAGGCTGTTCAATGGGGAACTGAAGCCATGTCCAAAACCATTTCCGCCGTGACAATTATTGATAAATCCCTGACAGGCACCTCATCCGTTGTGAAAGAGCTGAGAAAACATTCTAACCGGATTGATGCAGTCGTTGATATTATAAATAGCATTGCTTCACGTGTCAATGTTCTGGCTCTTAACGCAGCTATTGAAGCTACCAAGGCAGGTCAATACGGAAAAGGTTTCTCCATTGTTGCAAGCGAAATCAGAAAACTGGCAAAGAATACTGCCACGGCCACAAAGGAAGTAGCTGAACTCGTCACTGCGGTTAAAACCGACATCATTCGTATGGAACGCACCATGTCAGAGGGAATTGAAAAAGTAAAACAGTCATCCGACCTGACAGACAATACCATGAAAGTGCTGGGGGATATTCAGGACAGGGTAGAAGTTGACAAACGACGTATGCAGAATATACATGAGGCAATGGTTAAGATGCAGGATTCATCGAATCAAGTCGGACACGGAATGGAAAATGTTTCATCAGCCAGTGAAAAAAATCTGATGTCCGTTGAGAATGTCAATACCTTAACCAGCGCCATGACTGAACAGCTGAACAATGTCACCAGGCTGGCAAAATCATTGGAAATCATGGCACAAGGTGAACAGGAAATGTTGGCCAAATTCCGTCTGATGGAGGAAAAAACAGAACAGGGTTTAAAATAATCTTCATGCGACAATTCTGGAATAAATCTGCTAAAAATTCACCTATTATTTTCCGATGATTGCTTTCCACATGTTTTCTATACGATTGGCAAGGGTTTTGCGAAACATCATATATCAGATATTAGACACAGAATGATACATAAGAAAGTGTGACGCTAATATACTGATATTATTATTCTTACTATGTTTTTTCTGAAATTGTCAATTATTTCAAAAAGTTCAAAGAAAGACGTCCTGTTCAATTCAAAATGAAAAGATGAGGCTTAATGGAGTCTGAATATGCTCAATAAACTAAAAAAAACCTTGATAGCCAACAGAATACTCATTATCAGCATTTTCGTGTTTCTGATATTTACCGCATCCGGCATCCTTGGTTATTCACTCCTCGGCAAACAACTTTCAGCACAGGGACTTCAGGAAGAAATCTCCGGTACCTGGATATTGATTTTACTTATCGCGTACGGTATGATAATGCTGACGCTGATCTGGTTTACAGCAAACACGACATTTAAACCCTCAAAAGAAATCATTAAGGCCGGACAAAAGATAGCCTCCGAAAATATGAACTTTTTTTCCAATGCCATTGTTGAATTATCCCAGGGAAATTTGTCCAGACAATTGTCCTTTGACGCCAAACCGCTGTCAGCCTCCAAAAATTCAGAATTGAATCAGGTCACCGATATTTTCAACAGCATGATACGGAACCTGAAAGATGCAGCTGATGCATTTAACAATATAACGGATATTCCATGCAAGCGTCTTTTTTATGTGGGTGCGGATTCATTCCTGGAAGGCAGAAAATGTGGTGAATTGATGGGTCAGACTCTGAAGGGAAAGGGACAGGTCGTCATTCTTGCGGAAATATTGTCCGCCTCAAATCTCGATTTGAGACGCAGGGGCTTTATAAGCGCCTTACGTGAAAAATATCCGAATATTGAAGTAATGGGTGCCTTTGATGCCCCCTTTCATCAAAATATGACGTATAATGTCACCATGAAAGTATTAAAAGAGTTTCCCCATCTCTCGGCTATATATGTTGCAGACGGATCCGGTCCACAGCTCTGTGCCAAAGCGCTGATTGACGCCAAAAAGGCCAATCAAATAAAAGTGATATGCCACGATTTGGCCGATGAAACCATGCGCTGGGTACGGGACGGTGTGATATCCGCAACACTAAGTCAAAATACCTTCGCACAGGGATATGATCCGATCATCCATATGTACAATCATCTGGCGGCTGACTGGGAACCGCTTATGCCCTATTTGCTGACCGAGATGGATGTCGTTTCAAAGGAAAACTATGATATTTTCTGGCAGGAAGGCAAGGGGATCATTCTTTCCGAGAACGCAAGAAGCAAACTGGCCAAACCGCTGGTTAAATCCAGCGAAAAACCTTTACGAATTGCTGTTCTTGGCCGGGATGACAATGCATTCTGGATTTCTATTCAGAATGGTGTAAAAGCCGCTACTGAAACCCTGAGGGGACATAATGTAACCATAGACTGGATCATACCCAAAGAAGCAAAAAGCGCGGCAAATATAACGGCGGCCACCTATGGTCCGGCCATCGAGGATATTATAAAGAAAAAATACGACGCGCTGGCTTCCGTTGCCCCGGACCGGAAAATGATTCCCTATTTCAATAAGGCGGTTGAAGCGGGAATTCCCGTCGGATTGTTCAACAGTGATCCCAACAGCCTGCGCGGCCTGATATTTACCATTACAGAACAGGCTCAGCATCTGATGGGTTTAAGTGAAAATCTGGCCAGCAATACCACCCAGACCAGCCAGGCCACGGAGCAAATCAAAAATACCATGGATGACGTGGCCAAGGGGACCAAGTCGCAGAATAATCAGGTCACACGCACCGGCAATGCCCTGCAAAGCCTCCTGGACACCATCGATTTTGTCAGCAAGGACGCCGAAAGAAGTGCGGAAGCCACTGAAGATACAACCAAAGCCGTTAATAACGGCACCGAGGCCATGAATAAGACCCTTTCGACCATGCAGGTCATCGAAAAATCGGTGACCAATATTGGAGAAATTGTTGAGGAGCTGGGTCAGCATTCCGAACGTATCGATACCGTTGTTGATTTGATTGATGATATTGCTTCGCGGGTGAACGTACTGGCGCTCAATGCGGCTATTGAAGCCACCAAGGCCGGAGATTTTGGTAAAGGATTTATGGTCGTTGCCAATGAAATCCGCACCCTGGCAAAAAGTACAGCCACAGCAACCAAGGAAGTCGGGGAGCTGATCACGACAGTGCAAATGGATATCAGCAAGGTTGAGAAAGTGATGTCTGAAGGCCTGGAAAAGGTGCAGCATTCATCTGAACTGACAGACAATGCAATGAAAGCGCTGAGCGAAATTCAGGACATGGTGGAGATTGACAAACAGCGAATCCAGAATATTGCACGGGCCATGATTGATATGCAGAATTCCTCTCATCAGGTCGGAGAGGCTATGGAAAATGTCGCCACAGCGAGCGAAAAAAACATGCTGGCCGTGGAACAGGTGAATACTTTAACCAAGGATATGACGGACCAGCTGAACAATGTCACCGACCTGGCCAAGTCCCTGGAGTCAATGGCCAAGGGCGAACAGGAGATGCTGGCCAAGTTCAGTCTTCTCGGGGAAGAATAAGATAAACAGTTTGGATTGTTTTATTTTTTCTGCAGTCCATAAGCAAGCAGTTTCAGGGAACTGGCCTTGCCATGCTCACCCACCTCAAGAGCAGGCCCGACACAAGATGGACAGCCGCTACGGCATCCGCATTTTACAATTAAATCTGAAGCAGCCTGAAGAATATCCTCGTGCAAATTAAAAATCTTTCTGCTGTATCCCACGCCACCCGGCGTATGTTCATAAATATAAATGGTCGGTTTCGAAGAAAAGGGAGATTTAAGCATCGGGATGGTCCGCAAATCACTGGGATCCGTCATGATCCAGAGCGGTACCACATGTTCAAGAACATTGGCTGCGGCCTTTAATGCATCCCCCAGATTGCTTTCGGAAAGGGAAAGAGATTCCTTTACTGAATCCTCCAGCTCCCACCAGTAGGCGGTTGTATGCATGGTCATTTCCGGCAGATGAATGCGTCCTGCACCGACATTCTCATGGGTATTGAATTTGATTTTCTTGAATAATGTCGCCAGTGTGGTCACACTTACTTCTCCATGCCCCCGGTTGCCGCCGCTTACAGGCTGTGTATCAAAAGCATCAATAACTTTTACATCGGTTTTAGCCTGGGCGTCGGTATAGTAATCCACATTCACACTTTTCACATACGCCTTTCGCCTCTCCCAGTCCAGCCTGTCAACATGATATTGTGCACCTTCATGAATGTAAATGGCTTCATCATGCACGAGCATGGGCGCGCTGAAAAGATCCACCTCACCAATGACCCGTTCCTTTTGGGTTGTATCCACAATGACCACATTATCCGGAGCGGCTCGCCGCAAACTGATTTCCTCTGCAGGATAGGATTCACTCGTCCAGTGATATTGCTCCCCTGCTTTGTGAATCACATGATGCTCTTCCAGATATTTCAGCAATTCATCTGTTGAATCAGAACCGAATTTTTCCTGATCCTGAAAAGGCAGCTCAAACGCAGCGCACTTTAAATGAGAAAGCAGAATAATCAGATTATTCGGATCGATAATGCCCTGTTCCGGTGTTCTACGAAAAAAGTATTCCGGATGCTGAATGATATACTGATCCAGAGGTCCGCTCGTGGCGACCACAATGGCAACAGAGACAGATTCCCTTCGTCCGGCCCTTCCCGCCTGCTGCCAGGTTGAAGCAATGGTCCCCGGATATCCGGACATGATGGATACCGACAATTGACCGATATCAATTCCCAGTTCCAAAGCGTTCGTGGAAACAACCGCCTGTATCGATCCGTCCCGCAGACCCCTTTCAATCTCGCGTCTTTGATTCGGTAAATAACCACCCCGATAACCGCGAACAAGTTTTGATGATTTTTTTAATGATTTCATGGCTTCTTTGAGATAGGTCAGCAGTACCTCAACACGAAGCCGGCTTCGGGCAAACACAATGATCTGAACCTCCGAAGCGAGAAATCGCCTGGCTATTCCCCTCACCTCTTTTACGGAAGACTTACGGATACCCAGCTCCTGATTGACAACCGGTGGATTATAAAAAATAAAATGCTTCTCACCCCGGGGTGCTCCATTTTCATTGATCAGGACACTTTTCTCTTCAACCAGTTTATCAAACAGCTCTTTTGGATTGGCAATCGTTGCTGAACAACCGATAAATTGCGGATCAGCATTGTAAAAGGCGCATATACGTTTCAAACGGCGTATAAGATTGGTTAAATGGCTGCCAAAAACACCGCGATACATATGAACTTCATCAATAACCACATATTTGAGATTTTCGAAAAGCTTTACCCATTTTGTATGATGCGGCAAAATACCCTGATGCAGCATATCGGGATTGGTTACAACGATATGGCCAACCATTCGTATTGCTTTACGTGCGGATACGGGGGTATCACCGTCAAAGGTGTAGGTTTTTATATCCACTCCCATGGTTTGTACCATACCGTGCAACTCTGCCACCTGGTCCTGCGATAATGCCTTCGTGGGAAACAGATACAGGGTTCTGCTGTCCGGATTATTCAGTACGGATTGAAGAACCGGAATATTGTAACACAGCGTTTTACCGGAAGCGGTTGGGGTGACCACCACAACATGCTCACCGGACAAAATTGATTGGATAGCCAGAGACTGATGGGAATATAATTTTTTTATCCCCCGGCTGTGCAATGCGCTGATCAGTCTTTCATCCAGATTTGCCGGAAAGGGTGCATACTGCGCTTCACGGGCTTCCAGTTTCTCCCAGTGTGTTATTTGTTCCATGAATTCGGGGGATTGATGCAGCAGATCAATGATTTGTTCAATATTCATCGGACTACGCTTTGCTATTTATTTTTCAGGGACTGATGGCGTATAATTGAAATTCTAAGTTCTTAAATACTTCCCTGATTAAGTATATGCTGCCAGTACAGACCCATTTGACCGCGGTTATTAAAATCAATCTGCTTCAAGATCAAATAAGCTTTGCTGGTCAACTGCGTGTTCAAAAACAATTTTTCAAACGATTCATTTTTCTCATATGTCGAAAAAACGGACGGATTACTCTTATGGTAATGAAACAGCATAATTACAAATTCTTCATCCAGCTGACCTTTTTCCAAATATTCTGCCAGATTTTCAAGCGCTTTATTCTGAAAAACCGGATCCAGAGTTTTCAGCCCGGTTACCGGATAGGGTTGAACCGTTGCATACCATTGAAGAAAAATCGCCCGTTTCAGGGCTTCCGTATTCATGTCATGTATTGAAAGAACCACATAGCATATAAAGATATCATTGTAAATTTGATACACTTTATCATCCGGCTGTTTTTCTGCACCCATATCTTTTTCCTGATCATCCATCTCGAGCCTGCCAAGAACATCCTTTTCATTTTCTGCGATGGTTTCGATTTTTTTATAATACTGATAAGGAATCCAGTCCTTATCCCGCTTGTAGATAGTAGCCGGGACACCCGCCTCTTTAATTTTAATTGAAAGCGGCAGATTTTTGAGCCATTTGGTTTGATATTCCAGCAATGAATCCGCGTTGGAACAACCTTTCAAATTCGGATTCTCAAACTGCATATCATCATCTTTCCATTTGCAGATCGGACAGATCTGGAGGCTGCCAAAAGGATGATCAAACACCCTGAATCCGCAGGCCGGACAGGTGTATTTGGGCTCATCCGGCTGATTCATCTTAATTAATCGCATCATAGTTCACTCCTGTTACCGCGGGATATGGCTGTGACCTGTTGTCAGGATGAATTGTCCTTGAAATAAAATGGTTGAAAATATTAATTATATATAATTTAAATATAATACCTTCTTGCATGACGGCCCCATTGGATCATTCTGCTAATACAGAAGGCCGCCCGTCTGCCGATACTGTTTAAGAACACGACAGGCAGTATCCCGCCCAATATCTGATATCACCTCAATCCCCCGATTCTCCAGCCGTGCAGACCAGTTATCCGGAAGCGGACCCTCATCAAATCCGGCAAGTTCTTCAACATCTTCTTTTCTGGCGCCATACACCAATCTGCTGATGCCGGACCAGAATAATGCGCCATAGCACATGGCACAGGGCTGGGCAAGTGAAACCAGTTCATACGATCCGTTATCCAGCCGAAAATGGTTGACTTTCTTTTGCGCGAAAAGAATGGCCATGATTTCAGCATGGGCCAAAGATGTTTTTACAGAAACAACCTGATTCAGGCCCACAGATATCAGGTCCCCGCTCTGTATCTCAAATACAGCCGCAGAAAAAGGTCCACCGGTCCCCTCTTTGATGTTTTGTTCAGCAATTCGCGCCAGGAAATCCATTTTTTGCTCATGCGTATTATTTTGAATTTTCTGCTCAAGAAACGGAAAAATCCATTCCGGCATGGTCATTTCTTTATTGGTGCAGACCGGGTAACTGTTAATTTTCATAATTTATCGTTTTGTGCGATTGGATAAAAAGGTTTTAAATCATAGACTGTTTCTGTATTTTAAATAATATGTCAAAAATTTCAATCCATTCTGACCATGGCATAAATGATCTCATCCATGGTCCTGTTGTCTTTAGTGACTGCCATCTTGAGACAAGCCTCTCTGGTATAACCGGCCTTTTCCAGCACACGCATGGAGGCCTTGTTTTCTGCAAACACGCCGGCATACAGCCGGCAAATATCAAAATTTGAAAACGCCCAATCTGAAACAGCAATGACAGCCTGGGTCATGATCCCCTGTCCCCAGTATGATTCGCCGAGCCAGTAACCGATTTCACCGGACCGTCTGTAAATATCATCCTTGAGAACAACACCGATTCCGCCTGCAGCACACCCGTCTATGTCAATTGCATGTTGTGTTAAAGGATCCATGGATAAAGTGGATCGCACCCATTCAATAGCATGCTCCATCCTGTAGGGATGAGGGAAAATATCCCGTAAATGAATCCATATGTTTCGGTTGTTCGCTTGCTCGACGATGTAAGGTTCATCACCGGGCATAAACGGGCGAATAGAAAATTTTTTAAATTGGAAATGCATTGTATAAAATAAGAATGATTTTACAGTATCGCAAATAAAAAATGACAGGGAAGATGGTTCGTCTGTCTTGAATTGAATAATACGATCCGATATTCAGAATTTGAATGCCAACCACTACTGCCCGTAGCTGTGCCTTGTAGGAATTGCCCTAAAAGGTAAAATCTTAATGTCCCAAAAGATAATTTCCAAATATCAAAGGTTGAAAAATTATAATTTGGAGGACAGAGGATGATTCATCATCTCCTGAACGAAATAACGGTGAATCCGGTTGTCCGTTGTCAGCTCAGGATGAAAAGTGGTCACCAGAATATTTTTATTTCTGGCCATGACAATTTCATCCTTATGATATCCAAGCACTTCCGTATCCCCTGAAACAGCACGAATAACCGGAGCGCGGATGAACACGCCTTCATAGTCGGCTTTTCCGTTGAATACAGAAATCTGTATAGAATCAATAAATGAATCCACCTGCCTGCCATACGCGTTTCGTTTGACATCAATATCAATTAATGCGAGGGTCTCTAATTTTTCATCAACGACATTGCTGGAAAGAGAGATACAACCGGCACAAGTTCCCATAATCGCGTGATTTTTTGAAAAAGTCTGAATCGCCTTGAAAAGTCCCGTCTTTTTTAAAAGTTTAACAAACGTGGTGGTTTCGCCGCCGGGAAGAATCAGGGCTGAGCATTGCTTCAGTGTGTCCGCATCCCGGATAAGGCGGCTCTCCAGACCAAGCCGTTTCACACTTTTTGCATGAAGGGCAAAATCACCCTGTAAGGCCAGAACACCAATGACAGGTTTTATCATTTACCAGCCTCTCCCCTGCATCAGTTCAGATTCCGGAATTTCAGAAAGTTCAAGTCCTTTCATGGCATTTTTTAAACTTTCGGAGGCTTTGGCTACCGCATCCGGATCGTTAAAATGGGTCGTCGCCATAACAATAGCCCTGGCCCTGGCTGACGGATCCTCAGACTTAAATATGCCTGAGCCCACAAAAACCGATTCAGCACCAAGCTGCATCATTAAAGAGGCATCCGCGGGTGTCGCAATACCACCCGCCGCAAAATTGGGGACCGGCAAATTTTTATGTTTTTGAACATATTCAAGCAGTTCAACCGGCACACCCATCTCCTTCGCCTTGATGACCAGTTCTTCAGTTCCAAGAATTCCAATTTCTTTCAATTCACTTTGCACGGTTCGCATGTGCCGGACAGCCTCTATAATGTTCCCGGTGCCTGCTTCGCCCTTGGTCCGGATCATGGCCGCACCCTCTGCAATACGTCGAAGGGCCTCACCCAATTCCCGGCATCCGCATACAAAAGGCGTTTTGAAAGGCCATTTGTCAACGTGATAGCGTTCATCCGCGGGTGTCAGCACTTCACTTTCATCAATAAAATCAACGCCCAGACTTTGAAGGACCTGCGCTTCGGCAAAATGACCGATACGGCATTTGGCCATAACCGGAATGGATACAGCCGCCATAATTTCACGGATCATTTTGGGATTGGACATCCTTGCCACGCCACCCTGCGCGCGGATATCGGCCGGTATGCGTTCAAGGGCCATTACCGATACAGCACCCGCATCTTCTGCGATTTTTGCCTGGTCTGCATTGGTGACATCCATGATCACACCACCTTTAAGCATTTCAGCCAGTCCGACTTTAAGTTTAAATGATTTATCCATCTTAAACATTCAATTCGCCTCCTCAAATGGCGCCCTGTTAAGGCAAAAATAAAAATTGTTATTTGTTAAGCATATAATTTAATATATTTCTTTGTTTAGATCAATTTTTTTATTGTATTTTTAAATAAAATAATTCATTTTACCATTCGACCTGAATTCATCCGCAGCGCTGGCTTGAATGAACATTCAATTCAGTATAGAGACGGATGAGGCGAAAAGGAACTTATGAATATTGCCGAATATATACCCTTTCTTCCGCTTTTATATGCAGAAATGCATTACACATTGCACGGATTCAGTCTGGTTTATCGTTCATGGCCTGAAATTGTTGCGGATGTCCCTTATCGCCTTGAACCCGGCTGCCCGCTTCCGGTTCTTCTGCTGCTGAAAGATGCCGATCGTTTCCCTGTTTTCCTGCACACGGTTACAGTCGAAATCACTTATTCCGATGGAACGGGCGAAACACACACACTGATTCAAAATCCTGTTTTCATTGAAAACGCCTCATGGCATCGAATATTCCATATCCGTGTTTTAAGAAAGAATCCCGGCCCGGCTCAGGTCCTGGTAAAGATAGAAGCCGGAAAGAAACATAAAAAACGGTTAAGGACGTTCTATAATGACAATTACCGTGGTATGAGCCACGTGCCCTTTACGGTCCATCTGGCTTCTCAGCCGTTTCCATTATTGAAAAATTATATTTCCGGTGATATTCACTTTCATTCGGATTTCACACATGATCAGGCTGAATTCGGAGCGCCTCTGGATGCAACTGTTGAAATGGCCGGAGCCATTGGAATCCGGTTCAGCGCCGTAACGGATCATTCCTATGACCTGGATGACATGCCGGATAATTACCTGAAAAATGACACCCGGCTGGCAAAATGGAAAAAGTATATCAAAGAAACCGACAGGCTGTCAACATTTAAGGAACATATACTGATCCGCGGGGAAGAAATTACAGCCGGGAACCTGATGAACCGTAATGTGCATCTGCTTGTTCTGAATACAGGTACCTACTATCCCGGAGCCGGAGACAGCGCTGAAAAATGGTTCCGAACCCGTCCGGATCTTTCCATTTCCGAAATACTCGACAATCTGGAGCCGGATGCCCTGGCCTTTGCGGCCCATCCTGAAGATGCATTTAACTTTCTTCATCGAAAACTGTTAAGAAGAGATAAATGGCAGAAAAATGATTACAATCACGCCAGGTTGAACGGACTGCAGATCTGGAACGGTCCGCATGATAAAACCTTTCTGAAAGGTTTGAAATCCTGGATACACCTGCTTCTGGAAGGCCAAAAAATATCAATCGTTGCCGGAAATGACGCTCATGGCAATTTTAACCGGTTCCGCCAGCTGTTGCTCCCATTTCTTCTGTTCACTGAAAAAGAAGATTTTATATACGGTAAATCTCGCACGGTTGTTTATATTGAAGGCAAACCAACCCTGACAAAAATTTTAAACGCCCTTGCCTCGGGACACAGTTACGTATCAAACGGTCCCGCTTTGAGCATCCGTGTTATCAACCGGAACGGTCAGTCTTTTCATATGGGACAAACTGTAAAAGGAAAACCTGTCCGTCTGGTCATTCAGGGACTGTCCACAGAAGAGTTCGGGCCGTTTCAATCAGCTGTCATCCGGTTTGGCAGTACGGGCTGGAAGGCAGAAAAAACAATAACTGAAATAATCCGATTCAATGATCCTTTTCAATTTGACCAGACCATTGAACTTACAGATATATCCTCCGGATCTTACATTCGTGCTGAAATAACCACACATCACAAAGAAATAATCCGCGCGCTGACCAATCCGATTTATTTCGGAAGTACCGGATCATAGTTTATCCCTGCTATTAAATTGATGCTTGCCTTTTTTAAGACTTGGCTCTATATTACATTTACAACGCAAGGTTATGAACAAGGAGTGCATCATGCAGCCGACTCGTATAAAAACAATCATTACTTTGATTTTACTATTCCTGCTGACTGTGACAGCGCTCATATACGCAAAAACAGACAGCGATCCATCCGTTGTGGATCTATACGGCCAGTTACGGGTGGACGGCAACCGCATAGTCAGTGAAGACGGTGAACCTGTTATATTAAGGGGCATGAGTCTCTACTGGAGCCAATGGAAACCCGAATATTACAATGAGGACTGCATTGAATGGCTGAAGGAAGACTGGAAATGTACAGTTGTCCGGGCGGCCATGGCCGTGGATGCAGGCGGTTATCTGCAAAATCCTGAGGAAGAAAAAAACAAGGTTTATGACGTTGTTGAAGCCTGTATTGATCTGGGGCTTTATGTCATTATCGACTGGCACGACCATGAAGCTGAAAACCATGAGGAAGAGGCTGTCGCTTTTTTCAGCGAAATGGCTGAATACTATGCGGATGAACCGAATGTGATTTATGAAATATTCAATGAACCTTTGCAGGTGTCCTGGACCGATGTGGTCAAGCCCTATTCCGAAGCTGTCATTGAGGCCATAAGAGTCTATGATCCGGACAATATCATCATCGCAGGAACACCGTCATGGTGCCAGGAGGTAACAGCTCCGGTATCGGATCCTCTGGATTATGATAATATTGTCTATGCGCTGCATTATTATGCCACAACCCACACACAATGGCTCCGAAGCCGGTCAGCGACAGCGCTGAGCAACGGGCTTGCCCTTTTTGTCAGTGAATTCGGCACGTGTGAATATACCGGTGACGGTGTGATTAACTATACAGAAAACGAGGCCTGGTTCGATTTTATGGAAGAAAACATGATCAGCTGGTGTAACTGGTCCATTGCTGACCTGACTGAAACATCGGCG
>Ga0272441_10004911_pt1 | contig 23736 bp, 20 predicted proteins | sample SSMProp6N_FD_193582 | JGI IMG/M metagenome (GOLD analysis project Ga0272441, IMG submission 193582) | Marine sediment archaeal communities from Little Sippewissett salt marsh, Falmouth, MA, United States - SSM-Prop-6N | ecosystem: Environmental > Aquatic > Marine > Wetlands > Sediment ...
CCGGCGCGAGCGCGGCGGGTGCGGAGACCCGCCGCGCACGAGTTTCGCACGCTCCGTCCGGCACGTGGCAGATCTACCTCTTCTGGGCCCTGGCGGGCCTCGGGACGCTCGTCAAGGCGACCGCCCTGGTCGTCCCGCTCCTCACGGTGGGGCTGTACCTGCTTGCGCGGCTGCCGGCGGAGGGATGGCGCCGACCGCTCGCGCGCCTCAGGCCCGTCACCGGGCCGCTCGTCCTGCTGCTGGTGGCGGCCCCGTGGCACGTGGCGGCCCACGTGGCGACCGACGGGGCCTTCAGCCGCATCTACTGGGGGGTGCACGTCTTCGGACGGGCCACGGGGACCAGCGTCTTCGAGGAAACCACCTCGTGGTGGTACTACCTGCCGGCGCTGGCCCGCGACCTCTTCCCGTGGATCGTCTTTCTGCCGGGGGCGCTGGTGCAGGTGTGGCGGCGGCCGTCGCGGCCGTATCGGGGCCGGCTGCTGTTTCCGTTTGTGTGGCTCGTGGGGAGCCTCGTGTTCTTCTCGGCCGTCTCGTTTCGCAAGGATGAGTACCTGCTGGTGGCGTACCCGGCGGCGGCGGTGCTCATCGGGTACTTCCTGGATTATTACGTCGAGGCGCAGATCGTGGACGCCCGCCTCCGGAAGTGGGTCGTGGCGGCGCTGGTCATCGTGGCGGGATGCGCGGTCCTGGCGAGCGCCGGCATGATGGCCCTGGCCTCCAGCCCCGACCTCCGCGACCGGTTGTACGGGAGCGAGGACCTGGTGACGGGATCGGACGGGCGGCTTCATCCCAGGTCCGAGAGGTGTCCGCAGGAAATCATCCCCCGCGGCCGGTGGTTCGGACATGCCCCCGTGGATGACGAACCGCTGCTCACCAACGACACGGACCGGGCGGTGTGGCGGGGCATCGCCGAGCGGTTCGCCAAGCGGCCGTGGCTGGCGGCGGTGCTGTTCGGACCGGTTGGGGTTGGGGCCCTGGCGGCGGTGGTGCTGGTCCTGCGCCGGCAGGCCGCGGGGGCGGTCGCGCTCACGGTCTGCACCACGCTCCTGGCGTTCGTCCTGTTCGTCGAGACGATCGTGCCCGTCCTGGGGCGCGTGCGGGGCCTCGCGGCGTTCGCCGACGCCGTCCAGGCCGAGGCCGTCCGGCGGGGACCCGGGACGCGGGTCTTCCTGGCCGTGGGCGAGTGCCACGAACTCTCCTTCATCCTGGACGAGCGGGCCGAGGGGCTGCGGGCCCATTCGGAGCCCATTGATTTCCTGAGAAAGGAACTGGCGGCCGGTCGGTCGTGGCTCGTCGTGACGGACCTCCGGACCCATCTCGAGCCCGTCGATTTTTTGGGGGGGAAGGACATGGTGCCCGCTCAGGGGTGGTTCGACGTGACGGACGTGCAGGTCTGGCAGGAGGGACGGTGGCAGGACCTGCCCGGCGAGTGGCGCGTCGTCGCCGAGACGCCGGACGGCCATCGCCGGCCGATGGTCTGTGCGGCGCCGGTGACGGAGGCGCCATAGGCGAGAATCGCCGAGAGGCGGGGGTGCCACTGGTTGCTTGTCAGCCAGTGCTCGCGGCATGTCGAAACGCACTGGCGGGCAAGCCGCCAGTGGCACCCGGCGCGGCGGGCCGGGAGACCCGCCGCGCCAAGATGGATGATGGAGAGCCGATGAGCAAGAAGACCTCCGGGAAGAAGGCGAAGGGCCCCGCCGGCCACGCCGTCAGCGCGGTCCTGCCGGCCTACAACGAGCAGGACGTGCTCCGGCAGTCGGTCCAGGAGTTGCACGCCGCCCTGGAGAAACAGTGCGAGCGGTTCGAGATCCTCATCGTCGACGACGGCTCGACCGACGACACGCCGCGCCTCGCCGACGAACTGGCCGACGAGTACGAGGCGGTGCGGGCCATCCACCATCGGCCGAACAAGGGATACGGGGCGGCGCTCCGGACGGGGTTCACGAGCGCCCGCCTGCCGCTCGTCTTCTACACGGACGCGGACAGCCAGTTCGTGCCCGGCGAAATCGGGCTGCTGCTCGAACGCATCGGCGAGGCCGACATCGTGACCGGCTACCGGGCGGACCGGCAGGACCCCTGGCAGCGGAAGTTCTTCTCGTGGGGGTTCAAGAAGTTCATTGGCTTCATCTTCGGCGTGCGGGTGCGGGACTGCGACTGCGCGTTCAAACTCTACCGCCGGAAGGTCTTCGGCGAGATTACGATTGATAGCGATATGTTCTTCGTCGACGCCGAGGTGCTGGCCAAGGCCGCCGTCCTCGGCTACCGCATCGACGAGGTGGCGGTGACCCATCGTCCGCGGGCCGGCGGGGAGAGCACCGTCCGCCTGAGCCACATCCTCTCGACCCTGCGCGAGGCGTGGCACGTGTTCCGGGAGCCGAACCTGCCGATTCGCGAGCCGAAGGAGGCGTAAGGCGCCGCGCGACGGGCCGTCGCCGGGTGCCACTGGCGGCTTGACCGCCAGTGCGGCTCGCCATTCGAGAAACACTGGCTGACAAGCAGCCAGTGGCACCCGGCGCCTTGCGAGCCCGCGGCGTAAGCAGCGGGATACGTTCGAAGGCAAGCGCGCCTTCCGCGTGCGCGCATCGCGTCGCGCCGTCGAGTACCCGCGATCTTACGATCGCGGCTCGAAGCACCGCGCGGGCGACGTCACTCTGGATTCGTTTCGGGATGGACCTCGACCCCCGCCAGCCCGGGGTACGTCGTGCCGCGAATCGTCAGCCGCAGGCTCTTGACGGGGACGTTCAGGCCGAGGTCGACGATGATGACGGAGCCGGCGGCGACGTTGTCGAGGCGGTGGGAGGTGGTTCCGTTGAGGACGAGGCTGGCCCGTCCCCACGGGTTGCCGCCCGCCGGTCCGCCGCGGGCGAAGAGGAGGACGTACCGGCCGTGCGCGGGCGGGTCCCAGGTGGCGTAGAACCATCCGCTGGGCCCGTCGAGCGACCAGGCGGTGCCCGTCCGGTCGCCGCCGAAGACGTCGGCGGGTTTGCGGTCGCCCCAGGAACTGGAGGCCTCGGCCGTGCCGCCGGCCCCGACGGTGCCGGCGGGCGGGAAGCGGTCGGCCCACTGCGCCTCGAACGTCTCGTGGGAGACGATCGTGATGACGGGCAGGGCGGCCGCGACCTTGGCCAGGGCGTCGTTGGTCTCGGCCAGCCCCTTGCGGACGGCGGCGAGTTCGGCCAGCGCCTTGGCGTCGGCGCCGCCGGCGGCTTCGGAGCCGGTATCGGCGCCCGCGCCGGTATCGGGGTCGGCGGCGTCCGGGGTCGCCGGCGCGCCGACGCGTTTCAGGTACGCCTGGTAATACGCCCGGGCCCGCTGCATGGCGAGGATGCGGCCCTGTCGGCTGGCCTCGGCGGCGAGGTCGCGGTACCGGTGGCCGAGGGCCGCCAGCGCCGGCGTGGGGAGTTTTTCCACCGACATGCTCGCCAGCAGGATGTACTTGTTCAGCGGGTCGTCCTTCTGGAGGTCGAGTTGCTCGGCCGCCGCCTCCGGGTTATCGAATTCGACCACGTAGATACGAAGAAGTTTCTCTCGGGCGTCCTGGTCGCCCGGGTTGTCCTTGAGATGGGCCTTGAGGCGCTCGGCCTGGACGCGGAAGCCCTCCCGCGTGCGGGCGTAGTCGAACTTGGCCTTGAGGCGGTCGTGGCTGATGTTGCGCAGGTTCACCGCCAGCGGCAGGGCTCGGCGGTACAGGAGGGTGGCCTCGGCGTAGTGCTGGCGGGCGGCCTGGTCGTCGGCGTAGGCGACGATGGTGCGGGCGAGGGCCTCGCCGGCCTCGACGCGCTCCCGGCCGCGCGCGTTGTTGTACCGCTGCTGATGGGCGTCGAGGATCTTCTCGCGTGCGGCGTCGCGCCGGTCGGGGAACGTCTTGACCAGGTGGTCCATCGCATCGACGGCGATGCGGAACCCGCCCTCCTCGCCGACGGCGAGGTCGTAGGCCCGCTCGCAGAGGAGGGCGAGCAGGTCTTTCGCGACCGTGCCGCTGCGGGCCTTCTGGAGAAGCCGCCCGGCCAGGGCGACGTCGTCGGCCGTCTCGCGGGTGGCCTGGACCTTCTTGAGGTCCTCGTCGAACGCCTCGGCGAAGGCGGCCTGGGCGTCGTCCGGCGCGGCGGCGGGGGCGGCATCGGCCGCCAGCGACAGGGCGAGCAGCAGGGCGGTCGCAAACAGGGTACGCGTCATGCCGGAATGTCCTCCTGGAGTCCTTTCTGACGCGGCGGTGCCATCGCCACTGGGTCCCTCTCGCGGTAAGTGAGGGTGGCATGGCCGCGCTTGCGTGGCCATGGAGCCTTCGAAGGCGTATGGCCGCCGGCCATCGGGTGGCCGGACCACCCGGTTTCCCCCTCACCCCGCCCCTCTCCCGGCGGGGGAGAGGGAGAACGGTCGCTCAACTCAGCCCGTACTGCTTGATCTTGCGGTACAGGGTGCGCTGGCCGATGCCGAGGATGTCGGCGGTTTTCTGTCGGTTCCCGTCGGTCTGGCGGAGGGTCCGCTCGATGAGGAGGCGTTCGGCGTCCTGGAGGCTGAGGCCGGGTGCGAGGCCCTCGGCGCCGCCCGCGCCGGCGTCGCCGGGGCGGATCTCGGCCGGGATGTCCTCGGTGCCGAGCGTCTCGCCGCTCGCGAGGACGACCATGGTTTCAAGGGTGTTGATGAGTTCGCGCACGTTGCCGGGCCAGTCGTAGGTGCCCAGGACGGCCTGGGCCTGGGGCGCGATGCCCGTCACGGGCTTGCCGTGCTCCTCGGCGAGGCGGTGGATGTAGTGCTCGGTGAGCAGAGGGATGTCCTCGCGCCGCTCGCGGAGCGGGGGCAGGACGATCCGCACGACCTTCAGGCGGAAGAAGAGGTCCTCGCGGAACGCGCCGTCCTTCACCAGGGTGGCCAGGTCGCGGTTCGAGGCGCTGATGAGCCGCACGTCCACGTGGCGCGGGTCGTTGGAGCCGACGCGGACGATCTCGCCTTCCTCGATGACGCGGAGGAGTTTGATCTGGATGGGCGAGGGCATGTCGCCCACCTCGTCGAGAAACAGGGTGCCGCCGTCGGCGTGCTCGAACCGTCCCTTTCGGCTGGCGACGGCGCCGGTGAAGGCGCCCTTCTCGTGTCCGAAGAGTTCGCTTTCGAGGATGCCCTCGCTGAGGGCGGCGCAGTTCAGGGCGACGAAGTTGCGCGGCTTGCGGGGCGAGTTGTTGTGGATGGCCTTGGCGACGAGTTCCTTGCCCGTGCCGCTCTCGCCCTCGATGAGGACGGTGGCGTCGGTGGGGGCGATCTGGCGGCAGGTCTGAATGACGCGGCGAATGGCGGGCGACTGGCCGATGATGCCCTCGAAGCCGAACCGTTCCTCCAACTGGGCGGAGAGTTGCTCCGTCCGCTGGAGGAGGCGGCGGTGTTCCAGGGCCTTGGCCACGCGGTCCCGCAGTTCGCCGAGGTTCAGCGGCTTCGTGATGTAGTCGTGGGCCCCCGCGCGCATGGCCTGGACAGCCGTCTCAATGGACCCGTGGCCGGTGACGACGATGACCTCGGTGGCGGGGTCGCGCTGCTTGGCCTCGCGCAGGATCTCCATGCCGTCCACCTCGTGCATGACGAGGTCGGTGACGATGAGGTCGAAGCCGTTGTCGTCCAGGAGGTCGAGGGCCCGGCGCGGCTCGGTGACGACGACGCAGTGGTGGCCCTGGCGCTGGAGGGCGTCGTGGACGGCGTCGGCCTGAGGCCGGTCGTCCTCGACGATGAGGATGCGGGCGGTGTGGTCGGGTTCGTGGGCGTCGGGCATGGCGCGCTGGCTCTAATCGTTCTCCTGGGCGGCGGGCAGATGGATCGTAAACTGCGTGCCGCGCCCCACCTCGCTGTGGACGTCCAGGGTGCCCTTGTGTTCGGTCACGATGCGGCGGACGGCGGGCAGCCCCAGCCCCGTGCCGCCGGACCGTGTAGAGTAATACGGTTGGAAGATCCTGTCCAGATCCTCTCGGGCGATGCCGCAGCCGGTGTCGGTCACGTGGAGTCGGACGCCGCGGCGGTCGCCCTCGGTGGTGATCATGAGGTCGCCGCCGCCGTCCATGGCGGCCTCGGCGTTGAGGACGAGGTTCGCCAGGGCCTGCTTCAGGCGGTCGGCGTCGAGGGCGACGGGGGGCAGGCCGTCGGCCAGGGAGGTGCGAATCTGGATGTGCGATTGCTGGAGCCGGTCGGTGTAGAAGTCCACGAACTCCTCCACGATCGGGTTCAGCGCCTGCCGCGCGAGCCGCACCTCGTGCTTGCCGGCCAGTTTGAGGAAATCGTCGAGGATCTGGTGCAGGCGGTCGGCCTCGTGTTGAAGAGTGTCGAGCCGGCGGGCGAGCCGGGGCTCGACGGGGTGGCCGGGACGCTCCAAGTCCTCGCGCAGCAACTGGACGTTGAGTTGCAGGGTGGAGAGCGGATTCCGGATTTCGTGGGCCAGGCCGCCCGTCAGGGTGCCGATGTAGGCCAGGTGTTCGGCGTCGCGTGCGCGGCGCTGGGAGTCGCGTGCCCGCCGTTTGGCGCGGCGGGCGAGGAGGGCGGTCACGACCGACGCCCCGGCGGCGCCGGCCAGTGCCCCGAGAGCAAGCGCGAGGCCTGGTTCCACGCGAGGCTCCTCCCGCTGGGTCTGTGCCGGGTCGCGCCGACGCAAGCGAAGCGCGGCGGGTCTCCCTCGACTCCGCTCGGGACAGGCTTCGACCTGCCGCGCATCATGGATGTGGCATGAACCGCTGCCGGCGTCGTCGGCACGGATCACTCGCTCTTGGTTTCTTCCTCGTGCAGTGCGGCACGTCGCGACAGTTTGATCCGCCCGCGGTCGTCGACGTTGATGACCTTGGCGCGGACCGTGTCGCCCACCTTGACCACGTCGGTTACGTTCTTGACGTAGTCGTTGGCGAGTTCGGAGATGTGGCACATGCCGTCCTGACCGGGAAGGATCTCGATGAACGCCCCGAAGTCCTTGACGGAGACGACCTTGCCGGTGTAGATCTTGCCGACCTCGGCCTCGGCCGTCACGTCCTTGACCATCTGGACGGCGGCCTCGGCCTTTTCGGCGTCGACGCTGGCGATGGTGACGGTGCCGTCGTCCTCGATCTCGACGCTGGCGCCGGTCTGTTCCTCGATGCCGCGGATCATTTTACCGCCCGGCCCGATGACCTTGCCGATCTTGTCGGGATTGATCTGAATCTGGATGAGGCGCGGGGCATGCCGGCTGATCTCGGCGCGCGGCGAGGGAATCGTCTCGAGCATGACCTTGAGGATTTCGAGCCGGGCCTCGCGGGCTTGGGCCAGCGCCTCGCGGCACACATCGAGCGTGACGCCACGAACCTTCAGGTCCAACTGGATGCCGGTGATGCCCTTCTGGGTGCCGGCCACTTTGAAGTCCATGTCGCCGATGTGGTCTTCCTCGCCCTGGATGTCGGTGAGGAGAAGGCCCTTTTCCTGGTCGGAGATGCGGCCGACGGAAACGCCCGCCACCGGGTTCTTGATCGGCACGCCGGCGTCCATCAGGCTGAGCGTGGCGCCGCAGACGGTGGCCATGCTGCTCGAGCCGTTCGACTCCATGATGTCGGAGACCGTCCGGATGGTGTACGGGAAGTCGCCTGTGGGGACGACGTTCTTGAGACACTTCTCGGCGAGGGCGCCGTGACCGATGTCGCGGCGCCTGGGGCCCCGCATGAACTTCACTTCGCCCACCGAGAACGGCGGGAAGTTGTAGTGCAGGATGAACGTCTTGCGGTATTCCTCGATGAGGCCGTCGATGATCTGCTGGTCCTCGCCCGTGCCGAGCGTGCTCGTCACGAGGGCCTGCGTCTCGCCGCGCGTGAAGAGCGCCGAGCCGTGGGTGCGCGGCATGATGCCGACCTCGCACGAGATCGGCCGCAACTCGTCGGGCTTGCGGCCGTCGGTCCGCTCTCCGGCCAGGAGCATCTTGCGGATGAGGCGGTCCTCGACGTTCATCCAGGCGCTATTGAAGTCGGAGGCGGACCACTCGTCGGTCTCGCCCTCCGGGCCCAGGATGGCCTCGCGGGCCTTGTCCTTGAGCGTGTCGCAGGCGGCCTTGCGGTCGAGTTTCCCCGCGACGTGCTTGGCCGATTCCAGGTCCGCCAGGTACCCGTCCTCGATCTGTTTCTCGAGGGCCGAGGTATCCTTCGGGCCGCCGAATTCCTGCTTCGGCTTGCCGGCCTTCTCGACGAGTTCGTTCTGCATCTCAATGACCTGGCGGATGAAGTCCTGGGCCTGCTCCAGCCCCTCCAGGACCTTCTCCTCGGGCACCTCGGCGCCCTCGACCTCGATCATGTTGATGGTGTCTTGGTGGCCGGAGACGGCCAGGTCCAGCGTGCCGCCGTCGCGCTGCGAGTGGGTGGGCATGAGAATGAAGTCGTCGCCGTCGAGGCCGATGCGGCAGGCGCCGATCGGCCCGTCCCACGGGATGGGCGACAGGCAGAGGGCGGCGCTGGCGCCGATCATCGAGAGGATGTCCGGGTCGTTCTCCTGGTCGGCCGAGAGCACCAGGGCCACGATCTGGATCTCGTCGCGGTACCCCTCGGGGAAGAGCGGCCGGACGGGCCGGTCGACCATGCGGCAGGTGAGGGTTTCCTTGGCGGACGGGCGGCCTTCCCGCTTGAAGAAGCCGCCGGGAATCTTGCCCGCCGCGTACGTCATCTCGCGGTACTCCACCATCAGGGGGAAGAAGTCGATGCCTTCCCGCGGTTCGGCCCGCGTGGCGGTGACCAGGACGACCGTGTCGCCGTAACGCACCACCGCCGAGCCGTGCGCCTGCTTGGCCATCTTGCCGGTTTCGATGCTGAGGGTCCGGCCGCCCAGTTCGCGTTCAACTCGTGTGCCAGTCATTGTGTTCTCCATCCGTCTCTTCCTTTGCCGACATAACCTGTTCGCTCACGCCCCTTGCCGTCCGACACGTCCAGACAGACTGCCGTCACGGTGTTGGAACCGCCCGGCCACACGCCGGGCGAAAGCCACGTCAACCGCACCCGTGTGCGGGTTACTTGCGGATGCCCAACCGCTGGATGACCGCCTGGTACCGGCTGCGGTCCTGGTTGGCCAGGTACTTGAGGAGACTGGCGCGGCGGCCGACCATTTTCAGCAGTCCCCGCCGGGAGGAGTGGTCCTTGCGGTGGGTCTTCAGGTGTTCCGTCAGGTGGTTGATCCGCTTCGTCAGGAGGGCGATCTGCACTTCCGGCGACCCGGTGTCGCTCTCGTGCACCCGATATTGTTCGATGATCTCCTGCTTCTCGCTCATCCGCCGTTCCTTTCAAGCACATGGGTGATGGGAGGCGGCCACTCCCATACCTGAACTGCCGGCCAAGCCGGCACGTACCCTTATCAGCGGCCGCTACGGGTACTGTACTTTACCCAAAACCCGCTCAAAAGGCAATGGTTTATTCGGCCCGTGGGACCCGCCTGCACCGGCCGTCCGCGGTTTCCGCGTTGACCCGCCCGCCCCGGCGGGCTACAGTATGGCTTTGAGACTCTCAGCGGAGGAGACACTCCATGGCGGACGAACTCGCCTACGCCATGATCACGCCGTACAGCCTGCACAAGAGCCGGACCGGCGGCATCATCGGCCGGTTGGTCAGCCTGGCCCGGCTGGACCTCGTCGGCATCCACATGTACGCCCCCAGCGACGCGTGGGTGGACGAGTACGTCGACATCCTGAAGCGGTCGGACCTCGAGAACCCCGCCCGCGACGCCTTCATCGGCTACGTCGACGAGCACCTGCGGCGCGACAACCCGCTCGGCCTCTCGAACCGGTGCATGATGCTCCTCTTCAAGGGCAAGGACGCCTTCCACCACCTGCTGGACGACGTGGTCGGCCACGCCAGCCCCCGCGTGACCGGTCACACCGTCCGCGGGACGTACGGCGACTTCCAGCGGTCGGCGGACGGCACGCTCCGGTACTTCGAGCCGGCGGTCATCTGCGGCCCGTGCGGCGAGACGGCCGAGGAGGAACTGGCGTTCCTGGCCCGCACCGCCTCCACGGACGGCGGGGTCATCGAGGACTCTGTCGACTTCCTGCCCGGTGCCGAGACGTTCGAGACCCAACTGGTGATCCTGAAACCCGAGAACTTCGAACGCCGCAGCCGACGCCCGGGCTACATCATCGACGTCTTCAGCCGGACCGGCCTGTACATCGTGGGGGCGGAGCTGCTGTCGATGTCCGCCGCCCAGGGCGAGGCGTTCTACGCCCCGCTCGTCGACGTCTTCCGCGACAAATTGCAATTCCTCATCGAAGGCACGATGCGCGAGCGGTTGGCCGACGCGTTCGATTTCGAGATCCCCGACGCGTTCTACGAAGAGGCCAAGGCGGCGCTCGCGGACCTGAACGCCCGGACCGAGTTCGCCAAGATCGTCCACTACATGACCGGCGTGGACCCCCGGCGGGTCCGGACGGAGGCGGAGCGGAACCGGCCCGGTCCCGTCCAGTGCCTCGCCCTTTTGTACCGCGGGCCGGACGCCATCGAGAAGATCCGACGCATGCAGGGGGCCACGAACCCCGAGCAGGCCGAGGAGGGCACCGTCCGGTCCGACTTCGGCCGCGACCTCATGCGCAACGCCGCCCACGCCTCCGACTCCCCCGAGAACGCCGAGCGCGAACGCAAGATCGTCGGCATGTGGACCACCGAGGACCGGCCCGAGTTCCAACGCGTCATTGAAGATTATCTGGGTCAGTAGTCCCTGGTCCTTTGTTATTGGTCCGTGGCGGAGCGGCGCAGGCCGTCGGACGGCCGTTTCTCTGTTCTCGGCGTTCTCTGTGGGCTCCGCGTTGAAAACGATCGGCCCGAAGGTCTGACCGCATGAGCGACGTCCATCGCATGACCGTCCGCGTCCGGTACCCGGAATGCGATCCGGGCGGCCGGGCCCATCACGGCGTGTACCTCACGTGGTTCGAGATGGGCCGGACGGAACTGATGCGCGGCCGCGGCCAGACCTACGCCGACATGGAACGCACCGGCTGGTTCATCGCCGTCGTCCGGGCCGACGTGCGGTACCGCCAACCCGTCCTCTACGACGAGCGGGTGACCGTCGAAACGTGGATCGAAGAGGTGCGGGGCGCCCGGCTCGTCTTCGGCAACCGTGTCCGCAAGGAGGGGACCGGGACGCCGGCCGCCGAGGCCACAATCACGACCGCCCTGGTGGACTCGGGCGGCCGTCCCCGGCGTTTCACGGACGAGGACATCGCCCGCATGACCGGGGCGACGCCGTAACGCCCCGGGCGGGTGCCACTGGCGGCTTGTCCGCCAGTGCCGGACGACGAACGACAACGACGCCTCACGCAAAGTTCACCCGCCGGAGGCGGGCCGCTAAGACGGCAAAGGCAGGCAATAGGCAACCGGCAACCGGCAATAGGCGACAGCAACGGCAAACCGGCACAGGGTGAGCGCCTTGTTGTTATTCTAATTCACCGCCTTTGCTGTTTGCTGTTCTTTGCGGCTTGGCGCCTTTGCGTGAGGAAGGTCGTTTGCCGTGGCCGTAGCCGTGTCTTGGCGTGAGGCCGCTCGTTGCGAAAGGAGGACGCCCATGTTTCCGTTCACCCGCCGACGCTTCCTGAAGACGCTGGGCCTCACCGCAGCCGGTTTGGCGGGCGCGGGCCTCACGCCTCTCGGCCGGGGCGGGGCCCAGGGGGCCGAGGGTGGCCCGGCCGACCCGCAGCGGCCCAACATCCTCCTCATCATGGCCGACGACGTCGGACGCGAGGTCCTCGGCTGCTACGGCGGCACGTCGTACGCGACGCCGAACCTCGACCGCCTGGCCGAGGGCGGCACGCGGTTCACCTACGCGTTCAGTTGTCCCGTGTGTGCCCCGACCCGCGTCAAGATCATGACCGGCCGATACGGGTTCCGGACCACGCAGAAGTGGGGCCACATCCCGCCCGACGAGCGGACCTTCGGTCACATACTCGCCGGCGCCGGCTACGCCACCGCCATCGCCGGCAAGTGGCAGATGACGCTCCTCAAGACCGACCCCGACCATTGCCGCAAGATGGGATTCCAGCAGTCGTGCGTCTTCGGCTGGCACGAAGGGCCTCGCTACTTCGGGCCGTTCCTCTACGAGAACGGCAAGCCGCACCGGTATCCGGACGACACCTACGGTCCGGACGTGTACGTCGATTTCCTCATCGACTTCATGAAGGCCAGCCGCGACCGCCCGTTCCTGGCGTACTACTCGATGGCCCTGTGCCACGCCGTCAGCGACGACTTCTGGCCCCCGCCGCCCAAGCCGCCCGGTCAGGACACATACCGCTCCTACGCCGAGTGCGTGGCCTATATGGATAAGAACGTCGGCCGGATGATCCAGGCCCTGGAGACCCTCGGCCTCCGCGAGAACACGCTCATCCTCTTCACCGGGGACAACGGCACGCCCGGCGCGTTCATCCGCGACGCCAAAGAGGTGGACGGTAAACGTACGTACCCGCGGGAGCCGGTCTTCTCCGAGTGGCACGGCGAGAAGGTCCGCGGCGGGAAGGGCTCGATGGGCGATCTGGGCACCCGCGTGCCTCTCATCGCCAACCGGCCCGGCCGCGTGCCCGCGGGAAAGGTCTGCGACGACCTCATCGACTTCAGCGACGTGATGCCGACGCTGGCCGACCTCGCCGGCGCCCGCGTGCCGCAGGACCGGCCGATCGACGGCCGGTCGTTCGCCCCGCAACTCCGTGGCGAAAAGGGCAGCCCCCGCGAGTGGGCGTACAACCAGCACGGCAAGAAGGCGTGGGTCCGCACCCATCGCTGGAAACTGTACCGCGACGGCCGGCTGTTCGACCTGGAGACGGACGCGCGCGAAAAGAAGCCGATCAAACCGGGCGAGGGTTCCGACGAAGCCGCCGCCGCCCGCAAGCGCCTCGAGAAGATCCTCGCGAACCTGAAGCCTTCTTGAGCGAGGCACTCAAGAAACCTTTGGCGCGGTGGGTCTCCGTACCCACTGCGCGGGAACTCTGTGATTCTTTGCGCGGCAGGTGCTCCAGACCCGCCGCGCACGCCGTTAAAGGGTAAGGCCTCGCGGAGACGCCCCATGACGCCATCGCCCACGTTCCTCGACCTGCCGCCCGACCTGGCCGACCCCGACCGGGCCCGGTACGTCGTCCTCCCCGTCCCGTACGAGGGGACGGTGTCGTACGCGGCCGGGACGGCGGCGGGTCCGGTAGCGATTATCGAGGCTTCCACCCAGGTCGAACTTTACGATGAGGAACTCGGCGCCGAGTGCGTCGCGGCCGGCGTCGCGACGCTCCCCCCCGTCGAGCCGGCCGACGACCCGGCCGCCATGATGGACCGCGTCCGCGCCGCCGCCGAACCGCTCATGCGGCAGGGGAAGTTCGTCCTGGCCCTCGGCGGCGAGCACAGCATCACCGTCGCGCTCGTCGCCGCGGCCCGCGAGGCGTGGGGCGAGGTCAGCGTCCTCCACGTCGACGCCCATGCCGACCTCCGCGACACCTACGGCGGCACGCCGCACTCGCACGCCTGCGTGATGCGGCGGGTGCTGGACATCACGCCGCACCTCGTCCAGGTGGGCGTCCGCAGCGTCTCGAAGGAGGAGGTCGACGCCTGTCCGGAGCAGGTCGCCCGGTTCATCACGCCGCAGGTGATTGAGGACGATCCGAACTGGGTCGAGCGCGCCCTTGAGCGGCTGACCGACCGCGTCTACGTGACGGTGGACGTGGACGGCCTGGACCCGTCGATCGCGCCGGGCGTCGGCACGCCGGAACCGGGCGGCCTCACGTGGCGGCAGGTGCTGCGGCTGCTGCGCCGCGTCGCATCGGAGAGGGAAGTGGTGGCCGCCGATGTCGTGGAAACGTGCCCGATTCCCGGCCAGAACCTGACGGAGTTTGTCGCCGCCCGCCTCGCCTACAAGATCATCGCATACACGCAGGGGCCCGCGTAGGCAAGAGCCGCGGCGCGCCGCCGTTCGAGCCGGCTGCGGAGGCAGCCGGGTATTTCCATCCGGCGTGGCGGCATCGCACCGCGGTTCGAGAATGCCCCGCCGCTTCCGCGGCGGGCTCGAAAGGCACAATCCGACCGCGTGCGTGCGAGCACCCCTCTACTGATAATGGGATTGTGTCCCGCCCGGATTCCAGGCGGGAAAGCGTGGTCAACGCCGCCGGCACCTCATCACCCGATTCTCTCATAGCACTTGGTACAGGAACCGGGGAGCCGTCAATCTCCGCGGTTCCTCGGAAACCGCTCTGAAAGCGATTGTCACAGATCGTCCGGTCAGGCGTCAGCCCACACGGCGGCGGAAGTAACCAACCAAGGCGCCCACGCCTCCCAACAGGCTGACTAGGGTAATCGGCTCGGGGACCGGGGGGGGCGTGGGTATCGGATCGCCGATCTCGGGCCAGACCTTGTTCTTGCCGATCTTGTTCGGTGATGCATGGATGAGCGGCATCGATAGAAAACTGGGATCGTGCAGGTCGATGGTGGCCGACTCGAAGACGTGGCTTTCAATCTGGAACTCGTACGAGACCTCGTAGAGCCAGCCGGGCCGCGTTGGATTCCCGTAGTCGTCGTCGGCCGCCGGCGAGTTGTAGTCCTTGCCGAAGAAGGCGCGGTCAGGGTCGTTGGGATCGCTTGGATCGACAAACGTATCCCAGTTGTAGGCCAGGGACGTGTTGGCGGCCACGAGGTCCGCGACGTTGCCGACGGTGACCTTAAACTCTTTGTCGTGTGGCGTGATGCCGCCTATATACGGCGGATCCTCTCTGTGTTCGCCGAGACCGTGCAGGTAGTCCAGTGTCACATCGAAGAGCGTCTCGCCGTCCCACGCGAAGGCGAACTGGGCGTCGTCGCTGCCGGTCAATTCCTGGAACTTGTGGCTCTTCCCGCTCGGCGCCGCGGTCCCCCACCCGATGGCCGTCGTGCCGTAACTGTTGTCCACCAAGGTCTTCGGCAGCACGAACGCGACGACTAGGTCGTCGTCGGGCATCTGGTGAAGCCACAGTTGACCTCCGCCGACGGTACCGGCAACGTCTTCGACCTGGAAATTGATTTCGTACCCGATGGCGTACTCGCCGGGCTCCACCCAGCCATCGACCGTGACGGCCGCTGCTGTTGACGCCATCACCAGCACGGCCAGCATGGACGCAACCGACGTAACCGCGCCTGCCACATCTCTGTTCTCGGCATAGTGTTCCATGACAATCCCCTCACAGTCTGTTCAGAAACGACCCCTTGAAATGTGGCTCGGATTCCGGAATGGACGGTCTGCACATCCGAAAATCCGCCACTTGGTCAAACAGGCGAGGGTGCCCCTCCGTCCCCTCGGACGGCCTGATCGCCCCTCACCAGAACAAAACAAGGCCGGTCCGCCGCCCAGCGGCCCGACCCGTGGCGCACACCCCCCTTTTTGCCCCGAGGAAGTTTACACCAGAAACCTCCAATGTCAAACGACTTGCCATTGTGCCATTGGGGACACAATGCTATTTCCGCTTCGACAAGCACTCACCCTGCGACTTGGCCGCCAGGGTACCATGCTGCGCCCTTACCGCTCCTTCTCCGCCTTCATCGAGACGAGCCGGTCGCCGTCCCACTCGAAGTGCAGCCGCGGGCGCGGCGGGGCGGGATGGCGGTCGAAGACGTACCCCGCCAGCATCGGCAGCGATACGCTCGGCTCCACCCACGCCATGGCGAAACGGGCCTTCCGGTCGATCTTGCCCCACGACTGGGCCTCGCCCAGCGTCGAGCCCGAGAGGCCCCCGTCCTGCGTGACGGCCGTGGTCACCTGTATGGCGTAATCGTGGCCGCGCTCCTCGCCGAAGATGTAGGCCGACACAACGGAATCGTTGATGTAGTTCTTCGGCACGCCGCCCGCCACGTAGATGGCGGCGGTCTTGCGGCTGGCGACGACGATCTGCGTCAGTTCGTAATTGTCGCGGATGGAATCGATGGCGATGCCCGGCCGCCCCTCGCGCCGGCACCGGTGGTAATGCTCGGTCAGACCGATGCCGATGGACGAATCGTTCAGCGCGGGCGAGAAGATCGGCACCCCCAGCCGGTGGCACTGGTGCACGATGGAGTCCGGGTCAGAGAGTTTCGACCCGAGAACGTCGAGGTACGCCCGGCTCGACGTGGTGCCGGGCTCCATCTCGTCGGCCACCCGGCCGCACCACCGGTCGGTCTGCCAGAACGCTTCCTCGTCCACGTAGGTGTCGTAGATGCGGTCGATGCGCAGGTCCCTGAGGGCCACGTCGTCCGCCGCCGGCGTGCCGCGCCAGTGACGGAAGCCGCGGGCCTGGTACACGTCCTGGTACAGGATGGCGCCGGTGGAGACGACGACGTCGACGTACCCGCCGACGACGAGGTCGCGGATGACTTTCCTGAGGCCCGCCGCGATGAGCGGGCCGGCCAGGCCGAGGAAGACGGTCGGCCGGCCGCGGTCATCGTACATCGCCGTCAGCACGCGCGCGCACGTGCCGAGGTTGCGGGCCTGGATGCTCATCTCGCCCATCGCCTCGACGAGGTCGGCCACGGTCATGCCGGACCGGACGTCGGCGGCCCGGACCGGCCGCTTGAGCACCCGTTTCTTGGCCTTGGCCTGTTCGGGCGACAGGGGAGGATACGGGTTCGGCGAGTCGGTCTCGTCGGGACGGGGGTCTTGGCGTCTGGACGGCGGCATGGGGCGGCTCCTCGTGTCTACGGCAGAAAGACGGCCGCCGCCACGGTCGTGGTCCACAGGCCCCGCGCGTCGGCCTCCGCCGTCTGCACGCACGCCCGCGTCCGGACGATCTTGCCGGACATCCGGTAAATCTCCCGCCGGTCGTCGTAGGCGGTCTCCGGGTCGAACGCGATGCCGAGCGTGGTGGCGAGCATGGTGGCGGCCATGTCCTCCACCAGGTCCGACAGCCGCGCCTCCGTCATGCCGAACCCGTGATGCTCGCTGATGTAGCCGTACTGGGTGCCGTCGGCCGGCTGGGCCAGGCCGATGCCCGCCCCGACGAGGCGCGAGGGCTCGTTCGTGGAGGCCTCGGCCATCACGACGAACGTGATCTGGCCGGGCGAGATCTGGTCGATGCCCTTGCGGCGGGAGATGACCCTGCACTTGGGCGGCAGGATGCTCGAGACGCGGACCAGGTTGCACGTTTCGATGCCGGCCTTCCGCAGGGCCATCTCGAAACTCTGGAGCCGCGTCTGGTGCTTGCCCGCGCCCTTCGTGAAGAAGACCTGGCTGGGAATCGGGAGCATGGGACTTCCCCCTGCTTTTTCGGACACGCCTGTGCCGCTCCGTGCCGACGGTGCATCATGGGGCGCTCACGGAGCCCCCGACCCGCGGCAAGGCGACGCCGCCCGGCCGACGCGCTCTCCATACGCCCCAGGCGCCCGTTTGTCAAGCGCGTGCCGGGGACCGGGCCGAAAAAGACGGGCGACGTCTCTTGCGGCGGGGGCGCGGTCCCGGCGTCACTGAATCGCCCGCATCTGGAGGCGCTCGACGCGGACGCCGCTCTTCCCGTCCAGCGGGCACACGTTCTCGCACGTGCCGCAGCCGATGCACCGGTCCCGGAGGACGTACGGCCGGGCGAGTCGGCGGGTCTTGGGCGGCATGGCGTCGAGTTCCTTCCGCTCGGCCTCCGAGAGCGTGCCGGTGGCCCGCTTCGCCTCCAGTTTCTCGTACCGGTGCCGCTTGGTCTGCGGCATGTGGAGCCATTCGAGGTTGGCCACCTCCTCGGTCCGGTGCGAGATGGCCTTTTCCGGGAGGGGGCACTGCTCCTCGCAGGTGAGGCACTCTTCGCCCCTGGCCCACGGCAGGCAGCGGGTGTGGTCGAAGACGGCCGTCCCGATCTTGTGCTCGACCTTCTCGGGATGGGTGAGCGGCCGGATGGCCCCCGTCGGGCACACCTGGCCGCACAGGTTGGCGGGTTGGTCGAGGCGGCCGGCCTCCACGTCTTCGGCGCTGACGCCGCAGTAGTACTCGCAGTACCCGATGTTGAAGACGAACGTGGGAGTCCACAGGCCGGCGACGCCGTTCTCAATGCCGGACGGGTGCAGGGCGTTGGTCGGGCAGACCCGCATGCACTCGCCGCAACGGACGCAGGCGGCGAGGAATTCGGTGTCCGGCCGCAGCGACCCGGGGGGACGGACCTTCGGGTTCGTCTCGCGCTTCTCGCGCGTCCGGCGGTCCAGGAGCATCGCCGGGGCGACGACGGCGCCGGCGGCCACGGCCGTCAGGGCGGCCCGCCGGCCCGGCAGCACGTCCGGCGCGGGACGGACCGGGCCCGGGGCGCCCGCGCCCACGTGGATCGCGTCGACGGGGCAGAACTCCCGCTCGCATGAAAAACAGAAGATACATTCCTGCGTGAGGTTGCGGTACCGGTCGCCCTCGGCCGTCGGCTGGAAGGCGCCCATCTTGCAGCCGCGACGGCAGGCGTCGCACGTGACGCAGGCGTCGCTGACGCGCGGCCGGAAGGGACTAAACGATCCCAGCAGGCCCATCAGGGCTCCCAGCGGGCAGAGGTTCCGGCACCAGAACCGTTTCTGATACGCCTGGCTCAGCCAGATGCCGAGCAGCACCGCCGTAAAGGTGAACAGCCACAGGTACGCGATGCCCGGGGTGCCTTCCTTAAAGTTGGCGTCGCGGATGAAGAGGCCCGTTTCGGACGCCCAGTCGTAGAGGTCGGCGGCCGCCCCGACGCCGCGCTCCTCCGCCGCGACGAGCCCCGCCTTGGCGGCCCAGTCGGCGATCGGGTACGCGACCACCGCCAGCGAACGCGTGGCGATGCAGATCGGGTCCACCCAGCCGAAGATGCCGAGTCCGAAGACGGCCATGACGAGCACCGCCGCCAGCAGACCGTACTTGATCTTCCGGAGATGCCGGGCGGCGGCGCGGTCGCGCGTCATCTTGCGGAACAGGACCGTGTCGACGATGTCCATCGAGGTGCCGAGCGGGCAGATCCAGCCGCAGTACGCCCGCGGAAAGAGGAGCGACAGCCCCACCACCACGAGGGCCGCGAGCAGGACCGCCGAAAACGCCCCCGCCAGCGCCGTCCCTACGAGGATGAGCGGGTCGGTGATCAGAAAGAGGTGCGCGAGCCACGGATGAGCCACCACCGGCGAGCCGAGGACCGTCGCCACCAGCAGTCCGACGAACAGCACGAGAAACACGAGTTGCGAGACGATGCGCGCCACGTGCAGCGGGTGCCGGCGGTTCGTGCGTTTGGCCATGTGGCGGCACCCCTGATTACGATTCGGTGCCCTGGGTCATCAGGATGCCGAAGGCGGCGGCTTTGCCGACCACGTCCTCGCCGCCCAAGCGTTTGCCGGCGTCCAGGATTTCAATCCCCGCCAGCCGTCCCTCTTTGTCGTAATCAAAGAAGACGCCTTCATCCACCTCCTCGGTAGTGACAGTTGTCTCCCGGAAAGTGATGGTCATGGCGTCGACCTCACGGTCGTAGGCGATTTTCATCGCGGCTTCTCCGTATATAGTAGGTTATAACCGTTACGACCTCGATGGCGTCCGCCTCCTCAGCGAATATGGCGCGAATGCGCTTGACGGCGTAACGCTTTCCGTTCCAGAAATCGTCGTAGGGGATATCCCAAAGGCACTCCTGGCGTCCCGACCTGGCGGGCGTCCAGGGCCCGTTGCGAATGGCTTCCTCAACTTCTTCCGTGGAAAACCCTCGGCTTTCACGCTTGCTCAGCGCATGACGCGATAGCCGTATGGGCTTCATCGACACCCTCCTCGTTGTGTCAGGAGCAGACCTCAATCTCCCCCGGCTCGGCTGTCCCGAGGCCCGCCTCGGCCCCGCGGGCGATCATCTCGACGGCCGTCAGGTCGTGGTGTCCCTTGGGCCACGGGAGGTTGGCGGGGTCGGCCGCCCAGCAGTCGATGGTCGTGGTCGACGTGCCGCAGACAATCGTGTTCGCCCGTGTGACGTGTTCCTTGCGCCCGCCGCTCGGGCCGGCCTCGATCATGACGCGGGTGCCGTCGAGGATGTTGAACGTGGGTGTGATCGTGACGTTCAAGTCCGCCAAATTCTGGTGGATCTCCTGGTGCATCTTGCCGCGGTCGCCGCCCTGCGTCCCCATCAGGTTTTTCATGCACAACGTCACATGCGAGAGATTGTGCGTCTTGGCGACGGCCACGTTGACGAGCACGTCGGCGGTCAGCACGTCGTCGTAGATGGGCCACTCCGTCAGCCGCTTGCAGCGCGGGTCGGAAAAGGCCACCGTCCGGAACCGGTGCCGCTTGCACAGGAACACCTCGGCCCCGGCCTTGCGGGCGGCGGCCTCGATGCCGCTGAACTGGTAACACTTGGCGTCCGTGCCGACCGAGTTGTCGAAGACCTTGACCGTGGCGGCGCCGGCCTCCCGGCAGAGCCGCACGACGGTCGCGACGACGTCCGGATGCACGTTGGCGCCCATGTCGGGCACCTGCGGCCAGCCGATGTTCGGCTTGATGACGACGGTGTCGCCTTTCTTGACGAATGTCTTCACGCCGTCCGGTCCGCAGAGTTTCGTGATGGCGGTCTCGACGTTCCTCGCCGGGTCGTCGCCGCCGCGTGCCAGGCCGATACGGTTCCGCCACGCCTCGGCCTGCGGATGGGGACGGGCGGCATAGGCGGCCGCGGCCCCGTCTCCGCCGCAGCCGGAGAGGGCGCCCGCCCCGGCGGCGCCGAGCGCCGCGGCGCCGCTGGCGTGCAGGAACGTTCGCCGCGTCAGTCGGTGGTTCATGGGTCCGCTGCTCCTGAGCGAGCGTGCCGCGCGGTGGGTCTCCTGACCCACCGCGCCAAGAATAGGCGTTTGGTCGTGCGCGGCGGGCGGGGAGCCCCGCCGCGCGGAACGTACGGGTGTGCCGCTTATTTCGCGTCCTCGATGCCCTCGTCGAGTTTCTGGATGAACCCCTGGACGACTTCCACGAGGTTGGGGATGGCGAACGGCTTCCGCAGGTACGCGTCCACGCCGTTCTGCTCGGCGAACTGCTGGTGCCGCATCCCCTCGTTGCCGGTCACCATGCAGACGAGCGGCCGCTTGCCCTGCATGGTGCGGTTGCCCTTGAGTTTCTGGAGGACCTGGAACCCGCCGCGGCGGGGCAGCATGAGGTCCAGGACGAGGATGTCCGGGTCCTCCTCCCCCGCGACCTCCAGTGCCTTGGCGCCGTCGGAGGCGGTCAGGATGGTCTGGTTCAGTTCCTTGAGGCCGATCGAGATCGTCTGGACCACGTCGGCGTCGTCGTCGACGATCAGGATTTTATACGTGCCGGTGCTATCCTCGGCCATGGGACGGTTCTCCTATCGGAGGGCTACTGACCCGTGTATTCTACATGACCGTCGGGCGCGGCGTCAATGAAAGGCCGAGGTGTTGGCGAGGTGCAGGCAAAAAAGGTCCAGGAGTCTCTTTCCGCGATGCAGGGCGTGTGAAAGAGACTTTTGGAACCTTCTTTGCGCATGCACGTGCAGGGATAAAGGCGACCGCCCCGGCCGCCGGACGCGGTCAGCCTCACCCCGGCTTGCAGCCGGCCGCCACGAGCAGCGAGGCCAGCAGCGCCGCGAGGAGCAGCAGCGGTAGGATGCGGCGAATGAAGGTCATCGGGATCGCCTCCGCATGGGCTACTTACCTGATTCTAGCGTCGCGGCGTCGGCGGGGTCAAGGGCCACACGCTTCACAGGATCGTCTGCACCACCGCCGCCACCGCCACCGCCCCCAGGCACACCGCGTGCGTCAGGATGAACGTCGCGTTGGCGAGGTCCCGGTTCAGGCCGAACAGGTTTGCCATCAGGACGGAGTACAGGGCCGACGGCATGGCCGCCAGCAGCAGGCACACCGCCAGCGGGACGCCCGTCAGGCCGAGCGCCCACGCCGCCAGGAGCATCAGCGCGGGACTGACGAGGAACTTGACGGCGGCCGCCCCTGTCGCCTTCTTCCAGTGGACGGCCAGCCGGCTTGCCCGGACGGTCATCCCCACGCCGCCGAACTGCATGAGGATGCCGACGACCATCAGGACGTCGATCGCGTGCCAGCGCTGGATGGCGGCGGGCGGCGCGACGCCCCGCAGGTTCAGCACGAGCCCCAGCGTCGCGGTGTACAGCGGCAGGCTCCTGACGTCCGTCAGGCTGCGGGCGAGGGTGGCCGCAGCGTAGGCCAGACCGGACGGGCCGGCCTCCGTCCGCTCGCCGCGGGCCCGTTCCCCGTAGTGCCGCGCCAGCGGGAAGCAGAACAGGAACGCGAAGAACGGCCACATGAGGCAGTACATCTGCTCGAGGGCGAGGCCCTGGAGTCCCCAGAGGGCGAAGCAGAGGCTCCCGCCGAGCGTGTAGCCGACGTTCCCCATGCCGCCCTGGAGGCCGAAGACGGCGGCGTCGGCCGGGGCCATCCGCCGCCATCGCGCCAGCGCCAGGCCCACGAGGCACGCCGCCACGCCGACGAGGCCGCCCGCGACGGGGACCTTCCAGGCGCCTGCCAGGTCCGTCAGGAGCCAGAGGCTGAGGCCGGCGATCGGCGCGTCGCACCCGATGATGGCGGCGCTGATGACGGGCCGGGCCGATGCCGCTCGCACGACGCCCCACCGGCGGAGCAGGTATCCCCCGCCCATCGCCAGGAGGATGCACCCGACGAACAGGACGAACCGGACTTGGCCGAAGTCGACGTGGCTCGTGTCGGTGGCGAGCATGGGCATGTTTGTGCTGTACCGAGCCCGCCGCGGAAGCGGCGGGGTATCTTCATCCGCCGTGGCACGTGCGCTGGGTGATCAAACGTGACCAGCCGCTCCCGCGGCCGGCTCGAACGGCGGGCGCCTCAAACGGGTTTCGGTCGATGGTCGGCCGGGCGCGACGGCGGCGGCGCATCCATGATAACAAAATGGCGGCGCCGCCGCCGGGCCGGGGGGACAGCCTGCGCACGACGCCGCCGGGTTGAGTCATGCCGGGGCCGAACCGCCGAGCCTGCCGAGGAACCCCTCGATTCGCGCGCGGAGGTCCTCGTAGGTCTCGATTCCGTCCGGCAGCCCCTTCTCGTTGGGCTTCTCGATGGGCCCGGTCTTGCCCATCAGGGCGCGCGTGGCCTCTTTGCCGGCCTCGACGCCCGGCTGGTTGTACGTGTTGATGCCGAGCATCTCGCCGGCGATGGAGGTCTGGACCATCAGCATCTGGAGCAGGGCGCCGACGGTCTCGGGCGTGACGGCGTCCATCGCGATGCGGACGGTCGGCCGGCCCGACGCGTCGGCCAGCGCCCACAGGGTGGCCTCTTCCTCGCGTTTAAGCAGGTCGGCCATTGTTTTGTCGGCAAGATAGTCGAATCCCTCCAATCCTTTCGGGCCCGCGGGCAGCGGAAGCGGCTTGCCGAAGTCGTTCACGGACAGGATCGTGAAGACCTTGTCGGCCGGTCCCTCGCGGTACAGTTGGACCTGGCTGTGCTGGTCCGTGACGCCGAGGGCCTTGACGGGCGTCGGGCCGACGTATTCCTTGGTGCGGTCGTCGTCCTTGCGGATCTTGCCGAGGCTCTCGGCCCAGAGTTGGCGGTACCAGTCGGCCACGTCGCGGAGCGCGGCCGAGTACGGCATCATCACGCTGATTCGCTTCTCATTGCGGTAGTGGCCGATCTGGACGGCGGCGCCTTGGGCGGCGAGGTTGGTGGCGAAGTCGCCGCTGCGGCAAGCGTCCTCCATCGCGTGGGCGCCGGCGAGCAGGCCCTCCACGTCGATGCCGACCATCGCCGCCGGGAAGAGGCCGACCGGCGAGAGGACGCTGAACCGTCCGCCCACGCCCTCCGGGACGACGAAACTGCGGACGCCCAGGGGCTCGACGAGCGGCCGGAGCAG
>Ga0272441_10004912_pt1 | contig 23733 bp, 18 predicted proteins | sample SSMProp6N_FD_193582 | JGI IMG/M metagenome (GOLD analysis project Ga0272441, IMG submission 193582) | Marine sediment archaeal communities from Little Sippewissett salt marsh, Falmouth, MA, United States - SSM-Prop-6N | ecosystem: Environmental > Aquatic > Marine > Wetlands > Sediment ...
ATGGAAAAATTTATGGGATTTTGTTAGCGTTAAGAATATATATAATACAGAGGTTAGGCATTTAAATGTCAACACTTGACAATGCTACCAATAAGTTAACTCCGTCCCCTATCCCGTCCCCTATCCGCCGTCATATAAGTTCAGCGTGAGAAATGTCCCTATTGGATGAGGGGCTAGAGGCGGGTGAACACATCGAGCAGTTTGCTGACATTGGCGCTTAAAGAACACTTGTCAAGGACTGTGCCCCGGCCCCTCTGGCCTATCCTGGCCCTCAACCCATCATCCTCGATAAGCCTGGAGAGCGCATCTATCCACTCCTTATCACTTGCGGCGAAAAAGCCGTTTTCATTATCCTTGATGATCTCGGCGTTCGTCGGCGTGTAGGATACCACGCAGGGGATGCCCACCGCCATGTATTGCAGCATCTTGCACCCCAATTTGCCCCTTGTCCAGTTGTCATCAGGCATGGGCATAATACCTATATCAAAATCCTGCAGGTTCTTTAGCTCAGTATCATACTCCCATTTTATTTTTTCATAACGTATATCTCTATTCTCGTAATTACCGAGCCCTATGAATTTGTACCCGACATGACCGTATTTTTCCTGGATTACCCTAAACACATTGTTCAACATATTCAAATACACGGTTGTCGCGGGCGATCCTATCCAGCCGATGACGACCCCGGCGCGTTTTTCCCTTCTCTCTTTCGGGAAATACCGTTCTGTATCGATCGGGCCCGGTATCTTGACTATACTTTCGCAATAGTTCATAACAAAATTCTTAATATATTCATTTTCAACTATCACGCAATCAGCGCATCTCAAGATATTAACAACCTCACTTTCCTTAATGCGTTTCTTTATCCGCGTAGTAAGGCTGTTGTCGTCTGTATCAGTCATGAATATCGCGTCGTCTATATCAAAGATGATCTTTTTCTTCAGACAATTCAGCACGCGTTCCAATCCAAGTGGAAATGTTGTTCTTTGCAGATAAATAATATCATATCCGCCGGCCATAAAGATGATCACAAAGGACCTTAGAATCCGCTCCATTAAAACGTATACATAATAAAAAAACCTCGACATGACATGAAAGTCAGGGGAATTTATCATGAGATTTGTCGCCAGCGGCGATATCGCAGAGAACAATCGGTATTTTATGCCTCTTTCATTTAAAATACGCAGGTATTGACTTACCCTGTACCTGGTAGCCGGGGCCTTTTCTGTGCCGTATGGGACAAACAGTATGCGATGATTAGATTGTCGGGCCATATGTATCCTTAATCCCTATCCCCCCCACATATAAGTAATGGTGAGCTTGTCGAACCATGGTGAGCTTGCCGAACCACGTTCATGACCTCTTCAGCTTATTTACATATTTTTTGGTATAAAAAATGACCTTTTTAACGTCATCCCCAGACATACCATAATATAAGGGTAGTGACGCTATCTTTTTCCATACCCTTTCAGTAACAGGCAGCCTTTTTGCGAATTTCCTGAAATAAGGCTGTATATGATTCGGTATATAATTGATACCAACTCCGATACCTTGTTTTTGCATGTAATTAATGAATTTATCCCTATCCCCGGCAATCTTGATCGTATAATTGAAAGGCGCGGTCTCATCAAGGTTCCTTTCCAACAACTCGATATACTGTGAAGGCCTGAACGCGTTATCGTACTCCGCAACGATCTCCTTCTTCCTACCTATAAATCTCCTAAGTTTGTCAAACTGGGCAAGGCCTATCGCGGCGTTTATATTGCTCATATGATACCTGTAACCACCGGTTACGACCTCATAATACCAGCTTCTTTTATTCTTATACCGCATCCAGGTGTCCTTACTTATACCCAGCAGCCTCTTTCTCCTCAATACGACAGCAAGTTTAGGATCGTTTGTCGTAACACACCCCCCCTCTCCACAGGTCATATTCTTGATCGGATCAAAACTGAAAACCGCGAGATGCCCAAAGCTGCCGATTCTTTTCGCCCCGTAGTATGATCCAAACGCATGGGCCGCGTCCTCTACTATATACAATTTCCGTTTTCTTCCGATCGACAACAACCTACTCATGTTACAACTTACCCCGCCGTAATGCACGCATATTATAGCCTTGGTCTTTTTTGTTATCCTTTTTTCCGCGTCCGCCACGTCAATATTCAAAGTGTCCGGTTCGATCTCACAAAAAACAGGCTTAGCGCCAAGATTCAAAATGGGCTGCACGGAACCGGTAAAAGTAAGGGAAGGCACCACAACCTCATCCCCCGGCTTAATACCTATAGCCGCGAGGGCCAAGTGTATACCGGTCGTCCCGGTATTGACGCAAACGGCATATTTCACATTAAGATATTCCTGGATCTTTCTCTCAAACTCATAGACAAATGAGCCCATTCCGAGCCAGCAGGTATCAAAGACTTTTTTGACATTTTTAAGCTCTTCTTGACCTAGAGATGGTTTAGCTATCTGTATAGTATTGGGTTTTGTCATTAATTCTCCTTTTTTTGTGCCATGTGTTGTGTGTTATGTGCCATGTGTTGTGAGCTTTGTGCAGTGTGTTTCGTGCCTTGGGCTTTGGGCTTTGTGTCAGTAGGTCACACGGCACATGGCACATTGCACATGGCACACTGCACACGGCACATGGCTCATGGCACATGGCACATGGCACATGGCACAAGGCTCAGAGTTTTCCAACAGACTCGTATACATCGTAATAATTCTGAACAGCCTTTTTCAAAGAAAGCTCATTAACCGCGCAATTCCTGCACCTTCGGCGCAATCCTTCCCTGTCGATCCTTATCATATCTGTTATCGTATCAACGGCTTGAGCATAATGCTCCCGGTCAAACCCATGTATAACAGCGCCTACATTATATCTCAAGACTATTTTATCGGTATCGCCTATATCCCTATTAATCACTACGGGCAGACCCGCCGCCAGGTATTCGCCGAATTTACACGGGGACGATGAAAGTTTTGAAAAAACAGGTTTTATAAAAAATATACCCGCATCACATAACGACAGATAATCCGGCACCCGCGCGTACTCGGCCCTCTTTACGGTAAAACATTCCTTTCCTATCCCCTTTTCACGAAATGCCTTCTCAATATCATCCTTTCCTTTATGCGTCAGTATAAGAAAATGCGCTTTTGTATCCCTCTTTGACAAGGTTTTAAAGAAATCTATCATCTCCCCGAGCATGTACCAGGTGCCGATAGAGCCTGAGTAGACTAAGACAAACTTGCCTTCCAGGCCAAGATCTTTTAACAGGACATTATCCTTTTTCATGGGCCTGAATATATCCGTATCAGCCGCGCATGGTATGACCGTATAAGATATTTTTTTGCCCTTATACATATCATTAAGGATCTTTAAGAACCTCTCCGTGAGGACTATCACATGATCCGAACCATTTATAAATATTTTCTCCAGCCTCTTGGCGAGCCTGTGTTTAAAAGAATCCCTCTTCCATAACCCCCCGTCAACATACTCCTCCGAATCAATGCCCCTTGTATCAAATAATATCTTCCTGAAAAGTATTTTAGCGGCCGGATACCCCATGGCCTGAGATACAAGCGCCCGCGCGTGCACAACATCTATTCTTCTTGATATTACCATAAAAACAATATAAAAAAAGCCCCATGTTATGTCCAATAGCTTGCATAAGAACTGCGGCCGTTTATGGTATCTCAAGGCATGCCACTCGATATCAAACGCGTGCCCCTGACCGGAGTTAAGCATATCGCGCAATTTTCTCTCGCGTTCAGGCGACATTTTTGTTTTTTCGAAAGTAATAAGATAAAACTTTATACCCTTTGCCGATAATCCTTTCAGGTATGGTATCACCTGAGATTGGACGATCGGCTCATCCAGGCCATTGTATGAAATATATAGTGCTCGCGTCATAAATTTAATTGATCCTGCCCGCCCTGTCTTTTTTTATCTTATCTATAGCAATCCCTATAAAAATAAATCCCGTATAATAAAGAATGGATTTTTGCCTTATCAGGGTCCCCATGTTACTCTGCGTCAGGGCCAATATGGATAACCATCCAAAAAACACAGTCAAAAGAGGCATCGTTTTATCGATCCTGTTCTTTACGGACATATAGAGCCCGCTGAACAACAGCGGCATTAAACACCACCATACTATTGATTCAATATTCGCCACGATATCGGCCGCGGTCACCGGCCTTATAAGAAAAGGAAGAAATAACGATGCCGCCAATCCTAACGGGTAATATACTATGGTATCCAGCCAGTATTGGTGGCTTATCCCGGCCAGATAAGACGTTCTGGAATTACCCATAGCCACCTTTATATTCCACAGATCATGAGGAAATATTGACAACTTGTATGACAAGTCGCCCAGTAAAGGGCTCCCCTTTATTTCCTGGTTTATCGATATCCCCACGGCGATACAGAGACATATAAGCACGCATACCTTTTTATATCTCCAGTTAAAAAAGAACAAAAAATATCCTGCCGCGCCAAGGAACAAAATGACAAACACATATGATCTCATATGCATAACAAAGATAAGCATCACTGCCAGATTCATAAGCCGCAATATGGTAAGGCGTTCTGTCACTAATAGATACGCATAGATCGCCATGAATAGGGCAAACAAGAGCATCGGTTCCTTGAAATTGAAAAGCGCCCAGAAATAGGTCGACGGCCAAAACAAAAAAAGAAATATAATCAGCCTGGATACGGCATCCCCTAAACCCAATTTCTTAGAGATCAAATAAGCCGGTACCATAGTAATCGCATGGATAAAACAATTTAATATTAAAAGAGCGAGGGTCCCGTATTTTCCGAACAAAAAACATATGAAGGCTGTGTACAACTGGTATGTCTGGACGTTGACACCTTTGCCTATAAGGTTATAATATGTTAATTCGCCCCTATTTTTTACGCCCTTGCCCCGCCTCCATTCATGTCCCACGAGCGTACCAAAATCACCGTATGTATAATCGTCACCTTTAAAAGAAAATCCGTAGTATTTTGTATCCACCGTCTTCGCATATAACGCCATCGATATAATGACTTGAGATAAAAACACCAACACAAACATTATCTTGAGATATTTTTTCATATCCGAAGTTTCAGACAGCCTGTTTACGAAAATAAAATATAGGACGGCAAGGGCGCAAATGAGCGCCAGAGGCGGATTGACAAAAATAGAACACATAAGGGCACAGACGGATATAACCACAACTTTGCTTGATCTCATAGTCTTATCTTATTAGATGTCTTTGCTGTTAGTATCACCATGAAAAGGCTGGCGAGCAACGAGGCCAGAGATACAACAATAAGCGGATAGTTTTGAGAGTTAAAAGAAAATATTAGCCTCTGACTGCCTTTACCCCTTAGATGAACAGTCATTAAATTATACTCATCCGGGACTATCTTAACTGTACGGGCCCCTATTTGCGCCCGCCACATAGGGTGATACGCTACATTTAAATATAATATATTGTCCGAGAATTTATTATCTATCTTTAGTTCAATATTGTGATCGTCAAACCTCTTGATTGCGTACGGAGAGTTTTTCTTGAAGCTCACCCAGGCGCCCGAAAAACCCGCTAATCTAAAGATAGAAAACGGCCCGAAATCTTTCTCCAGCTTGAACAACCTTGAATAATAAAGCTTCTGTCTCAATTCAGGCTCAACAGTTACAATGTACCCGGCGTTATACTTCTTCATTATCCCCGCTATATAGCCGTCTTTAACATCACCTACGGGACGGCTGAATATTGAATGATGATCATTGCGCATGTGATCTTCCTGTGGGAAGGGTGAAGCTGACCTTTGGACACCAATTTGATAAACGCCCGTAAATATGCCTGACAACGCGAAAACATCGCTCCTTTTCAGCACATCATCATCGTCCATACTTCCGACAGTGTTCTGATAGACTACGCGTAAATCCTTATCGGACAGGTTCACCCTGATCCATTTCCATACTTCCCGCACATAGCCTATATTCTTGGAGTGTTCCAATGTTTTTGTGGCATCCTTAGCCAGCATATTGTAGTGAAACAGCGCCGAACCGAACAAAAACACTCCCAGCACTATAGTAAGGGCTGTCCTGACCTGAGAATTTGTCCTGAGCGCCTTTGAAAGTCCATAAGCGCTGATTATATACATACCGACCTGAGCGTATATAAGGAAACGCGAACTCTGCATCTTTCCTATAAAGGGTATATTATGCCACCATACAAATATATTCGGAAGGATATCACTAAAGAGAACTATAGCAGTCAGAACGAACAATAATACGGGTCCGATAAACCTGCGGATCCTCAGGTCCTTTTCACGCATGAAGCAGATCAGGCCCGAAAAAAAGAACATCACCCTGATTAAAACAGGGGTGTTCAGGGCTATCATTGACACGATATCACGGGTTTCCTCATAAGGGCCGAAAAATGCCTTAATGCTCCATAATATCCCCGTTGAGATATCTTTGAACAACATATCGCGAAAGAAACCGCGTGAGACGATAAATCCATACAAATAATAAGCGGATATTAGACAGGCGATCACAAGGACAACAGGATATTTAAGTATTTCTTTTTTTGTCAGCCTCTTTTCTCTGTAATCACCTAAATACGGAAAAATATAGATCAACAGGAATATGCAGGCAAACACCGCCGCATAAATGTGCGTCAGCATAACAAATGATAACAACAGGCCCCCTATGATCACTCGATTCCAGGTAAACTTATAGATATCCCTGTCAATGATATGGAGAAAATAACAAAAGGCGCCTAAGGCCATATAGTTGCTCCACATGCCTGCCAGTATCCCATCGATATATATATCCTTCTGCATCATAAGGCAGAGCGTCGCCACAAGACCCGCTGTTCTTCCAAAACGCTCCTTTGTCAAGGTGTAAAAACCCAGGCTAAAGACCATATAACTGAGAAACACTACGGATTTATAACAAATGTTCAGAGGCAAGAATAAGATCTTATTTAAAAAGGCCATTAAAATAAATCCTGTCTGGTAATAATCGACCAGAATAGGCGCCCCGGCCATAGATTGCAGACTGAAGCCGGACAGAGACTTGAACTTGGGTATAAGGACGTTTACCAAATAGTAAAGATCAAAAAAATGGAATGAGTTATCCCACCCTGACATGTATCCCTGACGAAAAATACCGTGGAAGAATAATACGCACAGGCCGATTATCACGTAGTAAGGATTTATTGTTATTTGTCGTTCTTTTTTCATATTAACCGTTTGATATTGAATTATTCAAAAGAGCTGATATAATACCAATATATTAATACAACAATATATATTGCGCAAGAACTTTATAGCCGTATATCTCGTCCCGTAAAAGAAATATGTCTTTAATGTCACAGGGGTTTTAAGATGCTCTGGCTCATGTTCCCGTCGTATAATGAAAGAGAAAATCTTATAAGCTTACTGCCGGAAATAGACGCCTTCCTTAAAAACAGGATCGATGAATACCATGCGCTCATCATTGACGACGGCAGCACTGACTCGACGCGAAATATCAGGGAGGACATTAAAACATCCCTGCCGATCAGTATAATCTCCCATGAAAAAAATAAGGGCATAGGCAAGGTATTTCAGACGGGTTTTTCCGAAATTCTACGCGTAGCGGGCAAGGATGACCTCCTGATAGTCCTTGAGGCTGACGGCACAAGCGACTATTCCCTTATACCGGCAATAGTCGAAAAACTGAAAAGCGGCCATGATATAGTAATAGCCTCACGTTATATACCCGGAGGCGCATATAGAAATTTCCCTTTTAAAAGGCACATGATAAGCCTGTTAGGCAACTTCATGTTAAGGGCGGCCTTCATGAATAAGAAAACCACTGACTACACTATCTTCTACAGAGGCTACCGGATCGGCCTATTAAGAAAAGCCATGTCAGAATACAGGAATAATTTTATTACGTCAGATTCATTTCTCGCCAACACAGAGGTGCTGGTAAATCTTTTTCCCTTAACGAAAAAAATACATGAGATCCCGTTCGTGTATTCATATGACAGGAAAAAGGGGCACAGTAAAATGCCGATCACAAAAACTCTTATAGACCATATCAGGTTTGTCCTAACCAAAGGATTTCGCAGGTTACCATAGGCCTATTATACGCATCGCGGATCTCAGAATGGCCTTGGTGTAAAGGGAATATTCATACGCAAAATAAGTCAGCACGTAGAAAAGGGCTGTTAATACTATCGGGATGATCTTATATCTTTTTTCGTGGATCGATCCGCGTATCCCATAACATCCAAAAAGAATCACAAAACCATCTATGGGCATACGATACCTGGGTGTCCCTTGAAAAAGAAGCACCATGGATGAAAAATAAAGGACTGTCAACAGAAGAGGCAGATACTTTTTTCTTTTTTTAACCGCCAGACGGTAGCCGATAAACGCGAACGGCAGGATAAACAGAAAGTGATAGTTTATTACATCCCCTCCTATGATCTCCCAATCTATCACACTCCAGAAAAAGAGAAACCTCATAATGAACATCTTTATCGCGCGAAACGGGTCTTTCAGATAAGTCTTTTTCGCCTCAGAGACGTAGTAGTCGCTCCGCTCGGCCTCATTAAGGATTGTGTCAGCCTTTTCGGCCGTCTCATCCCTAGGCCCGAGGCCGAATATCTTCCCATCAACCGGGTTGACCGCCTGATACATATTTAGCCCCGCGTTTGTAGATAATATGACAAAACGCCCGTGAACCTTGGAGTTCCTTATAGACCACGGGATAACGATCATTAAAAAGCTCAAAGACATCACTAAAAATGCAAAAAAAGGCCTTTTCCAATCTGAATATCCGCTTCTGTACATCCTGATAACCAAACTTATTATAATTAAGAGAGGCATAAAGAACGCCTCTGACCTGGTCAGGCTCATAATGCCGCAGATCGAACCTATAGCTATGGCTTTAGGAATACTTAAATTCCCGGCGGATATCGATAAATAAACAGCTAAAGTCAACAGGAAACAAAAGATGGTCTCGGTATATAAAAGTCCGGAACATGTCACATAAGTCATGTAAAATGTCGCCACAAAACCGGCCAGTAGAGCGCTCTTATCATCAAAGATTTCTCTGGAAATCAGAAATAGCACGCACACCATGCAGGCGCTCAAAAACGCCTGAACGATCCGGGCCGCGATAATTGAACGCCCCCAGGCCCTGTATACCAACGATAAGAAAAAGGCATAAAATGGCGGCCTCAGGGACGTAGGCCTGCCGTCGGTTGAGTTCACATACCCTTTGGCATCGACAAGGCTCATGGCGAGCCTGTCATATTCCTTCTCGTCAGATACTAAGACATCGGATTTACCGGCGATATAAAATAGGCGGACCGTGACCGCTAAAACGAAAAGAATGATTAAAACCGTCCGATTATTCATATGTCAGAATGTATCCTTTTTATCCTAAATAGATCCATCAGCATGTTAAACGAACTGGAAAACATCTTAACCTTGCTGTTGGGCGAGTTGGCCCATACAACAGGTACGGCCTTGACATTATACCCTTTTCTCTTGGCTATATACAACAATTCCGCGTCGAAACTAAATCCGTCGATTTTTTGTAAAGAAAATATATCAAGCGCCGCGTCCCTTTTGAACAGCTTAAAACCGCATTGGGTATCGCGCACGCTCAACCCTAGTATCGCCCTGACAAAATAATTGAAGACCTTACCCATGCTCTCACGCACTTTATTCTGACGTCTAATGATATTAGACCCTTTCGCGACGCGTGAACCTATCGCGATATCAGCGCCCTGCCCGATAGCGCGTTTTAGCTTTTCCAGTTCCTCAATAGGCGCGGACATATCAGCGTCAGTAAAAAGAACCAGGTCTGAGGCGCTTTCCAACACGCCTCTTTTAACTGAATAACCTTTTCCTTTATTGCCTCTATTTTTCAATACCCTAAGCGCCGGGATCATACCTTTTATGCCCTCTAAAACTTGAGTCGTCTCATCCGTACTCCCGTCATCCACAACCAAGACCTCGTACTTCAGGTCTTTATCCCTGAAGTAATCAACAATGGACCTTAGCCCCTTGGCGATCCTTGAACTTTCGTTATACGCAGGTATCACAATGCTGATATTCATCCTCCGCCTTTCTCTTATCCGGCCACTTGATATATGCGTATTCTACGATTAGAGAACACTAATTTCAATATGTCCGTGCTGAACTTAAGATCATCACCCTCTACCCAGATGTGCGTAACAGAATATTTTTCCAGAATACGATTTGCGATATCTGTCCTGCCTGTTCTAAACAGAGTATTAACATCGCTTCTTCTCTCTTTCAACGCCTCCTTGAAACTATCAAGAGGCATGCCGCACCCGACATGCCAGCTGCATTCTTCGACTACCCTCCTGCCGGAGAGAGCCGAAACGAAACAATCTCTGCCGGGGGTATCTCTCTGGACATTGATATAACCGGAAGGTTTTTTTAAAATCCATGGTTTCGTTTCCCGGTTATGGATGATACAGGCCGATTTATCGCTGTTATCCTTTAGGTACTCAAGCGCCTCTAACTCATCGCGGTTGATCTGTTTATATTTATTATATGGCCCTGTATAGGGCAAGGCTGAAAAATACGTGGTCCCCGCCATGAACACGATTAACACGGGAACAGTAAAATAATATCTTATCCGGTTTTTACAGAAACCGGCCAGCCATTCAGCGAAGTAAACGCTTACTGTTATCAAGAACACGACATAGAAGTTATACGTCGCCCTTGCATACAGAGTATTAAAAATAAATGTGTTGGTCAATATAAACGCGGGCATGAGGCTGACGATGAGTATCCTGTCATGGCTCGCTTCCCCGCGCCAGTTTCTTATGTGCCTGAAGATCGTTGACATTGCCGGCAGGCGCAGGCCTATGCCTCCGGCACAAAAAACAAAAAACCCTATAAATACAAGAAATGAATAGAGGTTGTTGCCGGTATCATATTTCGAGGTGCTTATGATCCCCGCGTCCGCCAGGATCATACGTAATATACTAAACGGCGCGAATTTAAAAACCGACCCCGCGGAAAGCGAGAACATGCCGTACATTGTCGCCATCGAGACGAGGATCGCTATGGAAAATATTTTAAGCAATGTCCTATCCCTTTCAACCGCGGCCTCATAAACAGCTACGAGCACACCGGATGAAAGTATAGCCAGGCCCATGAAAGCCTTTGAGGACATTAGAAGCCCAAACACACAACCGCTGACAAAGATAATGGGCGCGGTCTTCCTGCGCTTGGCCTCTTTCAACAACATTAAACCTGTCAACAGGACTATCATGCCATATACGAACGGAGGATTGAATATAAAAAGTGAGATAACGTTCCCATGAAAATAAACGGTTTTAATATCCTTAAACCAGACTATCCTGTCTATCAGAGGGAACAACCAGGATAGATCCCCTATGAAGAACATCGCAACTACCGAGAACACAGCGGCCTTTTGTCCTTTCAACGTGTTTATAACACAAAACAGGAGCAGTATTAACAGGCCCTTGGAAAACAACGGACATAACCTCAGATATAAAGATAAAGGATCGATCCCGGTCAAATAAAAAATGAGCCCCCGCCAATAATACGCGCCTGTATGATAGCCTACCATCGGCATGCCCTTCCAGAAAGGAAATTCCCGGGGATAAGGCCTGGATAACTCCAGCGATATGGCCCATTGGTTTAATGCATCAAACGCGTTTGCCCTGTAGAATCTCATCGCGCCATCATGGATCTGTCCGCTTGGCGCCGTAAGAAGCCACATCACTGAAATGAACAACAGCAGTAATAGGCAAATAATGATGCCTGTATATTTTATCTCTACGGTATCTGTCAATCCGTTTCTTATCTTCTTTATGTTATAAAGAATAAACGCCAGATCGATAAGAATAAATACAAGCCACATTAAATGCTGTATCCCGAAAAAGAAGAATATCTTTGCCGCAAAACTTGAAATGAACAGCCCTAAAGAGAGGGACACGCAGATATCCGACAAAAATGAGGCCCTAAGTTTCATGGCATCAATAACTATTTTTCCGGGAAGGTAAAAAATAAAGAATGCCGAAACGGCGAATTTCAGGACATCTAAGGGGTCAACCTTGAAGAAATAGCCCGAAAACGGTAGGAGGATTGCCAGCATTCCCGAAACGGCATAAACCTTCTTTATTTTACATACGGTAGAGTTCATTTATGAAAAAGATTGCGAATCTTCGTCTTGACAATGGTGCACAATACAAGTGATCCGTCCTTGAATTTCTTAACGTTAGAGACACCGTCCACCCTGCGTGTATATTTAATGGGGACTTCGTCGATCTTGTATCCCCGGCTTTTACCGGTAACGACGATCTCGGCCTCGTATCCAAAATGATCCGTCTTAAGGTTCAGGGCGCGCAAGACCTCTCTTCTGAACCCTTTAAAACCGGCCATAATGTCATATACCCTCTGCCCCGAGAAAACGGAAACAGCAAAACTCATTACCCAGTTGCCGAAAGAATTGGTTTTTGAAACAGACCCCTTCTCTACTGTCCCCCCTTTGAACCTGGACCCCAGGACGATATCACTGCCGGCCTCCAGGCTTTTTAACAATACCGGTATGTCTGCCGGCTGAAATTGATGGTCCGCGTCGATCTGTATTACATATTTACCTGTCGCGTGGGGTATCCCCTCCCTGAATGCGGCCCCCTTACCTCTGTTCGGGGAATATGAGATAACCTTTGTTCCCAGATTTTTCGCTACTTCAGCTGTCTTATCTTTCGAGCCATCATCGACGATTATTATCTCGAAATCATATCCCGATAGCTTACGAAGGCTGTCAACCACGACCGGCAGGTTTTTCTCCTCATTGTAAGCGGGCACTATGATACTAACTTTATCCATGATATTCCTCCTGATTAAATCTTGCCGCTTTTCGTCTTAATAATATCACAAATATAATCGATCTCCCCTTTATCAAGTTCCGCGAATACGGGCAGCGACAGCACCCCTTTGGCGGATTCTTCACAAACCTCCAATTTATCTTCAACCAAATCCATTTTTTCATAAACAGGCTGCCGATGCACGGGTACCGGATAATGAACCCCACAACCTACCCCTTTCTGAGACAATTCCTTCTGGAGAGAATCACGGCCCCTGAGCACCCTTATTACAAAGAGATTATAGACATGCCTGGCGTAATCTTTTTCAACAGGCATTATGATATCGCTTATCCCTTTTAATCTATCTTTATAAACCTCTGAATTCTTTCGTCTGGCGCTGTTCCATTGGTCAAGCCGCTTCAATTTAACATTTAAGACAGCCGCTTGTATACCGTCAAGCCTGTAATTATACCCCCTGGCCACATGCGTATATTTCCCCTGCCTGCCGTGATCCCTCAAAAGACACGCCCTCTCATAAACCTCTCTATTATTTGTGACTATCATCCCGCCATCCCCATAACAGCCCAGGTTCTTTCCCGGATAGAAACTAAAACAACCCGCGTCGCCCAGCGCCCCTACCCTTTTATCTTTATACAGGGCCCCGTGTGACTGGCATGCGTCCTCAATAACCTTAATGTTATTCTGTTCAGCGATCTCCAGCAAGGCATCCATATCCACGGGATGACCGAAAAGATGTACGGGCATTATCGCCTTTGTTTTTTTGGTTATAGCGCCCTCTATCTTTTTAATATCCATATTATATGTATCAGCCTCAATATCCACGAATACCGGCCTGGCGCCGGCCTGCAATATGCTCTCAACCGTGGCAATGAAAGTAAAGGGTGTCGTTATGACCTCATCACCAGGGCCTATGCCCATGCACACCATAGAAAGGTGAAGGGCCGCTGTCCCGGAGGACACGCCCACAGCGTATTTTGCGCGGCAATAGTCAGCAAACGCCTTTTCAAAAGACGCAACCTCACTGCCCAATATAAAGGCCGTACTATCAATGACCTTCTGGATATTGGCGTTAACCTCTTCTCTTATTCCCGCGTATTGTTTTTTAAGGTCTACTAATGGTATCTTCATAGTCTTTTCATCAGGCTATTATTATATATTATTTTAAGGAGATTTCTAGATAAATATTTTTCAGGCGTTTCAACCTTTAAATTGTTTACACTTACCCTTTAGCAAAACATCCATGACCCTCCTGGAAGCAAGCCCATCGCCAAAGGGGTTTCTCTTGTATCTTTTAGCCTTACCGGCAATTATATTTTCGGCCTCTTTTATAATACGTTCGGGGTCTGTGCCTACAAGCGTGGAATTCCCCGCGTTAATAGCCTCCGGGCGCTCAGTGCATATCCTGGTAACGAGAACCGTCTTCCCAAGCCTCGCGGCCTCCTCCTGCACCCCTCCTGAATCCGATATCAGAAAAAGGGATCCTGAAAAAAGCGACACGAAAGAACTGTAAGGCACAGGCTCTATTATGGCAGTATTTTTTATCCGGTCTAATGTCTTGAAAACCGCGTCCCTGGCCCTCGGATTTAAGTGAGCTACCCAGAGCCATCCGATATGCCCGTGTCTGCCGGCCAATTCCTTTATAGCCCTGGCTACGTTCTCCAGACCGCGGCCAAAATTTTCCCGTCTATGCCCCGTAATCAGCACATAAGGTTTACTTAAGAAGTCCTTTCTTAGAGGGCTTATTGCAGGAGGTCTATGCTTATTGATCTTGAGCATAAGATCCAGGGCGTCTATGACAGTATTACCCGTAACAAAGATCTTATTCCGATCGATTGATTCTTTTATTAAATTTGATTTTGCCTCTCCCGTGGGGCAGAAATTATATTCGGCTACCATTGAAACAAAACGTCTGTTTATCTCTTCCGGAAAAGGATTTCTGTTATCATAAGAACGCAGGCCCGCCTCTATGTGCCCTATTGGTATGTTATCATAATAGGCCTGTAGAGACGCCGCGAAAACAGTTGATGTATCACCCTGGACCAGGACCACATCAGGTTTAATGTCATGATAGGCCCTCTTCATCCCATTCATTACGCAGGATACGATGCCTTCGAGCGATTGGCCCGGTTTCATTATGTCCAGATCCAGATCAGGCTTTAGGTCAAATTCACTTAACGCCTGATCAAGGAGATGTCTGTGTTGGCCGGTTACACATACTATAGGCTCGATCTTTCCTTTCTCGGAATCGGCGCATTTGACAACCGGCGCTATCTTAATTACTTCAGGCCTTGTCCCAAAAACAAAAAGCACCTTTTTTTTCATTTTCATCCCTTCCGCGCGATGGCACATACCGTATAACAATAATATTGCTTTAACGGCATTATCTTTTCTATGCCGGCAATAATCCTCCTGAAACTCTGTGGTAAAAACTGTACGGTATGTATGGCCATAGGCGGTAAAAATTGAAATCCGGTCATTCCCCTTACATCAAGCCCGGCCTCACGCATGATCCTTTTCAATCTCCAGGGTGTATAACCCTCTTCATAACCATACTTCCATGATCCCAGGAATTTCAATATCACCTTTACCGCCTGATACCATAAGCAAAGGGCATTAGGCACATTAATTATCACCTGTCCGCCGGGCCTTGTCACCCTTTTCATTTCCAGGACTTGGTTTAAATTGCCCGGGTATCTGTAGTGTTCAATAACGCCGGAGTTGAATACCACATCAAATTGGTCGCTGGAGAAAGGCAGGCTTTTATTGTCACCAAGGACAGCCCTCACAGACCCCTTATCCTTAGTCTTCTTACATGCCTCATGTGATATGTCAACGCCTATGGCCAATCTTTTCCCGCCCGTAAAATTCATAAGCCCGTCGCCTGAACCGCACCCTGCCTCGAGGATACGCGAATCCTTCGCCAGGTTACCGGACTGAACCTTTAAGAAACCGTACCAGCGCAACTCAAAGTCTGAAATATATCTTTTCTCTTTCCAGATGCTATCCCAATTCATATATGATACTTCTCGCGGAGTATATTTAACTTTTCCTGCCCGGGTTTATGGTAAAATAACCCCTTTATAAAAAGGTTAAGTGTCCTCAATACCGTAACGGCCACATTCATCTTCGAAGGACCGATCTTTTTATCATACCTAAGTATGAGCGGGATCTCACAGGCGATAATGTCGAGTTTTCTCAATTTTATCAAGAGCTCGGCCATACAGGCAAAGCTGTCCTCCTCTATAAGTCTGTCGCTATATAACTCTTGCGCGAGTTTAAGGATCTTCGAGGTGTAGGCCCTATAAGCGCAGGTATAGTCACGTATGCCGCGAATGGGAAATAACAGCCTGAACGCCATATTGGCTACGTTAGAAAATATTCTCCTGTGCCAAGCAAGCCCCCTCATCCTGGAATAAGGCGTGTACCTGGATGCGATTATCACGTCAAAACCATCCCTTATATAATTGATCATACGGTTCATATGCTCCGGATTATGCGTGGCGTCGGCATCCATTATAATAATGACATCATCTATTCCGGATAAACCGGTGCAATGCGCGATAAGCCGGGTCAGGGCATGCGCCAGGCCTTTATTGACCTTCCCTTCAATAATATCCACATTTACACCGTGTTTCTTCTCTGCCAGAACGGTCTGGACAGTTTTATCCCGGGAACCATCATCATAGACCACAATATTATATTGCTGATGGCCCCTTTTCAGGCTCTTGGATATATCCATCAGGAGATGGCCTATCCTCTCTTGCTCATTATACGCGGGCAAACCTATCCAGATCATGCTCGTCCCTTTATTAATGTTTAGATACAGGCTAATTATAAATTCCAAATTACAAATGACAAATAAATGACTAATTACAAATCACCAATTCGCGAGAAATATGCGTTTTTGTCATTCGGAATTCATTTGTCATTTGCTATTCGTCATTTGGCATTAACCGGTCGTTTACTATTGTCCAATATATTATCATAAACTCTCCAATATACCCAGCAATTTCGGGGATAGGACATCATACGAATACTTTACACGGGTTGTCTCTAATGCCATCATGCCCATCTTCCCCCTGAGACCGTTATTCCTGATAAGAATGCCTATTTTTTTAACCCATTCCTTATCCGTATCGGCAAGAAAACCGTTGGCGCCGTCTTTTACTATTTGAGTATTTATCCCGACAGGCGACGCTACACCGGGTATGCCTTTTCCCATATACCTCAACAACTTGTAGCCGGCTTTAGCCCTGGACACAGGATCATCCGAAAGAGGCATCAATCCAATGTCTATACTGTTCAAAAATTCTTCTTCACCCTCTATGGACCAATCCTCTATTGCCGCTACACCCATAATATCCATACACACGATCCTGTCAGCGCCCATGATTCTGATGTCAACATTTTTATGAGCCTTTTTGACCTCTTTTAAGACATTTCCTATTCCGGCTATATAACCCGATGTTGCCGGAGATCCCAGCCAGCCGATTGTGACCCGATCAGCGTTATAATTACCCCTATCCTTTCGCTGACCCGCCCTGACAGGGCTGGGTATAACATAAACATTTTCATTGTACCTTTTTGAATGCCCCGATAAATCATCATTAGGTACCAGCACACAAGAGGCCTTTATCAATATATGATCTATAGCTTTATCCAGAAACACCGCGTCATCATAATCATATATCATCTCCCCGCCCAATAAGGACAATAGAAAAACGGAAAATCTTGAAAGCGCGATTTTCTGCAGGAAAATAATGTCAAAGAAAGGGGACAATAATAAAGAACAGACCAGGATCGAAATTGAATATGCCCTGCCCGCCATCCTTATCAATAAATTCTGGTCTCTTCCGCTGATTATGGCATCCTGCCTCCACGAAGCAGTGTAACTTAAAACGGCACATTTAACACCCTTTTCTCTCAAAAAGGGCAGATGTGAGTATACCCTGACCCTGCTAGAGGCCAGATTTTTATCGCCAACCGTTAAAAATAGCACATTCATTAAACTTTATCCGATCCTTTAACAGTCACATCCCTCATCAATCCAAGCATCCAGAAAAAAGACACTATATAGCAAAAAGGAAAGATCCTGGCCAGGACCTTGTGCGCGATATCTATATCTACAAACCTGTTCATTATCTCATGCAAGGAAGGTATCCCGCTAAAGGTATCCGGACCCAGCGGCGCGAACAGGCCTAACTGCATTTCTCTGGCATAGAGCCACTGAAAGGCTAAAAGCCCGACTAAAATAAAAATGAAATTCCTGAATTTTCTTGAATACGGCATGATCAACGCCAGAAGAGGGGTAATTGAAACAAAGTATCTGAACCTTATCGGAAATGACAGATACAGCGCGAAAAGGCAGGCGGAAAAATAAAAGACCAGCCTGCCTTCGATGCCTGTCCTTTTTGAATCTCTATATGCCGTTATACAAAGTATCAGGTATAGTACAAAGAACGCGAAAACCAGCATGCCCTGTATAAAACTGCCCGTTTCCACTGCCTTATACAGAAAAAAATATCTCTTCATCGCTTCGGGTGAATTGAGCAGATACGGCAGATATATCGCAAGGCTCATAACACCAGCGGCCCCTAATAAAGCCGCCTTTTTCTTTAGCGTATTGCCAAGCAATATACATACCGGCGGTATCAAAAAATACGGGACAAATTTTATGGCGCCGCCCAGGGAAAGAAAAAGCATAGACACAAAGGGGCGCTTCAATTTGGCGGCATAGAGGGCCAGCATGATAACACATGCCATGATCAGGTCAAAGGAACCAAGCATGTAAGCTGAATGGATAACCACAACATTAAACATCCAAAGCCCAAAAGACATTACGGCCTTTTTTTCGTCACCCTGCATCCTGAGTATGATAAAACCCGTCAGAAGGTCAGCTGTCAAATAAGGTAATTTCATCAGAAATAAATTCCATGCCAGATTATATCCTTTTAGCGCTTTCACATAATCGATCGTAGTATAAATACCCCCCATCATGCCCGCGGCCGCCTTCAACATTTCCGCATACGATTGATTATTCATTATTTTAACGAAGATGAAGTTAAAAAATGACATTATCCACAAAAGGCCCGGGCCATAATAGGTAAATTTAAAAGCAGGGAACCTTTCCTCAATAAAGGCATAAGGATTCCAGCATCCCTCTTCAACGAACATCATAGGGAAATAATTAATGAATATAAGGTCCTGGCCGTGCATTGTTACGGGCATAAGCAACAACCTTAATAAAATGCCACACAATGCTATAAGCAATATTTTCCTGCCCACATTAACCCTTTCGGCCGAGTATAAAATGCCTCAAAGCCTCGGCCGTTTCTGATTTTTTTATGTCTACAAAATAATTTATGAACCTGTCCTGCCTATCCCTAAGATTCCCTGCCTTGCTGTCCTGGCCCAAGGCCTCGATTATCGCCCTTTTTACATCCTCTTTCCTATAGGCGCCACTTGCGACTTTATCATTGACATATGGGAGAAGGTCCGCCCTTCCTATAGTATTGACAACAACCAACGGTTTATGCCACATCACCGCTTCCAGACCTATAGTAGAATCCATTGTGACAACAACCTCGGATGAGCCGATTAATCTCCAGGACGGATATTTATTATCCATTTTTATAATAGCGGACAATTCGCCTTCTATCATGTCCTTAAACATACGCGGGCTTTCATTAGGATGGAGCTTTATATATAAATTTATATCCCCGATCTGGTTTACGGCCTCAATACAATCTTCAATTAAATTCCGTGTCAGATCATCGTTTATATATGAACTCTGTGATAACGCGGTAACACCCGTAGTAAATAATGATACCAGATGTTTCCTTTTATCCTGAAATACGATCTCTTCGGGCATATGTTCGGCGGTATCTTTTTTCAGGATATTATGAAAACGCGGGTTACCGGTGACAGTCATCTTGTTTTCATCATTGCCAAAATTCCTGTACCAGTCCCATGCCCTCTTGCCCCACAACGCGACATGGTCGGCGTATATACGATTATGGCCGTTATGTTCAGCCAGTATTCCGTGCTGAACCACTAATGTTTTTATATTCATACAGCGAGCGGAGGCAACCACAGTACGTTCCGTCTCTTTAAGATCATTGCGCAACACAATCCTTTGCACGGGTCCTTTCCTGTCCGATACGGAATGAAAAGTATCGACATTTCTCCGGATCCTTTGAAACACCACATTCATTATATACCTTATATGACCGTGCACAGCCTGGAAATATTTCAGATTATCATATACAAACACATCTTCCAACTCCTTTATGATCTTACTATCTGCTGTCGTTTTTTGTGCCGGGCTGAACAGATCAAATACACTCCGACGGCTTGTATATGATACATACCGCCCATACGCGAAAATAAGATTAAACCTCGCCCTCAAACCATCTTCAAACAGACCTGGAAATATGCCCTCCCTATCCGTAAGCGCAAGGTCCCTTGCTAGCCTTGCGTCCGCCAGAATACAGCTTTTGCTTCCACGCCAGCATAAACGGATCGACGCGTCCAGCACATCAGCAATAAAACACATGATGTTCTCTCTTATTTTAGAAAATTGTATCGGCCGGCTGAGAATAAAAACCTTGCATCTTTTTTTTATCACATTTCCGACAAAAGACCCCAGGCCGCTGATAATCTCCCGGTTTTCCCCAACGAGCATAACCTGCCCGATATTATTTCTCTGTATTACCCTGCTTATGGTCAGAGTCATCTTCAGCACTTGCAGCAAATAAAGTTGCAAATCATATTCCGCCGCCCTTGCCAATTCGACGCCCTTATAAGTGAACATATCCGGGTATGCCTTTAAAAGATCCCTGTCCCACCTCAGGGAAACATGGTTAAACACATGGTCATCGATGCCGGCATGATCTTCGGCCGTCAGGTATTGCTCAGAAACTATCACTTTATCATTTAGCCCCGAATGTAAAACCGGCCTGCGGGACCTGAATAGAAGTATTGACGTATCGCTGTCGATAAATTCGCTTATCCTCGGGCCTATATTCAGAAATAATTTCTCTGAGGTCAACCCCTTTATTACAAGCAGTTTCTTCCCATCGCCCTTGCCGAAAAGAAACCTGCGTATGCTATCTTCTAAAAATACCGCTTGAGGCATCTTTAATCTTTCTGAATATTGAATGCTTCTTATTTATATATAACAAAAAAGGCAGAGATAAAAACGAAAACACAATCAGCCTGACGGTTGTATCGATTGTATTGCCGCACTCGGCTTTGAATATCCGTTCAACAGCCTCATTAATTATTATCACTAAAGATATGATGGAAAACACAGGGAAATAGACTTTAAAAATGAATTTTAATCTATGCGGCCTTTTCTCTAAATACAGTCCAAGCGCGTGCGAAATTAAGACCAGGCTGTACAGAAAAAAGCTTATGCCCGTTCCGAGCGCGATACCCGTTATGCCCATTTTAAGGATCTTAATAAAATACAGGTTAAGTAAAATATTGCAGATAATAGAAAAAACACCTATAAAGACTATCCTGGCCTGCTTTTTAAGGGCGATCAAAAGATATCCGGACATATTGGTGATGGATAAGAAAACCGTGCCGAAAAGCAGGATATTCGCCGCAGGTATACCTTCGTGATAAGCGGGCAGGACCTTCCGTATGAATAGAGGTAAAAGGATGACGGCTATACCTATAATAACGGGAAAAATAAATGAAAATGCCAACGTCGGACCCTCCAGGAGAGGCCTTAGTTCTTTCACATTTTCTTTTAACCTGCCGAAACGCTCATAGAACCTGGGGAATAGCACCGTGTATATAAGATTCGGAAGCTGGAAAGCGAATGAGTGCATCATAATGGCTATACTGTAATATCCCATAGGCTCTTTTCCCAGAAAGCTCAATATCATTATGCGGTCTATGCTTTTCAAGACCATAAAAGTAAAACCCGCCATGAGCAAAGGGAAACCTATCGCCAGAAGTGTCTTTAGGACCCGGATGTTGACAGGAAAAGCGATATGGAACCTTATTCCTGTGACCCTGTAAAGATACGCGAATCCGGCAAATAGTGATAATACGCTCCCTAATAATATACCTACGACCCCAAATTTGACGCCAAGGGCAAACTTCAAAAACAGGTCACTGACAGCCAAAAGAACAACATATCTGCTCAACACGCCGAACAAATGCCTCGTCCTTACCAGGGTAACATAGAAGGAACAGACGATCTGCGTTATGACAAGAAGTGATATAACATACAAACCGTGGTTTAACGCGGGCTCAATGGCGGGCCTCCGAATAATCCCGAAAACAATGATTACACAAGCGCATACAACCGATGCCAGCAGAGAAAAGCTGATGCCCACATTCGCCGCCTCCGCAGCCGTTTTTTCATCACCCCCGCCCCTATAAACCGGTATCTGCCTGTCAAGGGAATCGATGGCGCCCAGATGGCAGTATTTGGCGTATTCAAAGATCAAGGCAAGCTGGGCGTATATACCCATGAGATAGGGCGATAAGATCCTTCTTACCACTATCGCCACAAAAAAATTTATAACACTCGACACATAACCGCTTACCGTAAACTGCGTGGTATGAGCGATTAACTTATCTTTCTTCTCCTGCCTATCCTTTTCCATATTTTCCCCAGTATAAACCTCAATCCGCCGAAAAACCCCATACTGACCAAGGCCCCGCGTGCCACGTAAGCGTACCGCCTCATTTCATCCAGCATTAAATATGTCCTGGCCCTCATAGAAAAATTTTCCACTATTTTCCGTTCGGCCGTGCTTTTTAGCCTTCTTAATTCATCATCCGACATTGAGGTTAAATTAACAGCCATAGTGTGATACATCTCCCCTAACGATTCGACATATTTATCCTCATCCCGGGGTATTATCCCTTTCTTCTTCGCCTCATTATAAAGATATGTGCCCGGATACGGTGTAACGTTGAAGAATCTGTATATAGGAAGCCCTGTCCTTTTGATAAAAGACACTGTTTCGTTTACGGATTCCTCGTTTTCCTCGAACATTCCTATCATGAAAGATCCCTCAACGGTAATCCCCGCCTTTCTCGTATACTCGACAGCCTTTACGGCCTGTTCGACCTTTACGCCTTTTTTCATATCATTCAGGATCCTCTGGCTCCCTGACTCGAAACCATAACTAAGATTCCTGCAGCCGGCCCTATACATAAGTTTTAGCTGCAGGGGGTCTATCAAATTAACCCTGGCAGAGGCGCCCCATTTAATATCCACACGCTCGTCAATAAAGGCGCGGCAGAGCGATTCCACCCACTTTCTATTGAGAATAAAAAGGTCATCGGAAAATCCAACGAAACTTACGTCATATCTTTTCTTCAGCGTCTTAATTTCGTTAACCACGCCTTCTATGCTGCGTATAACTACCCGTGATCCAAAAGGCCTAGAGCAATACACGCACTGGAACGGGCATCCCCTCACTGTGGAAACATTGATACTGCGCTTACCGTATTCATTATGGATAGGATGCCTGATATATGTCTCCATGGAAAACAGGTCCCATGCCGGAAAAGGAATGGCATCCAGGTCTTTTATCCTTTCCCTGTAAGGCGTCCTGACGAATTTTTCGCCGGCTCTATACACTATACCCCTGACCTTAGACAGATCCAGCCCGTTGCTAATACACGCCATGAGATCCTGTATCGTGATCTCCGCCTCATCAATGACACATATATCGACACTCGAATTTGAAAGCAAAAGCTCAGGGTATGCGGTTGATACCATATTTCCCGCTATGACAGGGGCTTTTGGCCTGAGCCTCTTAGAAATATCCGAGACCTTTTTCACGAATCCGTAAGTGGTGGTCAAGC
>Ga0272441_10004913_pt1 | contig 23732 bp, 22 predicted proteins | sample SSMProp6N_FD_193582 | JGI IMG/M metagenome (GOLD analysis project Ga0272441, IMG submission 193582) | Marine sediment archaeal communities from Little Sippewissett salt marsh, Falmouth, MA, United States - SSM-Prop-6N | ecosystem: Environmental > Aquatic > Marine > Wetlands > Sediment ...
GCTCCTGGCGAAGGGGCGGTACTTCCCGAACGGCGATCACGGGCTCCAGCCGATGGTCACCTTCGACAACTTACGCCGGTTCATGACGCTCCTGCACGAAGTGACCGGCAACCCGGAAGGCGAGTTTCCGCGAAAGGAGATGTGAGAGTGGGTATCAGTCTTGGACTGGTCGGCCTGGGCGCGTTCGGCAGTTCGTTCGCGGAGTCCTTCAAAAATCACCCGGCGGTCGACCGCATCGCGCTGTGCGACCGCGTCCCAGAGCGCATCAAAGAGTTCGCCGACCGCGAGTCGTTCAGGGACAAATTTGATCCGGCCGACGCCTACGACTCGCTCGACGATCTGCTGAAGAGCGATGTCGACGCGGTGGTCATCATCACGCAGCACTGGCTGCACACGCCGCAGGCGATCCAGGCGCTCGAGGCCGGCAAGCACGTCTACAGCGCCGTCCCCGTGCTGTCGGTGCCCGACAGCGACGAGATTCTCGAATGCTGCGACAAGCTGGTGAAGACGGTGGAGAAGACGGGCCTCCATTACATGTATGGCGAGACGACGTTCTACCGGCCGCAGGCCATGTTCTGCCGCCGCAAGGCCGCCGAGGGCGCGTTCGGCCACTTCGTCTACGCCGAGGGCGAATATTTTCACGATGTCGACCACGGCCTGCGCGAAGTCAAGTCGCGCCGCGAGGGCTCCGTCGCCGGCAAAGAGTACCAGGCGAAGAAGGCGGAGTACAAAGCGCGCGGCGTGGTCGGCGGCCCGATGCACTACCCCACCCACTCGACCGGCGGGCCGATCAGTGTGATGAACGCGCACATGGTCAAGGTCGCATGCTGGGGCCAGGCCCCACGCGTCCATCTCGACCATCTTGTCGACGGCGAGTTCGCCAACGAGACCGCGCTGTTCCTGATGAGCAACGGCGCCACCTGCCGCATCTCCGAGTACCGCGAGATCGGCTTCCGGGGCCGCGAGATCTTCCGCGTCTACGGCACCCACGGTTCGTTCGAGCACGACAAGTGGATCGACAAGAACAGCACCACCGACGTGACACTGGACGAGATGCGCGATCCACTGCCCGACGACGTGATCCGCGCGTTCACCGGCCAGACCGACACGACCGCGGAACTGAGCGAGCAGGAGCGCAAAGACTTCCTCGGCGGACACGGCGGCTCGCACGCCTACCTGGTCCACGAGTTCTGCGACGCCATCGCCAACGACCGCACCCCGGCCATCACCGCCTGGGACGCCGCACGCTACACCGCCGCCGGCGCCGTCGCCCACAAGTCCGCACTCCGCGGCGGAGAACTGCTCGACGTGCCCGACTGGGGCGATCCACCCAAGTAGAGGCAAGGGTGAGCCTGCTCTACAAAGACGACTGGGACGCCGCCAAGGAGCGTTACACGGCCTGGTGGGCGCACGAGAACACCGGCCGCTGCGGTTTGTGGGTGACCGCGCCTCGCGACGATGCGGCCGACGTACCGGAGCCGCCGCGGCCACCGACCCCCGAGCAGGTCTGGCACGACCTCGACTACCGCAGCGCCCTCGGCGAGTACCGGAACCGCCGCACGTTCTTCGGCGGCGAGGCCTTCCCCGTCTGGGACTATGGCTACCCCGGCAACAAGTGCATCGCGGCGTTCCTCGGCTGCCCGCTCACGCTCGACAACCACACCGGCTGGCTCGACCCCATCCTCACCGCTGAAAACATCGAGTACGAGTCGCTTCGACTGGACGAATCGAATCCGCGCTGGCAGTTCGCACTCGAATGGCTGCGCCGCGCCGCCCGGGAATCGCCGGGCAACTGCATCCCCGCCGTCGGCGCGTTCGGCGGCTGCGGCGACAACCTCGCCGCACTGCGCGGCAGCGACCGCCTGCTATATGACGTGGCCGACCGGCCCGACCAGGTCCGCGCCGCCGAACTGCACCTGATGGACATCTGGTGCCGCGTCTACGACACCTTCTACGACATCGCACGCCAGGCGGCACAGGGCTCCACCTGCTGGTTCGGGCTATGGGCGCCCGGCAAGTTCTACGCCGCAGAAAACGACTTCTCGTACATGATCTCGCCCCGCATGTTCCGAGACCTCTTCCTCCCCGCCATCGACATCCAGACCCGCTTCCTCGACTACTCCGTCTACCACGTCGACGGGATCGCCGCCTTCGCCCACGTCGACGCGCTGCTCGAGCTGCCGCAGCTCCAGGCCATTCAGATATTGCCGGGTACCGGCAAGCCCAGCCCGCTACATTTCCTGGACGTGCTCAAGAAGGTCCAGACCGCAGGCCGGAACCTGCACATCAGCATCCCGCCCGACGAGGTCGAAGACGCTCTCTCCGAACTCTCCGCGCGCGGCTTGTTCATCGGCACTTCCTGCGGGACCGAGGCCCAGGCCCGCGACCTGCTCAGGAACGCCGAGCGCTGGTCACACGACCGCGGGTGACCATCCAGGCGTCTTGTTTCCCATGCCAATTCCGGGCAAGGGCTGGGCAGCGTACTGCCCGAAGCGGGGCCGGCTCAGCAGCCGATCGTAACCGACCTGGCCCGGGCACGGCGCTGGCAAGAGATGCTGGACAACGGCGAGGTCGGTTCGGTGACCGAACTGGCCGACCGTCTCGACGCAGACCGATCCTACACCGCGCGCATTTTGCGCCTCAACCTGCTCGCTCCGGATATCATCGAGGCCATCCTTGCCGGTCGAGAGCCGAGCGGCCTCTCCCTGGCCGAGCTCACGCAAACACTCCCCTTGCTCTGGAGCGAGCAGCGCGAGTTGTTCAGGTTCCCGGCGGTTTGAATCTCGCGGCGCCCAACGGCGAGGTTAAGTTGCCCGAGCGTAAGCGAGGGTCAACTTGAACCTCTGGTTATGGCCTCTTACGTTCTGAAGCATTGCGTTCCCCTGCTGTCTTGGCGCCATGTTTTCTCAAGAGTGCAATGATGTCTTCACGTGCATACGCCCACTGCATATGGTAATCAAGGGCGGTCATGCCGTTGCTGTCGAGCGAGTTAATGTCTTTCGATGCCGGAACCAGGATTTGAAGGAGGCCTATATCGTCAGTCCGATAGAGCGGCGTGGTACCATCGGCAGTAGCCTTGACGTCGACGTTAGCGCCCGAATCAACTAATAATCGCACGACTTGCTTGTTGTGGGGGAAATGCAGTGGTGTACGACCATCCCTGTTGGGAAGATTGACATCAGCTCCACAGGCAATCAGGTACTTGATAATTTCGAAGGCATTGGGATTAGCGGGTGGAAACTTGTTGGCCTCCCACAGCGCGAGTGCAAGGGGCGTGTCGCCCGGAGGATGTGCACCTGTGCCAACCTCGGCATCAACAGCCACCGCTGACGGAACAAGGTTCTTGACCGTGTTCAGGTCGCATCGTGCAATGGCACCGTCCAGTTTCTCCTCTGCCGTCAGGGTCTTGGGCTTAGATTCGGTCTCGCCAGAGCACCCGGCCAGTATCGGCGTCAGCGACAGGGCAGCGAGAAGGAGCGGGCGAACATACGAATTGACGATTGAGACGATCATTCTTCCTCTGCCATAACTACTTATTCTACGCCGACTACCCTTTGCCGGGCGCCATCCGCTCCGCATGGAATCATACCCCTCTATATTGGCGTGGTCAAGCAGCCTCCGCCAAGATGTTGACGGGCCAGGGCCCGACGGCTACCATAACACCGGGATGTGGACCCGCGGCACGGGGGCGATGGATCGCTGGCGGAGATGGAGGCCGATCACGGGAACCTGCCCGCGACAGTGGAAAGCCTCACGGGCGGAGGCGGGCGACACCTGTTCTTCGCGCATCCGGGCGGGTCCATCGGGAACCGGGCGGGGGTCAAGCCGGGTCTGGACGTGCGGGGCGACGGGGGGTACGTAGTCGCGCCCGAAAGCAACCATGTCAGCGGAGAGCGCTACCGATGGGCTGAGTCGCTCGCGCCAGGACAAGCCTCTGCCTCCCCGTTGCCGGACTGGCTCATGGGTCTGATTGCCCAGAAAACCAGAGCACAAGAGAGGAAGAATTACAGAGAGACAGAGAGACAGAGAACAGATTGCGTGGGTATCTCTGTCACATTGCCGGGCGTGTCGGCGGACGTTCTGGACCTGATGAGTCATGCGGTGTGGGTGTCTCTGCCTCAGCGAAGCGGGGTGCGGAATCACTGTGTCTTCGACCTGTGCCGACGCTTAAGGGCGATCCCGGAAGTGGCCGGGATGCCGCCGGCGGGGCTGCGCCCGGCGGTGGAGAAATGGTTTGAGCTGGCTCGGGATGTGATCGAGACCAAGGAGTTTGCCGCGACGTGGACGGAGTTCTTGTACGGGTGGCCGCGTGTGAAGTGGCCGCATGGGATGACTTGGGAGGCGAAAATGCAGGAGGCCAAGACGGTGGATGAGAAGGCGGTGCCCGAAGCTGTTCGTTGCATGGGGACGGAGGCCGTAGTGCTGGCGCGCCTGTGCATCGCCCTTGCGGGCGGAAGCGACGGGGCCGTTTTCTTCATGGGGTGCCGGGACGCCGGGCGGTGCATCGGCGTTTCGCACGAGACGGCCCACCGGATGCTCGGGGCGTTCGTAACGACGGGATTCCTGGAGGTCGTCAAACGCGGGAACGAGCGACGGGCGACACGGTACGCGCTGGCCGGAAAGGACGATGAAGGGTCACGGTGATCGGGGGCTCCTGCATGCAGCCGAGCTTGCAGGCGCGCCCGTCGGTATGCGTTGATTTTCTCTGAGGAAAGGAGCCGGAACGATGGACAGGATTGCGAGCAAGTTGGCGGAGTTGAAGGATCAACAGCAGGTCTGCAATGCGCTGGCGGTCGGTAAAGAAACACTTTACGCGCTGCGGGCTCGGGGCCTGCCCTTCCTGCGGATCGGCAAGAGGGTGTACTACCACGAGCCCGAAGTCCTTGAGTGGCTTCTGCACCACTGCCGGACGGCCGAGAAGGTCGAGCAATGCTAACCGGGAGGGACGCTGGACGAATCACGACGGCGGCAACACGCCCGCAACACACCTTGGGCGCGCAGGGCGCGGGGGATTGGTCGGGCAGACGGACTTGGACGCGAGAAACGGAGGCGGGAAGGGAGTTGGCGAGATGTCTGAGGCGATGAACACGCAGAACAAGGCGACGGCCGAGAGCAACGGATTGCTGATCGAGGAGCTAGCGCGACTGCCGGTCGGGACAATCCTTGATGAGCGAACCTTGGCCGGGATGTTCGCCTGTCACCCGGCGACGATCAAACGCGCGGTACAGCGCGGCGAGCTACCCGCGCCGATCCGCATGTTCGGGCGGCCGGTCTGGACGGCGGGCCGAATCCTTGAGCACGTCGCGGGCCGACTTGAGGCCGCGCAGAAGGACGCCGAACGCGAGGCCCAAAGATTGTCCCGAATTGGCGTTTGACAACGCGCGTAACGCAAGATATACTGTGGGTGAAATGAGCAAGACACCGAAGCAGCGAAAACGCCCCGGACCCAAGCCGAAGCCGAAGGCCAAGAAACAGAGCAAGTGCGTCATGGTCCGGCTGACCGTCGCGGAGCGGGCCGCCCTGGAGCGCGACGCGGCGAAGACGGGTAGCTCGCTGGGCGGGTTCCTTCGGAATCTCTGGTCGAAAAATCGGAAGGGTTGAACGATGGCAGGTGTGCGGAACGAGCCGAGAGCGAACGGGAAGTATCCGGGCTGGTACACGGATGCCCGAGGCCGCCAGAAGCACTTCACCGGAACGCGGAGCCAAGCGGAAACGTTGCGGATGGCGCGGCGGCTCGAAGACGATCACCGGCAAGTGCGGCTCGGCTACCGTCCGGCCCCGGCGTCTCACGACAAGCACCGGACGCGGCCCTTTGCGGAAGCGGCTGCGGAGTATCGGGCGTGGGGCGAAGATCAAGGCGGGCGTGGCGGGCGGCCGTGGAGTGAGACACACGCCGCGAAGATTCGTACCAAGCTGGCATTCTGGCGGGACAAGCTCGGGCTGGCGACGCTGGCAGACCTGGATGGGATTCTGCCGCGCGCGGAAGCGGCCCTGCGCGAAATCGCAGCGAGTGGGCGGGCTGGGCGGACGGTGGAGAACTGCGTCGAGCCGTTGCGGGGCTTCTGCCGTTGGGCGATACAACGGGGCTACCTTGCCGACGATCCGCTGAAAGGCCGCAAGCGGTACGACGTGACGCCCAGGAGCACACGGCGGGCGCTGACGGCCGAAGAAGTCAAGGCGCTCCTGAACGTGGCGGACGGCTGGCGGCGGCTGGTCTACGAAGTCGCGCTGTGCTCGGGCCTGCGGGCGAATGAACTGCGGTCCCTGTGCCGGGCGGACCTTGATACGCAGCGGGGCGGCCTGATTTTGCACGGGGAATGGACGAAGAATCGCAAGGATGGCTTTCAGCCTTTGCCGGGGGTGCTGATCAAGCGGTTGGCGAACTTCGCGGCGAGCGGCGAAGCTGACGACCTGTACCGGCGCTATCCGCCACGACGACGCGAGACGCCGAGCGATCCGCTGGTGTACGTTCCCGACAACACGAGTCGGATGTTCGAGGCGGATCGGAAGGCGGCGGGGATCAAGAAAGAGGCATTCGGCGGCAAGGCGGACTTCCACGGACTGCGCGTCTGCTATGTAACGGGCCTCTTGGAGAGCGGAGCGAACGTCAAGGAGGCTCAATCCCTGGCCCGGCATTCGACGCCGCAACTGACGATGAACGTATACGGCCGGACGCGGGAAACGCGGCTGTCTGCTATCGCTGAAAGGATCGGCGAGACGGTGCTTCCGGCCGCCGAGCATGCGCATATACTGGCGCGGAAGGCGGCGGGCGCAGAGGGGCTTGACGTAAATGCAATCACGCCAAGTGGTAAGGGGAATGGGAGATGGTGGAGGCGGGGGGAATCGAACCCCCGTCCCGTGGCATTTCAACCCGGGCTTCTACGTGTGTAGTCTACCTTTTGGCACGGATCGCCGCTAGGCGATACGCTCTCGCTTCGGCGGACTCCGATAAACGGGATGCCGCGTCAGCACCCCCGGCAAATGTCTCGCCCTCGGCCTGCCGGAGAACGGCTCTGGGCCAGCCTGCTAGCTGTCGTCCGTTTGTGGTCCCACAGGCTGGATCACACGGACGTGGCTGTCTATGCAGCCAGGCGCAGATTAGTATCCGCACTTATTAGTGGTGCCAGGTGTTTTACGGGGCCTCCTGACAACCCCGACACGCCACCCGGGCATCTAACTGCCCGGTCGATGCCTGGTCGCCCCCGCTGTCAAAGAACGTCTATCTAGACTATACACCAGGTGTGGGCGGTTTGCAAGGCTGGCGACGGTGGAAGACCGGACGCTTTGGACGGGGGCTATTGTCCGCTGCCGAGGCCAGACTCCCCCCCCGTTGAGACTGTGCATTCGGCGGCGGCTTTTATGGCACGTAGGAGCGGAGCACGGTGGCTCCGTCGCCCTGCAGGGTGTAGCCGGGCAGTGCTGCGGGGATCAGGACGGTGGAGCCGAAGGGCAGGGGGACCTGGTCGCCGTTGGCTTCGAGCAGTGCGTCGCCCTTGACGACGTTGAGGATGAGGAAGCGGCCGGGCGGCGGGGCGTCGTCGATGCGGCCGGCGAGTTTGATGGTCTCGATGACGAACTTGTCGCAGCGGACGGCTTCGAATCGCTTGCTGGGGCCGTTCCCTTCAAGCGGGCGGAGCTTGCAGGTGTCGGCGGCGGGCGGCTTGAAGTCGATGACGTCCAGGGCTTTCTCGATGTGAAGCCGCCGGGGCTCGCCGTGGTCGTTTGCGCGGTTCCAGTCGTAGACGCGATAGGTGATGTCGGAGGTCTGCTGGATTTCGGCCAGGACGATGCCGGCACCGATGGCGTGGACCATGCCCCAGGGGATGAGAATGATGTCTCCGGGGCTGGGCTCGATGGTGTGGAGTCTGGGGTCCAGTTCGCCCTTGGCAATAGCCTCTGCGAAGTTCTCGCGGTTGGAGCCAGGTGTGACGCCTCGGATGAGTTTGGCGCCGGGCTCGACGTGCATGATGTACCAGGCTTCCTTTTTGCCGACGCCGGGGTTCTCGTGCTCGGACGCGTATTCGTCTGACGGATGGACCTGGACGGAGAGCGTGTGGTTGGCGTCGATGTACTTGACGAGCAGGGGGAACCGGCCGCCCTGGAGGATGGTGGGGTCGCCGACAACGGTGTCGGTCATTGTTTCGACCAGGTGGTGGAGTGAGGTGCCTGCGAGCGGGCCGTTGAGTACGCAGGTTTCGGCGCCGGGGTAGTCTGAGATATCCCATGATTCGCCGATGCGTACGCCGCCGGGAAGGTCCTTTTTGAGCAGTTCGACCAGGCGCGAGCCTCCCCAGGACTTACGTTCGAAGGGGTCGGCAAGAGACGTAAACAGGAGGGGGTAAGGTTTGTTCATCCAGCCGTGTTCCTCAAGGGGTGATCGGCCACGCAGGGCGGCAGGCAGCGTTATGGCCTTGGTGTGCGAGACTCAATGCTCGGTCCCGGTTCCTGACTCCTTTGTCGTTTTCTTCGCGGGGGCATGGTGTCAGATGCGGCGGCTGATGTCAAGCGAAGAATGCATGGGGCCACCGGTCATTCGGGCAGGATGCGGACGATGCTGGGCGGTGCGACGTGCTTTGCTCGGCTTCGGTGTTCGCAGCCTCGCACTCCGAGGAAGGCCAGGATCAGGAACAGGACGCCGAGGGCGGCGGCGGAGCCTTCCGTGCCTATCCCGAGAACCGGCCAGCGGTGGCCGATGAGCACGCCGCCCACTAGCCCGGCGAGCGGGAGGCCGAAGAGCAGGAACACGCTGCGCAGCGAGACGGTGCGGTCGATGGCAACGATGACGGTCTGGCCGGCGCTGAGCCCGTCGATCGCGTCGAGGACCAGGCGCATTCGCGAGCCGCCGGTCGCCGCGCACAGTCCGCACGACCCGCAGGATTTCGTGCGGTCCATCTCCACGGTCGCTTTGCCGGCGGTGACGGCGATGACGCGGGCAGGTTCTTCGTGGCGCACGATGCACTCCGAGAGCGGCGATGGGGTCAGCGGCGGAAGTAGTTCAGCTTCTTCGCCAGGTGTTCGAAGCCGTGCTTGGGGCTGGTGAGAACCGGGACGTGGACGCGGTCTCCGGCGATGTGTGCGACTCGGTGCATCATCACGTCGGCGAGCACGACCATGTCGTTGTCGGCCAGGCCCTCGATGCCGTGGACGACGGCGCGGTCGTAGGCATCAAGATCGGCCAGGCGCAGGGCCTGTTCGACCTCCGGGCAGAGGGCGGTCTCGAAGTCCACCGGCTTGTCCAGCGCGTCGGAGCAGTCCCGCAGCAGGGCCAGGGTGGCCTGCAGGTTTACCTGACCCCCGGCGAGCACACCGATAGCGCTGCCCAACTGCACCGCAGCCTCGGCCATGGCTCGGTCGATACGGACCACGGGGACGGTGGTGACGGAGCGGACGGCGTCAATAGCAGAGCCAATCACGGGTGAGGCGAGCATCACCGCCTCGGCCCCGGCCTCGTGGGCGTTGGTGACCTGAGTGACGATCCGTCGGGTGACCGGCTCAGTGAGGCCGCCTGCCTGGTCGACCATCCGCTCGATGCCTTCGTCGACCATGTGGACGAGTTCGACATCAGCCATCACTTCACGGGCGACGTCTTCGAGGAGGGGGACGACATCGGCGGCCGAATGGACCAGTGCCACGTTGATGAACATGCGCAATGCTCTCCCGAGCAACCCCTCCGCCGCCAATTGTACCATTCGCGCCGGGGTACGTCAAACGCTTGCGGCGTCCGCCCTTGCTGGGTCCGGAACGGCATGGAGGCGCGCGTAGTATAGGTTCGTCGTCGGACATTGGCAAGGGCTTTCGGCTGCCGGGCTCTTTGTGGTTGGGAGGGCGAAACCGTGTCGGTGCGGGGCTAGATCCCGGTGGGGCTGGTGGTGAGCTGCGGGTCGCGGCGACCGGATGTTTCGTGGGGGAGGGGCTCGCGGATCCAGACCACGCGCATCGCTTCTTCCTTGAGGACTTCGCCTGTCAGGCTGACCCAGGAGCGGACGATGTTTTTGCGGTAGGCGATCTCGATCTCGTAGGCGGGATACCACGCCCCGCGCAGGTGGATGCGGGTCCTGCGGACCACCCGGGCGGTGGCCACGGAGGGCCGGAAGTTGCGCAGTGGGTCGAGCATAGTCAACTGCCAGGCCTGGCCGACGCTCAGGTCTCGCATGGCGCCCACGGGCATGAACCCACTGCCCACGACCTGATCCTTTTCGATGGGGACGATGTCTGTGCGGCGGTGGCCCTGTGCGTCAACGGTCAGGTGGATGGCTCCGTTGCGCACCGCGCCGTGGGCGACGGTGCTCATCAGTCCGATCTCCATGGTGATGCTGAACGACTGCAGGCGGTCGTCGGGATCGATGACGAACTGAGAGGTAAGTTCGAACTTGGGGTTGTTTCGCCCTTTGTCAGGGTCGTCGGTCAGGGCGTTGAGCGGGACGCGGAAGTGGCGGAAATCGATCACCAGACGCTGATTGATGACGCAAGTGCGGTCCTTCTTCAGTTCATAGGCGGTTTCGCTGGTGCCGATTCTCCGAGCGCTTCCGGGCACGTAGATCCCCATCGTATGCCCGGGGTGGGTCTCGGCGTACGCGCGCAACCCGCCGTAGCCGCGCAGCGGTTCGGCATAGAGTGTGGGGATGATCTCGCGGCGCAGGAAAAACGCCGTCATGATGAGCCAGAACGCGACGACGCTATACACCAGGGTCTTCTTCATTCGGTCGCGCGTCCGATGCCCCGGGCCTGGGCCGTGGTCTGCTCAGGTTGCCGGTGGTAGGCCAGGAACCTCTCGGCCTGGGCACGGCCCATGTAGCGGACCAGGATTTTCCGGCTCGTCGCTGCCAGGTCCACCAGGACTAGGGCGTCGAGCACGTCGCTGAAATCGGGGTCGATATTGCAGCCGAGCAGCTTGCCGCCCAGGCGGAGGTACTGGCGCAGGAGGATGGGCACGCCCTTGTGGTCGGCCTCGATGTCCGAGATGAGGGTGGACAGGTCCTCGATGTTGTCCGGCAGCGTCCGCTTGCCCTTGCGGGTGAGGCCCTTGATCCGTTGGGACTTGATGGGGGTCTTGGCCTTGACCAGCCGGGCCAGCTCGCGCAGGTAGTTGTTCTGTTTGAGGAACCGGATCATCAGTTGCCGCGAGGTCGAGTTATACTGGTCGTTGATGCTGACCGGTCCGAACAACAACCGGTACTGGGGGTGGTTGCAGATGAACTGAGCAATGCCCTTCCAGAGAAGCATCAGCGGCGCGTAGCTGCGTTGGTATTCGGGCCGCACGAACGAGCGGCCCAGTTCCGCCGCCGGGTTGAGCCGCTCCAGCATGCCGGACTTGAATTTGAAGAGCGTGCTGGTGTACAGGCCGGCGGTGCCGTGCCGCTCCAGGATTTCGTCGGTGAGGCCCAGCCGATAGGCCCCCACCAACTCGTCCTTTTTCTTGTTCCAGACGACCACGTGCCGGTAGTGCTGGTCGAACCGGTCCAGGTCCAGGGGCTTGCCGGTCCCCTCCCTGGCCTCGCGAAACGTGATTTCCCGAAGCCGGCCGATTTCGTGCATCAGGTTGGGAATCTGCTCGGGGCTGGCCAGCATCGCGGCGAACTCGCCCATGCCGACCAGTGTCTGTTCCTCGGGCAAGCCGGCCACTTCGTCGCACAGTGCGCGGCGGTCACAGGGCGGCGCTACGGGCTCGAACGATTGCTCGCGTTTCTCGATCTTCCGCTCGGCTCGCCTGACCGAACGGCGCGCCGGGTTGCTGCTGTTCAGCAGGTAGCTCCGCATCCGCAGGTACTCGACTATGTCGCGGCTTTTCGGGAAGGCGCCCAGTTTGTCGAAAGGAATCAGGCTGCCCACGCGGACCCGGATCTGCTTGTTCCGGCGGTTAAGGACCTCTCGGGGCAGGACCACGGAACTGAGCCGGTAGTGGATCAGGCCGAGGATTTGGAACAGGGCGCTGTTGCAGCCGCAGAAGAAGACGGGCAGAACCGGGGCCTCGGCCTGGCGTACCAGCCCGGCCAGACTGCGGCGCCACTTGGGGTCTGCGATGGCGCGCCGCCGCAGATCAATGTGCGAGACGCGGCTGGCGGGAAACACCGCCAGCAGGCCACCGTCTCGGACCCAGCGGACGCACCGGGTGTGCGAGTCTCGGGCCGCCCGGCCTCGGCCCAGCGGGTCGGCCGCGACCATCGTCTCGGTCAGCCCGGGCAGGCGCTTGAGGACCCGGTCGGCCACCACGCGCACGTCCGGCCGCACTTGGCGCAGTGCAGCAGCCAGCACCAGCGGCTCGATGCCGCCGAAGGGGTGATTGGCCACCACGATGACCGGCCCGGAGGGCGGCACGCGCGCCAGGGCGCCGTCAGATACCTGGTGATCGATGTTCAGTGTGGCCAGGCCGGGCTCGCGAAGCGGCGTGTCGTCCGCCAGGGTCTCGGTGCAGAAGCCGCGCAGCTCGTCGTAGCGCAGCAGCCGCTCGAACGGGTGGGCGACCAAGGATCGAAGTCCTCGGCCCGACTTACCCGTGAACGTCAGGCGCAGCTTGCAGATCAGGTCACCGGGAGAATCCCGACGCATGCCGGCCGTCCCCCTTCAAAACGCTTTGTTGCCGTGCCCCATTCTATCATGCGAAGGGGACGCTGTGTAGTGGGCAGCTCCGGTCTCATCGGCCGACCGTGCGGGACTTCGCTCCGAAGGGCTATAGTCGGAGTGTTCGCACCGCATTCAGGTAATACTGGTAGTTCTCGAGGGATGTGCCCGGGGTGATGAGGTGGTCAGGCATCAGCAGAAAGCCCCCGTCCCGCATCAGCGGCAGGCGGCGTTCGATCTCCGCGTCGATCTCGGCCGGCCCTTTTTCGAGTACCAGCTTGTTGAATCCGCCGATGATTCGCAGTTCGCGGCCGAACTGCTTGCGATACGCCATCGGGTCGGCGTTCCAAGTCCCGATCTCGACGGGGAATTGGACGTTGACGCCCGCCTCGAGCCAGTGGGCGATGAGTTCCTTAATGTCTCCGTCGGTGTCGATGCTGTAGAGTTGGATGCCGTAGTGATCCAGCTTGCTGCGGACCTTTCGGTAGCCCTGGGCCACGCACTTCTCGAAGACCATCGGGCTGACCAACGGCCCGGTCTTGCCGCAGATGTCCTCCCAGCCGTGGCAGATGTCCGTGACGGTGTGCATCCGCGGGACCACCTGGTCCAACCCCCAGCAGACCAGATCGGCAATGGTATCGACCATATCCGCATAGCAGTCGGGGTCGTCGTACATCAGATACGACATGTTCTCGACGCCCATCCAGTTGCGGATCCAGCCCATCATCGAGCCGGCTTTCATCGAGATGGCGCAGTCGGACTCTTCGGCGCGGCGGATGCGTTCGTCCAGATCCTCCGGAACGCGGGCGGGGTCCGGCTGAAGGCGGGCCTTGAACGCCGGCCAGTCGGCCGCGGTCTTCAGCGTATGGTCCATGAACTGCGGGATGCAGCTCCGGTGTTTCCAGTCCTTCTTGATCACCCCATCCCGGTCCCGCAGTATGCGGTACTGGTCCGTCTCCTCCAGCACATCTTGCGCGAAGTCCGGGACCAGGCCCAGGTCCACGCCGACCTTGTTCCACTGCGGAACCGCGTCAAAATAGGCGCGGATCCCGCCGTGGTCGTCGACATCGCGCGGCAGACCCTCGGCGTACCATCGCTCGCGGGCCTCGGGCCATTCGGTCCAGTGGATGACCGGCATCCGGTCGAACTCGCCGTAGTGCATGATGTTCTGCCACAGTTCGCGCGTGGTCATTTCAGCTCTCCCATTTTCTCGCGGCCACCCGGCTCCCAGCACTGAACGCGGCCGCGCAGGTCGCGCCCTGCGGCGAGCGCCGCCTCGGCCGCACTGCGCTGGAGCCCGATCAGCGGGATGCCGCGGTCCACGGTATGCCGATAGATGGTCTCCATGTCGTTGTATTCCGGCTGCGACATGGCGATGGCGTGCATGCCGCGCATGGCGCACATGCTCTCGATGTAGTGGTCGCCGCGCCCGCAGAAGTGCACCGCCCCGCCGCCGAATGCGTCCAGCAGGCGCTGGTCGTAGGGTCGGATAAACGCGTCGAACATGGCGGGGGACAGGTTCATCGCCGAATCGTCGCGCAGCATGATGTGGCCCTTGTGCTGCATGCCCCAGTGTGCGGCGTGGCCGTTCTCGAAGGGGGCCAGCTCGAGCCAGGCGCGCAGGAAACGGGTGTACGTCTCGGTCAGCAGGTCGAGCAGTCCGTGAACCAGGTCGGGCTGGTCCACCAGTTCGAGGAACAGGCCGCTCCCCCACAGCACCTCGCAAATGTCCATCGGACCCTGCAGGTCGGGGTGATAGTGGTGAACGTACTTCCCGATCTTGGGGTAGGTGCGGCGGATGTCTTCGAACCGCGCCGCCATCTCCAGAGTCTTGCCCGCCAGCGACTGGTGCAGGTCGGGGACGCCGGCCTCCACCAGGCCTCGAAGCCTGTCGACGTCGGCGATCGGCCAGGAGGTGGGCAGGGTGTCGGCCTCGTCGTCCAGCACAAACAGCTTCACGTCGAAGAGCGAAGGCAGGATGCTGGTCCCGTAGTTGCTCCGCACACAGAGCAATTGGCCGTTGCCCGACTCGATCGACGCGGAGCACATGCAGAACTGCTGAAGCGCCATCCGGTCGAAATCGGCGATGGCCTCGTTCACCCGCACGGCGGGCCACTCGACTGTGGGTGGGGATGCGTGCGGGCGCTGCGGGCAGAACAGGTCGCCGGTAAAGCGTCCTTCGGTGAAGTCCGTCCATTCGGCGAGCAGCCTGTCCTCGGTTCCCGGGTCGATGCGCGCTTCCAGGTCGTCAAGATACTTCTCGATCACGACAGGGCCCTCATCTCAGGTCGTCGAACGGGGAGGGATTATACGTCGGACTTCGCACAAAAGCAAAAGAGCCGGCCGTCCCGAGTGTCGGGGCCTTGTAACATGTTGTGGCTTTTCCCGGTCGGCTCCCGCGCAGCTTGCCTGGGTTCCGCAGGAGGGATATACTTAATTAGAAGGCGTTGTCCGGTCTCAGGGGCGGATAGTCCGCGCCCTTCATTCAGGCTGATGGATCATCGCATGGCTACTGGCATCGGGATCGACATCGGCTTGCACAGCACTCGGGTCGCGCGGCTGGTGCGCCGGCGCGGCTCCATCAGTTGGGCGGGTTGCGCCCGGGCGAGCACGGGTGCAGACGAACTGGCCGCAAAGCTGAAGGAAGCGGGCATCGGGGCGCGGGGCGGTGTGGTCGGCCTGTCGGGCAAGGATGCCATCATCCGCTACTCGAACGTGCCACCCGCCCCCGCCTGGAAGCTTCGCATGCTGGTCGGCTACGCGGCCACACAAGGCGGAGAGCTCGACGTGTCGTTCGACTACCGCCTGCTCAACCTGCCGGCTCGCGCCGACCAGCGCGACTTCACGGTGATGACCGCCGTGGCGAAGAACGACGTGCTCTCCCAGCGGCTGGGGGCGCTGACCGCGCACGGCGTGAAGCGAGTCGATTTCGCACCCGACGCGCTGGCGCTCTACGAGGTCTTTGCCCGGTGCCCCGAGGCGGACGAGTCCCTCGACCAATACTGCCTGGTGCTCGACATCGGCGCCTCGAAGACGGAGATGATCATCGTCTATAACGGCGGGCTGATTTTCGCACGGTCCGTCGCGTTTGGCGGCCAGGACTTCACCAAGGCGGTCGCCGAGGCGCTCGGCATCGAGCCGGGCCAGGCTGAACGGCTCAAGGCCAAGCACGGTGAGATCCTTGAGCACGCGGCCATCCAGTCCCGCCCGTCCGCCGAGCGCCCCCTGCTGACCGCGCTGGCCGACACGGGTGAGGAGTTCTTCGGCGCCCTGCGCGCCTCGCTGATGTTTGCCCGCGCCCAGACCAAGCTGGTCGACCTGCGGATCGGCCGCGTCTACCTGTCGGGCGCCGGGGCCCGGTTGAAGGGGATCGCGTCCCTGCTCAGCGACCGGTTGGAGGCCCGGGCCACGCCGTTCAGCGCGCCGGACCAATGGCAGGTCCCCGCCAAGCCGGGCCGGCCCAGCGAATGGATGATCGCCCTTGGGTTGGCCCTGCTGTCGATGCAGCCCTCGGATGAACGCGTCGCCCTGCTCCCGCCTGCGGCCCGCAACCGGCGCCGGTTCTGGCGGCGCGACTTTTTTACCTACGCCGCCTGCGCCCTGTTCCTGGTCTTCGCCGCAGTCGGCACCACCGTGCGCCTCCAGAGCCGCAGCATTGCCAAGGCCAGTTTGGAGGTGCGGCGCGAGCTGGCCGGCCGGGCGCTGCAGCGCGACCGGGAGCTCACCGGGCTGGCGCAGAAAGTCGCACAGACACGGGACCACCTCCGGCTGCTCGATGCCGCCGTCCGCAGCGGCTCCCGACTGGCTGGCTTCCTGGAGCGTGTCCGCGAGACGCAGCAGGGTCCGGTCGTCCTTTCCAGTCTGCGCTATGAGCCCGGCCCGGCGAACCAGATGGACGACGGGGCCTACGTCATCTTGTCCGGCACGGTCGGCCAGTCGGAGCGTAAGCACCACGACGTGCTGACGGAGTTCAGCCAGGACCTGGTCGAGAATGGGGACGAGCTGAAGCTGATCGAGGCGGCTGACCTGTCGGCAGACCGCAGTGCGATGCGGTTTCGGCTCAAGATTCCGCTTGCCGCGGCGAGCAGCAAGGACGAGGACCGATGATCGAGATGTGGGAACAGAACCGGCCGCTCGCCGCCGCCCTGCTGTTGTGGACGGTGGGGCTGCTGCTCTTCTTCCTGCTCGTTCATTTGCTGCTGGGCGGCCCGGTCGCCGAGCTGAAGGGCAGCGAGATCACGGCCGGGCAACTCGCGGCGAGCTACTGCCGGCGGTCCGATCCGACCACCCCGCCGAAGGCCGCATCCGCCCAATCGGTGAAGACCGAGCTCGATGACCAGTGGGCGCGGCTCGGCGCCACCCTGGCCCGCGCCCGGCAGCTGGTCGAGTTTCGCCCGCGCCAGGAGCTTACCATCCCGCGCGGCATCGCCCAGCGCAACGTCAAGTACATGGACATTCGCGACAACAAGGTGGTGGCGGTGCTGGAGCAGCTTGCGAAGAAGGCGGGAGTGCTGCTGCCGGCGAATCTGGACCCGCGCCGCAAGGGCACCGGTCTGCCCGACGAGCGGGAGGTGGACGAGTTGGCCTTTCGGCTGGCGATGACGGACCGCATCGTTCGCGCCGCGGTTGCCGCCGAGGTCGAGGGACTGGCCGAGATTCGGCACGAGCTCGGCTCGCCGCGCGGGGCTCCGCTGGCTCAGCAGACCGTCAACGTGAAGCTGCGCGGCCAGCTCGACCAGATCATTCGGTTCCTGGCGCGGTGTTCGCCGCCGGCGAGCGACCCGGCTTCGGGCGACAGCGGCGGGGGCATTCTGGGCGTTCGAGCGGTCAAGATGTCGGGTGCGGGCGGCGGATCGACCCTGGTCGCAGAGATCCGGCTCGCTGCCCTGCGGATGGTGGACGTGAAGATCCGGCCGAGGCGAAGGCCGGAGCCGGCGGTGCGGCCGGCGCGGCCGAGTTTTTGAGGACGCCATGCAAGACGGCGGATGGACCCGTTTGATCCGACGGCACAAGGAGCGGCTGCTGTTCCTCTGCGCCTTGGTCGTCGCCGCGTCGGCGGTCGCCGTGGACCTTTCGGGACGGCTCGAAGAGGAGGACTGGGACGCAACCCGGCCGCTCACCGGGGTGCGTGTTCCGGCCGGCCCGGGCGCTGCGGATCTGGCCGCGCCCGACTTCAGCTTGGTGTGGACGGAGGGTGGTCGAAATCCGTTCGGCGACGCGGCCGCGGTGCTGGAGTCCGGCGGTCGGGCGAAGATACGGCTTCCGCTGCCCCCGCCGCTCTTGCCGGAGATGCCGCCCGCCCCGCTGGTCCGGCCGATTGATCTGCTGATGGAGGGGAGCCCGTGAGAGGCGTCTGGCCGTTCTTGGTAGTTGTTCTTCTGGCCGGCGCAGCCGGCGCGGCCGAGTTTCGCCTCGAGGCGCGCCAGCACGACACGGTGATGGTCCGCGGCCTGGACAAGGCAAAGGTCGGCACTATCGAGAAGGAGGATGACAACCTGCTTCAGTTCCGCACACTGCGCGGTATCCGGCACACCTGGCCGAAGAGCCAGGTGGTGAGCATCCTGCGCAAGTGTACGCTGCGGGAGGCCTACCGGCAGGCCAACAAGAAGGCGGGGAAGGATCCGCGCGAGCACCTTCGGCTCTATCAGGCCTGCCTGGACGCCAACCTGAAGAAGGAGGCGTGGGCGGAGTTGCGCCAGGCGATCAGCCTGGATCCCAAATACATGCCCGCTTACCTCAAGCTGCTCGAAGAGGCTCGGGCGACGAACAACGTGGACCTGGAGCTGGCCACCCTGCAGTCGGCCGCCCGGGCCCGCGTGGCTACCGTCCCGATGCTGCTGCGTATCGCGCAAATCCACGTTGTGCTGGGGATGGTCGACAACGCGGAGGAGCCGCTGCGCAAGGCGCTGCTCGTCGACCCCTTCAACGCGGACGCCGAAAGCCGGCTGGCGATGCTCGAGCTGGCGCGCGGCCGCGCCGACCGCGCCCAGGTTCATGTCGACCGGATGCTCAAGCGCGACGCGAAGAGCCCGGAGGCGCTGACGGCGTCCGGCCTGCTGGCCCTGGCGCATGGCAACCAGGAGCGGGCGGCGGAGGCGTTCAACCAGGCGCTGGCGCGGTCAAAGTCGCCCGTGGCGGCGACCTGTCTGGGGGCGTTGACACTGCGGGCCAACCGGTCCATCGAGGCCGGGCGGCACTACGCCCAGGCCCGTGCCCTGCGGCCGGGCTTCGCACCCGCACTGACCGGCGAGGGGCTGGTCGCCGCGCGAAGCGGCGACCTGAAGACTGCGGCGGCCCGGCTGGACCGGGCCGTGGCGCTCTCACCGCGGCGCGCCGACATTCTGACGGCCCGGGCCTACGTGGCCGAGCTGGCCGGCAAGCAGGCCGCGGCGTTGGCCCTCCATCAGAAAACGCTCGAGTTGGACCGGGCGAACGCAGACGCGATGGCGGGGGCAGCGCGCTGTCACTGGGCGCTGGGCGATGCGGCAAAGGCGAAAGCTCTGTTTGAGCAGGCTCTCTCCATCCGGCCCGGGTTCCTGCCGGCTCTGCGCGGGATGGGCCGGCTGGCCCTGGCGAGGACGCCGTCGGCGGCCGCGACCTGCTTCCGCCAGGTGGTGGCCTCGAAGGGGGCGACGTCGGCGGACCGCGCGGCGTTGGCCTGCGCCCTGATTCGGCTGCAGCGGTTCGGCGAGGCCGCCGCCGAGCTGACCCGTGCCGGGAACGGGAACGTGCACGGCCGCATCGGGCTGGGGTTCCTGGCCTATAACCAGGGCCGGCGGGATGAGGCGATCGACCACTTCGAGGCGGCGGTCAAGTTGGGCGATTACCAGGGCTATGCCGCGGCTGCCATTCGACGCATCAGGGAGGCCGAATCGCGGCTGGCGTGGTCCGACAGGTTCGAGCGGCCGGACGACCCGCTGGTGCGGAACAATTGGACCGAGGTGGAGCCGGAGGGCCTGGTGATTTCCGTCAAGGGGAACGTGCTGCTGTTCGAGGGCAAGCCGGCGGCGGACGGGCTGTCCGCGCGGCTGGTCCGCGATGAGGAGGCGGACTTCGTTTCCATCACGGCGGAGGCGCAGACCGGGACGGAGGCCGACAGCTTCATCGGGGTGTTCGTCGCCAAGCGCGGCGAGTTTGCCAAGAGCCGTGTGCTGCTGGGCCGTCACGGGACGGGGAAGGCGGCGGTGTTCCATCCGGGCCTGGCGGCGCCCCGGCTGCTCGGCAGAGCCATCCCCCAGGGCCGGTTCACCCTCACCATCGCCTTGGTCAACAAGGCGAAGGGAACGGTCCGGTTCTTCGTCAACGGTCGGCGGGTGGCCGGGCTGCGGAACGTCACCGTGCCCGAACTGGCCGGCGCCACGGCCTACGAAGTGGGCCTGTTCGCCTCGCCCACCAAGGGCCGGGCGGTAAACTGCCAGTTCCATTTCGCCAAGCTTGTGAGGTCAAAGTGAAACGAAAAGCCTTTACGATGATCGAGCTTCTGGTCGTGATCGGCGTGATTGCCATCCTGCTGTCGCTGATGTTGCCCGCGCTGTTCGCTCACATGGAGGGGGCTCGGATTCAGGAGATGCAGGATCATCTCAAGGTGATCGAGGCCGCGCTCGCCCAGTACCACGGGGCGTTCGGAGACTACCCGCCCTCGCCGGGCGACGGCACAAACAGCGGCTCGGAGAGTCTCTTGGCCTGCCTGCGTACCCAGGAGGTGGGTGGGCCGTTCATCGAGGAGCGCCTGATTCGTAGCTGGGTGGGCGACTCTGACGGGGACGGCGAGCCCGAGCTGATCGACCCCTGGCAGAACCCGTGGGTCTATTTTCACCCTTCGGATTACACGCGAGGGGCGGTAGAATACAAGGTTAAGGGCAAGGCGATTCCCGTCAGCCCCTGCAAGAAGGGCGATGTGTACAAGAACCTCACGTCTTATCAGCTTTGGGCGTGCGGGCCGAACCAGAGCAGCGAAGCCGGCCAGGGCGACGACGCCGGGAACCTCGAGCGATGAAAACCGGCCTGGTTTCACCAGGCGAGGGGCGCAGGATCAGTGGAGGGCGCAGGCTCCCCGCGCCGGCGGCCGGCGCTGCGTTCACCCTGATTGAGCTGCTGGTGGTGCTCGGCGTGATGACCATCCTCTTGGGCATCAGCATCGGCGTGTACTTCGGGTTCGTCCGGGCCGTCGCCATCCAGGCCGAGACCGGCGCGGTGATCGCCGTGATCCAGAGCGCCCGAAACACCGCCATCGACGAAAGCTCCGAAACCTTCGTCTGCTTCGACGCCGAACAAGGCCAGCTCTATCCGTTCGGGCGGCGGAAGGTCGGGGTGTGGCGGTTCGAGGCCATCGACCACACCGGCGCCTCGGCACTCAGCTACGGAGCGTTCGGCCAGGCGGCCATCCTGGTCGGCGGGAACGCCGCGGTCACCGACGGACGGGTCGGCAAGGCGCTGGCCTGCGACGGCGCCACCCATTTCGCCTGCAAGCTGCTCCGTCCGCCGGACTGGGTCAACATCCCCCAATACGACGCCCGCGAGGGGGTGGGCATCGAAGCGCTGGTCGCTCCCGCGCCGGCCGCGCCCGGCAAGATGGCGGTGGTCTCGCGGGACGGTTGGTTTGCTCTCTGGCTCGAACACGACGCCGACAAGGCCCGGTTCGAACTGCACGCCTACGCGGTCACCCTCGACAAGAGCGGGGCGGGCTATCTGAAATGGACCGCCTCGACGGAGCCGGTCATTCGCCTGAACGAGTGGACCCACGTCCGCATGGGCTGCCATCGGCTCGGCGAGGGAGTGGCCCTGTACATCAACGGCGTGTCCGCCTCGGTCGTCTCCGGCAGCGCGTCCGCCTCCTCGCCGTCCGCCGCCACCCAGACGTTCATTGCCGGGGCCGGCGGAGGCGACCTGTTCAACGGCCGGATCGACGAGGTGATTATCTCGGCCTATGCCGTCGCCGACGTGCACCGCATCAGCCGCAAGCTGCGGCTCCGGCACAGCGGCCTGGCCGACGGCGACACCATCCGGTTTGACGCGTCCGGCAAGCTCACGGCCGACCACGAGGGCGCCCCGCCCCAAGTGATCCTCCAGGAGATGAAGGGCACGCGGGTCTCCAGCGAGGTGGTCATCACCGTGCGGACTATGGGAGCGATGGATGTTCAGACCACGAACAAATAAGGCCGCGCAGCGCGGGATGGCGCTGCTCATCGTCGTCCTCACTATCGCCGCCCTGGCGATCCTGGCCACGCCGTTCATGGTCTCCATGCGGCTCCAGGAACGGAGCAGCCGGACCGCCGTGGCCCAGGCCCGCGCCCGCTACGCGGTGACCGCGGCCTACCACCACGCCCTCGCCCAACTGCTCAAGGCCTCCCGGATGTACGGGGAGTACGCCGTCACCTTCGACGACCTGCCCGCCGCGTTCAAGTGGCAGCGCGACCACGCCGGCCTGATGCTCGCCGCCGACATCCAGGACGAGCAGGGGAAGCTGAACGTCAACGTCGCGCCCGAGGCCGTGCTGGCCGCTCTGTTCGCCGACCAAGAGGCCGGGCTGGGCGTGTCCGACGCCGTCGCCCAGCAGTTCGCCAACGCCATCGCCGTCTACCGCGACGCGAGCGGCCCGTTCCCCACGCTCGACTCGCTCTACGAGCGCGCTCCCGCCGAGGTGCGAGCCCAGTTCGACGCCCTGCGCCGCCATACGACCGTGCACTCCGTCACAGACCGGGACGGCGAGTTCGCACGGGTCAACCTGAACACCGCGTCCGCCCCGGTGCTGCGCGCCGTTCTGACCGGCATCCGCCCGTGGACGGCCGAGGCGGCACCCGGCTCGGGGAACCAGGGCAACGGCGCCCTGTCGATAGTCGAGCTCTCGGCGCAGGCGACCGGCCAGTGGGCCGTCACTTGCACGGCGGTGAACGGCCCGGACGCCACCGGCAAGACCGTCTACACGTTCAGCGTGCAGAGCCACCCGGCGAGCGATCCCGGCACCACCACCGAGCACGGCCCGCTGATGATTGCGGAACTCCCCAACTCGCCCGGCGCCGGTTCGTTCGAGGCGGCCGGGGTGCGGTTCACCATCGACCTGGGCACCGTCGCGTTCGCCGCCAACGACACGTTTGCCTTCAGCGCCGACCCGCTCAGCGCGGACCAGGCGGCGAGCCTGGTCAAGCGGCTGCGAACCACCGTCGCCACGGAAGACCTGGCGAACGGGAAAGTCATGCTGATGGTCGGCTCCCTCTTCCCCGAGCAGGGCTGGGTGCTGATCCGCGGCGATGCGATCCGGTACACGGGCCGCAGCGCAAACGATCTGACGGGGTGCAGCGAACACGTCATCACCCCGGCCGCCGGGGACGAGGTGGTCCGGGTCATTGCCGACATGAAGGCGTTCGAGGCGGTGCTCGACGAAGCCGTCCAGGCGAGCGAAATCACGGCGTCCGACCGGGCCGCCATCCTGGTGAACGCCAAGGACCCGGCATGCGGGACGGACGCGGCGCTGCTGACCGGGACCACCGGGCTCTGCCTCGAACCGGCCGGCCGGTACGCCATCGAGGCCGCGGGGGTGGTCAACGACCGGGCAGGGCGCGAGGTCCGCCGGATGCGCGTCCGGCGCATCGTCGCGCTGGAAGAAGGTGAGGACGCGGTCCACACCCTCGAAACACAACAGGACTTCGACCGGCAGATCACGGCCCGCGGGCTGAGCGGGCTGCTTACGCTCCCGCGCCCCTCGTACATCGGCGACGTGAACGGATCGAGCGACGCGGCCGACGGCGCCGGCGTGACGCTCAGCCCGGTCAGCGAAGGCGGGTTCGGCTGGAGCTTCGACGGCCCCACCCGGTTCGCCGCCGCGAACTTGGCGGCCGTCTGTCCCGGCGGGCCGGCGCCGCCCACCCTCCTGGACCCCGGCGAGAACCTGTTCGTCAACGGGGACAAGGGCCTGTTCGCCGGCGGGTCCAGCGCCGTGTTCCGAACCTATGCCGTGCCCGTCTCGCTGATGACCGGCACCGAGATGGCGCCGCGCCGCCTGCTGGTCTGGGTCAAGCCGTCGGCCGACTTCAACTACGGCTCCGACCACGTGTTCTTCGACACCGGCCTGGCCAACATCAGCACCGCGCAGGACGCCCACACCAACCGGGTGCTGCTCACCTACTCGGCGGCCGGGAAGCTGGTCTTTCGGATCGCCGACGAGGCCCGCGAGCAGC
>Ga0272441_10004914_pt1 | contig 23731 bp, 14 predicted proteins | sample SSMProp6N_FD_193582 | JGI IMG/M metagenome (GOLD analysis project Ga0272441, IMG submission 193582) | Marine sediment archaeal communities from Little Sippewissett salt marsh, Falmouth, MA, United States - SSM-Prop-6N | ecosystem: Environmental > Aquatic > Marine > Wetlands > Sediment ...
CTTCTTTTGATTGTTATTTTGCTCAGCTTTGCTATTTTTATCATGGTTCTTTTCTTGAAAAAAGAAGTACTGTTAAGACATGATATTCAAGAACTCTTCAGGTTGAAATTAGGTTCTTATATCCCTATGATTATTATGTGGATCATCATTTTTATCATATTTTTTGTAGGTGGCTTTTTCTGGCTGCTGTTGTTGACCGGGATTACACTGTTTGTATACTTTAATAGGAGTGAGAAAATTATCTTCATCTCCTTCCTTATCATATGTTGTCTGAGTTCCTGGATGATGCTTGGGACAAGTGTTTATCTATCAAGTTTTGAATCAGGTTTCCTTAGAGTTGCGGTAGATTATCTTAACGGTAACGTTGTTCATGGAAATATTGAAGAACTCACCAAATACCTCGATAACAATCCCGAGGATTTTATGGCTAAATTCCTACTCGCTTCTATGAAATCAAAGTATGGAATTTACAATCTGGACCCAAAAATGATCTATTCTGCACTCGATGATTATAAAGAACTTAAACAACTTAAACCAGAAATGTCAAAACTCTATAATAATACCGGCAACCTCTATTTCACCCTGTCCAATATAAAAAAAGCTATCTCAGACTACCAGAAAGCAATCGAACTGGATCCGAACAATTTCGCTGCAAATTTCAATATGAATCTAGCATTGAAAAAAAACTTGGATTTCGAAGAAGCAAATAAATTTTTAGAAAAAGCAAAAAATCTGAATAAACAAAAAGCTCTTTATAATACATCCCTTAAAATTCCAAATCAAAATGAAAGCATAAGACTGATTCCACAGGAGCTCTCTTTCAATGAATTATGGGATAAGGTTAAAAATACTAGGGAAATGGAAATATGGAATTTCATGGGTAAACTATGGTCTAATATGATCAAGGGCGTTAAAGGAGAATCAGTCCCAGTTTTTTTTATCATTATCATTGTTGTAAATTATCTGGTCTATTTCATTAGAAAAAAATTCGATATTCCCAGAAATTGCACCAGCTGTGGTGTTACTCTGTGTAAAAGATGTGTTACTGGTAAGGAAAGCAAAAATCTATGTCTGCAATGCACTCAATTATCTTCTAAAGGAAGCAGCATTTCACCTGATTTGAGATTGGCTAAGATTGCAATTATAAAAAAATATGAAAAGGTGGAAAATTTAAAAATCAAAATCTTTTCATTCATGATTCCAGGATGCGGTCACCTTTATGCTGAAAATAAACATCAGGGTATCCTGTTTCTCGTTTTTTGGCTCTTCATATCCTCAATTATAATCATGGGGATGGACATTCTGAGCTATCCATGGAATATCCACCAGAGCAAAATCTTGTGGGTTCTTTACATACCATTTGTAGCAGTTGCTATTTCATTCTATTTTTATGTTAATTTTTTCAACATTAAAGAGTTGAGTATCAAAGAATCCTGAGTTCTCCCACTAAATTCCGTATTTTAAAATTGAAATTTTTGACAAGTATGACTATACTTGTAAATGTCTGTACAATGTTTTAAGCAAATAAGCTTTGAAATGCAATAAATGAAAATTTTAAAATTTGATTTAAATCAAAACGCCGTTAAGTTCAATTTAAAAAGGATATAATTGTGAGAAAAATTCTTATAGAAAATTCAATTATCAGCATTCTGATCATCTTTATGGTTGTTTTATTGTTTATGAACCAAAAAATGATCGAAGCATATGATAATACTCAAATTGATGTATTTAGCAAGATCGATGAATTGGATCAGAATAAACTTTATGATGTCAATCAGAGTTCTATTTTCAAAGTTTATGCACTCCTCTCTCCTGAAAAACTTCCTGAAGAATTAAAAGATTGTAATTTGAACCTCCCATTTTGTGGAACTTTTGTCCCACTTGATATTTTTAGAAAAAAAGAAAAACTGATCCCTCAGGTTTATAACTATATACAATCATTACTTCTACCTCCTCAAAAGGGTGAAAAATATATCGATTCTGAAAAGTTTCCAATCAGAGTTCACTATGAAAACTTGGAATACGAATATGTAAACGCAGTTTTGCGATATGCTGAACAATCATATCAGGTGGAAATTAATGAGATCGGTTTCATTCCTCCACCTCCCGATGGAAATTCCGGGGGAAACGATTATTACGATATCTACTTGAGAGAACTGGGACAGGGATTGGGTGGTTATACTTCACCTATCAATTATTACCAGCAGGTTGAATGGTGCAGCTACTCTTCTTATTGTGTCATTAACTCGAATGTCTCTGATGGTGACTTCTTGAAAGGGGCAATTGCTCATGAATTCAACCATTCATGTCAATTTTCGATGGACCCTACCGAATCGCTTAATATTATGGAAGCAACCGCTACTTATATCATGGATGTAGTCTTTCCTGAAACAAATTCAAATTTCGGATATCTTCCATATTTTCAAAGAGAACCATATAAATCTGTCGATTTCTATGCATATAATAATGTTTATATGTACGGCGCATTTTTGTTTCCACAGTTCCTGACTGAATATTATGACAACAATAATCCAGAGTTCATACTCAAGATATGGGAAGGAACAATGCAAACCGGATGGACTAATGAACCCGACTTTCTCGATGCTATCGAGAATCTTGTTCTAGATTATGCAGGTCACAGTTTCCAGGATACATACCGTGAATTCGCTCAGTGGAGGTATTTTACCGATATAAATGATGATGGAAACCATTTCATTAATGGTTCGATTTATGGTAAGAAATCCACGGTCAAAATTGATAAAATTATTAAAAATTCTGATCTCCCGATTATTGACTGGTGTTCTTCGAATCCTCCGGCAGAATATGGAGCTAATTATTTCAATTTTGATACTGATGATCTTTCTGACTCCATTTTCATTCAATTCAAAGGAAACCCACTGAAAACGTGGTCTGCGGATATGCTCTTGTTTCCTGTTGATGATCTTGTCACTCATTATGATGAATTGATTGAAAATAAAGGTTTTGCTGGTACATTCTTTATAAATGAAATTAAAGATTTTGATAAGGCAGTTCTGGTTGTTTCAAACCTTTCCGATGGTCTGCATGACCCTGATTATGAAGATTGGGATAGATCAGACTACAGCTTGACCGTGCAAAATGTACTCAATCCTGAAACGGTTGTATTTACCGATAGGAGAGGATATGAAACCGGCGATGACTTAAATGTAGATCTAATCACTTTAAACCCTGACGATATAATAGATGTCGATATCGTGGTTGCACTTGAATCAGGAGGTATATTCTATTTTTATCCTCACTGGACAACTGCATTTAAAAAATTCCCGGCTGCTCTTGCAGCTAACTCCGATTCAACTGAAAAAATCATTAACCTTGAAATTGATAACAACATGATCAAGGGCTATTTTCAATTCTATTCGGCTGTTCTGGATAAAGAAAATGGGCAAATTCTGGGATCTGTTAATAAAACATGTTTCGGGATCAACGTCGATGAACCCAAAGCTTATTTTGACATCTCCCCCGAATCAGGTACTGTTGAAAATATTTTCTCCTTCAACGCATCAGAATCTTTTGATGCTCAGAACCCGGCACATCTTCTCCAGGTAAGGTGGGATTGGAATGATGACGGAATATGGGATACACAATTTTCTACTCGTAAGATTAGATATCATATCTTTGATACCCCCGGTATCAAAAATGTTAAAATTGAAGTCAGGGACATGGAAGGTTTTGTAGCTCAAACATCTCGCTCTGTTGAAATTTCATAAAATTATGCCTGTGAAAATGTCCAGAATTTTGAAGTTAAACAAAATTTTATTGATATCAATTTTCTTGTCTTGCTCCTTAAATTTAAGCATCGCGGGTGATCAAGCAAAACATGAAAAACCGGTTAGCAGCGAAACTAAAAAGAAAATCCGTCCAAAATGCCCAAAAGATATGGTTCATATTCACAGGGGTTTGATTTCATGTAAAAAAGATCAGGACGCAAAGGGTACAACTTTGATCTTCCTGGAAGAATTCTGTATTGACCGTTATGAATTTCCCAATAAAAAAGGGGAAATTCCGTCAACGAAAATAACCTGGTTTGAAGCAGAAGTCTATTGTAAAAAACTCGAAAAAAGGCTGTGCAAAGGTGAAGAATGGGAAAAAGCATGCGCTGGTAAAAATTTGCTTAAGTATTCATATGGAGACATCTATCAACCTGAAAAATGCGGACAAAGTGAAAAAACGAGAAGGGATGTAGATAGATCAGGCTCCCATCCCGGATGTGTTAGTCAATATGGTGTTCATGACATGATCGGTGGGGTATGGGAATGGACTGATGATCCCAAAAATAGAACCTATATCAAAAGAGGAGGATATGTTAATGCAAATCTTGATGAAGCAAACTGTTTCACAAGAACGCCTCAAGCTCCGAAACAGGCCGGTATGCATGATGGTTTTAGATGCTGTAAAGATATCCCCGTACAGTTGAAAGATTAATTGTTTGAGCACTCAATATCCTTTTTAAATTAGATGACATGATCAGAAAATTATTTGAAATCTCTTTCCCTCAAAAATTCCTCTTTTATATTTTTCTGTCAGGTTTTGCAATAAGACTCGCTTTTGTCATTTTCTTTGTCGATAATAAGCAATTTCTCCCAATTCCCGACCAGATCATTCATCATCAAATCGCTTTGAACTTTAACAGAGGGAATGGTTTGATTCTTCCTTCAACACTGCTCGATGTTCCGGAAAATGCCCCCGAATGGGTTAAAAATAAATTCCAGAAATGGAGAGAACTGGGCGGTTTCTGGGGTGTTGTTCCGGTAGATAAACCCCAAACATCTTTCCCGCCTGTTCACCCTTTGTATCTATCACTGGTCTATAAAATTTTCGGTCCAAACCCTCTCGCCTCCCGAATTATACAGGCCCTACTATCTGCAGTTACAACTATTATACTCTATCACTTTACAAGAAAAGTGTTAGACCCTGAAACTGCATTTGTCACATATCTAATCGCTGCCTTCTACCCATATTATATCTACTATACAGGGGTTCTGCTGAATGAGACTATCTCTATCTTTTTGCTGATCCTCTCTTTTTGGATTTTTGAGCTGATGAAAGAAAAAGACAAGATTATTTACCCGCTCATGTTCGGATTCTTGCTGACTCTTCTGGTTCTCGCAAGGTCTGTATTTCTGCTCTTCTTTATTATCGCTCTTGCCCTGGTGCTGTTAACTATAAGAAAAGGATTAAAAAAAGCTGCTCTCATGACACTGGCATTTATTGTTACGGTTTCTCCGTGGGTTATAAGGAATTATAATATCTATAATCAGATTATCATTATGCCGACTAAAGGTGGATGGAACCTCTGGGAAAGGAACAATTACAGGCTGAATCCCGACTTTCTCGAAATCGAACATCCTGAACTGAAGAAAAGCTTTAAAATTATTAGCGATTCTGATAAGAAAAATTTGAAACGAAGGGATCTTACATTTTATCCCGATTTGAAAGGGAAAAACGAACCAGAAAGGGATGAAATATTCAAAAATATGTTCAAAGAATTCGTTAAAGCTAACCCTGTAATCTATCTGAAACTATGTCACATAAGGGCTTTCGAGTTTTTCAGGATAACCCATATGTATATTGATGGGTACGTATATAAAGTTTTAGCTTGGCTATCTGCGGGTTTGATGATGATTCTGGGTTCAATAGGTGGGCTTTTTCTTTTGAAAAGATGGAGGAATTTACTCGTTCTTTATCTATTAATCGCATATTATATCCCCATTCATATCCTGACGACTTCAGAACCCAGATACCGATTGATGATAGAATTCATATTCATTATCTTTTCATCATATATAATTAAATTTCTCTTCACAAAAACACATATCCAAATCAATCCCGCCATTCAGGTTGGCTATGAATGTAGAGGATAAATATCTAACCTGATATTTCCCAAACAAAATAAATTTCAAAAGAATCCTGAATAAAGGCAGAGTTCGACCATCAATTTTAGTTTCTTGGTTTAAAATATACAAAATCTTTTATTGACTGATTGCCTAAAATAGTTTACTTTAAATGTATATGAGTAATGTTATTGTCATAGGAGGAGGATTAGCAGGATGTGAAGCCTCCTGGTTTATAGCAAATAGCGGGTTTGAAGTAGATTTGTACGAAATGAGACCTGAAAAAAACACTGAAGCTCATAAAACAGGATACCTTTCTGAATTAGTATGCAGCAATTCATTCAAATCAATGCTTATTCCTTCCGCTCCCGCTCTGCTTAAAGAAGAAATGAAAATTCTGGACTCCCTGATTATGAGTGCTGCTAATCAAACATCACTACCTGCTGGATCTGCTCTTGCAGTGGATAGAACAATGTTCTCGAAAAGAATTACTGAAACAATTGAAAATCACCCTAAGATCAACCTTATAAGAAAAGAAATTACCGAAATACCACGTACTGATTCTCCTGTGATTATTGCCTCGGGACCCCTTACATCCAAGTCCTTCGCTGATGAAATCTGTAAAATTGTTGGTAATAATCAACTCTATTTTTATGATGCCATTTCACCAATTATTACAGGTGAGAGCATAGATATGGATATTGCCTATAAAGCATCCAGATATAATAAAGGCGGTGATGATTATATCAACTGCCCTATGTCGGAAAAAATATATGATAGCTTTCTCAAGGAACTTCTGAACGCCGATAGGTTCCCGCCAAGGGAATTCGAAGAGATGAAATTCTACGAGGGATGTATACCCATTGAAGAACTTGCATTGAGAGGAAGACTGACACTCGCTTTCGGCGCCTTGAAACCTGTTGGCTTGCCTGATCCCAAAACGTGGGAAGATCCCTTCGCTGTTGTCCAGTTGCGTTCGGACAATGGAGCGTTCGATGCATATGGTATGGTTGGTTTTCAGACTCAGCTACTACAGAAAGAACAAAGACGCGTTTTCAGGATGATACCCGGGCTTGAAAAAGCAGAGTTTATAAGATACGGTAGCCTCCATAGAAACACGTATATTAACACTCCAAAACTGCTTTCACCAATGTTAAAACTGAGAAAAAACAAGAACATCATATTTGCTGGGCAGTTGATTGGTGTCGAAGGATACTTGGAATCAGCTGCAACAGGCATTATTGCCGGAATTTCGGTGGTTAACATCCTGAAAAAGGTTGAACCTAAAACACCTCCCAATACCACTTTGATTGGGGCTTTGCTAAGATATATTTCCTCAATGACAATAGAAAAACTCGATCCCATGAACGTTAATTTCGGCTTACTCAGACCATTTGATGTGAGGATCAAGAACAAGAAAAAAAGAAAACATATGTATTGTGAGAGGGCAGTTCAGGAAATAACAGAGTGGAAGAGTAAATGGATAAACTCCTGAAAAGTTTTATTAACCATCTGAAATTCGAGATCAATGCCTCAATCCACACTATCAGAGCTTATAAATCGGATATCAATGACTTCTTTAACTTCCTGAAAGAAACTGGATATATTCAATCGGATAATGATTTCAAACCGGATGAAATTAAACACATTACAATCAGGGGTTTCATTGGAAATCTGCTGAAAAGAAAACTCGATAAAACTTCGATAAACCGTAAACTCTCCTCGTTGAGAACATTTTTCGACTTTTTGGCTCGTGAAGGCTTCTGTGAGAACAATCCCGCAAAACAGACAATGTCTCCTAAAATTCCTGTAAAGACTGCATCATTCCTGTCTATGGATGATATCCTGTTCCTGCTTGATTCAGCAGCCCTGGAAAAGGGAAACCTCGGGATTAGAAACAAAACAATCTTTGAAATGCTATATGGAACGGGGATAAGGGTCGGGGAACTCGTGACACTGGATCTGAATGATGTCGATTCCAATGAGAAAATTATATACGTAAAAGGCAAAGGAAGAAAAGACAGGATAGTTCCATTCGGTCGAAAATGCAAGGAAGCTATATCATCTTATCTAACTGTAAGGAATGAACTATTAAAAAAGAATAAGAAACCCCAAAAGAGTGATGCAAATGCCCTGTTCTTGAATAATTCGGGCAGAAGAATCACTACTGATGGAGTTAGGTTTGTATTAAAAAAATTCCTGGAAAAAATATCCCTGCATAGAAAAGCAACACCACATACCATTCGGCACACAACAGCATCCCATCTCCTCGATTCGGGTGCCGATATGATTATTGTAAAGGAACTTCTGGGACATAAAAATCTTGCAACAACACAAAAATATACCCACGTTACTGTGGATAAACTCATAAGAGAATATGATAAAGCACATCCCAGGGGGAAGATGAATGTCAATAAAAAATGAATTCAGATCAACGACCATACTCTCCGTCAGGAGAAAAGGAAAGGTCGCAATCGGAGGTGACGGTCAGGTTACCCTAGACAGAACCATAATGAAACATAAAGCTCAGAAGATCAGAAGCCTGTATCATGACAAGGTACTAATCGGATTCGCTGGTGCATCAGCGGACGCTTTCACACTGATGACAAAATTTGATGCGAAACTGGAAGAGTATCGAGGTGACTTGAGCCGTGCTTCTGTCGAGCTGGCAAAAGAATGGCGGATGGACAAAGTGCTCCGAAGGCTGGAAGCTCTCATTGTCGCTGTTAACAAAGATGTTTCTCTGGTACTATCGGGGACTGGCGATATTATCGAACCCGATGACGGTATAGTTGCTATAGGTTCAGGTGGTCCCTACGCTCTCGCCGCTGCAAGAGCACTATTAGCCAATACGAAGCTCGGGGCAAAGACAATCGTCGAAAAAAGCCTCGAAATAACATCCTCAATATGCATCTACACCAACTCCGACTTCGTCATCAAAGAATTATAAACCCGGTATAGCAGCTAACGTTACCATTACTAAAAGAAAAGTCCTTTCCAGTTTTTTAATTCAATATCGGTTGTCTATCAGGATATATTGTAAGATCTTGTTGATTCTATTGACATAATTTCCACTATTCTTTATCATAGTCCAGTTGATTGTATGCCCTTGAAACCAATTGGTTTAAGGATTAATGCTAAATTAAAACGCATTTGCTTTGTGAAACGTACGTTAGGGTGAGTGACACTCACCCTTCTTTATTAAAGGAGTTACCTGATTGAAGAACAGTTCTTTGATTTTGAAATTTTCTGTTTTGTTCCTTGCAATTCTAGCTTTTTCAATAAATCCAACAAAATTAAATGGGGAGAACTCGATGAAATGGATATTAGATAACGGTTTAACCATAATTCTAAAGGAAGAACACGCGGCACCGGTTATCTCTCTCAAGATATACGTTAAAACAGGTTCAGCTACTGAAGGTGAATACCTGGGTACCGGTATTTCTCATTTTCTCGAACACCTTATAGGCGAAGGGACGACAACAAGAGATAGACCAGAATTAGAGAAGATGGAAGAGATGATAGGCGGTGCTTCAAATGCATACACGACACACGATCATACATGTTACTACATGGTATCACCAAAAGAATATTTTGACATGATGATGGATCTCTTGTCGGACAACTATTTGAACAGCACACTTCCCGAGAAAGCATTCAAAACACAGAAAGGGGTCATCCTCAACGAGATAAATATGGGACACGATGAACCCGAAAGATATAGCTCTCAAAAATTCATGGAGACCATCTTCGCGGTCAATCCTTTGAGGCATCCCGTTATCGGTTACAAAGACCTATTTGTTCAACTTGAAAGGGAAGACCTTCTTAAATATTATCGGGAAAAATACAACCCGTCAAATACTGTCGTTGTTGCTGTCGGTGACTTTGATACTTCTGAGACTCTGAACAAGATAAAAGATGCTTTCAAAGAATTTAAAAGAAGATCATACCAGGAACCTTATATCCCGTCAGAACCTGAACAAATATCCAAAAGAACTGGCATTTTCGACATGGACATATCCCTGGCATATGTGAAAATGGGTTACCATACCGTAGAGATAACCCACAGGGATATATATACGCTGGACTTGATATCCGGAATTCTGGGAGAAGGTCTGAGCTCTCGCCTGTATCAGGAAATAAAAGAAAACCAGGGCTTGTGCTTTTCCATCGAATCGAGTTCATATATTCCAATTTTCTCCAAGGGCTTGTTTCTCATATCAAGTGTAAATATTCCCGAAAACATTGATGCGGTCGAGAAAGCCATTATCAAAGAGATAGATAAACTCAAAAGTGAACCCGTCGGCAGTGATGAACTCGAAAAGGTTAAAAATATAATTAAAAGCAATTTCGTCCTCTCTAACCAAACAGTCCAGGATCAGGCTTCGAGACTCGGTATTGACGAAATTTGCACTGGTGATATCCACTTCAGCGAGAAGTATCTGGAAAAGATCGATAGCATAAAAAATGAAGATATCATGAGAGTGGCTGCTAAATATTTCAATGATGACAACCTTACTGTTACATCATTGGTTCCAACAAAATATGCAAAAGAAAAAAAAATGGATAAAGCAGCAGCAGCAGATTTAAGACCTGATGTCAAATTAAATAAACTCGCGAATGGAATAAGACTCCTCACATTTGAAAATAAAACTACTCCTCTGGTCTCGATCACAGCTTATTTTATCGGTGGTGTCATTACTGAAAACGAAAAAAATAACGGCGTTTCAAACCTGATGGCTAGTCTATTTCTCAAGGGAACTAAAAAAATGAATGCAAAGAAGCTCGCAGAGGAGATCGAGGGATACGGTGCCGTCATTTCAACCAGCAGCGAAAGGAATTCATTTTCTGTAAACATAACAACACTTAAAATTCATCTCGATGCGATTCTGGATATCCTCTCTGATGTCATATTGAACTCTACATTTTCCGAGGAGCAGATTGCAAAAGAGAAGGAAATCGTGCTGGCTGCAATAAAACACAGAAATGATGATTGGCAGGGTTATGCCGATAATCTTTTGCTGTCAATTCTCTTCAAGGAATCACCATACAGGTTCGATCCTCTCGGTACACCTGAATTAATAAAGAAACTGACTAGGAAAGATATTCTCGATTATTATAAAAAATACTGCGTCCCTAACAACATGGTCCTTGCCGTTTTCGGTGATATAAAGACTGACAAGGTAACCACTAAGGTCAATAAATGCTTCCTGAATTTCAAAACAGGAGATAAGATAAAGATCGATGTGGATAAGGAACCGAAAATATTGAAGAATAGGGAATTGATAAAACATGTCGACCGGGAACAGGCTGTTGTCAACATAGGGTTTCATGGATTATCGATCAATAATGAGCAAAGATATGCATATTTCCTCGCAGATGCAATTCTAACCGGAGTCGGTTACCCAGGTGGCAGACTTCATAAAAGGTTAAGGGGAAACGAACTGGTCTATGTGGTTCATGGATCTCAAAAGACAGGATTTATCCCGGGATGGTATTCAATCATAGCAGCAACAACACCCGAAAATGTGGATAAGGTGAAGGGTATTATACTTGAAGAAATTGATTACCTGAAAGAAAATGGACCGACTGAGGAGGAACTCGAAATAGCAAAGACAATTGCCATATCAATGAAAAAAATTTATACGGAACAAACAAACTCACAGCTTGCCACTGTATCTGCAATTGACGAATTGATGGGGCTTGGCTATAACAACAGGTTGAAATTCAATGAAAATATCTTGAAGGTTGATGCAGATCAGGTTAAGGATGTAGTAAAAAAATATTTCAAGAAATACGCTGTTGTCATCACATCCTCAATGGAAAAAACAGAGGAGTAAAAACTTCTGTGGTCTGTCAGTATACCGGGAGATTTTATTGAAAGATAAATTACAACATATTTTACACTGGCTTCCTCTCGTTATTTACGTATCTCTAATTCTCTTTTTCTCGACAGGCAGCGTTCCAAAAGAAATTGAGAAGTACCCTGATATTCTGCTCCATACATGTGAATATATGGTTTTAGGGTTGTTCCTCTATTATGCTTTTGTCACGACTTTTGCAATAGAGCCTGTCAAACTCGCTTTCATCTTGACCGGTATCGGTATGACTGTCGGTATAATGGACGAGATCATTCAATCATATACACCTTCCAGGTTCGCATCAGTGAAGGATCTTGTCGTCGATCTTGTCGCACTTGGCTTATCCCAGATAATACTCTATTATTTTAGAAAAAATAAAATCTGGAAAGTTCCTGAACCAAAATGAGAATTTCGAAGTACATAAAGGATTTCAATGATGAATTTTCAAATATTACATTTTCATCTAGTTCCTATCAAAGCTTGATCAAACAAGCTTTAAAGTCAAGAATAATTCTTCTCGCAGATTACCGTTCACTGCCTCAATCACAATCATTTATAGCGGAGTTCATATACGATATCCAGAAGAATAAAGAAAAACTGATCCTCGGAATAGATACGTTCTTTACCCATAATCAGAAAATTCTGGATGACTATCTATATGATGAGTTATCTGAAACAGATCTTTTGAACCTCACAGGATACAGGAAAAACTGGGGATATCCCTGGAAGAATTATTCAAAAATTTTTCAAACTGCTAAAAAATCTCGAATAAAGGTTTTTGCGATGGATTCCAATCCGAGAAACAACCTGAGATATATCAGAAAACGTGATGAAAATATGGCATGGAAAATAAATGAACTCACTAAAAAATTCCCGGATTATAAAATCCTTGTTGTTTCCGGTGAATCAAGGTTTACGAAAGGACATATACCTGAAAGGTTATCAGGTTATAAAATTGCACCTTCATCAACTATTATGAGGATATTTCAAAATCTGGATGTACTCTATGAGAAATTTGGAAACAATCCAAAAGATTATAACAGATGTGGTAATAATCTTTTCTGCGTTATGAACGCAGCAAAAGAAAAGAAAACTGAATCTTTCAAAACCATAAGGAATTCATGGGAGCTGGATAATGAGGATGATGACAGGACCGATCTCGAAGGCACGATCTATGGTTTGATAGATCGACTCCTGAAATTTCTGAATATAGATAAATTTGGTTTTAAGCTCGAATCATATAAGGGTATATCTCCCTTTATCGTAGATAATTACCCCCGGATAGCATTTGTTAAGGATAACACTGATAAAGAAGCTGGGAGCATGTTCATACCCGGGAATAACCGTTTGTTGATTTCGCGCTTCGATATTGTCCATGGTGGCGAGGAAATTGCACATTATGTTAATTCTGCCCTTAAAGGTGAACTGTATAAAAAAAATGAATACAAAAATATCTTCGATATGTTCTATATAAAAATTATTGAAGAGGGCTTGGGATATTTTGCTTCAAAAATCTTTGCACCTGAAAGGGAATTCAGATCGATTGCTAATTTCCAAAAATGGGATAAAAATCTTCTGAAGCATAAAATTGATCAATTCAATTATAAACAGGAAGAGCTTGTATATGCGTCCGAATTTATTAAAGGACATCATGAATTCGAAAAAATATTTAAGAATTTAAATCATGTTCCGAAAATAATAATGGAATCGATAACTAAAGAAAATAAAATGACACCCTTGTTTTTTCACGATCTGGGATACAGGCTTGGTGAGATTCTGTATAAATCTTATAAAGATAAGAAGATTACTAAAAAGCATGTTATAAACCTTTTCAAAGAAAAGTTCTCTCAAACGGGTAAAAGCTTAGAAACATATATCGAGCTTGTCAGTCTGTGAGTGGTTAACTTTTTCAAAATTTAATCTTTTTTAAGTAATATTTATATTTATAAGGATTAAAGAAAATGTTGATTATTTAAATAATGTGGTTTAAGATGTTACCTGTAGTTTAACAATAGGGTTTCTGTCTATCTTGAATGAGTATGAATATTTACTTGCTTGATGTAAATTAGAAAATCAAGATTAAGATAAAGAAATTAATAAAACAAGTCTTAGGAGTTAAAATTTACAATGATTAACAAAGCTAACAGATTGATCCATGAGAAGAGTCCATATCTTCTTCAGCATGCATATAATCCCGTAGACTGGTTTCCATGGGGAGCAGTTGCTTTTGAAAAAGCTAAAAGGGAAAATAAACCGGTTTTCCTTTCAATTGGATATTCCACTTGCCACTGGTGTCATGTCATGGAAAGAGAATCATTCGAAGATAAAGAAATAGCAGAAAAGATGAATGAGATCTTCGTTTCAATCAAAGTGGACAGTGAGGAAAGACCCGACATCGATAACATTTATATGAAAGTTTGTCAGCTAATGACAGGTTCCGGTGGTTGGCCCCTCACAGTAATAATGACTCCCGATAAAGAACCTTTTTTTGCTGGTACCTACTTCCCAAATGCAAGTAGATTCGGAAAAATAGGTATGAGAGAACTTATACCATGGATCGATAATATATGGTCTAAACAACCTGATGAAATAGAAAAGACGATTATCCAGATCAATTCTGCACTCGAAAAAATGTCCAATATCTCCAGTAAAACTAACCTGAATGAAGCAGCTTTAAATGAGGCTTATGAAAAGTTTGCCAGATCCTTCGATGAAAATTATGGTGGCTTCGGCGGGACTCCAAAATTTCCCATTCCTCATAATCTCCTCTTCCTTCTCAGATATTACCTGAGATCTGGAGAACCTGAAGCCCTGTCTATGGTTGAGACCACTTTAAAGAAAATGAGAAATGGGGGCATTTATGACCACATCGGTTCCGGTTTTCACCGCTATTCAACCGATCAAAAATGGGTGCTACCTCATTTCGAAAAAATGCTCTATGACCAGGCTTTGCTATCCATGGTTTACACTGAAACTTATCAGGCTACCGGTAATAAAGAATATAAAACAATTGCTGAAGATATTTTAGACTATGTACTAAGGGATTTGACATCAACAAATGGTGGATTTTTTTCTGCAGAGGATGCTGATAGTGAAGGGATAGAAGGAAAGTTTTACGTCTGGAAAAAGGATGAAATCATATTTCATCTCGGAAGAGAAGATGCTGAAATGATATCCAGTATCTTTAACATCAAAGAAGAGGGGAATTTCTTCGAGGAAGCATCTGGGGAAAAAACTTCTGAAAATATCTTCTATCTGGAGAAACCCTTGAGTGAATTTGCTGAGGATTTATCAATTCCACTGTCATCTCTTGAAAAAAAAATAAAGGATCTATTGAATAAATTATTTGAAATTAGAAAACAAAGAGTTCACCCTTTGAAAGACGATAAAATTCTGACCGACTGGAACGGACTCATGATAGCCGCACTCGCCAAAGCTGCAAGAGTATTTGATTGTGAACGATATTCAAACGCTGCTCAAAAAGCTGCAAATTTCATAACCAGTTATATGACTGCAGATGATGGAAAACTCCTGCACAGATTCAGGGAAAAAGAAGCCTCCCAATCTGCTTTTCTGGATGATTATGCATTTTTTATCTGGGGTCTGATCGAGCTTTATGAAACTACTTTCAATGTGCATTTTCTCGATAATGCAATACAATTCAATGAGATCATGCTCGAGCATTTTTGGGATGAGAAAAATGGTGGCTTCTTCTTCACTCCCGATTTTGGTGAAAAACTTATTTTCAGGGATAAAGAAACTTACGATGGCGCTATCCCTTCGGGAAATTCAGTTGCATTGTTGAATCTTCTCAAACTCGCAAAAATTACAGGAAAAACAGAATTGGAAGAGAAAGCTGAATTGCTGTCTATCGCATTTGCAGAGAATGTCAAAAAAGCTGAAACCGCACATTCCATGATGTTGACAAGCTTCGATTTTGCACTCGGACCTTCTTTCGAGGTCGTTGTTGCAGGCATTCAGGATGCAGAGGATACAAAAGCATTTTTGAAAAACCTGAATTTGAAGTTCATCCCTAACAAGATTGTATTATTCAAGCCAACCAATGAGAAATTCCCGGAAATTACAAGAATCGCTGAATTCACGAAAGAGCATAAAGCTATAGAAAATAAAACGACAGCATATGTATGCAAAAATCATGTCTGTTCCCTTCCAACTAATGATCCTTTAAAGATGATGGAGATGCTCTTCAAAAAATAAAACCTATTATGATATTATTATAAATTCGCTGCTGTTGAAATACCATCATACAGGTTAATCTTCAGATACAGAGTTAAAATCCATTTTTAAAAGATATATTTTCTAATTCATCCATGTTTGACCATACCTTGTGAGATATTGCTCTATTTTTGTAATTGTTGTAAAATTACAACTTCTAAGTCGGTATACTTGTAAACTTGATTTGAGATTTAAGGTAAACCTATGAAAAAAAATAATGATTATTGGAATAAAATTTTAGATGATTTAAAACAAGAATTCAGAAAAATAAGTGAAGAAAAACTTTCGAACAAAGCGATTACATTATTGAATCGGTGGATGAATGAAGAGCTGTTCGAGAATCAGCATGAACCTGTCATGTTCCATATAAAAGAGAAAAAGTTCGATTTGCTCCTCGATAGCTTTTACCAGTTCATACCATTCGGTACTGGTGGTAGAAGAGGACGTGTCGGGTTCGGAAGCAACAGGATAAATGATATCACTGTTGCCATGTCAGTCCAGGGACATTGTGATTTCATTAAAAATAATCCCGTGGATGGTAAGTCTGAATCTGTTGTTATAGCTTGCGATGTCCGTAAATTCAAGGATCTGAACAATACATATTCTTTTATACCTGAAAAAAAGAATCCTCTGCTCAATATGACATCGAGACATCTCTCAAAAATTGCAGCAGAAATTTACACTGCTAATAATATCAAATGTTATTTTTTAGATCCGGATTCTGAAGAGGGTTACCTGTCAACTCCGGAACTCTCTTTTCTAATTCGAAGGCTTGGCACTATCGGTGGAATAAATATCAGCGCCTCACATAACCATCCTGACGATAATGGTTTCAAGTTCTATAATTTTAACGGAAGCCAGGATATCCCTCCTTATGACGAGGAACTCGCAAAATACATGGACGACATAAGCTTTGTGAAAAGAATTTCATTCGAGGATGCACTTGATAAAAAATTGATTATACCAATTCCTCCTGAACTGCACGATGAATACATTGATGTTAATCTACAAATTCGGAAAAAAGGGAAACTCAGAGCGGGAAATTATTCTACCCCTATCGTATATACACCTCTATGCGGTACAGGTTTAACTACTGTCTCTGAAATTCTCAAAAAAGCAGGTCATAACTTGATTCACCATGCTCCCCAATCGAGTTTTGACGGATCTTTTTCATCTGTTCCATTTCATCTGCCCAACCCGGAGGTGGCACAGGCTGCATGGCCTGCTGTTGAAACAGCTGATAAAGCTGGAGCAAATATTATTTTATCCTCAGATCCTGATGCAGATCGTCTGGGAGTTTTAAGCAAAGCATCAAACGGCGAATGGAACCATCTCAACGGTAATGAGATAGGAGTAATTCTCGCTTATTACATGGTTTTGGATAAAAAAAGAGGCCCTTCAAGAAAAGGTTTGGTCATTAAGACTGTCGTTACTACCGATCTCATTGAAAAAATTGCACTTAAAGCTGGTTGTAAAGTAATTGGTGATCTTCTGGTCGGTTTTAAATATATTGCTGACGTCCTTTATTCAATAGAAAAAAATGGACACTTCCAAAAAATTGAACTAAATATAGAAGATTTCATATTAGGAGCGGAAGAAAGCAACGGGTATTTATTGACTAATAAAATGGGAGATAAGGATGCCGGTGGCGCAGCTCTTATTCTCGCAGATCTGGCTGTATCTTTAGATAAAGAAGGTAAAACACTGAACGACTATCTGGATGAAATCGCTGAAAATTGCGGAAGTTATGGAAACGGCGCCAGAGCTGTCCTCATGACCGGGATCAAGGGTATGAATCATCTGCATAAACTTATGAAATCACTGAGAAAGTCTCCACCCAAATCTGTTGGAGATAGAAAAGTTATCAAATTCTCCGACTTTTTGCTCGATGAAAGGGGAAAACCACTCTATGATCCTGACTCGTCAAATGGAAAAGCTCATGATATCCTGAATATATCATTAAAGGATGCAAAGATTGTTATCAGACCTTCAGGTACAGAACCCAAAGTCAAGCTCTATTCTGAAATCAATATCTCAGGAAAAGACCGAAATAAAGCAAAAAAACATGCAAAGGAACTGGCAACTATCATGTACCGGGATTGCCTGGCAAGAATTGGACCCGAGTATGAGTTATCTGAATCGGCTGATCTTATACCTGACCATATTGAGCTCGATGTAAAAAGGAAATTTGATAAAGGTTTTAATGAAGTTCTGCTTAAAAATGCATCCATGTTAGCTGAAAAAGGAAAAAAAGAAATGGTGGATTGGTTTGATCAAAACCTGAAAACCTACGTTTCAGGTAATCCTTTGGATGCACTTAAACCTGCAATTATATCCATGTGCAGGTACCTTGGTAAAGATAAAGATGAAAAAACTAGAACTAACTTGTTAAATATCGCAGGTAAACTCGAATAATTCTATCTGTTTCTCCACATGGATCAGCTTTCAAAACTTCTATGATTAAATCTGAATAGCAATATTGATTTTAACTGTATTTTTTAAAAAACTCTACATTGACTGAATAAAATGATTTAGCGAAAACCTTTAACAATAAACTAGCCCGGGAACTGGTTTCATTATTGACACGAAAATTTTATTGCTTTATAATTTACGCAATGCATTTGAGTTAGTAATTTAGATATCTTAAGGAGTTTGTTATGGTAAAAAGATTAGTTTGGTTGCAATTATCTATATTCGTGATTGCTGTTTTTGTCGGTTGCGGAACTAAAGATGATTCGCCTATCCAGGTTATCAGGGAAGAGATGAAACTCTTACCCGACGAAGGAATAATTCTTGTTGAGGGTGAAGTTGAAAATGTATCTGAACAACCAAAACTTGCATATATTTACGTGAGTATCTATGGCGATATGGGTATGGTAAAAGATAACAGAAAAAGACTGCTAAATGGTGGACTGGCCATGGAACCCGGTGATAAACTGGAATTTTCAATGCAATTCGATTATGACGACGAAGTTAAAAAATCTAAATCACGGGTTGAAGCTGTAGATCCAAAATAATAAGAATTCTTTCGAGATTTAGATTGACTAAAATCAGTTTATTGTTTTGAATAAAAATATTTAGTCCCTTTTTACTTCTATTTTTTAAAATTTATCCTTTCATAATAATTGGTGTTTTTTCAAAAATAAAAGTATTTTATATCTTCAAATTAATAAAGCTGGTGTTAAAACCGGTATCCGTGATCTCTATACAATCCTTTGGAGTTTCATCTTTTTTTCAAAAGAAAAGATAGCCTTTCCTTCAATGATAAGTTCAAGGTAAAATCCTTTTTTTTATAGTATTACAGGTTGTTCTTTTTTCATTTTTCGCTTTTGATTTTTATTTATCATGGGTGTTTGCGGGAAATAGGCTTGAAAATTCACATACTTGTTATATAATTAAGAAACGATAGGATTAAAGGTAAATAACTAAATTAAGGACCTTTTCAAAATGACTGATTTAAATGGTATTGCTAGAGTTAAAGCGGCATTCAAAGGAAAATTCGCTGATTATATACCCGCTTATCCAATTATGGGTGCATATACGGCAAAACTAAACGGTTTGCCTGTAAAAAAATATTTCAAAGATGCAAAGGTTTTCTCACAATGCCAGTTTGATGCTTTCGAAAGATATTTGCCCGATGTTGTAGTAATGATGGGTGATCTCACTATGGAAGCCGAAGCTTTCGGCGCCAGTGTCGATTTTTTGGATGATGCTGTTCCTCAAATCAAGAAAAGTTATCTGAAAGATAAATCTGTAATTAAAGATATAATTCAACCCGATCCTCGAAAAAATGCTAGGTTGCCTTTTTATCTGGAAGCTTGCGAAAGGATAGCCGCAATGAAACTTCCTTCGCCAATAGGTTCGGTTATTAACGGACCATGGGCTACTGCTTCTGCGTTAAGAGGACTGGAAGCTATTATAATGGATACTTTTGACGATGAAGCATTTATCCACAGCCTGATGGAAATTACTACTGAAATTACATTAAATTTTGCTTTAGAAATAAGCAAATTGGGGATCGGTGTCAGCCTTTCAGAGGCTCCTGCATCCTGCAGTGTTATCTCTCCTGATATTTACGAAAAATTCATACTCCCATATCATCAGAGTATTGTTAAAACAATGGCTGAGAAAAGAGCTGGAGTCACCATTCATGTTTGCGGATCTGCCGATCCTATCCTCGAACTTTTAGTTGAAACTAAAGCTTCTGCTTATAGCATTGACAGCCCAACATCACTGGATAAGATTTTATCACTCTGCAAAGAAAAATCCGTGGTCATAGGGAACGTTTCGACAGAGCTCTTCCAGTCTGGATCGAAACAGGATATGGAAAATGCTGTCAGGGAATGTATAAAGGTCGCAAATAAAGGTACAAGATTTATACTTTCATCTGGTTGTGAAATCCCAATTACAACCAAACCCGAAACTGTTTCCACTTTTATGGATGCAGCAAGGGAATTCGGGAGAATTGATAATGTCTTATGAAAATAAATATTTCTGGTCAGGATGTATCTTATGAGTGAAGCTTTTCCAAAAATTCCGGACAATATAGAACTACCTGAAATTATGCCCCTGCTGCCACTGCGCGGGACTATTATTTACCCTTTCATGATTATGCCATTGCTGGTGGGTAGAGGTAAGAGCATTAAGCTGATAAGTAAATATGGCGAGGAAGGGAAGGTTATAGGTTTGGTTGCTCAAAGGGATCCTAATAAGGATGATCCTTTGTTTACAGACCTTTATACTGTGGGTACCGCAGGAATTATTGTAAAGAAAATTGCTATGGCTGACAGATCTGTCAGGCTCATTGTTCAGGGCGTTTCAAGGATAAAGATAAATAAATTCATTCAGGACAAGCCTTTTGTTACTGCTAAAGTCAAAAAAATTGTAGAAAAAGAAAACAAGAATCCTCGTATTCAGATCCTGATGAATGAAGTGCTTGCTAAATTCAAGGAACTTGTAAAAATCTCGAGATCACTTACTGAAGAAAATTACCTCATGGCTCTAAATATTACAAATCCTGGAAGACTGGCCGATCTCATAGCCTTCAACCTTATGAATATTCATTCACATGAGAATCAGGATATTCTTGAAACTTTTGATGTCGCTCTTAGGCTGGAAAAAGTCAATAATCTGCTGGATAAAGAATTGCAGTTCGTAAAATTGAGTTCAAAGATTCACTCACAGGCATTTTCGGAAATAGAAAAAAATCAACGGGAATATTTCTTGCGACAGCAGCTGAAAGCCATTTATGAGGAACTGGGCGAGGTTGATGAAAAAACCGCTGAAATTAAAGAACTCAAAGAATTGATCGAAAAAGCAAAAATGCCTGAAGTCGCTAAAAAAGAAGCAGATAAAGAACTCAAACGACTCTCTCATATGCCTTCAGCCGCTGCAGAATATACCGTCTCGAGAACATATCTCGATTGGCTGGTAAACCTGCCATGGAGTAAGAGCTCTAAAGATAAACACGATATTATAAGAGCTGAAAAAATCCTCGACAGGGATCATTACGATCTCGTCAAGGTCAAAGAAAGAATTATTGAATTTCTCGCAGTTAGAAAGCTTAAGGATGATCTGAAAGGTCCGATTCTTTGCTTTGTTGGACCTCCGGGCGTTGGAAAAACTTCTCTGGGCCGCTCCATTGCAAAAGCACTTAATAGGAAATTCTGCAGGATATCTTTAGGTGGTATGAGAGATGAAGCCGAAGTCAGAGGACACAGGAGAACATATGTCGGTTCTCTCCCAGGAAGAATTATAAGAGAGATCAGGAGAGCGGGGACAAACAATCCGGTTTTTATACTTGACGAAGTCGATAAAATTGGAGCCGATTTCAGAGGGGATCCTGCCGCAGCTCTGCTTGAAGTGCTCGATCCCGAGCAGAATAACACATTCAGCGACCATTACCTCGATGTGCCTTTCGATCTATCAAAAGTCATGTTCATCACAACCGCTAATGTGCTGGACCCTGTTCCACCAGCATTGAAAGATCGGATGGAAGTCCTCATATTGCCCGGGTATACTCAGGAAGAAAAAGTCATGATCGCTAAAAAATTCTTGGTACCTAGGCAGATCAAAGAAAATGGATTGAGTAATAAAATAATCAGGTTCTACGAATCTGCAATTAAAGAAATAATCAGGGAATATACTAAAGAAGCAGGTCTGCGTAATCTCGAAAGGGAAATTGCAAATATCTGCCGCAAGATTGCAAAGAAAAAAGCAGAAGGACATGACAAATTAACAATCATTAAAAATACAAACGTCGCGGAATTCCTCGGTCCGAGTAAATTTTTCTCCGAAGTCAAAGAAAGATCTGCTGAAATCGGTATCGCAACTGGACTCGCATGGACTCAAACGGGCGGAGATATCCTTTTCGTAGAAGCAACAAGGATGAAAGGCAGGAAAGAACTTCGTTTAACAGGACATCTTGGCGATGTCATGAAAGAATCAGCTCTGATAGCACTGAATTACATAAGATCCAAAGCCAAAAATCTCGGTATAGATATTGATTTCTACAACAAAAGTGAAATCCATGTCCACGTTCCCGCAGGGGCCATCCCAAAAGATGGTCCATCAGCAGGAATAACAATGGTAACATCCATTGCTTCACTTTTGAAAGGTTTGCCAGTTAGACATGATATCGCAATGACAGGTGAAATTACATTGAGGGGAAAAATTCTGCCTATAGGTGGTCTCAAAGAAAAGGTGCTTGCTGCTGCAAGAGCAGATATTTGGGAAATTATACTCCCCAAAAAAAATCAAAAAGACCTCGAAGATATCCCCGGGGAGATTAGGGATAAAATGAAATTTCATTTTGTCACCAATATCGATGAAGCTCTCGAAATAAGCCTCTGTGGTTAGTAGATTTGTAGCAGACTTTTTTACAATAATTCAATACATGACTTCGTCAAAAAATTGGCATTTATCGGTGTTTTGAAATAATTCTGAGATCGTGAGAATTGAATTAATTTGAGGATACTATGAAAAGTAAAAAAATCCCCATTGGAATAATGGGTGCAACTGGCATTGTCGGACAACGGCTCATCGACATGCTATCCGATCATCCTGATTTTGAAATAACAGCTCTGTCAGCATCAGAAAAAAGCTCCGGGAAAAAATATCTGGATTCCGCTCCCTGGAAATTAAATACGGATATCCCGGAAAATATAGGTGAACTTGTCCTCAAAGATAATCTGACAAAAGACGACTGTGATATTGTTCTCTCTTCCCTTCCATCAGAATTTGCTGGACAAAGAGAATCTGATCTTGTGGTTGCCGGAATGAAAGTCATTACTAATTCCTCGCCGCACAGAATGGATAGTGATGTTCCACTCGTTATACCTGAGATCAATCCGGATCATATGGAACTTGCAAAAAACAGGAAGGGCTTTATCATCGCAAATCCAAACTGCTCTGCAATTATTCTCACATTAGCCTTGGCTCCACTTTTTTATGAATTCGGGCTGAAAAATGTCATGGTCAGCACATACCAGGCTATCTCCGGTGCAGGATACCCGGGAGTCAGCTCCATGGACATTACTGATAATATAATCCCGCATATCCCGGGCGAAGAGGAAAAACTCGAGGGAGAACCCTTGAAAATACTGGGTAAATTGAATGGAAATAAGATCGATTACGCTGATATTAAAATTAGCTCTCAGTGCATCAGGGTCAATGTCATCGAAGGACACTTCATGACCGTTTCAGTGAAGCTTGAAAAAAATACCAGTGAAAAAGATGTTATTGAAGCTTTCAAGTTGAAAGCTT
>Ga0272441_10004916_pt1 | contig 23729 bp, 20 predicted proteins | sample SSMProp6N_FD_193582 | JGI IMG/M metagenome (GOLD analysis project Ga0272441, IMG submission 193582) | Marine sediment archaeal communities from Little Sippewissett salt marsh, Falmouth, MA, United States - SSM-Prop-6N | ecosystem: Environmental > Aquatic > Marine > Wetlands > Sediment ...
CTTGGGATATCAAATCGTTCCCATACGTATAACTTGCCAGCACCGTATCTCCTGTATCATCGGTTTCTGCCAAAACCTGAACCAACCCAAGCCCAACATCGTTTATATAGTTTGTTGTTACTCCGTCTACCGTCTTACTGATTCTGTTGCCGTCCCCGTCGTAAGAATAGTTTATAGTTGAGAGTGGAGAGTTTAGAGAAATCAACCGATTATCATAATCCCAAGTGTAGAGTGTAGAATTTGCACCATCATCTTTGGAAATGAGATTGCCGTTGTCATCGTAATCGTAGGTAAATGTGGTATCGCTGTCTATTACCTCTGTCAGGAGTTGATTGTTATAATTATAGGTATAGCCAGTGTTAACACCGTTTTTGGTCATGGTTTCGCGATTGCCGGCATTGTCATAGGTATAACTAATAGCGTAAGCATTTGTGCCCGTCCGAGTTTCACTCATCAGTTGATAGATATTGTCATAACCATAACTTACCACCGAGCCGTCGAATTCGGTCACTGAAAGCCGGTTGCCGACATTATCATAATCGTTATAATAATAAGCGGAGATTATTGTCCCGTCGGATTGTCTGTTTATTACGGATTCAAGCCAGTTGCGAGTCGGATGATAGGTATACTCTGTATATGTGCCGTTGGGATAGTCAACCTGCTCAATATTGCCTAATCCGTCATATTGGTATATTGTTGTGTCTTCGGCAATGGTTACGGTTTCAAGCTGGTTGTTGTCAGTATAGGTATATGTTGTGCTTTGCTCGCCGTAGCCTTGGCGAAGGAGAGTCATCTGTATTCTGTTTCCATTGGGGTCGTAGTCATAGGTGATTGTATTATTATCCGGGTCTGTTACAGAGGTCAATCTGTTTAAATAGTCATAGGTGTAGATAGTGGTAGCGCAATTATTTTTCATCGAAGTTCTATTGCCTACTTCATCATAGGTATAGGTAATAACATTTGCATCCGGATTACATTCACACTCACCGTTTACACACATTTCTTCAGGGTCGCATTTTGATTGGCAAGAGCCACCTATACAATCCTGGCAAAGGGAAGTATCACAATGTGATTCGCATGAGCCATTTACGCAGGTTTCACAACCACTGCAAGTTGACTGGCAGGAATCATTTATACAGGTCTGGCAAAGGGAAGTATCACAGGTTGATTCACATGAGCCGTTTACACAGGTTTCACAACCACTGCAAGTTGACGGGCACCGCCCATTCACACAGGTTTGGCAAAGAGCTGAACTGCACCGACTCACACAGACGCCGTCTTGACATTTCTGGCATTTAGCACAAGAACAAGGAGGATTACAATCATTGCAGCCCCAAACGGTCGGGGAAACGTTCGATAAAACCACAATAAACAGGAGCAACAATACTGTAACATTTTGTTTTTTCATTGCTGCACCTCCCCGGGAACGACCTTAATCAAGCGGTTGTTGGCGTCATAGGTGTAGGTGGTGGTAGCCCCTTTCCCGTCGGTTTTGGTGAGCATATTTCCGTTGGCGTCATATGTATATGATTCGCTGTCACCGAGTGGATAGGTTATGGAAGTGAGCCGATTTATATCGTTATATTGGTATTCAGTTGTATTTCCTTCGGCATCTATAAGAAATCTCAGGTTACCTACATCGTCATATTGGTATATGGTCGGGTGTTCTGCGCCGTGTTCCGGGTCTGTAACTTTAGTAACCTGGCCGAATACGTTATATTCGTAATAGGTTGTTTTCCCGTTTTCGTCCGTTAACTGGCTTAAACCGCAGCAGTCGTAGACATATAGGCGAAAAGTTGCATCAGGATGGGTTATTTTTGTTATGCGGTCTAAATTATCGTATTCATAAGTTGTGGTTCCATTGGCATTGGTCATTGATGTTTTTCTGTCGTTGCCATTATCGTATCCAAATGTTACGGGAGCAAGTTCCGGCGCATCAATTTGTTCCAATCTTCCATATTCATCATAAGCATAGGTAATTATTTTACCGTTTGCATCGGTCACGGAAGTTTTTAGGTAAGGGAATCTTGCGTCTGTGTAAGTATAAGTAATAGTTGAAAGCACACTTTCATCAGGCGCTTTTTCCGTGATAGAAAGGATATTGTCATAATCACCGTAGGTATATATAGTTTTCTTTCCGCGGGGATTTGTAACTGAAGTTAGGTTATTTCTTTCGTCGTAAGTGTAATGTGTTTCATAGCCCATTGGGTCTTTCTCGTATATTCTGTTGCCGCGGGAATCGTTGAGATATTCCGCGGCTTTGCCGTTGGCATCCGTTTTTTTGTTGACAGTATTGCCGGAGTCATATTGATAAAGGACGCTGTTGGCTAATCCGGCCTGCACTTTAGTAATACGTCGGCGGCTTCCTCCTGAACTATAATCCCAATCTTGAAAATAATAATCGGTCTGTTTTCCGTTTGCATCAGTAATATACGCAACCAGTGAACCCCATGTATATGTGCGGGTCAGGTCGCCCGTGATTTGATAAATTCTATCGCCAAGTTGGTAACTTATATCAATGTCCATCTTGGGATTAGATAACGACTCTATAAGATGGTTTCCCAACGTGTCATAAGTGTAACTAAGCACTTGCCCAGCTTCATCAATGACTTGAATAAGTTCGCTATTATTATATGTAAACTCGGCAAACCTGCCGTCGGGAATTGTGACTCTTTCTATCAGTCCTGTGTCGTTATAATCTATGGTTGTTGTTCTTCCCTTCGCGTCAATAATTTGGCATAAGCCCGTATCATTATAGACGAGGTCTAAATCGTTGTCGTTTCTATCGGCAATTTCTTCCAATTTGCCTGATGAATTAAATTCGTATCGGGTTTGGTCTTTGGTTTCGAGCGTGTAGGTATTGTCGGCATTTTTGGTTAAAATATCGAATATTCCTGCGGGAGATGTGCAGACGCCGACTCCGGGACAATAATATTGATATTCCGTGCCGCCGGCTTTGTTTAAGGTCACATAAGGAGGATTTAACGCAAGGTATATATTGTAGTTATGAGTCCAGTAATAGCCGAGGGGACCTGCGTAATAGCTGCCGACGCTGTTATACGTTGTAGTGAACCTTACTTCGGGGCCGAGCGCAGGGGTGTAAGCAACAGGAGTATCAGTGATTGTAAGATTTAAATTGGTCATGCTCACCGATAGATTGGGAATGCCTGTTTTACAAAATCCGCCGGCGCAGTTGCCGCTGTTTCCGCCGGGAAAATTCCCTCTGTTTCCGCCTCCGGGAGGATCGGCAGGACTGTCGCCTCCTGGGCCTCCGTTTCCCTCGCACTCACAATATCCTCCTTTGCAAATACTTTCGGAAGGATGGTGGGCGTAAACGACGAAACTTGAGCAGATTAACGTGATGAAGAGAATGCATACAAAAAATAAAAAACGAGTCCTATCCATTTTTTCTCTCCTTTGGGGTTTGGGTATGAATTTCTGATATAGAACTTATTAACGCGTTAATTATCATCTTTATGGTAAAGGTATACCACCAAGTTTTTAAAATGTCAAGCGAAAATTTGTTCTTTAATTTTCATTTTTAACATACACCCAGATACAATCTGTTGCGCAATGGTCTCTGAAACTGCGGACATTGACCGTCAAAAGATATTTGCCGTCTTTATATTTAGTGCTGTCCCATTTCCAAGTGTAAGGGGAAAAAATTTGTTCTTCTTCAGAGATAAATTTATCATTTACATAGAATAGATATTCGGCGTTTTCTTCCTTCAGCCATTTTATAACTTCATTGTCTAATTCTATTGTCAGGGCGACTTCACCGCTTACAATCAGCAGACCGTCTTCCGCAAAAGAAATAGCTTCGGGAAGAATAATTTGCATTTCATGGTCTTTGCATCTGTAGCGGGGATGCAGAGCATGTTCATAGACTTGTCGAGTATTTTCCTTTTGTTTTATAGGATATGCTTTATGTTCTTTTTGTTTGCGGGAGATGCCTTCAAGAATAATGCTGTTTTCGGGCAGACTAAATGCTTCTACGGAAACAAAGCAGGAAGGATTGGAAGCAAGATCGATTTTACCCGTTTTATCTTTTCCGTCCCAACTTTCGATGTGCCTGCCGGGCGGCCTCGGCTGCCAATCTATAAGTGTCCTATATAAAGGGCCAGCTTTTACTCCTATTCGTATCCTAACCCGAGCGGATGTCGGAAGAGTATAAGAAAAAGAACAAGGATGTTCTTTGCGGACAGTCGCGTTTAAGTTTCTAATCTGTTCTCCGCCACTGAAAGAAGCGGGGTCATACATAAAGTCCTGCCCTTCTATGGTAAAGGTATAAACTTCCGAGGGAAGTATTTTTCTATTGTCGTCTTTTCCGTCCCATATTTCTTTGTTGGTGCCTACCCGCTGTTTTTTGTTTTTAATCAATGTCCTAACTAATTGCTCATTTTCATCATAGATTTTAATAGTAACGGGAGAATCTTGGGATAGGTTATAACTAATAACGCATTTTTCTCCCTTTAAAGGATTGATAAGAGGCACAGATATTTTAACGTCTTCTATTTTTACAGGTTCTGCTGCATGGACGAAAGAAACAGTAATAAGAATGATTAAAAGAGAAAACAATTTAAGAATAATGAATCTCCATGGGCTAAAGCCCATGGTTTCCCTGTATGATTCCGACTCGTAAGATATTGGGAAATTCTCTCCCGACAATTTCCCAACACTCGTCGGAATAATCTTTGCGCATTCATCCACGGTCTGAAGCCCGTGGATTTCTGCGCTTTGATTAAAGTTAAACATAAATCAAATTCCTTTACTTATGAGATTACTTCAAGATTGCCACGCCCTCATTACATTCGGGCTCGCAATGACAAATTATTGTTTCTTCATTTTTTCGTATAAATCGTCAAACACTTCAAAACTTTTTTGAAAACATTCTTGCTTATCTTCTGTTTTATTGATTATATTCATTATTTTTTTGCCTAACCCTTTGGATATTTGGCTTGTTTCACCCCAATAAGCCACTTCAATCTCATGGACGATTTTACCTATTTCTATAAGCGTTGGGTCTTTTATTTTATATTTTTGAAGAATGACTTCGTAGGCGGACATATTACCCTGGCGCCTTATTTCAGCATCAGGTGTATCAAAGGCAATTCCTTCGGTAATAAGCTCCCCATTGGGGAAAAATTTGAACTGCGCACTTTTGTCGATAAACCGTTTAATTAGCCAGGCAGACGCGCAGGTGTCAAATTCCACCGCATTCCATGTTGAATATAAATGAACATATGACTGCGAATATAATGGTGTAATCAGAAAAGAGCCTACTAACAGTGAAAGGATAATAAATTTTCTCATTTTAAAATATCCTTAGATTGCTTCGCTATGCTCGCCCATAGAAATTGCTTTGCAATTTCAGGGACCAAAGTCCCGGAAATTCTCCGGATTTCACGGGGCAATGACATTACTATTTTAAATTTTAACTCTTTAGAAAAGTTTTAACAAAATCCGTTCTTGGTTTTTTGCGAAATTCTTCCAATGTTCCTACCTGCTCAATTTGGCCTTTGTTCATTATAGCAATTTTATCAGCCATTGCTATAGCTTCATCCTGATTGTGGGTTACATATATAGTAGTGATGCCTAGCTTTTTTTGCAGTTCCGTAATCACCCTTTCTATTTCTTTTTTAAGGTGAAAATCAAGACTGGAAAGGGGCTCGTCCATGAGGAGTATCCCAGGTTCGAGAATTAGGGTTCTGGCTAAAGCTACACGTTGCTTTTCGCCTCCGGAAAGTTCGTGCGGATAAAAATTTAGATGTCGGGTGAGACCGACTAAGTTTAAGATTTTTTCTATCTTTTCCATTTTCTCTTTTCTGCTTAAATCTTTCTTGAGTCCGAACTCTATGTTTTCTCTGACTGTCATATGCGGCCAAAGAGCCAAGTCCTGGAAAACCATTCCGATTTTTCTTTTATACGGAGGGATTATCTTACCCACAGCGCTTACTATCTTGCTACTAATGACAATTTCCCCGGAATTCGGCTCTTCAAAACCCGCTATTAGTCGAAGCAAGGTTGTCTTTCCGCACCCTGAAGGACCTAAAAGACACAGATGTTCTCCTTCGAGCGCTTGGAGTGTTACATTATCTACAGCAGTAATTGAGCCGTATTGTTTAGTAAGATTTTTTATTTTTATCAAATTGTTTTTCTCCTTAAATGGAAAATAACGTAGACAATCAAAACAAAAAACAGAGAAACTAATATTAAAATTATAGAAAGCGCTGCTACTAACTTACTTGCTCCATAGTGCATTACATTATATATCTTAATAGGCAAAGTTGCTTTTCCGGGCGGAATTACCAAAAGAGTCGTGCCAAGTTCGCCCAGCGATAGGACAAAAGCAATGAGCCAGCCGGCTAATAAGCCCGGTTTAGAAAGCGGCAGTAATATTCTCCAAAATCTTCTCCACCAGCCAGCACCACATATATCAGCAGACTCCTCTAAGTTAGGATTTATTTGCTTAACATTGGAAGATATAGCTCTTATGGAAAAGGGGCTGAACCGCGCTATGTAACCAAAAAGTATAATCGCTGAGCTCCCATAAATAAATTCAGAAAAAGGATGGTTCCATACTCGTATTAATCCTATACCTAAAACAGTTGCCGGCACAGCAAAGGGTAGCAAAGAAATTATATCAATCGCTGCTTGTGCTTTCCCCTTGCTCCTTTCAATGATATAGGAAACAAAAAAGCCCAGCGCAATTATCAAGGTTGCTCCGAGAGCTGACAGTCCAAGGCTTAAAAATAATTCGTGATAGCCGGTTTTAAAAGCAGTTTTATAAGATAGAACGCCTCCAGACCTTACAAGTAGAACAGCTATAGGGATAATAACTGAGGCAGAAATAACCGATAAAAGAAATGTTAAAGCGAGTGGTTTACATTTACCAAGCTTAAAAACTTCCGGTTTTTTAGACGAACTTCCTATGGTAACGTAGGTTTTATTTTTGAGAAGATATCTCTGAAATAATATTAATATAAGAGTGATTAGCACGAGAGGGGCAGATACAGCAGTAGCTGCCTGTGGGTTATAAAAAGCGCTAAATTGGGTGAATATTTCCACTGGGTAAGTATTCACTTCTAAAAGAGCAGGAACTGCATAATTTCCGATTGAAAAAATAAAAACAAATATAGCACCCGCTACTATATAGGGTAAAACCAAAGGTAAAGTTATCTTCTTTAAAACATAAATTTTAGGATGGCTAAGCTGTGCCGTTTCTTCTAACCTCCTATCAACGGATTTTAACCCGCTTACTGTAAGCAAAGTCAAAAACGGGAAATACGACAATCCTAATATCCATACAGATAAAAGAATTCCCGAAACATGGAAGAAATTTTGCCTGCCCAAAAGATCTATCCAGCTTATTGCGCTGATATATGGGGGAATTAAGAGTGGAGTTAAATATAAATACTGAAAAAATTTCTTAAAGCAGAAGTCAGTCCTTGAAATCAAAAAAGCAAAAGGGACACCCCAAATAATGCTTAATATTGTTGTCCCTCCTGCTAAAACAAAACTGTTAAAAAGCAATCCTAATTGCCGCTTATTTAAAAGAACTTCTTTATACGCGGCAAAACTTATACCACCTTCTCCCCAAAAGCTGAAGGCGAACATATAAAGTAAAGGTAAAAGAACAATAGCAGAAAACAAAGTTATGAAAAAGAAACCAACTGATTTTGGCAGGATTTTATTACCTCCAGATATACTATCTTAAAAAAGTCTCCTTCAATATTTTACCGGAGTGTTCCATTTCATCCGCTATATCTTCATAATTTACATCCATAGCTTTTATTTTGCCGATGGCCGGAACATATTCAGGAGTTTTGACTGTAGGCCTCACAGGTATCTGCATAGAACCGGAATAAGCCAATTTGCTTTCCACCTCTTCGCTTAATATGTAGTCAATTAATTGTTTACCTTCTTCGGAATGCGGTGCTCCTTTTATTAAAGCTATAGTGTTGGGGATAACAAGAGTTCCCATTGTCCCCTGGTCGGGATAAATAATCTTTACGGGCTTTCCTTCCTGCACTGCAAGATTAGCATCATCGGTGTCCGTTAATCCTACCTTCAATTTGCCCTCAACAACATAATCCCGAACAGTAGAATTCCCTGCCAAAATTGATGCTTCGTTAGCTTTAAGCTGTTGAAAATATTTTTTGGCTTTCTCTTCCCCTAATTTTACGAAAAGTGCGGATGAGTGAGTAGCAGTCGTGCCAAATAAAGGATTTGCAATCGCTACCTGTTCATTCCATTCCTGTTTAGTCAAATCAAATATAGATTTCGGCTCTTCGCCTGATTTTACCAGGTCAGTGTTAACAAGAATTACCCGGGCTCTGACAGCGAAACCGGTCCAGTACCCCTGAGAATCTTTGAGCTGCAACGGAATATTTTTAGCAGAGACAGAGAAATAAGGTTGGAGGACTCCCTTCCTTTTAAGAACAAGTGTTCTTCCCACTTCGGAATTCCAGAAAACATCTGCCTGCGGATTGTCTTTTTCGGCAATTAACCTATTAACCAACCCCGTAGTTTTAGCCGCTTCAACATCATACACGGCTTTCACTTTTATCCCTGTTTCCTTCTCAAAATCTTTTAATATCGGCTCGGAAAATATTTGGTCAAGGGAAGTATAAATAACAACTTCCCTTACCTGAGCAGATTTATACAAGCTAACAAATGCAAACAACAATATTATGAGTACCAAAAATACCACAGTGAGTATAATATTTTTCATTTTAATCACGAAATTTCTCCTTTTAAATTTTTCATTGTCTATTTCTAGATTTTTGAATAAAAATAAATAATAATTAACAGATTTTGTGGCACAGTTGGAAACGAGCTGCTCTTTTCTTCCTGAATTGTCAAATTAATTTATTGCTGACAATTTTCCGCTATCTTACTATTCATAGTAGAAACTTTGTCTGTATTGCCTAATGCCTTATAAGCTTTCTTTAAATAATCAGAAACCGAACAAAACCATTTGGGTTCCCTTTCCAACAATATTTCAAAATAAACCATTGCTTCCAAAAATTTGCCTTTATCAAAGTTAATTTGTCCTAATCTTAACATTGCATTTACTGACGCTTCGCTCTGCGGATAATTTTCTATGACTGATTCATAAGCTTTTTCTATTTTTGGCATAGCTTCCGACGTTTCAACTGCACCTATCCCCATTAACCGTTCATAAGATACCCCTACCAAATATTGCGCATTCCATGCATATTCGTAATCGGGCCATTGGGCCACAATTTTTTGGAAATAACCCATTCCTTTTTGATACTGTTCCAATTCTTGGGCATAACAGACAGCAGCCAAATAGTAAGCACGTGCAGTTTTTCCCGAATCTGGAAATTCCTGTATTGCCCGTTCCCATACGGATATTGCTTTTTCATAAAACTCTTTTTGTTTTTTAGTATTGTCTGCAAGGCGTGCTTGCGTATAATACGCAAGTCCTATATCGCAAACTGATTCCACTACATCTAGATTTGAAGAAAAGTTTTTAATCATTTTATCAATAGAACTTTTAACATTGGCATAATCTTGCTGTGACGCAATAAGAGAGATTATGTTTGTTTTTGAAATATCTAATTTTGCTTCGATTGCATAAGGGGTTTCAGAATAATCCTTGATGATTTGTTGGTAAACAGTTATCGCTTCTTCATATCTTCCCTTTTCCTGAAGTTCTACCGCAAGCCAGTATATAGACTCGGGCAAATCGGGACTGGCTTTAAAATTTACTGCTAACTTAGCAATTGCTTCCTTTAACTTTTCAAAATCCTGTGTCGCAATAACGGACTTCATGTCTGTTCTTGCGATGCAAAAACCAGCTTTGTCAGCCCATTGAGTACTAGAATATTTCCCCATTATTTGCTGGTAAATGTCTTTTGCGCCTTCAAATTTGCCTGCGCGTTCAAATCTTTCCGCGAGCCAATATAGCGTTTCCGGCAAATCGGGATTATCGGCAAAATCGGTAACCAGTTCATTTATTTCTCCATGGGCTTGAACATATTTTTCGGAAATAATAAGAGAAAAGATATTACAACGTTCAATAGATAATTTTGCTTTAACAGCCCATAGACTGTCGGTATAATTTTGCACTATCTTCTGATAGGTGCGTTTTGCTTCTGAAAATTTGTCCGCACGTTCAAATCTTGCCGCAAACCAGTATAGCATTTCAGGCAAATCGGGATTATCGGCAAAATCAATGATTAATTTATCCAACGCTTCCTGCGCTTTGCCATAATCCTGCAATGCTATAAAAGAGGATGCATCCATTTCTACTATAGCAAATCTTGATTTATCAACCCATGGACTATTGGGATATTTTTTGATTATTTGTTCATAAAGTTGTTTGGCATTTTCAAATTTATTTGCACGTTCATATCTTTCGGCAATCCAATATAACGACTCCGGCAAATCAGGATTATCGGCAAAATCAACCGTTAATTGAACTACTGCTTTATGAGCTGAAACATAGTCCTGTGATACTAAAAGAGAAACTGCATTTATCTTAGCTATAGAAAATCTTGCCATGTTTGCCCATGTGCTGTCGGGAAATTTTTCAATTATCTGCTGATAGAGTTTTTTTGTTTCTCCAAATCTATCTGCACGTTGGTATCTTTCTGCAAGCCAGTATAATGATTCCGAAAAATTGGAATGGTATGCAAAACCAGCAGTTAATTTGTCAACTGTTTTTTGGGCTTGAATATACTTACCGGAGGCTATAAGGGATTTGGCTTCCGTCCTTAAGAATCCCAACTGTGCCCATCCAGCCCATTCATCGTTTGGATAATTTTCTACTATTTGTTTATAGTTGTTTTTGGCTTCTTGGAATTTGTCCAGCCGTTCGTATCTTTCGGTAATCCAGTATAACGCGTAAGCAAGTTGGTTATGTTTCGAGAACTTTTTGATTAACACGGCGGCGGTTTCTTCCGCGGCAGGGATGTTGCCCGATTGGACGTATAAGGTGGCTAATTCCTGGTATGCCTTTAATTCGTTGCCGTCGCGGCGATTTTCTTTGATGATGGTTTTGTAGATTTGTTCCGCTTTGGAATATTGCCCGCTTTCGTATAGGGTTTTTGCTTTTTGCTGTAGGGCATCTAACGAAGAAATATCTGTTTTTGCGATTGATTTTGTGTTGAAAAAGGCTAAACAGAAAAAGACAAAAATAAAGACTCGAGTAATCGCTTTAGCCATGTGATTTAGATTCTCTGTCTATTTAGACGAAGTTCTTCTTAAATCTTTTGATGTATCTTAAGAATTTTTTATAGATGTGTATAAGTATATCTTATTGTTTAATCAATCGCAACCACTGAAAACGGTTTGCGGAAAATCTTATTGGTTTTTGCGAATATCAATAACCCCTGCCAGATTGCCTGTTATGAAGGCAGACAAGCCTGCTGTTTAGACAGCAAGAACTTACCATAATGTTTGCACTACTTTTGCTTTTATTATATCCCTATCCTTGGTAATAAGTTTGATTCTTCTCCCAACAATTCTTTATATACAAGGGCAGTTCCGCAAATTAGCCCATCATGGATATCTAAACCTTTGGGAGTATTTTCTACAACACTTAAGTCAATAGAATGTATTTTTACTCGCGAGTCATTTTGCAATATTTCAAGTATTTCAGCGAAACTTTTTTCAAGGCGGGCTTTCTCGGATAAAAATTTAATTTCAGCCAAAACCAATGTGGAAATAATTATTGAGGATTCGGAATCATTTAAAGCCCTAAAGGCCTTTTTGCTTAGACGAGAACTACCTGTTAAGAACCAAACAAGAGCATGAGTGTATATGACATAAATCATTATTAAAAAGAGGGTTTCAGTTCAACGAACTTAATCTCGGCAAAAGAAAAGTCTTTCCCTTTCCAAAGGCCCTGCAAATCTTTAAAAGACTTGCTGCCTTTCTTTTTCTTATAATCTTCTAACTGCGATTTTATCACTTCAAGTTCCGTTTCCAGACTTGCGATTTTTAACGGTAATGTGCCTTTCATTTTTATCTCCTGTGTGAATTTTATTTAACTACCTCTAAAAAGTCAACTTATTGCCAATTCTATATTATTTTGCCTTTTAACTTTTTACTTTTAATTTGATTAGAGCATATCTACCGGGTCTAAATCGATTGATAAATGTTCGTTTTTATGCGGGATTTTTGTCCAATAGTCGCGGAGATTCTTCATGAGCTTTTCTAAATTTTTCCTGTTTTTGCTTTTGATTATTATCCGCCATCTGAATTTATTTCTTATTTTATCCACCGGACAGGGTCCCGGTCCTATCATTTCGAAATTCTTTTTTCCCGCTGAAATATAAGTTTTAATCATGTTCGCAAGAATGACGGAATTTTTTCTCACGTTATTTTCGCCCGGGCCCCTGATAGTTAAAGAGACGAGTTGGCTGAAAGGCGGATAGTTAAGTTCCTTTCTGAAATCCAGTTCGTTTTGATAGAATTTTTCGAAGTCATAGCGAACGGCGCTTTCGATGCTGTAATGGTCGGGATAATGCGTCTGAACGATTACTTTTCCGCCTTTCTCTCCCCTGCCGGTCCTTCCCGCAACCTGAGTTAACAATTGGAATGTAAATTCTCCCGAGCGGAAATTGGGCAGGTTTAGCTGCGTATCCGCGGATATTATTCCCACCAGCGTCACATCAGGAAAATGAAGCCCTTTGGCAAGCATTTGTGTTCCTATGAGAATATCCGATTTGCCTTCAAGAAAAGACTGGAAAATTTCCTTGTGGGTTTTGTTTTTTGAAATAATGTCGCTATCGAGTCTTTGGACGATATAATCGGAAGATATTTTTTTTATTTCTCTTTCAACTTTCTGCGTTCCCGCGCCCACGGGATATAGATATGACCTTTGGCATTTGGGGCATATCGGCGGAATGTCCGTCGTATAGTTGCAGTGGTGGCAAACGAGCATATTGGAAGATGCATGATAAACTAAAGAGACTTTGCAGTTTTTGCATTTTTCTATGTAGCCGCATATTTTGCACATCAGCACCGACGAAAAACCGCGCCTGTTCAAAAATAATATTACTTGCTCGCCCTGTTCGATTGTCTGTTTGATTGCTTCCTTTAGTCTTCGCGATATTATATTTTTGTTGCCTTCAATTTTCTCTTTGTTCATATCCACGACGATTATTTCCGGAAGTTGGCGATTGTCCACCCGATGAATGAGTTTGAGTAATTCTAATTTATTTTTGTTTGCATGATAATAAGTTTCAATGGAAGGAGTGGCCGAGCCCATAAGCACTACGGAATTTTGGATTTTACCTCTTATGAATGCGGCTTGAATAGCGCTGAATTTTAAATTTTCCTGCTGGGTGTAGGTTGTCTCGTGGCTTTCGTCTATTACGATAACGCCTAAATTCTCTACCGGCGCGAATATGGCGGAACGCACGCCCAAAACTATGTTTGCTTGTCCCGTTTTTATCTTTAGCCATTCGTCGCGCCTTTGTTTGATGGTCAGTCCGCTGTGATAGAGCGCCAGTCTTTCGCCGAAACGCTCTTTGAAACTTTTTATCATTTGGGGAGTGAGCGAAATTTCAGGAACCAGAAAAATAGCGCCTTTTTTCTGTCTGAGACATTGGAGTATAGTTTCGAAATAAATCTCGGTTTTGCCGCTGCCCGTAATACCGTGGAGTAAAAATACTTTGTGCTCTCTTTTTTTTACGTACGGCAGTATTTGCGATAAGGCATCTTTTTGCTGCGCGCTTAATGAATAAGGCGGATTTTGATAAAAGAAATCGGAACCTTTTTCCGGTATATTTTCGAGTTTCAATCCTTTTTTATTACTTAGTCCGGGCGGAAGAGCCGCTTTCAAAACTTTCAGCCACGGCAGGAAATAATATTCGGATAATTCTTTAGTAAATCGAAACATTTGCCCGGAGAAAATCGCGATATCATCCGGAATGTCCAATATGGGTTTGGTGACAAATGCCGGCTTTTTTCGGATTATTTTCAATATAAAACCCTGACAGACTCTCCTGCCCACACTCACACGGCATCTTGCGCCTATCTGCGCTTTATTTTCAAGCGAGACGGGCACGTGATAAGTCAAAATTTTTTCGAAAGGCAGGTCAAGGATTACTTTTACGTATTTCATAATTTATGATTACACGCCTGCCCGCCAAAGATTGGCAGGCGGGGATTAAAAAATGCGAGATTACACAGATAAAATTATGTTTTATATAGTTTATCAATAGTTGTTTAAAAAAGCCACATATTTGACTGCAAATAGCCATTCATTTAAAATTCTTATATTCTTGATTCCAGAGATGACAGCAATGCTGTCATTGCGAGCGAACATAGTGAGCGTGGCAATCTCACATAAGATTGCTTCACTTCGTTCGCAATGACATTTTTGTATAATCAAAATTTCCGAGCGAAGCGAAGGATATTAATATGAAAAAAATAGAAGATTTAATAAGGCCGAATATCGCAAATATTCTCCCCTACCCGCCGGGCAAGCCCATCGAAGAAGTTAAACGGGAATTGGGAGTAAAAGACGTGATAAAAATGGCTTCTAACGAAAATGCCTGGGGCCCTTCCCCGAAAGCGCTTGAAGCTATAAAAAAAGCGTCCTTAGACGTTAACCTTTATCCCGACGGGAATTCTTATTATTTAAAACAAAAGTTGTCCGAGAAACTCGCTGTTTCAATGGATGAAATAATCGTGGGCAACGGCACCGACGAAGTAATAAGAATTATCACCGAAACCTTTTTAAACTCCGGCGAAGAAGTGGTAGTTGCCTGGCCGGGATTTGTTATTTATTCCATCGCAACGAATGTAATGGCTGGTTCGTTAAAGAAGACTTCGCTTAAAAATTACACTCATGATTTAGATGCGATGTTGAATGCGGTAACGGATAAAACCAAACTTTTATTTGTCGCAAATCCGAATAATCCCACGGGAACGACGGTCGATAAAAATCAAGTCCAGTCTTTTATGGAAAAAGTCCCGGAAGATGTGATCGTGGTTTTCGACGAAGCATATTATGAATATGCAGGAAAGGATTTTCCGCAGACGCTGCAATACGTAAAACAGGGGAAAAATGTAATTATTTTGCGGACTTTTTCAAAGATATACGGGCTTGCGGGATTAAGGGTCGGATACGGCATCGCAAAAAAAGAAATGCTTATAGAAATGAACCGTATCCGCCAGCCCTTTAACGTAAACAGAATCGCCCAGGCCGCCGCGATAGCCGCACTTGACGACAGCGAGCATGTCAAAAAATCATTAGCGATGAATGAGGAAGGGAAAAAATATCTTTATAAGGAACTTGGCGCAATGGGACTTGAATATGTTCCAACTGCCGCAAATTTTATCCTTGTCGATATTAAACGAAGCGGTAGGGAAATATACGGAAAACTTTTGAAAGAAGGTGTTATCGTAAGGCCGGTTGATAATTACGATTTGCCGAATTTCCTGAGAGTGACAATATGCAGGCCCGCTGAGAATAAAAGGTTTGTCGAATCATTGAAAAAGATTTTAAAGTAAATTCTGCCTCTGTCCCACCTCGTAGGTGGGCAAAAAATTCTGCCTCTGTCCCACCTCGTAGGTGGGCAAAAGGGTTACCTTAAATACATAGAAAAAGGAGTATTAATATGCCAAAATTGCCGGAAGAAGTAAGCAAAGCATGGGATGAAAAAACAGGCCCTATAATATTTTCAACCGTAGATAAAAACGGAATTCCTAATGCGATTTATGCTACATGCATAAACAAGTTTAGCGAAGACACAATTGTCATCGCGGATAATTATTTTGACAAGACAAAGAAAAATATACTATCGGGAAGCAAAGGTTCCATTCTTTTTATTACTAATGAAGGAAAATCTTTTCAAATCAAGGGGACCATCGAATATCATAAAGAGGGTGAAATTTTCGACGATATGAAAAAATGGAACCCGCAAAAACATCCGGGCCATGCTGCAGCAGCATTGAAAGTGGAAGAAGTTTACTGCGGAGCAAAGAAACTTTTGTAAGAGTTATAATAGGTAAACTATATGACAACAGAAAATTTGGAGAAAGATACGAGCAAACTCAAAAAATGCATGTTAGGATTTTGGAATTTTATTACCCACGGAGGTGCGTTGATTGGTTTTCTGGTTGGTCTTATTACAATGTTTCTTTTTGTCAAAAACCTTGTATATCAAACAGCCACAGAAGAAGAATTCTTACATAGAGTCGCATCGCATGTTAGACCAGCTTTGATTTTTGACGAAAATTTTTCAATACTCGCAGACCAAGGAGGTACTGAATATATTGAAGATATTGACATCTCTCTTAATGAAGGTGGGGTTCCAACACAAATGGTTGTACATGCCAAAACTCATCTCTCTTATCAGCCATTCCTTCAGTCAATGACTGCCAATGATTATCTCATCACAGCCAAACGCGGCAAAAAATATGATTGGATTTTCACTTTTAAACAGTTTGGAAGAGGGGGGGACGAAAGACACATATTTAGGATTGAAATCATAAACTAACTAAATCCCTAATAATCTGTGTAATCTTTTTTAAATCTCTCTACTTTCTACTCTCTACTTAACTAAAATAATCTGTGTAATCATCTTTCTTCACTCAATAATCTCTATATCATATTCTTTAGCAAATTCTCTTATGCGGATATGAAAAGAATCTAAATCGATCCTCTTGCCTACTTCAAAACCTATGCATCTTCCTTTTTCGTTGGCTTCGTACGGAATGGCGTCTTTTAGAGCGATTTTGCCTTTAACGATAACATAAACTACGCCCCAACCTCCGCCCAATATCCGCACGACGCCCGTATCCTTCTCGTATTGTAATTTGAATTCTTTTTTCATGAAAGTGGTTCACCCCGTTAGAGATAGGTCGCCAAATGGCGACCGTAACTCCCGTATAACCTACATATCCTATCTGCCATTTTCTATCCTTACTAATTGTCTAAAAACGCTTTACTTCTTATCTCTAACGGGGCAAGCTATATATACATCCGCAATAATTCTGGTGGTATAAATTATATTCTTTGCTTAACTGGATAGCTCTTTTAAATCCGTCTTTTTTCTTGAAATCCTTTGCAACAAAAAAATCCCCGGCAACAGATTGTCCCAGGTTATTGATAATTTTACTATTTTTGTGTGGGCTTATGGTTAAAGTTGTTGTGAAACATTGGAAGTTTTGTTTTTTTGCCTGTTCGAAGGTTTCTTCTAATCGCATCCGAAAACATAACTCGCATCTTTTCCCGCCTTCTTTTTCTTCTTCGAAGCCCTTTATTTTATCAAACCATTTTTCTTTATCGTATTCCCCTTCTATAAGCGGGACGTTCCATTTGGCGAGTAAAGTCTTGGTGTCGTTTAATCTTTTTAAATATTCTTCTTCGGGATGAATATTGGGATTATAAAAAAATCCCGTTACCTGCCATCCTTCGTTTTTTAACTGTTCGATGGCGCCGCCTGCGCAAACTGCGCAACAGATGTGTAATAATAATTTTTCATCCATATCTCTATTCAAAATTTAGGTAGATATATAATAGAAATACAGTGGATATACATGGAAATACGTAGCAGACAGGCAACATATATCAACATATTTCAATTTATTTCAATTTATTTCTTAAAAAGTATTTATCCGCTTGTTCTGTTATTTCTTTTAATCTTTTTTCTAACAACTTCCTATATTCTTCGTCGCTTTCATTTGAGGATATATAAAGGGGCTCGCCGTAAATTAAAACCGCGCGTGAAAAGGGTAGCGGCAGTATAAAGGAGTCCCAGGTGGAAAGAATTTTTTTCTTTGAGACATTATATGCCGCAGGAATAAGAGGAAGACCTGCTTTTCTTGCAATGCGGATGACGCCTTCTTTCACCTTATATTTGGGGCCCTGCGGGCCGTCGGGGACGATTGCGCCGTCAGAGCCTTTTTCAAAAAATTCAAGCATTACTGTCAGAGCCGACTTACCGTAGTGCTGGGACGAACCCCTTACTCTGGAAAATCCGAGTTTAGTAACGAGCCTTGAAAGTATTTCCCCGTCTCTTGACGGACTGGTCAAAACGCATATATTCTTTTTTCGTAAAATATAACGATAATAGTAAACTGACAGAAATATTCTGTTATGCCAAAAAGTAAATATTACGGGCCCTTTTATTTTTTTGTAATTTTCTTCGCCGATTACGGTAAATTTTGTAGTCTTGCCGATGAAATAAATTAATAGCCAGATGATTGGGGGCAGTATCTTAAGTTTAAGCTTCTTAAATAATTTTGATTGCACCATCTGTATTTTTCGGGTTAACAAAAGTTAATATAGGTTAACATTGGTTAACAAAGCCCGCCACTAAATATTGGCGGACAGGGTTACTTTCTAAATCTTTTCTAGCAACTGTTATTAACATTTATTAACTCTTTTTAACCATTATTAACCTTTCTGCCGAGTTCTTCCAATATCGCTTTCGCGGTTCTTTCGGAAGCGCCCGGCTGGCCGAGTTTTGTTTTAACTTCGGAAAGTTCTTTTTGTATTGCTCTAATTTTGCTCTCGTCCGCCAGTATGTGCAGGGATTCCTTCGCGATTGCGGAAGGGGTCGCACCAAATTGAAATAATTCGGGCACAATCTTTTTTCCGGCTAAGATATTGGCTAATCCGAAATAAGATATTCTGACAAGCATTCTCGCAAGGAGCCATGTTATCAAAGATAATTTGTAAATGATTATCATCGGTTTTCCGAGGATAGCTATTTCCAAAGTGGCAGTGCCGGAATTTACCAAAATTAAATCACAAATGTTAATGAAATCATAACTTTTTTCCCTGATTAAGCGAAGATTAACATTTGTGCGCGATGATAGTCTTTTCCGGGATAATAAATTCTCGAGTTGTTTTATGTCTATATTTTCGGAAACCAAAATTCCGAATTGAGCATTGGGAACTTGTTTTGAAATTGTCGCACAGGCATCGAATATGACAGGCATGGAAAGTTTTACTTCTTCCCATCTGCTGCCGGGCAAAGTGCCTATGAGTATTTTATCGGCTTTAAAATCAAAATAAGAGAAAGCATCCTCTTTTGTCATAGAGGTCTTGACTATATCCAGCAAAGGGTGCCCGACGAAATGCGCCCGGATACCGTGCTTTGAATAAAATTCCGTTTCAAAAGGAAGAATGACAAAAAGTTTGTCGACGTATTTTTTTATTTTTTTAATCCTATTTCCGCCCCATGCCCAAACTTGCGGAGATATATAATAAAAAACGGGAATGTTATGTTCTTTCGCGACTTTAGCCATTCTCAGATTAAAACCCGGATAATCTATCAATATCAAACAGTCGGGTTTTTCCCGCACAAGCGTCTGTGACAGCAATCGAAAAGTTTTTTTCAAGCCTTGCAATTTCTCGAAAACCTCTTTAAACCCGACAACAGCAAGTTTTTCCATGTCTGTTATACCCGCAAGGCCTTCTTGTTTCATTCTTTTGCTGCCTGCGCCGATAAATTTAAGCGAATTATCAAGATTTTTTAGATTGCGCATTAAGTTGGAGCCGTGGATATCGCCTGACAGCTCGCCTGCAATAAGCATTATGGTTTTATATTGCATAATTGTGATATTACAGATGGTGTTGACTGTTGTCAATCGGATTTTATAAAGAGTAGAAATATATGGATATACGATAGAAATACATAGATATACAGTAGATATACATTGTAGATGGAGTGGCAATTTATTTCCATTACATTTCTACGTATTTCAATTTTATTTCCATTTATCATATTTCAATATGTTTTTTATTTGAATTTGAAGAAGGATATAAATATATTTACTTCTCTTCAATAGTTTCTTCTATTTTGATTCCGAAGTGCCTTCCGGAGGATTCGCTGTAGGCAAGAACCTGGGAATCTTTTTTTAAAGAAACTACCGAAATCGGAGAGCCGTTAGGTTGAGTGAGATTAACCGTTTCGGCGTTTTGTAGAATTAGAGAAACTTTTTTGCCTCGGGCTTCCGCTTCGATTAGCATCATCGGGCGTTTCTCTATTTTTATCCTGCCTACTATTGCGTTCTGCGTATTGCCTTTGAAATCTACTATCAGAACTTCGTCTCCGCTTTTTATCTCGGAAAGATATTTTGTTTTGCCTTCGGGCAGCAACGTATAAGCGTGCAGACCGCCGGCATTGACTCTAAACGGCCGTGTCTCGACATACGGATTTTCGATTGTCTCCGAATGGACCAAAAACATGGCGCCGCTAGAGTTTCCTACAAGCATTCCTTCGCCTAATTTCATTTTCGAACAAGTATCGATGCAAACCCTATCCCCCATTCCCAAAGTTTTTATATCGGTAATTTTAGCCGCGACTAAATCCAACCCGGGAGAAATATTTTTTATTAACCGGGCCGTCTTTTTGATTTCGTTTAAGTCCGTTGTATTAAGCAAAACGCCGTCCACACCCTTTTCCAATATCTGCAAGGCTGTTTTGGCTTTTTGGGAACTGTCTACTTCGGCTATTATCCCTTTTGCCTGGGCAATGAGATTCTCAAGAGGGATTATGCTCCAGTCGGGTGTTGAAAGAATAACCGTTTTTGACTTGCTCAATTTCAGCGCGTTTTTTTCGTCTTCTTTGGTTTGTATCTTAATATAAACGACATCCTTGTCTATCTTGATATCGCCGTCTTTGGCAACCGTTTTAATCCTTCCGAGCTGCCTTGCTTTTTCGCTTAATCCTTCTTCAACCCATATCGCGTCGGCCCCGCTTTCCAAAGCCGTCGTGACAATTTCTTTTCTCCAGGGTATAGCCTTAATCCACAGTTTCTTCATTTTTTCATCATTTTTACCGCGTCTTTTATGGGAAGACCTTCGTGCACTATTTTGCCTATCGCCTTTATGAGACGGCTCGGATTCTTATGCTGAAAGATATTCCTTCCTATCGAAACGCCGGCGGCTCCGGCAGAAAGCGCGCCTTCTATCATCTCCCATAGGTCCATTTCGGTTTCCAATTTTTCTCCGCCTGCAATGACCACCGGAACAGGACACCCTTGTACGACTTCCTTAAAACTTTTGGGGCTTCCCGTGTAATTTACTTTTACGATATCGGCGCCAAGTTCCGCGCCTACTCTTGCGGCATGTTTTACACATTTAACGTCGAATTGATTTTTTATTTTATCGCCGCGGGTGTACATCATGGCTAAAAGAGGCATTCCCCATTCCTGGCATTTTCTGGATACTTCCCCGAAATGCCTAAGCATTTCTCCGTCTGAAGGGTCGCCTAAATTAATGTGGACAGACACCGCATCTGCGCCCAATTTTATCGCTTCTTCGACACTGCACACGTCCACTTTGGCATTCGGCGCGGGGCTTAAAGAGGTGCTCCCCGTAAGGTGGATTATAAGTCCTATATCACGCCCGGAACTTCTGTGCCCCGACCTCACTATCCCCTTATGCAGAATAACGGCATTTGCTCCGCCTCCCACTGCTTCGTCGATAATTTTCTTCATATCGACCAGACCTTCTATGGGTCCCATAGTAAGCCCGTGGTCCATGGGCAAAATAACGGTTTTGCCCGAATTTCTGTTCATTATTCTTTCAAGACGAATAAGTTTGCCTATCATTTTACCTCCCCTTTCTCAAAAGTAGCGAGTAACAAGGAGAGAGTAGAGAGAGAAAGAATCTTTAAAAATCTCTCTACTTGCCTGTCCGCCAAATTTTTTGTGGCGGGTTACTTTCTACTCGCTATTCTTTCTCGAATTGAAATATTACTATATTCACTAAAGCATTTCAATTAAACTGTTTTATCTTAAAAAGATATAACGTGATAAGTTGTTTATCAAGAAAGATTTTATTGTTTATTTTTGATAGAATACGGCTTCAAAATATCAATAACTTAAAAGATGAATTACATGCAAAACAAACTTAAAGAATTAATCAAAAGCAAAAAAGCAAAAATAGGCGTCATAGGGCTAGGATACGTAGGACTTCCGCTTGTAATAAGGTTTTTAGAAGAAGGTTTTACGGTAATAGGCTTCGATGTCGATAAAAATAAAATTAAAGCGCTAAACGAAAGAAAAACCTACATAAAACATATACCTTTTACTATTTTCAAAAAATATCAAAATAAGTTCCATCCGACCGACAATATAGCCGAGCTTGCCAAAGTCGACGCAATAATAATATGTGTGCCTACGCCTTTAAAAGACCATGGAAGGGCTCCCGACATGACATACATAGAAAACAGCGTAAATACAATAAAGAAAGTAATCAGAAAAGGTCAGATTGTTTCGCTTGAATCTACAACGTATCCGGGCACAACAAAAGAAATTGTCCTTCCTGCCTTTGAATCAAAAGGTCTTAAAGTCGGAAAGGATATTTTTCTTGTTTTTTCCCCGGAAAGAGAAGACCCCGGCAATAAGAAATATAACACTAAAAATATACCTAAAGTTGTAGGCGGGGTTACAAAAAACTGTTCGGATTTGGGCATTCTGCTTTATTCTTCGATTGTCGACAGAGTGATTCCGGTATCTTCCACTGAAGTAGCAGAAATGACTAAACTTCTTGAGAATATCTACAGAGCCGTAAATATCGCGCTTGTCAATGAATTGAAAGTAGTTCTTGACAAAATGGGCATAAATGTATGGGAAGTGATATCCGCGGCGGAAACAAAGCCCTTCGGTTTTCATCCTTTTTACCCGGGACCGGGACTTGGCGGACACTGTATACCGATTGACCCGTTTTATTTTACGTGGAAGGCAAAACAATACGGATTGGATACGAAGTTTATAGAACTTGCCGGTACAATAAACACTTCTATGCCCGAATATGTCGTGAAGAAAACCGAATTTGCCCTAAAACAAAAAAATAAAACCCTTAAAAAAGCAAAAATTTTGATTTTGGGCGTTGCTTATAAACAAGATACCGACGATGACAGGGAATCACCGGCTTATGAAGTAATGGATTTGTTATTCAAAAGAGGCGCCGCTGTCTTTTACAACGACCCTTATATTCCGCATCTTAAAAAATCAAGAAAACATAATTTTAAATTGTTTTCACAGCCGCTTACGGGAAAATTTCTACAGTCGATGGATGCCGCAATTATCGTAACGGCACATCACAATTATGATTACGGGAAAATCCTGAAATATAGCAAACTGATAATAGATTCCAGAGGCGTTTACCCCGTTAAAAGTCTTCATCCCGTTAGAAAAAAAATTTCTAACGGGACAAGCCAGAGGTGTGGCAGCCGCCTCCGGAAACTTACTTCTAACGGGGTGTATAAAGGAATGAATAAGAAAGTTGTCAAAGCATAAAATGGCAGAGAAAAAAGACAACGTTAAAATAGGTCTAATAGGTTTGGGATATTGGGGTAAAAATATCCTCAGAAATCTAAGCGATTTAAACGCATTAAATACTGCATGTGATACTAACTCTAAAACCATAGAAGAAAGAAAAAAAGATTTTCCATCGCTTAAGTTCAGTTCGTCTTTTGAAGAAATCCTGAATAATCCCAAAATAGAAGCTGTTGCAATAGCTACGCCCGCTGTAACTCATTATGAACTCGTGAAAAAAGCATTAAATGCAAACAAAGACGTATTTGTGGAAAAGCCCCTTGCGTTAAAATATGACGACGGTAAAGAATTGGTAGAGTTGGCTAAAAAAAGAAATAAAATTCTGATGGTAGGGCATGTACTTCAATATCACCCTGCTATTATAAAACTCAAGGAATTATTTTCGGAAGGCAAATTGGGCAAGGTCCGATATATTTATTCAAATAGATTAAATATAGGCAAGC
>Ga0272441_10004918_pt1 | contig 23709 bp, 17 predicted proteins | sample SSMProp6N_FD_193582 | JGI IMG/M metagenome (GOLD analysis project Ga0272441, IMG submission 193582) | Marine sediment archaeal communities from Little Sippewissett salt marsh, Falmouth, MA, United States - SSM-Prop-6N | ecosystem: Environmental > Aquatic > Marine > Wetlands > Sediment ...
CAAGAGGGATGTGCAGATCGGTACGGCGTTCGAAGCGCCGGGCGCTTCACGCACGTTCAAACGATACGAGCACGTGCACATCCTGGGTGTGACAGACGGCGCGGCCCGGTTCCAGTTGGTGGGCGACCACCTGGGCAGGGATAAGGGTGTGGGCGACACGCATCCCGTCTATACGATGGACGCGGCCAAGCTGCGCCAGCATTTGCGCCCCCGGGCCGAGCCAGTGGGCGCCATGTTCCGCGGGTTGGCCCTGGTGCACCGGTTCGAGGAGTTCCTGGCCACCGGCCAAGTGAAGATCGACGTGCCCGCGGCCAAGCAGCTCACCGGACGCCTGCCCATCGTGCGTCGCGTCAAGAACGGCAACCTGCACCTGGTGGCCACGTGCGACCCGCACGCGCCGATCGGCCAGGCGGGCCGGCCAATCGTCTTGAAGAATTTCGATGGCAACCCCGGGCTGATCGTCACGTTGCCCACACGCCACCGCGTGCAGTTGTTCGTCCTGAAGACAGACCGCCAACTACAAATGGGCGCCCGAAGCAAGCCCCCGTATGGTCCCAAAACTCAGGCGCAGCCCAAGTTCTGCTGTAGCAGGCCGTTGGCTTCCGCGGACAGTCTACGGGTGTTGCTTGATGGTGGTTCCGCAGCTCGGTAGGCTCAGAACCATGGCACGGTTCGCGAGCGCGGTGGTGGCGGGGCATCCGCACGACGTCACGCCGCGGGGCAATCGGCGGCTGCCGATGGGCTTCTGCAACGACGACCTCGCGTTCCCCGCCCTGATGGCCGAGCACCGCGCGGCCTGCAGCGTCAAGGTCTGGGCGTGGTGGACGTGAGGCGTGGATGTCTATGGCGCCGCGGCGGGTGCGGTGTACGTGGGCAGCGGTTCCGCCAACGGCGGGCACCGACGGCAGGCGCGATCAAGGCATTGCCCCGCCCTTACAGGGGGCGGAGGATGGGGCTTGCGAATTGGCGATTGTGGATTGGGCTGGAGGGCAAACCCGAGCGGGCCGTCCGAAAGGCGATCCCTGGGGTGGCTACGCAGCTACGGCAAGGCGCCGCCCCCGCGCTCCGGATCCAGGCGTTTCACAATCAAAGGCCGGGCCACCTGGCCTTTCGCGGACCGGCTATACCCGCCGGAGTACCAGTTTCGTTTGAGCTCCTCAGCGGACATCAGCTGTATCCCGGGCGACGGCTGATTGGGGTTCTTGAGAACGAACTGGTCCAGTTCCACATTGTAGCCCACGACCAGGAGCGTGTGGCCGAAATGCCGCTTCTTCCCGGCCTTGTCAACCTTGACAACCGTGAAGTCGATGACGACGGGATACCGGAGGTCGAGATGCTCGCGAATGACTTTTGAACCCTCGGCAAACCCGGTGTCGTTGTTCGGGAACGTGATCAGCTCCCATCGTTGCCCCAACGTGGTCCCCGCGGCGACCAGGTGCTCCCAGTCCGTGCCCGTGCCGATCGGGCTCTGCGGGCACAGGCGTTTCACGTCATATGGCGTGACCTCGGGACAATCCCTGCGTGCAAACATGGCGATGGAGGTGGCTCCACAGTTGTTCCATCCCTGGTGGAAGTGGGCAACGTCGACGTAGGCGTGGCGTCCCCTGACCGGATCCTGGTGCCGCCATTTCGAGAGCTGGAGCAACGCCTTGGCCTGAACGCTCCCGCGATCGGCGGCCCGTTTCCACCATTGCTGAGCGGCCGCGTGCTTGCCCTGTGTTTCGTGCAGTTCACCCAGCAGGAGCATGCCGTAAACGTTGCCTGCCTCTGCGATCGATCGGCAAAGCGCCTTGGCCTTCTCGTGGTCCTGAGGGAGCCCCTCGCCTGCGGCATGCAGAACGGCCAGTCGCCAGATGGCATTCTGGTTTTTTCCTTCGGCAGCCCGCTGCCAGGTTTCAATGGCCCGGGTGTAATCCTGTTCGACACCCCGCCCGCTGAAGTAGCACTTGCCGAGATTGAAAAGCGCCTGGGCATCGTTTCCCGCGGCCCCGGCTTTGAAGTAAGCTGCCGCGATGTTGGCGTCCTGAGGTACGCCCCAGCCCATCAGGTACATGAAGCCCACATTGTCCATTCCGGCGGCACTGCCGCTATCGGCGCACCGGCGATACCACCTGACGGCTTCGGCGTAGTCGCGTGGCACACCGACGCCGTCCCGGTATCGCATACCCAGCGCCAAGCCGGCCTGCGGATCTCCTTCTTCGGCACGACGCTTGAGTTCCGGGATGGTGGGCAGAGACCCCGGCGGACTCGCCATGGCACATTCGCCTGGCACCACTCCAAGAAAAGTCAACACAACGAGTAGATGCTTTATCCACCTCCACGCTTCCATCAGGGATTTCCTATCATTCTTGTCCAAGACAGCCGTGAATCCCGGCGGGTTCCAGACGCTTCTGGAATGGGGCAGTATCCGAAATTGCCGGGACAGCCTCTGGCCGACGACCGCCGCCGGCTTTGCTGGTGATTCTACCGCTTGTCCCAACACACGCAAGCGCCTCGTATGCTGGATGGCGGGGCAATCGGGCCATGCCCCGGGCCGCGCACCGTCGCGCTCGTGCGCGGTTTCGTTGTGTCCTTATCTCGACCATCGCCTCGGCGAAGGCCTTGCCGATTTGGGCCACGATCTTCGCGGAACCGAGGTAATGAAACTCGAAACTCAACGTGCTCTTGGTGAGGATCTCGATCTCGCGCGGGGTAAAGGCTTCCGCTCGGTGCTTCTCGATAGCGGCCTTCTCGTCCTCGCGGCTGAGCGTACCTTGCTTCTTGCGTTCCTCGAGCGTCTGCCGGATCGTTGCGTCCCGTGTCTTCAACGCCTCCTATTCCATGTCCCAGTACGTCTCGGTCAGGACGGCGGCGACGTTGCCTTTGAACTCGGGCAATGCGGTCGGCGCGGCCATGGCCAAGCGGAAGTTGCGATGCACGTCCTTTTAGCGCCGCTGTGACTCGGTGTACTTCTCGATGGGGCCGCCGGCCCCCATCACGCCGATGACGAAGGGCATCTTCGGCGCCGAGAGGGCTCTCCGCACGTCGCGAATGAACTGGGCCAGCAGATCGCTGTAGGCGTCATAGCCTCCGGGTGTGCCTCGATTGGGGTAGGTGACGCGCATGAGGTACAGGTTCTCGGTGCCGCGGACGTCGACCCAACTGTTCTTTCGGTCCGGTCCCCCTCCCCTGCCGGGGCCCTTGAAGGCGTAGTGCGGCCGGTGAGGACGTGGGCCGTCAGGTACCCGTAGTCCGCTTCTCGTTCTCGAAGTACGTGGCGGCACATCATAAGCCCGGGGGCGCGGGTTCAGAGCTGTTCTGTGCTGCTGCGAGGTGCACATCACAGAAAGCCGTGTAACGCGGCCCTTGAATCCGCGCCGGCAACGGCCTAGTATCCCAGCATATCGCGGCCCCGGTATCCACAGAGCCCGCCAGACACGGGCCGGCAGGCGGAGCAAACTCGAATGGACAGCGACCAGGCACAATACGCCGCCCTTCGCGAGCGCGTCAAAGAGTTAATCTGCCTGTATAGCCTGGCGCAACTCGCCGAGCGCCCGGGCATAACGGTGGAGGAGATTCTCCAGGGCATCGTGGAGTTGCTGCCCGCCGCCTGGCAGTACCCCGAGATCACGGCAGGGCGGATTGCCATCGACGGCCGATCCTATGTCACCGCCGGTTTCGAGGAAACCGACCAGGTGCAGTCCGCCCCGATCATGGTAAGCGGCAAACGGCGCGGCAGCATTGACGTGGTGTACGTTCGGGAAAGGCCAGAGTTGGATGAAGGCCCGTTTCTGAAAGAAGAGCGTAGCCTGATCGACGCCATTGCCCAGCACATTGCGCTCATCCTCGAGCGGCGAGAGGCCGACCAGGACAGGTTCCGCCTCCAGGAGCAACTTCGCCACGCCGAGCGCCTGGCAACGGTGGGGCAACTGGCGGCCGGCGTTGCGCACGAGTTGAACGAGCCATTGGGCAACATCCTCGGCTTCGCCCAACTGGCTGGCAAACACCCCGATCTTCCCGAGCAGGTCGCCAGGGACCTGGGGAAGATCGTGGCCACGTCACTTCACGCCCGCCGGATCATCAACAACCTGATGCTGTTCTCACGTCAAATGCCACCCCAGAAGGCTCGTGTGGAGCTCAACACGGTGCTCGAAGAAGGACTGGACTTTCTGGGGCCGCGCTGCGTGAAGAACGGCATAGCGGTGGTGCGGAAGTTGTCGCCCGAACTGCCGGAGATCACCGCCGATGCCTCGCAGTTGCGCCAGGTCTTCGTCAACCTGGTGGTCAATGCCATTTACGCCATGCCGCGAGGCGGCTCCCTCACGGTCACGACGCGGGCATCCGGCGACCGCGTTCTACTCAGCGTCGAAGACACCGGGATTGGCATGAGCCAGGAGGCACTCAAGCAGATCTTCATCCCATTCTTCACAACCAAGGACGTTGACGAGGGCACGGGGCTGGGCCTTCCCGTCGTCCATGGGATTGTGACATCCCACGGCGGGACGATCCACGTCGAGAGCGCTCCGGGCCAGGGAGCCCGCTTCGACATCGAGTTGCCGATGGCCGGTAACGAAGACACAAAGGAAGACCCGACGGATGACACCGCCAAGTGAAAAGCCCTCCATCCTGGTTGTCGACGATGTGCCGAACACGGTCGAAGTCCTGGAGCGGAACCTCACCGCCCAAGGGTACACCGTCTTCACAGCGCCCGGTGCGACCGAGGCGATCAGAATCACCGAAAGCACACCCATCGACCTAATCATAACCGACCTGAAGATGCCGAAGGTAAGCGGCATCGACCTCGTGCGCCATGTCCGGGAGAACCTCAAGGACACCGAAGTGATCATGATCACCGGCTATCCTTCAATCGAAGGCGCTGTCGAAGCCGTTAAGACAGGCGCCCAAGAGTACCTGCCCAAGCCGTTCACCGACGAGGAGTTGCTCGACGCCGTTCGGCGGACCCTGGACAAACTGCATGCGCGGCAGGCGGCCCGGGCCGCCGCTTCGGCCGCGCCAACCAAGCCGTACGGACTTATTGGCGAGTCGCCGCCGATGCGCGAGGTCTTCAAGGCCATAAGCAAGGCCGCATCGGCCTCCGCCACGGTGCTCATCACCGGTGAAAGCGGCACGGGCAAGGAACTCGTCGCCCGGGCGATCCATTACAGCAGCAACCGGTCGTCGACAGTCTTCGTGCCAGTCAACTGCGGCGGCATCCCGGAGGGCCTGCTTGAGAGCGAGTTGTTCGGCCACGTGAAAGGGGCATTCACGGGTGCCGACGAGTCCCGCGCGGGATTCTTCCAGACGGCCGATGGCGGCACCATCTTCCTCGACGAGATCAGCGAGACCAGCCTCGGCATGCAGGTGAAACTGCTCCGCGTCCTCCAGGACGGAGAGATTTACATGGTCGGGGCCGACCGCAGCAGAGGGGTCGACGTGCGGATCCTGGCCTCGACGAACAAGTCGCTGCCCGATCTCGTGAAGAAGGGCCTGTTCCGGGAGGACTTGTACTTCCGCCTCAACGTGGTCTCAATCGAATTGCCGCCCCTGCGCGACCGCGGCGACGACATCCTCCTGCTTACCCATCATTTCGCCAGGAAATACGGCAGGGAACTCAGCCGCCCGACGCCGCGATTCTCCGACGCCGCGCTCCACGTGCTGAGGCATGCCTACCACTGGCCGGGCAACGTGCGCGAACTGGAGAATGTTATCCACCGGCTGGTTGTTATGACGGAGGGTGAGGGCATCGACGTGCCGGACCTGCCGGTGCCGTTGCGATTCTCTGCTCTCCACCGGCCGGACCTCGCACGCCCGCTGGCCGAAGTCGAGGCCGAATACATCCGCAACGTCCTGGCCAACGTCGGCGGCAACAAGACGAAGGCAGCGGCAATCCTCCAGATCGACCGCAAAACCCTGCGTAAGAAGATGGAGAAGGCCGACGGGCAATCCTGCCTTTGACTGCCGCGCGATTGGGGAGTTTTGCACCAGAGGCCCAAAACTCCCCGCCGGACCGGCCAACCGCCTGAGGGCCGCCGTCCTGTTCGGCATGCCTCGCGGAAAACGACGTAAATCGTAACTCCCTTTTTTGCAGGCACTTATGTAAACCACGCCATCTTCCCCCGAGTGCCATAAGCAAACGGCACGCGCCTTGCTACAAGGGCACAGAAGCCTCGCCGTGCAAATCGGTCTTTCAGGCGGCGGCTCCCTGCCGACCGAGGGGCCTGTGCGAGGTTTGGGAGTTTCCCAGACGAAGGAGATGATATCATGTCCAGAGGGCATCCCGCTCCCAACCCGCCGGACGTCGGCCGGCGCGCCGCCCCAAGCCCTTCTGCCACCGGGCCGTACCGCGACCTTTGCTCAACGTGCATTCACGCTGAAACGTGCGGCCGTCACAGTACGCCGGAGCACCCCATCCTTTTCTGCGAGATGTTCGAGGTTCTCGCTCCCCCCTTGGCCGCCACTGTGGCGGCCGCCCGGAAGCCGCCTGGGCGGCAGGACGCAGGTGACTTTAAAGGGCTGTGCATCAATTGTGAGAATCGCCGGACCTGCACCCTGTGCAAACCGGAAGGCGGGGTCTGGCACTGTGAGGAGTACCGGTAACATGACCCAAGCCGCTGCGGACCCGGACCTGCGCGGAGCGCCCGCGCCGGACGCAGTCGATCCGGAGCAGATCCGCCAAGTCGTCGAGAGGTACCGCGAGGACCGCGGCGGGTTGATCGCCGTGCTTCAGGATATCCAGGCGCGGCATGGGTACCTTCGCGAAGACGCCCTCCGAATAGTGGCCGATGAAACCGGCCGCTCCCTGGTGGATATCTACGGCGCCGCCACGTTCTACCGTTCGTTTACGCTCCAGCCGCGGGGCAGGCACCTGATCCGCGCGTGTCTTGGAACGGCCTGCCACGTCCGCGGCGCGCCGAGGGTCGTAGAGGAGTTCGAGCGCCAACTCGGCGTCAAGGCCGGCGAAACGACGCCGGACAGGGAGTTCACGCTGGAGACGGTCAACTGCCTCGGAGCCTGTGCCTTGGGGCCGATAGTTGTCGCGGACGGGCATTACTTCTGCAACGTGCGGAAGTTCGGCGTGGCCGACATTCTTGAAAAGACCCGGCGCGGTGTGGATGAAACAAGGCCCGAGGACGACGAAACGGTCTTTCCGCTGGAAGTCAACTGTCCACGATGCAATCGCAGCCTCATGGACCCCGGCGCCCCGGTTGATGGGCGCCCGTCCATTCGGGTAACGGTGGATTTCAGGAACGTCCTCGGCGCGGTGAATCTCTCCTCGCTCTACGGCAGTTTCCACAGCGCGGGTGGTGCGGAGATTCCGCAAGGCGCTGTTTGCGAGTTCTTTTGTCCGCACTGTCACGGCCAGTTGGGCGGCCCGTCGCGCTGCGCAGAATGCGGCGCGCCGATGATCCCGATGGTTGTCCACGGCGGGGGGATAGTTCAGATATGCTCCCGGCGCGGCTGCCGTGGGCACAGACTCGACCTGGATGGCGTAAACACATAGGCCAATACGAGCCTGCCGCGCACTCGCAGCGCACCAGAAGGACGCAGGGATCGTTCATGAGAAAACTGAAGTCCGTTCAGGGATTCAAGGCGCTGTGCGAGCGGCTGCGCGCGGGAGCCGGGACGCATCTTCCCACCATTGTCATTCCGGCCGGCACGTGCGGTCTGGCCAGCGGGGCCGGCGATCTGGTCCGCGTGGCCAAGCGCGAAATCCTGGCCAAGGGCCTCATCGACAAGGTCCGCCTGCGGGTCACCGGGTGCCACGGCTTTTGTCAGATGGAGCCGTCGGTGCTGATTGAGCCGCGCCGCACCTTCTATCCTAAAGTCACCCTGGAGGCGATGGCGCGCATCGTCGAAGCCGTCGCCGACGGCGAGGTGCTGACCGAACTGCTTCTCGTCGATCCGGAAACCGGGGAGACGCTGGAAAAGCAGGACGACATCCCCTTTTTCAGAAAGCAAGTTCGCAGGTTGCTCGCCCGCAACGAGAAGGTCGATCCGATCCGCATCTACCATTACTTCGAGATGGGCGGCTACGAGCCGTTGGTGGAGGTCTTGGAGCGGGGCAGCGGCGATTGGATAATCCAGGAGGTCAAGGATTCCGGCCTTCGCGGGCGCGGAGGCGGAGGGTTCCCGACGGGACTGAAATGGGAACTGCTGGCGAAGCAGCCCGGCCGCGGCGGCAAGTTCATCGTCTGCAACGCCGACGAGGGCGACCCCGGCGCCTACATGGACCGCAGCCTGCTGGAAGGTAACCCGCACAGCATCATCGAAGGCATGCTCATCGGCGCCTACGCCACCGGGGCCAAGGAAGGCATCGTGTACGTCCGGGCGGAGTATCCGCTGGCGATCCGCCACCTCGCGGTCGCGCTGGAACAGGCACGCGAGCACGGGCTACTGGGCGACAACATCCTCGGCACGGACTTTTCCTTCCGTCTTCGGATCGTCAAGGGCGCCGGTGCGTTCGTCTGCGGCGAAGAGACCGCACTCATACGCTCCATCGAGGGCAAGATGGGCGAGCCGCGGCAGCGACCCCCGTATCCCATCCAAAAGGGCATCGACGGCAAGCCCACGGCCATCAACAACGTCGAGACCTGGGCCAACATCCCCGTCATCATCCGCCAAGGCGCCGCCCAGTTCGCCAAGATCGGAACGAAGGGCAACAGCGGGACGAAGATCTTCAGCCTGGTCGGCAAGATCAAGAACACCGGCCTCGTCGAGGTGCCCATGGGCATGACCATCGGCCAGATCGTCTACGACATCGGCGGCGGGCCGGTCGGCAAGGCACGCATCAAGGCGGTCCAGACCGGCGGGCCATCGGGGGGGTGTATCCCCGCGGCCATGTTCGACCTGCCCATCGACTACGACAGTCTGGCCGACGCCGGCTCCATCATGGGCTCCGGCGGCATGATCGTCATGGACGAGAACACCTGCATGGTCGACGTCGCCAAATACTTCATGAACTTCCTGAAGGACGAGTCGTGCGGCAAGTGCTTCACGTGCCGCAAGGGCACGCAGCGTATGCACGAAATCCTCGACGACATCTCAAAGGGCAAGGCCGCGCCGGGGCACCTGGACCTCCTGGAAGAGTTGGCGCTCGCCGTAAAGGACACGACGATGTGCGGCCTGGGGCAGACGGCGCCGAATCCCGTCCTGAGCACGCTGCGCCACTTCCGCAGCGAGTACGAACGCCACGTCGTGGATAAGAAGTGCGATGCGCTGGTCTGCACGGAACTGGTCGGCGCACCCTGCCAGGCCGCCTGCCCCCTGGACACCGAGGCGTGGCGCTACGTGGCACTCATCGAGAAAGGCAAGTACGACGAAGCCTATCAGGTCATTCGCCGGGCCAACCCGTTTCCCGCGGTCTGTGCCCGCGTTTGCGACCGCAAGTGCGAGCAACGATGCCAACTCGGGACAAGCGGCGACGAACCCGTGGCGATCCGGGCCTTGAAGCGTTTCGTCACCGACCGCGTCAGCCCCTCGGCGTACAAGCCACCGGTCATCGCCCAAGACGCGAAAGGCTCGGGCAAGGTGGCCGTCGTGGGCGCCGGGCCCGCGGGCCTTGCCGCAGCACACTACCTCTCAATGCGCGGACACCGGGTGACGATCTTTGAGGCCGAAGCCGAGGCGGGAGGCATGCTCATCAGTTGCATCCCCGCCTACCGCCTTCCGCGCAGCATCGCGCGGCAAGAGGTGGACTCGCTCCTCGCCGACGACAACATCACGCTTCGGTGCGGGGTGGCGTTCGGCCGGGACGTGACACTCGACGACCTCTTCGCCGACGGCTTCCAGGCGGTTTTCCTCGCTATGGGAGCCGCCACGAGTTGGAAACTCGACCTGGAGGGCGAAAACTTCGCCGGCGTCCACTCCTCGATGGAGTTCCTCAAGGCGTTCAACCTGCGGGGCGAGGAACTGGCAGGCGGCCACGTCGCCGTCATCGGCGGAGGCAACTCCGCCGTTGACGCCGCACGCGTCGCCATCCGCCAGGAAAACGTTCAGTCCGTCAGCCTGCTCTACCGCCGAACCGACCAGGAGATGCCCGCCTACGCCGAGGAGGTCGAGGCGGCCATCGAGGAAGGCATCAAACTCGAAACGCTCGTCTCACCCGTCAGAATCCGGTACATCGAGGCGGCACGCAAGGAAGGCATCCGCGTCGAAACGATGGTCCAGCCCGTGCGCATTTACTCCCAGCAAGGACGACTCGTCGGCATCGAGTGCATTCGGAACCAACTCGGTCAAGTGGACGCCAGCGGCCGACGCCGACCCGTTCCGGTGCCGGGCTCAGAGTTCAGCATTTCTCTGAATACTTTGATTGTGGCCATCGGCGAACGCCCGAACAGCGACTGCCTTGCGACGATGGGACTCGAACCGGGCAAGGGCGGGCGTCTGCCCGTGGATCCGAGAACCCTCGCAACGAACCGGGAGGGGGTCTTCGCCGGCGGCGACCTCGTGACCGGTCCGAATACGGTGGCCGACGCCATCGCCGCCGGCAAGAAGGCCGCCGCCGTGATCCACCGCTACCTCGGCGGTGAAGACCTTGTCCAGGCGCCGCACATCCGCCTTCCGACCGAGTTCATCGAACCCGCCGAAGCGGGCAACCAGGAGGGCGAGCAGGCCGCCCGGGCCGAGCCCCCTGCCATCCCTGTTGAATCGCGGCGAAAGAACTTCACCGAGGTCGAGATGGCGCTTTCGGCCCAACAGGCCCACGCCGAGGCGCGGCGGTGCTTGAGATGCGACTTGGCTTTCACGCAACCCACGCCGCCAAAGGACAACCCCTGTGCGGCAGTCGAGGGAACATCCGCATGATTACGTTGACCATAAACGGACTGGCTGTCTCGGTCGAGGAAGGCACGACGCTCCTGGAGGCCGCCAAGTCCCTGGGTTTTCCCATCCCCACGCTCTGCCACAACGACGGCCTGTCGCCCTACGGGGCTTGCCGGTTGTGTGTGGTCGAGATCGGTGACGGCCCGAAGGCCAGGCTGGTTTCGTCCTGTACGTATCCGGCCGAGGAAGGGCTCAAGGTGCGGACGGCATCCTCGCGCGTGCTGCGAGCCCGGTTGATGGTCCTGGAACTCCTGTTGGCCTCGTGCCCGCAGTCGAAGACGATCCAGGACCTCGCCTCGGCCCACGGGGTGCGGCAGCAGCGCTTCCGGCAGGAGCAGGAGGACTGCATTCTGTGCGGCCTGTGCGTGCGGATGTGCGAGGAACAGATGATGGCCAAGGCCATCGGCTTCCGCGGGCGCGGCCAGACACGGAGCATCGGCACGCCTTTCGATATCAAGTCGGACGTCTGCCGGCAATGCGGCGGGTGCATGTACATCTGCCCGGCCTGCCAACTTCGCTGCACGTATAACGAGCCGGAGAAGGCCATCTGTGGCGCCTGTGCGAACCTGGCCCCGCCCTGCGTTAAAAAAAACCCGTTCGATGACCTAATGTGCTACATGGATCCCTGTGTCGCATGTGAAATAGCGAGAGATGAGTAACCCGTAAAGGAGCCGACTTCGATGATAACGACGCTTTCCAAACCGAACGCCTCGGCGGCCACCCTCACGAAAAACCGCACGGAGGGCTCCGTTGTGCCCTCGTCCGGCATGTGCGTGACCTGCGTGGACGGCTGCATCGGCATGTGCGAGATCGGCAAGAGCGCCTATCGCGGACACGAGGTCATCTATCCGCAGCCGTTCGGCATGATTACCACGGCGGCCGAAAAGGCGTATCCCGTCGACTACTCCCACTTCAATATCATGGGAACCGCCGTCGGCGCACACGGCATCGAGGCCGACAGCGACAAAGCCATCTTCCCCGCGGTCAACCTCGAGGTCACGTTCGGCCACGACGGCGGCATCACGTTCCGCCGGCCGTGGATCATCTCCGGCATCGGCTCGACCAATATCGCCAAGAACAACTGGGAAGGACTGGCCATCGGATCGGCACTCGCCGGAACCGGCCTTACCATCGGCGAGAACGTCGTCGGCATGGACCCGGAGGCCGTGTTCAAGAACGGCCGCGTGGTGGACACGGCCGACCTGAAGCGACGCGTCCAACTCTACAAAGACCACCAGCGCGACGACTGCGGCGCCATCATCGTGCAGGCAAACATTGAGGACACCCGCCTGGGCACCCAGGAGTACGCCATCGAGAAACTCGGCGTCCAGTGCGTGGAACTTAAATGGGGCCAAGGCGCTAAGGACATCGGCGGCGAGGTGAAAATCCGCGACCTCAAGAAGGCCCAGCTCCTGCACGAGCGAGGCTATCTTGTCCTGCCGGACCCGACCGACCCCGACGTCATCAAGGAGTTCGAGCAGGGCGCGTTCAAGGAGTTCGAGCGGCACTCCCGCGTCGGCATGGTGACCGAGGAGGCCTTCGCCCAGCGGGTCGAACAGCTACGCAAAGCCGGCGCCAAGTACATCTTTCTCAAGACCGGCGCGTACCGGCCGGCCGACCTCGCGCGGGCCGTCCTGTTCTGCTCGCGATACAAACTCGACCTGCTGACCGTGGACGGCGCGGGCGGCGGGACGGGCATGAGCCCATGGCGGATGATGAACGAGTGGGGCATTCCGCCCGTACACCTCCACTCGCTGCTCTACCGCTACGCCAAGAAACTCGCCGACAGAGACGAGTACCTGCCTGCGATCGCAGTAGGCGGCGGGTTCGCCTTCGAAGACCAGATCTTCAAGGGCCTGGCCATGGGCGCGCCGTTCGTCAAACTCATCGGCATGGCCCGTGCACCTATCGCCGCGGCGATGGTCGGCAAGACCATCGGGCGGACTATCGACGAGCACCAGGTACCCGTCTACATCGAGCGGTTCGGCAACTCAAAGGACGAGATCTTCGTCACGGCCGGCACGCTGCGCAAGGAACTGGGAGACAAGGCATTCGAGAGTCTCCCGACGGGCGCACTCGGCCTCTACACCTACTACGAACGCCTCGACCAGGGTCTGCGCCAACTCATGGCCGGCAGTCGGAAGTTCTCGCTCGAGCATCTCTCGCGGGACGACATCGCCGCACTGACGCCGGAGGCCGCCCAGGTCAGCGACATCCGCTACATCATGGACGTGGACCAGGGCAAAGTCGAGTCCATCCTGGACGGATGATAATTACAGTGCAACACGCGTAGGAACCAAATTTTCGTGCGCGCCTTGTAAACGTACATCTCCCCCGCCTTTATGCCGGCAGGCAGCTATAGAATGCGACCTGAGGCTGCAGGGGCTCTTTTCATCGAGCCATTGATGGTGCATTCGGACGTTATTTCGGCTGATCGGACGACCCGCCGCTGCCGGCGGCCGGTGCGACCGCCGCTCAGTCGGCCCTCAGCCGACCGTCTGGGTCTCCGGCAACGGCTTCAGGCGGACCATCCGCAGCGGTTTGTATGCCGCGGCCGCCAAGGTCGTGCTCGGCGAACCGCTCGCGGTTCATCGAGAAGGTCTCCGGCGCCCAGGCCGAGGACTTGGCCAACGAGAACCACTTCACGGTCGACGGCACGCTCATCCAGTCGTGGGCGTCGCTGAAGAGCCTGGCGCCGCGCGACCCGGACGCCGAGGGCGCGACCGCGACGACGTACCGAGGCACGACCGGCCCCAACGCCACGGCCCGGCTAACGGGCCTTGCGGTCCGAAAACGCTATCTGCAGACGGACGGCCCGGCCGGCGGGCATCTGCAGGGCCCGGGTACTCGGCAGGGCGCCGGACCCGGCCGGGGCGGCATCGCCTTCGACAACCGTCACCGACCGGATAACCTTGTCGGCGAAAACGCCGTGGATCCGGCGGATCGACCTTTGGCTGCAGCGCGGGCATCATCGGTTTCTTGGACCGTTGTGGCCGAAATGCTGCCACCCTCGGCATGGGCAAGAAGATACCAGAAGGCTGTCGGGCAAAGCCCCTACCTGTGCCTTCCGAGAACGCCATCCGGCCCTGACGTGCGTGTGATCACACTCCCTCCTCCCCGCGTCCGAAGACCGAAACGCCCCCTCCGAGGGCGGGTTCAAGGCGCTGGGCAACTGTCTGATTCACCCTGCGCGGCGGTAGGAGGCACGTCATGGGCTGCGTACCCAAGTGGCGGTGGGTGTCGGTCCTCATGTGCGCGGGCGCGTGTCTCGCGTTTTGCGGTACCATCCAGGCGGCCGTCCGCGTCTGGGCTGTTGACGATGGGTTGAGGATCGACCCGCAAACGGGGAAGGCCTTCGAGGACAGCGAAATCTACCCCGAGCGCCTGCGGATCAAACCCGGGTACCGTAGCCGCAACTGGATCTTCAGCGGCGAGAAGAAACAGGTGACCCTGCCAGGGGCGAGGAACGAGGTGGTCGCGTTCCAGGTCCAGATCGAATCTGAGACGCCGCTGCACGACGTGAGGCTGGCGGTCTCCGATCTTCGGGGGCCGGCGCCGTTTCCTGCCGGTGAGGCGGTCCGGCTGTTCAAGGAGTGGTACGTCGAGGTGAAAGCGCCTTCCCATGAAGGCGCTTCGCCCATCGGCTTCGACTGCCTCGGGGCCGGGTGGTATCCGGACGCCCTGATCCCGCTCGATGAACGCATCACGCCGGAGTTCGCCATGCCCTTTGACCTACCGGACAGGACCAATGCCGTGCCGGGCCAGAAGGTCCAGGGCATCTGGGTGGACGTCTACATTCCGCGGCAGCAGAAGCCGGGACTGTATCAAGGCACGATTCGGGTCACGGCCCGCGAGGGGAATACGCCGGTGGACGAGTCGCTGGTGTTTCGCCTGGAGGTCTGGCCCTTTGCCCTTCCGGATGAGAACCATCTGGGGATCAGCCTGAACGACTACGGCTCGATCAGTCCACGCCGGATGCCGAAAGGGACACTTTGGGCGTTCTACCGCCTATGCCATCAGCACCGGTGCGTGCTGGACGTGCTCTACAATGGGCCCAAGGCCTCCGGCACCGGCGACTCGCTGGAGTTGGACTGGACCGAGTATGACGCGGCCTTCGGTCCCCTTCTCGACGGCACCGCGTTCACGGCGCGGCACGGCTACCGGGGGCCCGGAGAAGGAGTGCCCGTGAAGCGGCTTTACCTGCCGTTCGAGACCAGCGGTTCCTGGGCGTGGCCGCGCCCAGCCACCGAGATGGAGACCGAACCGTATGAGCAGGCCGTAAAGAAGGCCCTGCGCGAGTTCGAGAGGCATTTCCAGGAGAAGGGCTGGACCCGCACAAATCTGATGATGTTCTACAACCGCTACGACGAATCAGGGCGGATCAAGGAGATCTCCTACTTCGCACGGCTTCTGCGGGAGGCCGGGCTTCGGGAGCCCCCACGCTTCCTGTACCGGGTGGACGGGGGACCCACCGCAGTGGTCCGTGGCGTCGGCCTGGAGAACGTGGGCATCTGGTGCGTCAACGGGAACGTCCGCTACACCCACGTGGACGAGCAGCGGCAGATCGTCCGCCATGGCGGACAGATATGGATCTACTCCAGCAACAGCGCCCGCGAGCCGTGTATCGCCGGCCCGTACATCGACACCGAGGCGCTGGCGCTGCCGACATGGGGTTGGATCCCCTGGAAGTACCGCAACAGCGTGACGACCATGTGCGAATGGGGCACGTTCTACCACGGCAAGGGCAAGCGGTGGCGCGACCCCGGGCTGGCTGCCGCGATGGGAAGCAAGCAGGTTCTCAACGGCGACGCGCTCCTGATCTACCCGGGCCAGTTCGTGGGTCTCGACGGACCCGTGCCCTGCATCCGCCTGAAGGCGCTGCGGCGAGGCAGCCAGGACTTCGAGTACATGCGGCTCCTCGCTCAGCGGACGGGCAGCACGCGGGCGGCCGACGAGATCGTTGACAGCGTTCTGTTCCGGGCGATGCACGAGGCCCTCAAACCGGGGCAGGACTACTGGAAGCCGAAGCAGCGCGACACCCGCTCTCACGATCCACAGGAGTGGGACAAAGCGCGCCGCCGCCTTGCCGAGCGCATCCTCGCCGTCGGCACGGACGGCTGAAGGCCGTCACTCCCGAGAACGTCGTCCATTGTGACGGAACACCGGAGGCCTCTGCGCCTTGCGCCAAGGAAACAAGCCATGAGGAACGCCTTGAGGAGTGTGGTTGCTCTGGCCGTGTGCCTGCTGCCGCAGACGACGCGAGCCGACGGTTGGCCGCAGTGCCGTCCCGACAGCGGACGGACCGGCTTCTCCGCTGAGCAACTCCCGGACGCGCTTTCTCTGAAGGGGGTGTACCACGCACCGCACTTGCCGCGCCCGGCCTGGCCGGACGTCTACTGGCAGCGCCAGACCTATGATCTCGCCTACCAGCCGGTGGTTTCCGACGGCACGCTCTACTATGGCCGTTCGGCAGCGGCACGGAAGTAAACCGGCGCGCGCCCGTACGTTATAAGGGCGACAGAAACCCACGCGGGCGTGTTAAATGGACGGGGGCAAGCCCGGCCCAAACCTGGGACATCCCAGGTCCAGGGGCCCGCTTCAATAGCACCCCGCTTATCCGTGGGGAGACCCGCACCGGGAGCGCAACCGAATAGGCGCGAAGCGGCAAGGAGGACACCGTCCGATGAACCGGAGACGGATGCTCCAGGCGCTCGGAGGCAGCACGGCCACGATGCTCACGGCATGGGCACCGGCGCGCGGCGACACATCGCCGGCATGCGCGGGCGCCGGCGTCTGCATGTACTCGTACCGCATCCGCCCGCAAGACGAGCGGCGGAAGAAGATCAACCCATCCGAGCGGCTGCGGGACCCGCGTGTCTTCCTACGACACTGTCACGCCATCGGGGCGGGCGGCGTCCAGACGGACCTCGGCGTCCGCGACACGGCATACGTCAAGCCGCTCCGCGAGGAGGCCGAATCGCGCGGCATGTTCATCGAGGGCATCGTCGGCCTGCCCTTCGAGGCGAAGGACGTCCAGCGGTTCGAGGCCCAACTCCGCACGGCCCGCGAGGCCGGGGCACTCGTCGTCCGCACCGTCATGCTCCCCGGCCGCCGGTACGAGCGGTTCAAGGCGCTGGAGGAGTTCCGCCGGTTCGTCGAGCGCGGGCGGCGGACGCTGGAGCGTGCCGAGCCGATCGCCCGCCGGCACAGGATCGTCCTGGCCCTTGAAAACCACAAGGACCAGCGCATCGACGAGCGGCTGGCGGTCCTGGAGGCCCTCGACAGCGAGCACGTGGGCATGTGTGTCGATACGGCCAACAGTATCGCCATGCTGGAAGACCCGATGAAGGTCGTCCGGGCGTACGCCCCGTGGGCGAGGTCGGTCCACCTGAAGGACCAGCGCGTGCGCCGATGCGACGAAGGGTTCCTGGCGGCCGACGTGCCACTCGGCCACGGCGTCCTGGACCTGCCGCAGATGGTCGCCGCCCTGAAGCAGTCCCGACCGGACCTGAGGTTCACCATCGAGATGCACACGCGCGACCCTCTGCTCGTGCCCTGCCTGACGCAGGGGTACTGGGCCGCGATGCCGGACGTGCCGGCGTCGGTCCTGGCGCGGCACATGGCGTGGGTCCGGGCGAACGAGGCGAAGGAGCCGCTCCAGGAGGTCAGCCAACTGCCGGTCGAGAAACAACTCGCCCTGGAGGAGGCGAATGTCCGGGCATCGCTGGCGTATTGCCGCGAGCCGCTCGGCCTCTGACGGTCGCAGCCGAAAGGAGTCCACCGTATGACACGGATGTCGCGACGCGTATTCCTCGCTGGGATGGCCGGTGCCGCCGCCGCGCCGCTCGTCCTTTCCGCCTCCGCCAAGGGCGCGAGCGACGCGGTCCGTCTCGCGGTGGCGGGCCTCCAGCGCCGCGGGCCGCAACTCACCCGGATGTTCCGGAATATCCCGGGCGTTCGCATCGCGGGCCTCTCCGACGTGGACCGCAAGTTCCTCGATGCGGCCATGAAGCGGTTCGGCGACGGCGGGGTGCGTGCCGAGATCGACTTCCGACGGTTCCTCGACGCCCCGGACGTCGACGCCGTCGTCCTCGCCACGCCCGACCACTGGCACGCCCTCCAGACGGTCTGGGCCTGCCAGGCCGGCAAGGACGTGTACGTCGAGAAACCGGTTTCCTACGACGTGTGGGAAGGCCGGCAGATGCTCGCGGCCGCCGGGAAGTACGGCCGCATCGTGGCCTCCGGCATGCAGAACCGCTCGTGCACGGGCCTGCGCGAGGCTCTGGCGTGGATGAACGGGGGGCACCTGGGCGCCGTCCGCACGGCCTATGGGCGCGACTATCCCACGAACCGCAAGGGCATCGGCCGCGTCGACGGGCCGCATCGGCCACCGGCGACCGTGGACTTCAGCCTCTTCCGCGGCCCGGCGCCGCTCCGGCCGCCCCGGCGGCGGACGTTCCACTACGACTGGCACTGGTTCTGGGACACGGGAACGGGCGACTGTGGCAACCGGGGCGTCCACACGTTCGACCACACGCGGTGGTTCATGGGCGAGGCGGGCCTCCCGCGGCGCGTCATCTCCATCGGCGGCCGGTTCGGCTGGGACGACGACGGCGAGACGCCCAATACGCAGATTACGCTCTTCGACTACGAACCCGCCCCGATGCTGTGGGAGATGTTCAGCCTGCCCGGCGGCCAGGGCAAGGAACCGGGCGAGATCTTCCATCGCCTCGGTGGCAGCATGGTGCTGATGTACGAAAACGGGTACCTCTGCGGATGGCGCGGCGGGGGATGCGCGTTCGATGCCGACCGCAAGCCCATTCGGCGATTCAAAGGCGATGGCGGCGACGGCCACTACGCGAATTTCATCGAGGCCGTCCGCTCGCGCAAGACGGAAGACCTGCGAGCGCCGCTCCGGGCCGGACACGTCTCGAGCGTCCTGTGCCATGCGGCTAACGTCTCCTGCCGCCTGGGGCGGCGCGTGTCGCCCGAGGAAGCCCGACGGGCCGTCGCCGACCACGAGGTCCTGAGCGCCGCCCTCGACCGCATGATCGCGAACCTCGAGGCGAACGGGGTGGATTTGGCTAAGACGCCGCTCGCGCTCGGGCCGTGGGTCGGCATCGATCCCGAGACGGAGCGGTTCACGGGCGACGCGGCGGACCTTGCGAACCTGTACCACCGGCGGACGTACCGCCGGCCGTTCGTCCTGCCGGAGGAGGTGTAGCCATGCCCACCCGCACATCGGACGGGGGTTCCAGGGCGCCGGCCACGCGTCGGCGGTTTCTCGCCGCCGGAACGGCCGCCCTCGCCGGGGCCGGCGCCTTCGGCACCCCTGCCGTCGCGGCCGACGCGTCTTCCGACGCCAAGAGCAAAAGCGGGCCGGCGTGGTCGCTGGGTCTGACGACCTACATGTTCAAGGAGTACGACCTCGCCGAGACGCTGGCGATGGCCCGCCGGGTGGACGTCCGGCGGATCTGCCTCCGCTCGAACCTCCTTCCCCTCGACGCCTCCGCCAAGCAGGTTGCAGCGGCCATGAAACAGGTGCGGGACGCCGGGTGCGAGGTCTACGGCGGCGGGGTCATCTACATGCGAAAGCCCGACGACGTCGGCCGCGCGTTCGAACACTGCCGCGCCGCCGGGTACACGCTCATCTCGGCGAGCATCCGTCCGGACCTCCTGCCGCTCGTGGAGAAGCAGGTACGGGCCCACGACATCCGCGTGGCCATCCACAACCACGGGCCGGAGGACCGGCACTATCCCACGCCGCAGACCATCCTGGAGAAGGTCCGGCGGCTCGATAAGCGCATCGGCGTCTGCCACGACACCGGCCACACGCTGCGGGCGGGGGTCGACCCGGCCGAGGCGACCCGTGCGTGCGGTGACCGCCTGCACGACGTCCACCTGAAAGACGTCGACGCCCGCGCAGCGGAGGGCCACAGCGTGGAACTCGGGCGCGGCATCATGGACATCCCGGCGCTGGTCGATGCGCTCAGGGCGGTGAACTACCACGGCGTCCTCGGCGTCGAGTACGAGAAACACATGGACGACCTGCTGCCGGGCCTCGCCGAATGCGTCGGCTACGCCCGCGGCGTGCTGGACGGAATGGCCCGTCCGGTTTGAAGCACGGGACTCGGAGGCGCCACAAACAGCAACCCGACGTTTCTCACGCGAAGCCGCGGGCTTGACACGTAAGGAGCCACGCATGAAGCCTCTCTGCACTCGCCGCAGGTTCATCGGTCAGACCCTCGGGACCGGTCTCGTGTTGGCGGGGCTGGGCAGCCGTCCCGGCCGCGCGGGAGCCGCCAAGCGCTCCCCCAACGATGAACTCGGCATCCTGGCCGTCGGCGTGCGCGGCCGGGGCGCCGCCGTGGCGGTCGGCAGTTGTGCCTTCGGCCGGGTCGTGGCCTGCTGTGACGTCGACACCGACAGCCAGGAACGCTTCTTAAAACACCTGAAAAAAGTCCAGGCGAAAAGGCCTGTCTTCTACCGCGATTACCGGAAGGCGCTGGAGCATCCCGGCGTGGACGTCGTCACGATCGGCACGCCGGATCACTGGCACACGAAGATCCTGCTCGATGCCATCCGCGCCGGCAAGGATGTGTACGTCGAGAAACCGATGTGCCTGACCATCGACGAGGGCAGGATCGTGTGCGAAGCGGCCCGCAAGACCGGCCGCGTGGTACAGGTCGGCACCCAGCAGCGGAGCGAGTACGACGGCATCTTCCTGAAGATGGTCGCCTTGGCGCGCTCGGGGCGGCTGGGCCCGAAACTGACGGCCACCGTGAAGGTGCCGCCGCAGTACGGCAAAGACGTGGGGCCGTTCCCCGTCACAGAACCTCCCAAGACCCTGGACTGGGACATGTGGCTCGGCCAGGTGCAGAAGGTCCCGTACTGCAAACGGCGGTGCCACGGCAGTTGGCGCAACTGGGTGGAGACCGGTTACGGCCCGCTCGCCGACTGGGGCGTGCATCACATGGACATCGCCCAGTGGGCCATCGGCGCCGAACGCAGCGGGCCCGTCGAAGTGGAAGGCAAAGGCACCTGGCCGCAGGGTCGCGACGCCACCCTGGCGGTGCTCCTCGGGAAAAAACCGTCCACGTCGCTCCCCAACGGCTTCAGCACCGTCATCGATTACGAGGCGGAACTCCGCTTTGCCAACGGGCACGCGATCCGGATGGACGGGCGCAAGGCGTCGTGGGAGAGCGGGCCGCGTCACGTGGGCACGCAAATCGAGGGTGCCGGCGGCCGCATCTGGGGAAGTCGCCGCGGCAAGGAGTTTGAACTGACCGGCGATGTGATCGAGAAGATCGAGGCCGACAAGGCCGAGCGCGAGAAACTGACCCAAGAGGCCATCGCGCTCTACAAGGGCAAGACCCCCGAGTGGGCCACGTCGGCGAAGCAGATCGGAGACATCGTGCCCACCATGCACATGCGGAACTTCGTGGAGTGCGTCCGCGACCGCTCCGAACCGATCTCCGACGTCTGGACGCACCACCGGTCGATGACCTCCTGCATGCTGGCCAGCATCGCGACACTGGTCGACCGCAAGATCACGTGGGACCCCGAGAAGGAGGAAATCGTCGGCGACGCAGAGGCGAACGCCTTGCTCCGCCGCGGCCAGCGCCCGCCGTACACCATCGCCTGAAACCTGGACGGCTGAGACGCATGAGGGGAAGCCGCCGGGCGGAGAGCGTCGCGCGCGGCCCACGACCAACCCGGTGCGACGAAGGGGTCTGGCAACATGAAACGGTTCATCGCGTGCTGCCTGTGGCCGGTCAGTGTGTGCCTGCTGTTGTGTGTTCCGCCCGCACGGGCCCGGGACCTCATGACGGAGCATTACCCGGACTCGGCCATGTACCGATGGCAGCAGAAACCGGTCCTGCGTCGCCTGGTGCTCGACGACATGGAGGGCCCGTCGACGATCTGCCAGAAGGTGAACCTGGCGGACCTCTCGCTCTCGGCGCAGCACGCGCACGGCGGTTCGAAGTCTCTGCTGATGAAACTGCCGATTCGCAAACGGGTGGCGAACGGAAAGTACCGAAGCGGCCGGGCCAATTACGGATTCGGCGGCATCGCGATCGTCGATCCGCAGATTCCGTGGAGCCGGTACAATCGCTTCTCCTGCTGGGTATACGCCAAGGCGCCCGGTCTGGACCAGTTGGGCCTGGCCCTGGTGCTCCGGACCGGGTATGACGAGACAGTGGCCCGTACCCGGCACACGCTCGGCGTGCGGGAAGGACAGTGGTGCCAGTTGCTCTGGGAATTTGAGGATATCCCGCGGGACAGGACGACGGGCATCACCGTGACGTTCGGCCTGTCCGGACGGGTGCCCGAGGCCGAGGGTTTCGAGTTCTACTTCGACGACATCGAACTCCAGCAGGTCGAGCCCGATTACTGCGAAGGGTGGGAGGTCCGGCCGGACGCCTTCGCCTTCAGCCATACCGGCTACCTGCCGGGTTCGGCCAAGAGGGCGATCGCGTCCAACGTTTCTGGGAAGACGTTCAGCCTGATCGATGCGGGCGGGAAGGCTGTCTTCACGGGCCCCGCCCGGCAGGTCGAGAACCGGCTCGGGACGTTTCAGGTCTTCGACTTCACGGGATTCAACGCGCCGGGCACGTACCGAATCCAGGCAGGCGGGAGGGTTTCGAGGCCGTTTCGTATCGGGTCGAAGGTATGGGACCGAACGGTCGAGAAAGTCCTCAACTTCTACTACCAGGAACGTTGCGGATTCGCGTTGCCCGGCGTGCACGGGGTCTGCCATACGGACGTTTTCTGCGAGGCGAACGGGAAGCGGATCCGGGCCGCCGCCGGCGCCTGGCACGATGCAGGCGACCTGAGCGTCCCCGGGTCACGTTGTGCGGAATCCGCCTACGCGATGCTGCAACTCTATCAGCAAATGAAGCATCTTGAGGGATACGAGCCCCTTGCCGAGCGGGTCCTCGAAGAGGCCGAGTGGGGGCTCGATTGGATCCTGTGCACCTCGTTCCACGACGGCAACCGCAGTTTCGGCGGGAAGACCGGATTCTACACGGACCTCGTCGACGGCAACTACGACGACGTGTATTTCATGGCAAACGGCCGCCCACATTTTCTCTTCTATGCCGCCGTCGAGGCGATCGGCGCTCGGCTTCTCAAGGACAAGGACACGGCCAAGGCGAAGCGGTGCCTGGACATGGCGCGCGAGGACTACGGGTACGGCATGAAGCGCCTTCAGGAGAAGGATGCCGCGCGGTTCGGTCGGAACGAACTGGCGGCCGCCGGCCAAGGGATTCTGGCCGCCTGCGAACTGTACGATGCCACCGGCGAGGCCGCGTATCTTGACGACGCGGTCGGGCTGGCCAGACTCCTGATGCCCTATCAGGTTCGCACGAGGCCGGATGGGCTGAATGAGAACATCTGCGGCTACTTCACGGAATTCGTCTACAAGGAAGGTTTGAACGTTCGGAGTTTTGGACACCAGTCCATGGATGTGTACGCCGTCGAACCGTTCATTCGTCTCTGCAAGACCTTGCCCGACCATCCGGATTGGATGAAGTGGTACTCCTCGATGGTGCTGTTCAGCGAGTACTATCTGAAACGGCTCTGTTCGCATACGGCACCGTACCACAACGTGCCTAACGGCCTGTATGACATCAACTTCTGGAAAGCGTCGAAACGGAACGCTGAAGTCGCAGCATACCTGCCGCACGGACTGGATATGGGCGGCGGCTACTGGCTGCGGGTCTTCACACCCACGACCAACTGGCACTTCCGCGGGAACACCGGCACGGCCCTGGCCCAGACGCGCGTGATGAGCGGCGCCGGCGTCTACCGCGGCAACAAGGAACTGAAGGACCTGGCGCAGCAGCAACTGCACTGGACCGTGGGCATGAACCCGTTTTCGTCGTCATTGATGTGGGGCGAAGGGTA